>Ga0194133_10000703_pt1 | contig 64335 bp, 63 predicted proteins | sample TA2KigOf40mmetaG_FD_155448 | JGI IMG/M metagenome (GOLD analysis project Ga0194133, IMG submission 155448) | Freshwater microbial communities from Lake Tanganyika, Tanzania - TA2015055 Kigoma Offshore 40m | ecosystem: Environmental > Aquatic > Freshwater > Lake | place: Tanzania: Lake... | reverse complement strand
TGTCTTGGGGATGTTATTGCTGGAGGTACATATTTAGCTGGTTCTGGAAATGTCGTTGCTGGAGGTACATATTTAATTGGTCTTGGGGGTGTCGTTGCTTGAGATACATATGTAGGTCCTGGGGGTGTCTTTGCTGGAGGTACATATTTAGCTGGTTCTGGAAATGTCGTTGCTGGAGGTACATATTTAATTGGTCTTGGGGGTGTCGTTGCTTGAGGTACATATATAGGTGGTTTTGTATATGTGGATTGTTGTCCTGTAGGTCTTGATGAAACAACTGGTGATTTTTCTCTATATTTGCTAGTATCATAAATTGGTACGACTTTGGTCAGTCTTGGAGAGGTTAGCAGCGGTGACTGAACTTTTAATGATTGAGGACTAAAAGATCTTAAAGATGTAAAATGAGGTTTTAAAGATGTTATTTCGATAGCAGATGATTTAGGATTTGGTGTTTGTGAACGCGGTGTTGTAGTTTCTCTTAAACTTTTTTTTAAGGCTTCAATTTCTTGAATTATTTCTTTTTTTTGTATATTATACGTTTTATCCATTTCGGCCAGAAGACTTTTTTTTCCTTCTTCATCAGTAGAAGCGTTAATTTCTTTCATAATATCAAAATATTTTTTTTCTAATTCTTTAATTTCACTATAAGCTTTTTGGATTCCTTCACTTTCATAAAATTTTAAATATTTTGTCCTTTCATCCGAAGGTATTTCATCAATTTTTGTTAATATACCTTTATATTCAAAAGCAGGAGTATAAGTAGCACTACCATTAAAATTTATTAATTCAAAATGTATATTATACAAATTTACAATAGGCACAACTAATCGTGCACTTCTATCTTGTCTTTGGTCACCTGTTGGGAAAGAATATTCAGGAGAGTCAGAAATATTAACTTTACTTCCAGATCGTGTTCCTAGATAAATTTCAATTCTTAAATTAAAATTTAAAGCGATATTCTCAGCAGCCTGAAAATATATATTATTTCTATATCTATCTAGAATATCTAAATCAAACATTTCATTTTTTGTCCTTCCTGGATCAAGATCAGCATAAACTTTAAGTTCACTTAATTTAAGTGCAGGGTGACCATTTGAACGTAAAAATTGTAATATTGATATCCAAAAACACTGATTTGTATATCTTACTCCATCTTCTACGAAGCTACCATTATTAGAATATGTGCCAACAAGACGACGACCACCAATTTGATTTTTTAAATTTAGATACTTAGTTTTATACTTTAAAAATTTTTTTTGGTAATTCATATATATATATATTTATAATTTAAAAAAAATAAAAAATATTTTTTTAACATCAAATATTTAGTTTTATATTATAAAAAGTTTATATTTTTATGCCAAAGAAGAATATCAATATTTTGTTTAATTTTAAGTTCATATTCTTTTTTATTAAGATCATTATTAAAATAGTAAATTAATTTATCAATTTTATTTTTGTCAAATAAATTTAATGATAAATATTTTAAAAAGTTTATAAATACTAAATCATCTAATTTATGTATTGGAGAATTTTTAGAGATAAATTTATCAAAAGCATAATCTGATATTAATTTATTTTTAATTAGTTCACAATAAAATCTATAAATATCTTGTTCTTTAATATTTAAATTATCATTATTAACAACTAATTTTTTAAGTATATTAATATCAGATGTATTAGCTAGTGCTAAAATTGTTTTATTTTTAATATTAACATTTTTTGTTTTAAGGTAAATATTTTTTATTTTTTCATAATTAGTTGGAGCTACAATAGAAAATAAAGATTCATATAAATAGAATTTATTAAAATTATTACTTAAATTATTTTTATAATAAAAATTAAAAATTTCTTTAGATGCATCAATATATTTTTTTATATCAAGATGTTTAGTAAATAATATAAGTAAATAGTTTATATAATTTTCTCTATATAAAACATTAGAATTATTCGAATTAAATAAAAGTGTTTGTAATTTTTTAAAATAAAATTTTTTTAAATATTCTTTTAATATTGATAATAAATTTGTTTTTTTTTGTTCTGTAAAAATATTAAAGAGATTATTTATGTTAATAAAAAATATTTGATAAACATAAAAATATTTATCTATTAAACTTGATTCAGTTGGTAAAGTATCAAGAATTTTAAATATATTTATAAATAAATATCCTAAATCAATATTCTTATTAAGATATAATATAAAACAAGTATCAATAAAATATATTTTATCAAGATTTGTCATTAATTTTATATCTGGTAAAATATTTTTATAGTGTAATAAACATGGAAAATCAGCATTACTATTTAGTACAAATTTTTCTTTATTATCTAAATCAATTTCAATCGTTTCTTTATCAAAATCTATCCATTCATCGTAAATTTTTTTATCACTACTATTTTGATATTTAAAACTAATGAAAAAAGATATTTCATATTTTTGATTATCTTTTAATAAATTCATTTTATTTTTTTTTAGAATTAGTTTATTATTAGTTTTGGTTACAGTTATAATTGGATATCCTTTAGTAGTTATTAGTTCTGTTATTAACTTTATAATATTTTTTTTAGAATGTTTCTGTAATATATTAAAAAGATCTTGTGACGAAACATTTTTAAATTTATATTTATTTAAGTATTCTCTTATAGCTAATTTAAAATTATCTAATCCCATTAATCTAATTATATAATTAATAACACAACAACCTTTTTGATATGATATTTCATCAAATATTAATTTAAAATCTTCTTCTTTAGTAGTATTAACTAATATAGGATGAGTGCTATCAAAACCATCATAAATAATTATTTTTTTAAATTCACTTGTATAAAATAAATCTTTGAATAATAATTCATTATCATATTTTTCAACTATAGCTATCCATGAAAAAAGAGTAGCAAAAGTTTCATTCAACCATAAAGAAGACCAATTATCTAGAGTTACTAAATTACCAAACCATTGATGCGCAATTTCATGATAAATAGTTAAAATAATATTGATTTTGTTTAATATATTAGTATTCTTACAACAATATAAAAACTCTTCTCTAAATGTTATTAAACCCCAATTTTCCATAGCACCTGAACTAAATTCAGGAATACTAGCAACATCTAGTTTTGGTAAAGAATATTTGATATCAAACCATTTTTCAAAAAATTCTAATGCTTCATAATTTTTTATAATAGAAAATTCAATATGTTCAGATATATTTTTTGGAGCATAACCATTAACTTTGGTATTATTAATTGTAATTAAATCTTTTTCTAATACTTTTTGAAGATCACCCATAACTATACATAAAAGATATGTTGACATTGGTGGAGTATTTTCAAATAAAACAATTTTAGTATTATTATCTAATATTTTTTCTTTACTTATAGGCATATTAGATAAAAATATTTTATCCTTATTTGATTTTAAAATAATTCTAAAAATACTTTTATATTTAGGTTCATCAAAACAAGGAAACATTCTTCTTGCTCCATCTGTTTGAAATTGTGTGGATATGATAGTGCTATCATTATATTTTGAATAATAAATACCGAATAAATCAGTAGCTACAATTCCAGTATATTTTATTTGTATAACATTATTTTTATTTTGTTTATCAAATGGAAAAACTAATTTATTTTTCTCATATTTAAAAGAGACACTATTATTATTTACCATAACATTTTCTATTTTTAAATTTACTGAATCAAGATATAAATATTGAGAATCGTATGATTTATCCACATCTAAATTAATTATTACTTTACCTTTAAATGTTAATTTATCAAAATTTATATCTAATTCAATAATATATTTATTAGGTTTTAACATATTTATATAATATGAAAATATAAAAAATTATTATATATATCAAAATTAAATAATTTGATTTTTATATATTTTAATAACTTCAAATAATAATTTCATTCTTTTTTCAAATACAAGATTTATATTAATAATATTATTTATATCTTCGGTTATATTTATTGCTCTCCATTTTTTAAAATATTTATTTTCATGAGAATATATTTTAGATTGTATTATTTCCAAATATTTTTTTATATCATTAATAATTTCATAAGTAGTAAATAATATTTGTTTTACAGGTTCTGGTAAAATAATATTTTTTTTCTTTATTTTACAATCATTATGTAAAACTAAACATGAATCATTAACAATACTATTATCTATTATTTCTATTTTTTCTAATTCATACTTATCTTCTTTATTTTTTATTTTTATATTATGATTGATAACAATATCATTTATTAAACTTGATATTATATCTAAATTATTACATAAATCAGATTTAAATAATTCTCTCTTAAATACATCTAATTCTGATTCTTTCTGACATAAAAGAAATTTAATTATACTTGTTGTCGTGCTTATAGTGGTACTAATTGAACTTAAAATAATATCCTTAGTAACCGCAGTTCCAATCAATGTGAAACTCATATTTATATTAAATAAGAAAAAAAATTATTTAATACTTCTTTGAACAATTACAATATATATATATTATTAGTAATATTATTAAAACTATTATAATACTTGTTATGTAATCAGTAACTTTGTAATTATTATTTTCATTATTAAATGATTCAATCACCTTTACACAAGGGTTTCCTCCTGCTGAACCAAATCCACATTTATTACTATCTTGAAAAATTAATGGATTTATTTGATTACATGTTCCATCGCCTACACCTGTTGCTCTCATTTTATTATTGATTCCATATAAAAATGTATTTGTTTGTGGATCGTATATTGTATTTTGTTTATTGGCATATTCGTATGGATTTTCAGTACACTGCATATATATTATTTATTTAATATATTTTATTTGTAATTAAAAATTAATTATTTTTATTTATATTATTTTTTGGAGTTTTATTTTTCTTTTCTTTAAATTTAGTAACTAAAATTAATTCTATATCATTACTTGATTTATATTGTATATAATTTTTTTTTATACATCTGAAATGTATATCATTTATTTTTTTCCTAAATTTATCATTTTTTTCAAATATTTTTAAACATATTTTTAAAAGTTTGTTGTCATCTGTCATTATTTTATTTTCCATTTTATTTATAATATACCAACGATTATACATTTTATATAATATTTCACAAACAAATTTTTCACTATCAAATCCTTTAATATTATCTGTAAGTTTATTTAAATCTAATATAAAAAGCTGTTTATCTGTACTAAAACCTCTTAAGGAATTTTCGACAACATCTTTTTCAAAATTTTTAGAAATTCTTTTTAAATCATCTTTATAAATTTTTTCTTTTTCTTCTTCACTCGATAATTTACCTAACATCTTCTTCCTAAATAAATTATCTAAATCTTCCATTTGTCTTTCTGGATCTACAATTCTTCTTACTTTTTTCTTTTTTTTAATAAATATATCGTCTTTAACTTCTTCATTTTTTTCTTCTATATTTAAATTATCTTCTTTTGGATTTATTTTATTTTCTTCTTGTTTTTCAATTGATTTATTATCTTGTTTTTCATATGTATTGCTCTTAATTTGATCTACTTTATTTATAAACTCTTCATAATCATCACTATCTGAATCAGACTTATTTTCCATTTCTATATTATTATTTAATGAAAATTTATTTTTATAATATTTTAATATATTTTTTTTATTTGTAATTTTTTCTTTAAGTAAAATTTGTAGTATATTATATCCACTATAGCTTAAGCCACATATTTTAATTATATTTATACTTGTTGGTATTATGTTCTGTAAAATATCATCAAACATATTTAATATTACTATTAATTATATAAAAATTTTTTTGTTAAAAAACCCTATAATTATAAAAGATAAAAAAATAAATTTGTTTTACACCTTTTGAAATCTAAAATGCCCGATTTTATAAGTAATTTTTCATACTTACGGTATATAAGGTGTAAAGAACGCTTATTATAAACATATGTATGCTGAACGTACCCAGCCAATACATTTTCTACCCTCTTTGATGAAGGCTATCTCAGTCCAGAATCCATTGACTCCCAATATAGCAACTTGAGTATTATTGGAAATATCGTTTTCTTTTGACTGTAAATTCTCTTCGCTTGGTGTCGCCCTGAGGGCTGTGCTCAATTCTGTTCTAAAGTTTCTGAAAACAACTAAGGGACATAATAAATTAGGGTCAACCATACCTTCATTTTCACCAATTTTGACATGAACCATGTCTATTCCCCCAAACAAACTTTTACATCCTCCCTCGTATTTAACCTCCTGAATTTGAGGAACAGATCTAAAACTCATTTTAGTTAGAGCCTGTAAACTTACTGATAAGTTATCAGGTGTTTTGTTTGCCAGACATGAACGAGGATATCCATGTGGAGTCCGTTTTGCTGAAGCCATAAATGCTGCGAAAGCCATTGAGATATATGGTTCAAGAAAATAAATAATTATCAACTTTTTTTAATATTTGTTGTAAAATTTTATTTTTTATATATAAAAAATTCTATTTTTTCCTGATTAATTAGCAGGACGCAAGTTAACAGCTCTAACCCAACCCTGCATTGGTCTGCCATCAGGTAAAGCAAAACCGACATAAACCATTTGATTTGCTCTATCGTAGTTCAACAGAGCAACCAACTGGTTTCGTGCAAGCTCGTAAGGAGAGCCGTTGATTTCCAACCAATTTTCTCGGGCTGGATCAGGTAATCTCCGTACCTTTATGTGACGACGATGCGAATTTTGAGGAGATATTCTCGCTGCCAGAGGGACATAAGTCTCTCTTAGCCAACTGATCATATTACCGTCTCTGATTTCGACAAACCCATTTAAAGGGAAACCAGTGCCAACAACGCGTGCACAGTTTTGATGATGGTGTGTATTTTTAGATGACTCTTCATTCCCATTATGACGACCACGCACAAAACTATGTTGTGAAAATACAACGGAATGGGCAAAACCTCCTCCAAAGAGGGTCTGAAAATCAGCTCTACTAAAAGGCATTTTCTATAGTATATTCAAAAAAAAAAATAATTTCAACTTTTTTAATCAATATTAAAATTCTTAAATTCTTCAAATAAGGAATTATATGAAACAAATACATCGTCTTTATTCGTTATTATATTAATATATAACATACTACGTGGTCTTTTATTTATAATTTTTAGACTTTTCAGATAAGGAACTGATATATTAGTTAGAGGAATAAGAGTTAAAACAACATCAAAATCTCTTTTATCATTTTTTTTATCATTAGTAAAATCATTAAGATAATAAGATATAAAACTTCTTAATTGTAATATGTTTTCTGATTGTTTTATTAAAAAATAATTAATTTTAATATTTTTAATAAATTTATTAATAAAATTATCATATGTATCATGTTTCATAGTAAAAATTATTGGAATAAGATTATTAACAGTATTACCAGACAAATCATTACCAAAAATTACCAAAAAATTATTGATTTTTGTATTTTGTGTAATTTTAAAAGCAATATCAGCAAGTATTAAATGTGTTAGTGAATATTTATGTCTATAAATTTCTTTTTTATTTTGATAATCAATCATTTTATATTTTCTACTTGTAATAAAAGCATCTTTTAATGGTATATAATTAAAATATTTTTTAACAGAATATAAATAAATAAAATAAAATATACCTATTATATCACTTATTACAGGTAAAAAAAATACTTTAGGTATTTCTTTATTTCTTATATGATTTGGTAATTTTAAAATATCATCTAATAAATATGTTGCCTTTATTCCATCAAAATAACCATGATGAATATATAATCTTAATCTATTATCATCTATTACTCTTTTTAATATAATTTTATCATGTAAATATTTGTTATTTTTTAATTTTTTTATTATTAAATTTCTTTTTTTGGAATCATTTATATCTATTTCAACTAATAAAAAATCTTCTAATTCTCTAGTTGAATCCATAAATTTAAATGTTTCAAAATTTATATCATTTGCTTTCAAAAAATAATAAAATATATTTAGGATATAAAATATAAATAATATCAATGTTTTCATTCTCCCTTTATATATAAAAATATAAAATAATTTTATTGAGTGGTAAAACTTAAAATAAATTTACTAAATTTATATCTTATTATAAATATATATAATTATATAATGCAATTTAATTATGAAAATGTTAAAGTAAAAGTAGAAGAAAATTCAACAGATTATAGAACTTTTGGTTTATTAAATAATAATTTAGTTAATGATGAACAAGAGTATATTAATAATACTATAAAAATGTTAGAGAAAAAACTATATATTAGTGAAAAAAATAATTTAACCTTAATGGAATTAAATAAAAAATATATTGAAGATATAAATAATTTATTAGAAAGCCATAAATTATTAATTAAAGAATTTAGTAAAAAATTAGAGGAAATACAAAATAAGAAAAAATAATAAAAATATATTTATTTATTTTTTCTTTGAACATGTTGTTTCTTAAGTATATAATTAGATAGTATATCTTGACTAATTATTTCACAAATTAAATTATTTATTTTAATTATAATATTTGGTAAATTCTGTCTTATTATATCAAGATATAAAACTATTCTTCTTGATTCAGAATTGTTAACTACATAATGGTTATACATATCATCAAAAAGTACACCTTCACCTGTTTTCCAAGTATATTTTTGCCCCCCGCATACTATATATGGTTTATCTGGATCATTATCATTTGTTTCAATACATATTTGATATCTCAATAAACCTTTAAAATACCCAATATGTTGAGGAATTTCTATTTTGGGATCTAAAATAGAAATTCCTGCATTAAATATAAGTTTATCATTTAATGCATTTTTTAATGTTGGATAATTATCTAATATTTCATATAAAATACCATTTTGTTTTATAAATTGAAATCTCCAAGTATGTTTTCCATTATTTTTTTCTATTACAGCATTTCTAAATATTGTTGATAATTCTTTTAAGCTTTTAATATCATATCTATCTACAAAATCAAGAACTTCTGAACGTATTTTTTGAAAGTTTTCTTCATTCTCAAAAATTTTATGTCCTTCAAAATATTTTTTATCAATATTCATAGGCGGATTATCTGTTATAGCTTCTAAAAATATATTCCATATACCTAAATTAAACAATAAATTATATTTTAAAATATTAATTGCTAAAAATGTTAAACATAATTTATAAATTACATACAATTCTTCATTCATTATAACACGATAAATGAATGTAAAAAGTAAATAATAATATAATAAATATAAAATATTGAAAATCTTTGTCTTGGCATTAAATCTTGTTAAAAAAATAGCTATAGGAATTGTTATATTAAACATCGCACATAGTGGTTGTAATATAACACTAAATGTTGTTAAAAATAATAACCACTCAGATGAACTTAAAATAAATTCTACCATTATAATTTTATATTTATAAATAAAATTATATTTATATTATTTTATATTTATAAAAATTTTTCTAAAATATTTCTGCTTGTTCCTGTTATATCTGGAAATGTTTGAAATAATCTAAATTTAGGATTTACTACTAATATTTCACATTTTCTATCAATAAATTTTTGTATTTCTTTAGTGCTATCATCATAATATTCATCTAGTTGTAATTCTATAGCTGTATCAACTTTATTTCCTTCTCCTCCAAGAGTATATATATTTGAATCTGGAATAATTTCTTCATTTATTCCACAATCATTTAGATATTTTCTTATAATTTTCTTTTGTTTTGAACTTCCTCCTCTACCAGTTATTATAAAAATGTTATAATTATGACAATAATAATCAAAAATTTTATTTTGTATTTCAACAAATCTATATTTTATATCAAGATCTTTAGGTGTTCGTGAATTATTACCATTATCTGGACCAACATTTTCATGTATTACACCATCAAAATCAAAACCAATATTTTTGGAATTTCCACCTTTCAAAATTTTATATTTATTTTTATATTTTACATATTTATAAAAATAATTATGATTATTCATTATATATTTATTATATCTAAAAAATTTATAGTTATTTTTATATATTCTCTAAATTATATAATTCATCTTCATTTTGATTTCCTTCTTCATTATACTCTAAAAAATTATAATTTTGATTTTCATAATAAGGATTATAAGATTCATTGTAATAATTATCTAAATCAAAAATATCACAAAATAAACTAATATATTGATTATCAACCATTAAAAGTAATTCTTCAGTGGAATAATATTGTGCGCTACTATCTAAAAAATATTCTTCTATAATTAAATGAAGTTCATTATCAATATGATAATCTATATTACCAATAAAAATATATTTTCCATTATCCTCTTGATCTTGTTGTATTAAGAAGTGTGCTGTTTTATATCCTAGTTGTATATCCTGATGAATTATAGGAATATAAAATATTTTAACACTATTATTTTCTTCTAAAAATTTATATATTGCATCTAGTCTAATTAATGATATTGTAGGAAAAAATCTAATTATTTTACAAATATCTTCTGTTGTTGTAAAGTCATTTAATAATACTCTAAAACTTTTGAATAAATCAATATTATAATCATGTTCAATACGATTAAATCTGTAAATGTAACTCATATAATCTAATATATAATTCCTATTAATATTAATTATATAAATCAATTTTTTGAAATATAATTATATAATATATAATGGAACTATTTATTATAATATTAATTGTTGCTATAATAATTTATATAGTGTTTTATTTTAAATCGACAATAAATAATATATGTTACAAAGAACCAGAATATTTTGAATATATAGGAAAAGAAAAAGGACCAACTATTTTAATAGTTGGTGCAACTCATGGAAATGAACCAGCAGGATATTATGGAATTAAAGAATATATGAATAAATTAAATAAACAAGAAGTTTTATTAAAAAAAGGGAAAATAATTTTTATACCATCTGTAAATTATTGTGGACTGCAATTAAATAATAGAAATCATAATACTCTTGGAGATATAAATAGATTATACAGAGATATAGAAGATAATAATATAATAAATAAATTAATAATTAAATTTTCAAAATCAAGTGATTTTATAATAGATTTTCATGAAGGATATGATTATGCACATATGTCTGATACAACCTTAGGATCAACAATAACACCAGCTGAAACTGAACAATCTTTACAAATTGCTAATTTAGTTATAAATAATTTAAATAAAATAATTAATATAGATTATAAGAAATTTAAAATTAATTATAACTTTAAAATTAATGGAACACTAAGAGAATATGCAGATATAAATAAATTAAATTATATACTTGTTGAAACTACAGGACAAAATAATATTCAACCATTAAATATAAGAACAGAACAATGTATTAATATAATAAATACTGTTTTAGAAAATTATAATATGATTATTAAAATATAATTTATAAAATTTTTTATTATATAATATAATATATAAATATGAATAAATGCATGGTTATTGTATTAATAATTATTTTAGTTATACTTTTAATTAATACCTATTCTTGTGAAAATTATTCTGGTCTTGATATTCAAGATAATGTTGTTCCCTGTTACGAAGCTATAAATTATAATGAATTAGATAAATCAAGAGATTATAATCCAGACAAAGTTCATTATGATAATTCAAATAATGAAGAACAATATAATTTTTCTAGTGAAAATGTTCCTTTATCAAATAGTGTTTTACCAATGCCATCTTCTATGTAAAATAAGAATAAGATTAGAAAATAAATATTTTTTATTAAAAATATTTATTTTATAAGTTTCTTTATTTGAAAAAATCTTAAATATAAAAAATAATTGCAATTGTATTGAAGAACCTATAAAAGTATTATATTTTTATAAGCTTGTACCTATTACAAAAAAATATATATATTAAATATATATGCTAATTAAAATATACGAAAACATTGACAAAGACACTAAATTTACCTGCGATAATGTATATATTATCATAGGAGAAATACGAGTATTACCCGATATAACATTAATTATTGAAGATAATGTTAATATACTAATTATGAATGGTGATTTTATAACTCCAGAAGGTATAAGTACTGGTAAATCATGTTTAATATTTGAAACTGGTTCTACATTATATGCTGAAAGAGTATATTTTCAAGCTTGTAATAGTTTCCTTGTTCCTGTATGGAAAGCAGATAACGGAGGAGTAGTATTTTTAGGTTCATCTTCTATAGCAGAAAAAGATTTAATACCTATGACCTTTAGCACAAAAAGATCTAATTTTAATGCTACACTAATTTATGCTTCATATTTAGGTGCAGCTGATAAACCTTCACTTATAAAAGATTTAGATATAGATGATTATGATGCTATATCAGTTATTGGAGTAAATAATAATGAATGGAATATAAAAAATATATACTCTGAATATTCTGGTGATGATGGTTTTGATATTGAAAATTCTGATATAACCTGTCTAAATATTACTGTAAAAATACCAAATGAAGATGGTATAAATATTACTAGCAGTCGTGTAAATGTTATTGAATCTTTAATTATCAATATGACAATAAATGAAACATTTGATAGAGATATCTTTGATCTAGAAACTGATGATGGACCTGCCTTTATTAGAATAGCACAAAATTGTCTTGTTAAAATAGATGGTATTTTTGGTGACCAATTAACACTTGTATCAGACGATTTACCACAACCAGTTATAACACCTGAAGGTAAAGAATTACCTTACAATTTTAATGGTTATACAGTAAAAGGACAATCTTATGTTTATTCTGGGTTTTTTAGTTTATAAAAATTTTTCCTAGCACAGTACTCTCCTTTATTTCCTATATTTAGGATCACTGTTGCTGGAAAGCGGTGGTTTCTTTCCGTACAGTTTTTCAAATTCATCCAATAACAAGGATTCCCATACATAAAATCTTGAAAAAAAATACGTTGCCGTAAATCCAAGCATAGTATCAGTATCTTGCCTGGGTTCTATTCTGAACCCATACATCTCAATTGACATACCTTGTTCAAGATACCAATGAAATGTGTGGTAAATGAATGCGTTGGTTGATACGGATTTTCCACCTTTTTCAGGCACACAATGACCTGACAAATAGCTTTTGCATCGTTCATCAAGACCAACACGTGTGCCTCCTATCTTGACGATATATCCACCAATCACCAAGATGTATATCCATTCCACAGATTCTCTCCAACGTTCAATGGAAATCGTGTTGACAAACTGTATCACGGTTTGCCTTTTTTTATCTCCTATTTGTTTGGCTGAAGATTTTCCTTTCCCTTTTTTGGATTTTGGGGCTTCTTCTACAACCTCCATATCTGGAACAATCCAAGCGACTCTTACGAAACGGTCTTTTTTATGATAATCTTTCCACTTGGTAAGACCACTGTCAAAACAAATTTGTTTAATCCATTTGTTTGGCGGAGATGCTTTTCCATTTGGAGAGCCAACATCTTCTATGTCAGAGAAAATCCCTCTAATAAATGCACTAATAATTTCATCAACAGCAATATTTTCATCAGTTGATGATGCAAGCATAGAGCTTTCTTTGACATATTCTGAAACAACTGCTGTTTTAGGCTGTTGTGATTTTTTCATCCGAATCTTCCTAATCGATGGTTTTTCAGACAAAGACGTTTTACTGGCTTCATTTTGTTCACCTTCATTTTGTTCACCTTCATTTTGTTCACCTTCATTTTGTTCACCTTCATTTTGTTCACTCGGTGGTAAGACTAGTTGTGTTTGTGTCAACTCAACCTTAGTATCACCTGAATGTAATATAGGTAAAGATGCTTCAGATGAAACATCTTCACTTTTCAACTGTGGAGATTTTTTAAGCCTAAGCCTAACCTTTCGCACAGTTTTTGGTTCAGACTCACCTGTAGGAGCTCTTATAGGAGTTCCAGGGCCTTCAGGGCAATCAGGGCAATCAGGGCGTTCAGGGCATTCAGGGCGTTCAGGGCATTCAGGGCGTTCAGGGCATTCAGAACTTCCAAGTTTTAGTTTTTGCTCTAAATGCCCTAGAAGGGCATTAACATCTTGATAATCCATTTTTATAATTAATTCAATAGATTAAGAAATTTCAATTTTTTAGCATCCTATATGTTCCTTTATAGAGCTATAATCAAATCTAACAATTTGCGTAGGCATATCCTTTACCTTTCTTACAGTCCAAAAATCAGAGCATTGGCTGGTATTAGTAATAAAGGCATAAGGCATATAGAAATAACCTTTATCACCCCAGCTGTCACCCCAAGAGTTTCTTACAATAAATACATTTCTATTATCATCAAATCCTACAGCACATACCGCATGACCTCCTAGCAATTCTTCACCTTCTTTAGGCATAGGCATAATACCTGTCTCCGCAACTTCTTGAGTTTCAAAGCTAGAATATACATTGAATCCAAAAACAATAGGAAAACCTTCAATTAAACATTGTTTTAACTGTTCTAGTGATTGAACAACCCTCTTATATTCAATGCTTTTATGGTTTTTAGCTTGTTCATAACATTCTTGAGTAGGACATTCTGTAAATTTAGTAATATCATACTTCCACATATCTTCAGAACATACACCATCAACACTAATTGATTTAATACCATCTCTTATTTCAGCTCCACTATCTGTATCAATACTACCTTCTATTTTCCTCTCATTGTAATATATAAAAAGTCTTGACGGAATAAAAACATCTTTCTCATTCTGTTTAATTTCATCATATTCATATGCTGCTGCTATAGCGTTAGCAGTACAAGAACCTAATTTATCTTGATTATAAACTGCTGGACAAGTTGATCTTAAATCAACTAATTTAATATTGTCTAGAGTGCTGTTAATAATAAAATTATGGAAATCATCATCAGTGTTTGGAGTATCTTTTTTCCATCCGTAAAAATGTCTAGATGATTTAGTTTCCACTATCAATTCTGGATAACTTGTAATTTTTGAATAAATAGAACCCATTTTAATTATTATAAATATAATAATTAAATTTTATATTATTTTTTATATGAATAAGGTAGCAAATCTGTAAAATGCATATACAATTACTATTTTACTAATAACTGTAAATATTGTATTACTTAAATTAAAATTTTCTTCTATTTCATCTTTTCCTTCAGAATTAACAGCTTCTTCAGTTGAATTAACAGCTTCTTTAGTAGAATTAACAGCTTCTTCAGTTGAATTAACAGCTTCTTCAGTTGAATTAACAGCTTCTTCAGTTGAATTAACAGCTTCTTCAGTTGAATTAACAGCTTCTTCAGTTGAATTAACAGCTTCTTCAGTTGAATTAACAGCTTCTACATAATTTTTTTTTTCATAACTCATTAGATTAGATTCTTTTAGTTCATCAATATGAATAAAATCATTATCATCCAAATTATCAACAGGATAATTAGCAACTTTAGTTAGAAAACCGCCCATTTTAGTTATAATAATAATTAAATTTTATATTGATTTATATAAACCATTTTGCTAATCTATAAAAAGCATATACAATAACTATTTTCTTAACAATTGTAAAAATCTTATCTGTTAAATCAAAATTTTCATTTAATTCATTACTTTCTTTATCTGTAAATTCCTCATTATCTTTAGTTTTTAAATTAATAGATTCTTTTTTTATATTATCAGGTTCTTCATTATTGGCAGGTTCTTCATTATTGGTAGGTTCTTCATTATTTGTAGGTTCTTCATTATTTGTAGGTTCTTCATTATTAGTGGGTTCTTCATTATTTGTAGGTTCTTCATTATTTGTAGGTTCTTCATTATTAGTGGGTTCTTCATTATTGGTAGGTTCTTCATTATTGGTAGGTTCTTCATTATTGGTGGATTCTTCATTATTGGTAGGTTCTTCTTCATCAGAAATATTTGATTGATCATTTCTATTTAAATTTTTTTTTTCTTTATATTTTTGAATAGTAATATACCAATCGTAAAGATTAGGTAAATCGATTAATAGGTTAGATAATTCATTATCATCTAAATTTCTGATAGTTAAAATTTTGGTATAACTATTATATTTAGGATATTTAGAAGAAATTTTTCTATATAAAAATGATTTAATTAGTCTAGCATTTGTTTCAGTATTTTCTACTGGATTATTTTGATAAAAGATATTTTTATTGTATAACATTTTAGAAATTCTAGATTGAACTTCATCGTGTAAAAGAGTTTTTTTTGATATTCTTTTTTTCATTATTTAAGTAAATAATTATTATTTTAAGTAAATTTTGTATTAAATTGATGATATATAAAAATGAGCGAACTTTTTATCGCTTTTATAAGGAGACAATCTTTGCTAACACTGGGTTCAAGGAAGAAAAATTGTTGATCTCTGCCTACAAGGCCATCATCTGCAAATGAAAGCTTTCTCCCTCCTCTGATATTGTATAATTTTATATACTTTTATATAAAAAGATATAATATAATCATACAGTCTTATGGCATTGGAGGCTTGCCAGTCTGGCTTTCATACCAGGCATTATATAATATTTTTCTCATGTTTTGTTCTATATCTCTTCGCAGTAGCTTTAGATACTTTTTGAACTGATGAGTTTTTTTATAAATGATATAAATATAATTTTATTACTTAATTTATTTTTATTTATATGATATATATATATAATATAATTTTAAATTATTTAATATAATTATAATTTTAGTATATAGTACAATTTTATATAAAAGTATATAAAATTATACATTTTATAGTTTCCGTGTGGTACGTTGAAAAGATTCAACGTAACATTAGCTAGTATCATAAATGAGACCAGATTAGAATCTTCCCTGCACTCCTCCAATGCCTGAAAACGTAGGAGCTTTGCTTGATGAGCCAATCTGGTCCTAAGACCATCAGGTTCAACACGGTCATCTTCAGTTCCAAGTCTTACTCGATTGAGCAAGAGTATCGCAAAACTTGCGGCTAATTTAGACAAAGTAGACATTTGTCTTTATTAATTATTAAAATAAATATAAATTCCAACTTATATATTTCTAATCTAGTATATTTTCAATAAAATATACTAAAAATAATAATTATAATATAGAATAATTTTTACTAACATAATATATATGGGAGCAAATACATCTACAATAGAATTTAAAGAAATTATAGATGAAAATAATAATATAATTGGAATATCAACAAATTGTGCAAAAGTAAGATACACTGTAGGTGATAAAGTTTATATAAATGATAATGGTGAGAAAAAAGAATTAATTATAGAATCAATAGATGAGAAGAATAATGTAATTAATTTTGATAAATTATCAATTCCATTTAATGAAATATCAAATAAAATAGAAAGTTTAAATTCAATTATGAAAGGAGGAGATTATATTTTAGGTTATGATGGTAAAGATGTAATATTTCTTGATGATACTTGTGGTTATTTAGAATATAGAATAGGTGATATAGTAAAATATAAAGATAATTATAAAAATGAATATACTTTAAAGATAATAGGAATAGAAAAGAATAAAATATTATTAGGAGATCAAACAGGAAATAAGTTAGACGAAGTGCCTTATAAGAATTTGTTAGAAAAAAAAAAACCTGATGCTAATTTAAAAATACCAGATGATTATCGTAAAAATTCTATAATTTCATTTGAAAAAAAAGGCAAAAAAATTACAGTAAAAGTTACAGGTTTTTCTTTAACATATAATCCTAACACAAATATTATTGATAAAAAAAATTCTAAATTATTATATAACGATAATAAAAGTGAAGTTAATTTAGATGAACCTACTTTAAAAAAAGAGCCATATGGAACTGCTTTAACAAATCCATTACTATTAAAATCTTATCAAAAAAAATATATTTTAGAAAATGATAGTAAATATCGTTTAAAATATGCTAAATACAAGATTAAATATTTAATGTATAAGAATAATTATAATATAGAATAATTTTTAAGAGCATATATTAATATATATATATAAATATATTATGGGCGCAGGACCGTCAACTACAGTATCAATACCAGTTGATAAGGGTTATTTTATAACCAAGGGAAATAATGATAATTTAATGGAAGTATTATTTAAGGAAAATTTATATAGTATCGGTGATGTAATTGAATATATAGATAAATTAGGTTATAAAACTATTTTAAAAATAGAAAAAATATTTATAAATCAAAATATAAAAGAAGGTTCACCATATTACTTTTTATTAAAGGGTGAGGAATGTATTGATTATATTCCAATTGAATGGCCTTCTTTAAAAAAAGTAGATAAAAATACACTTTTATCAAAACTATATAATATTAATGATAAAGTTTCTTGGACACAAAATGAAACAACAATTATAGGAGAGGTAATTGAATATGATAGTAAATATTATAATGAAAATGAAAAAAAAATAAATAAAAGTAGAATAACATTTGTAGATGAAGAAAAAAAAATATATAATGTGCTATGGTCAGATGTTAAAAAAGTAGCTAAAGATACCCCTTTATCAAAAATTTCAGGTAATAAAAAATATACTTTACAAAATGAAAGTATATATAAATATAAATATGCTAAATATAAGGCTAAATATTTATCACAAAAAAATAACTAAACATAACCATTCACCACAGAAAAAAATAATTATAATATAAAATATATGGATACTGAAAATAAATTTATAAAAATACAAGAATATTATGATAAAATAAATAAAAATCTTCAAAATATGGCAGAAGATATAGAGAAATTAGATAATACACATAAATATTATTTAAAATCATCTACAGACGTTCACTTTCATTATTCAGTATATATAGATGATATATATTTTCAAAAAAATATATTAAAAACAGAATACAATTGTATGAACGAAATATATTTAAATAATTTAAATAAATTATATAGAGATTTATATAAATTATTTAACAAAATAATAAAATTATTAATAAATCTAATAAATGAAAATAACAAGCTAATATTAAAGATTAATGATATTGATAATACTAAATTAAGTATTCAAAATATTGAAGAATTAAGAAAAAAATATTATATAAATATCAAAATTTATCACGAAATAAACAGTGTAGATGAAAAGTTTTTATTAGATGATGTAAAGATATTATATGATTTAATTATAAAAAGAAATATAGATATCAATGATAATATAAAACAAATAAAATCTCATATAGCATCTATTGATAAAAAAATAAATAAAGGTATTTTTATAGAAACATTTAAAATTAGTTTAATTGGAACTATAGAAACTTTTTCTCTTGAAAATAATTTATATTCTAAAATATTTAATAGTATTTTAAATAATCATCTTGTAATTGCTAATAAATATTATAATAGAACTAAAAATATTTCTGAAGAAGTAACATTTGATGAAGATACAAATTCAATTAAAAGCGATAACGTTGAAGAATATATAGAATTTACACATGATTTAGATCATCAAAACAAAATAAAAAAAAATTAAGTTTATAAATTTTCAACAAATTTATATATATAATATTATATATATGAGTAGAGATACTAGAGAAATAAATAGAGAAACAAACAGAGAATTAAACAGAGATTTACCAAGTGAAGATTGGACTCCATCAGATGAAAGTATATTAAAAGAATGGTCAGATAAGGCAGTATGTTATAGATGGTTATACGAACAAGCTTATCATAAATATAATAGAAAATTATTATGGTTTATGATTCCTGTAATTATATTATCAACAATAACTGGAACAGCAAACTTTGCGCAGGATAGATTGCCTGAAGAATATAGGGGTTATTTTGCTATGGCTGTAGGTGGTTTAAATTTATTTACAGCAATATTAACAACTGTAGCACAATTTTTAAAGGTATCAGAATTAAAAGAGGGTTTTAACAGTGCACTAAAAAGTTGGGATAAATTTAATAGGGCGATTAAATTAGAATTAATGAAAAAACCTTCAGAAAGAATTGATAAAAAAGAGTTAATTAATAATGCTAAAAAAGACTATGATAAATTAGTTGATGAATCACCAATATTACCACAAGATATAATAATAATATTTAATAAAAAGTTTAAAAATGCAAATCCAAATTTAATAATTCCAGAAATATGTGATAGTCTGCAAGAAACTAAAATATATAAGGAGGATCCAAATGCCAAACCACTAGAAGAAATAGTTATAATTGATGAAAATGAAAAATTTAGTAATGAGTTTTTTTCTAAATATGGTAGAAAACCGACCATAGATGAAATTACTGAAAATAGATAGAAGTTTATTTTTATATTTACTAATCCTAATTATTTTTTTTATATTAGTAGATTTTAAATGATAGAGGATTTAAAACGAGTAGATTTAAAAAAATTAGATTTAAATAGAAATTGTCATGCGTTTCAATCTGGAATTAATAATTTAAATAATACAAATTATATAAATATATTTCCAGAAGTTCAATTAAAAAATGGTATATATACGTTAGATGATGGTAAAACAAAATTTAATATATCAAATGAAGGATATTTTTGTTATAGTTATAATAATCCTGAAGATAAAAAAATATATAATATAATTTTTAAATTCTATAAAATAGATAAAGATATTTACAACATACAAAATTTTAAAGATTATGAATTTAATATTAATAATTATGTTAATAATGATGAAAATAATTTTGTTAATAAAATTATTAATGATATAATAAGAACTATTTATTATAATTTTGAATTTATATTAAGATTTAGTATTTTTAATGCTAAAATACCATTACTACATAAAGTTATAAATAATAAAAAAAATAGTGAAATGGAAATACCTATTTTTATTCAAAGTAATTTTCAAAATGCTTATGTGTTAAATATTGATAGTGGAGTTATTATAAATATTGGTTATTATAAAAAAAATGAAGAATTTATTTCAATAGGAGCCGTAGATGTAATATTACACGAATTAACTCATGCACATTGTGATAATGCTTTTCCATTAGATTATTGTGCTGAATCTGGAGCAATTAATGAAAGCTTAGCGGATATATTTGGGTTTGTTATAGAATATTATATGGGTTCATTAAATATTATTAATTTAACAAAAGAAGTTTGTGATAAATGGACTATTGGAGATAATATATTAGATATGAATAATGATGGTAAAGTTAATTTTAATGATTCATTAAGAAATTTTTCTACTCAATATATTTATCCTTCAAAATTAGAAGAATTATCCTGGTTTATTTATTTATACGATAAGAAAGGAAAAATGATAAATTTTGATAATGATTGCGGTGGAGTTCATTATAATTCAGGTATATTAAATCATTATTTTTATAAATGCTGTATTACTTCTGGTGTAAAAGATATTAAAATAAATACTAAAAATAATTTAGTAATTTTAATTAGTATTTTATCTATAATTGTTAGATCTATAATTTCTAAAGACAAAGCAAAATTTATAACTTATAAAAATAATATTACTTATCAAGAATTAGGTATATTAATTAAAAATTTTATAAATAGTGAAATAAAATTTAAAGATTATAAAAATAGTATTCTTAATAATCTTATTTATTGTAATCTAAATAATAAAACTAATCTCTATAAAAATAATAATATAATAAATTGGGCAATTGTTTTTAATAAAAGATTATTAAAAGTTAATAAAATTAATAATGATGATAAAAAGAAAAATAAGAAAAGAAAACTTAAAAATGTTAAGCATTGCGAAAAACCTTGTGAAAAACCTTGTGAAAAACCTTGTGAAAAACCTTGTGAAAAACCTTGTGAAGTATCTTGCGAAAAACCTTGTGAAGAACCTTGCGAAAAACCTTGTGAAGAACCTTGCGAAAAACCTTGTGAAGTATCTTGCGAAAAACCTTGTGAAGAACCTTGCGAAAAACCTTGTGAAGAACCTTGCGATAAAACAAGTAAAAAGAATAAAAAGAGTAAAAAGAATAAAAAGAGTAAAAAGAGTAAAAAGAGTAAAAAGAGTAAAAAGAGTAAAAAGAGTAAAAAGAGTAAAAAGAGTAAAAGATGTAAAAAAATTTGTTCTACTGATTTAATTGAAGCTTTTGTAGATTTTGAATTAAATAATAAGAAAAAGAAAAAATGTCATAAATCTTCATCAAATTTCTGGGGAATTTCATCAAGTATTAGTTGTAATATAAGTACTAAATCTTCATCTATTAAACCACCTTCTCCAAAACCACCTTCACCATGTCCATCTTTATCTTCTTCATCATCTTCTTCATCATCTTCTTCATCATCTAGTCATTGTAAACCTACATCATCTAGTCATTGTAAACCTACATCTTCTAGTCATTGTAAACCCACATCATCTAGTCATTGTAAACCTACATCTAGTTCTTTATCATCAAATTTCTTTTCAAGTTCATCAACTTCTAGAAGTAATTTATGTAGATTATCAAGCACAGGAGTTACCGTAGAAACAGAAACATCATTTTTTAGACCTAATACATGTAGTAAAGAAGAAACTACATCATTTTTTAAATCTAATAAACCTATTATAAAAGTTTCAAGTAGTTTAAGTAGTTCAAATAATTCAAGTAGTTCAAATAATTCAAGTAGTTCAAGTAGTTCAAGTAGTTCAAGTAGTTCAAGTACAACACATCATCATCGTAATTGTAAAAATTATGATAAATGTAAAAAATACGAAGATAGTTTATTTGATAAGATAAAATATATGGTAATAAATATATTATTATTAGCAGTAATAATATTTATACTATTTAATAAGAATTCTGGAAGAGTAAGTTTATTTAGAAAAATTTATAATATTTTATTTATAAAATTAAAATAAGGCGACTAACAATTCTCTTTAATACAATAACTATCTCTTCCAGCAACTTTAATTTTAAATACTTTTTGACCATCAGTAGTAAATTCTCTACTATAAATTTTATAATTATAAGGTATTTCAAGTTTTGTGGGTATTAATTTTTTTATATTACTATTTAAAAATTTATTAAGTTTATTATAATTTAATAATTCAAGCATATTTGAATAAGCAACAAATAGTATATTTTCATATAATTTATTTATTTGTGCTATAGATAATTGATTAGTCTTAATCTTTATACCTAAATTAGTTAAATGCATAGCTTCATTTTTAATATAATTACCAATACCACAAAATATTTCTTGTTTCATTAAAATTGATGCTAATATTGTTGATTTTTCTTGAATAATTTTTTTGAAATTTTCTAGTGTAAATTCATTTGAAAATATATCAATACCTAATTTTGAAATAAGTTTATTATGTTGTTCTTCTGTATGTACTTTAATAGTTGAGAATCTCCGTCTATCATCCATATACAAATATTTATGAGTATTATTTTTTAAATTTTTAATTACTATAGTAAATTTAATATTTTTTTCAGGTTTTTCAGGATACAGCCATCCAGTAATACCATAATGAATATCAATATAATAAGATTTATCTTTACCAGAAACTTTAATCCAAAAAGATTTACCTTTAGCTCCAACATCTTCAACAACCCCAATATAATCATCTTTTGGAATAACAGCTGGTTTATCTGTATAGGAAAGTATATCTTCAATTTTACAATTTTTTAGAAATTTTTTTAAATATAAACTAGTATATAATATTTCAGGTCCCTCTGGCATATTATTATAATTATTGTAAATATATAAATAATAATTTATATCTATTTATATATTAATATATGGATAAATTAAACTTTTACAAATCAACCAAAGAATTTTTATCAAATTATGAAAATAAAATTAATAATAAACTTGAGGAAATAACTATATTAATCAGGGAAAAATATAGAAATTTAAAATTTTTATTACCATTAATAAAAGTTTTTAAAAAAAATCCTAATATGTTATTACTTAGTTTTTTACTATTATGTTTAGTATTTTTATCAAATATTGTAAATTTATTTTTTATTTTAATTTTAATTGATGCAATCGTATTGTCACTATTAATTTTTAACAATACAAATATAAAATTAAATGCTAGAAAATTAGCAAGAAATGTATTATCATTATTTATTTTATATACTAATATACTTGGTAATATTATTTCATTAATTCTTGTAATATTAATGTTTAGTGATTCTAGTAAATTTATAAAGTCTTTTATAATTAATTTTTTAGGAAAAGTAATTAATTTTATTTTCTCAATTTTTCCTATTATTAAAAAAGTATATCCATCTTTATCAGAATTAAATTCTGAAGTAATAATAGAAACTTCATCTGAAAGTAAAGTATCTTTTACAGAGGCATCAAAAACTACGGATTCATCTGAATAAATTATAATATTGATAATAAATCTTTTTCTAAATCATCAATCTCATTTTGTTTATTAATTTTTTTTTTGGCTTTTTTAGTTTTTTTTAAAATAATAATATCTTCTTGTTTATTTTCTTCAATTTTATTTTCATTTATAATTTGTTTAGATTTTATAAGATTTTGTCTTTCAAAATATAAAATATCTCTCTTTAATTTATCAATTTCATTATCTTTTTCTTTTATTATATTTTGAGTATTTTCCCAAATTAATTTTGAAGATTTAGAATTATTTTTTTCTTGTAAATCTTTTACTTTAATCTCTAATTCTTTATTTTTATTTTCTAATTCTTCATTTTTATTTTTTAACTCTTGTAAATTAAATTCATAATTTTCTTGTTTTTCCTTAAAATTTTTATTTTCTTCATATATTTTCTTAATTTCATCAATTATTTCTTCCATTTTATATATTATATTATTTTAATTATATAAATCAATTTTTATATAAGTGATTTTATTATATTTTATTATCCACTCTATAATATTTTTATATGGTAGATATAAATGGTAGATAATTGTGTAGACACAATCGGATTTATTTTTGACAAGGCCATCGTCAAAATTAAACATAAAAAAGAAAAAGTTCCTAAATCATCTAATAGTTCTTCATTAACTACTGTATGTACTACTTATAAAGATAAAAAATCTTCATCCTCATCTATGAGTAATCCATATTATAGTTCTTCTATTAATTCAAGCATTTCTATGCCTTGTCTTAAAAGTTCACAATTTGGTAGCTGTTCACCCTGTTCATCAAATAGTTCATCAAATAGTTCATCAAATAGTTCATCAAATAGTTCATCAATTAGTTCATCAATTAGTTCATCAATTAGTTCATTAATAAATTTATCTAGTTCATCAAATAATATATCAACTAGTTCATCAAAAAATTGTTCATCATTTTTAAATTTATTACCCTATAATACCTCTTCATCATTATCTTCTAGTAATAATTCATCATCATTATCTTCTAGTAATAATTCATCATCATTATCTTCTAGTAATAATTCATCATCATTATTTTCTTGTAATTTGTCTTCAATAAGTCTAAATTCTAATAATACTTTAAAAGATTTATCATGTGAGAAAAAAAAATATAATAAATCAAATAAACCATGTATTAAACCAATATGTTATGAACCATCAATATGTGGAAATGATAATAGATGTAAAAAGAAATGCAGTCATAAAAATAAGAAAAAATTTAAGACTGATATTTTTAATAAATTAAATAAATATTGTTTAATAAAATTAACAAAAGAAAATTTTCTATCATCTACTTTATCTGTTTGTACTGATAATAAAGATGATTGTTGGATTAAATTTACAGAAAATTTGTATGAATTATTAGGTGGTTCATTTTTAATAACTTTTACAAAATGTAATATTTTTAGAACATTATATTGCCAATTATTAAAAATTAATTACTGTGCTTGTTGTCAAGAAATAAAATTATTCTTTAAATATAACTTATTACCACCAAAAAGAATAGATGAAGACTGTTATAATAATATTAATAATATAGATTTATATTATAAACTAGAAAATTGCGTTTATCATAATTTAAGATTCTATTATGATCGTGAATATAATTTTAATCCTAGAAATTTTATAAATATATAAATAAATATAGTAAGTTTATAAATAAATATAGTAAGTATATATAGATATATTTTTTTTATTTTATTTAAAATACCACCATAAAAAAATTTATATATATATATTAATTATATATATGGGTAAAAATTGTGGAAATTGTGATTCTTCAAGCTCTAGCTCAAGCTCTAGCTCTTCTAGTGTTCCTGCATTAAAATTAACAGGAAGTTATGCAGGAAAAGGTAAAGTAACACAAGTTGACAAGTATGGAAATGTTACTTGTGAATGTGTTTGCGTAGTTTTAACTGTTGCTTGCACATGCAATAAAGACTCTTATTTAGTAAGTGTAACTGTTGGAGATAGACAAAATGCAGCCTTAATTGTAAATCATGAAGATAATGAATGGTTTGGTGTCGGCCAAGGTGTTACTCAATTTTTAAATTTTAATAGTGCTAATAATGCTGTAACATCTGTAGACTACAAGTTTTCTTCTTATGTTGATGGTAATAATGAAAGATGGGCTTCAGGAGATGTATCTTTAACTCCCTGCAAACGCAAAAAATCAAAAAAATGCTGTGATTGTTAAATAAAATTTTTATAGATAAATAAAATATTTTAGAATAATAAAAATATAATTATTTTTTGTTTTTATTATAATATATATATATATTAATTTCTAAAGATGTCTATTAGAGTATTAACATGGAATGTTTCTTTTGGTGCTATGACTGGTTCAGATTTAGATAGATCTTCATTACCATTACCACAAGTATGTAGCCGTAAATTTATCACTGATGATAAAGGTTTATCTGTAACTCAATGTCTAATGAATGTAGTTGAAACTATAGATAGTTCGGTATCATCTTCACCATATGATTTTGTTGCTCTTCAAGAAGCATCAAATTGGAATATTATTTTTTCTAAAAGCATTGAATTACAAAGAATGGGTGGATTCATTCATCATTTAGGGGATTTAGAAGATATGGCAACTTTTTATGATAAACAAAAATATATTCTTTTAGCAGCAAAAGTTGGCAATTTAGTTCCAGGGAATGGTCGTCCCTATCAAATATTATTTTTACAAAATAAACAAGATAATAATTATTATATTTTTATAAATTTACATAATGGACATGGTATAACAAAAGAAGTTCTTGAAAAAAGACTTTCAGCCAATTTAGATAGAGGAATTAAACCAAATATAAATCATTTAAGTTTTGGAAAACCAAATGATATAGAAGAAGATATATCTGATATTATAAATGGAAAAGATTTTAAAGTAATTATGGCTGGTGATACTAACGATCACGGAAGAAGAAATTATTGGAGAGAATTACGTCCTTTTTCTAAAACTATTTTTGGTAATCTACAAAATTTAATAGTTAAATCTACTATAGAACCACCAAAAACTTGCTGTGCACCAATAAATTTAAAAGAAAAGCAAGTACCTATAAGAAGAGATATTATGGCTGATACTATGCTCGGTGATTATGTTATATTTAGTGAAAATTTATCGGTTTTGGTTAACAACCGAGTATTAGAAACATTTAATATAAATGCTGAAGTATTTCCAACATCGGATCATTTACCTGTTGAAATAGTTTTAAGCCCTGTGGTACCAAAATTTGATAGTGGTGATATTAAATATAAACAAAAATATTTAAAATATAAACAAAAATATTTAAAATATAAACAAAAATATTTGCAATATGATATTACTTAAATTTTTCTTATTCTACTATTTGTGATAAATAACATATCAGATTTTTTTTAAATTCATCATCTTCTGGGGATTTTAACTTCATTAATTTCCCACAATTTATTGTTCTAACGAAAGAGTCTGATTGATAATCTTCAATACTTATAATTTCAGTGCCAAAATGTTGATACTTATCTAAAGGTTCACATAATAATACAACAGTATCAATATTTAGTTGTTTAGCATAATAATATAATGTTGAATCAATAAATAATTGATTAAAATTAGCTGTATAAACTTGAGAATAAATTTCAATCAATATATTATTAACTAAAATATTAGCATCATCTTCTTCTATAAATAAACTAGGATCATCTTTAATTCTTTTAATTAAAATATTCAAATATTCTTGTCTATTGATAAATAAGTCTAAAATTTCTTTATCATTTAATAATTGCTCTAATGATTTATCTTTATCATTAGCCCAGTTATTTAATTTTTCTAATGCTTCAAATATTTTTGATTTATCATCAAAATCCTTAATATAATTTAATAATTTATTAAATGTTAATTCACATGAAAAAATATCATAATATAAATCATATATTTTATCTTTAATTTTTTCATCATTATTATTAAAATTCTTAAATAAATATTCTAGATAACCTACTTTATTTAGATAATTAAATTTTTTTACTTTATTACAAATATAATCTAAATTTGATAAAAAAATATTTTTAGAAGGATCGAATCTACCAAAATTATTTTTTAATATAAAATCCTTTATAATATTTTTTTTATCAATTTGAGAAAAATTATTTATTTGTTGTTTTATCCGAATTGAATGCTTTTCTGATGTAGAATAAATTTCTCCTTCAATAGATATTACTTTCTTAAATTGTAGTGGTAGAGGGGTTCTAGGTGTAGCACCTTCTAACGAGGAAGGAGCTGAATCATCTACATTTCTAGGAGTAGGAGGAGGAGGAGATTTATATTGATTTTTCCACAATTCATGCATTTTGCTAATAGCATCTAATTTATTAAAATAATATTTTATTTGTTTATAATGAAGAAATATTCCAGAACCAATACATGGATAATAAAAAACTCCTTTTAACATATATCCTGGATCATGTATACTTTCAGATTTTGTATCTTGTAAAGTCCAATTATCTTTTTCATCTTTTTCAAAACGTATTACTTCAATAAAATTTAAATTTTTATTTGTAAATGTATAAAGTAAATTTTTTTTTATTATTTCACGATTTTTTAAAAATATGAAATCATTTGATAATGAAATATAGTTTTTTAATTGATATACACCATAAGGATAATTTTCTATTCCTACTCCTCTTAAATATAATTTTTTATAAAATAAATTAAATTTATTTAATATTTTTTTTACAATATCTTTATTAATTTCTATTCCATATATTTTATTTACATATTCTTGATTATTTAGTTTTGTGATAAAATTGTATTCTTCTATAGAAATATTGTTTGATGTTTTACTTTTATTATAATAGTGTCTTATTTTCATACCAAAAATAATAGTTTCACCAGGATTTTCTATTGTGCCCCCTTTTAATTCATTATATTTTTTTTTATATTTAATGTATTTTAATCTAAATGACATTATTTATATATATATATATAAATAGAATATTTTTTTGTAGTATTTATTAGAACATTATAAAATTTAATAATTATTATTAAGAACTAAAAAATTGATTTTATTTAGTTATATTTGAATCTATATATATATAATGGATATTGATACTATTATAAACCAAACTAGCAATTTAAATATTAATCAAGAAAGTATTATCTACAATAGAATAAGTTCTAAAAATCAAAAAGATGGTATGAGTTTAGATAATCAATCTGATATTAATAGACAATATTGTATTGAAAATCATTTAATAATTAGAGATGAAATTTTTGAAATTGCTAGTGCTTATGATAGTAATAAAAAACAAGATAAACTAATTAATATAATTTGTAATATATGTAATATTAATATAATCTGCTTAGAACCTACTAGATTTAGTAGAAATATTAAACATATGGGTGAATTTTTTGAAATTATGGATAAAAATAATATAAATTTAATATGCACTACTCCACTACTTATTTCAAATAATATTGTTGATAAAGGTAAAATATTACTATTGGTACTTCATGGAGAAAATGAATCTAAAATAAAATCAGAACGTCAGATAAAGACTATTAGAAATAAAAAAAGAATTGGTAATTATTATCCATCAATTCCTAAATTCGGTTCTTCCTATTTTAAAATTTCTAAAAATAATGTTAAAATTATTAGTAACAAAAAAGAATCTTTAATTCAAACATTAGCTAAGAAATTATATTTCGGTGGTAAAGTAAAAGAAATTAATCAATTATTATTTGAAATAACAGGTGATAGTAAGCACTTTATTTATGATATGAATGCTCCAGATGATAAATTAAAAGAAATTGAGCATGGTAATATGTGTATTATTGATATTGTTGATTTTTTAAATTTATCAGAAATTAAAAGAAGAAATAGATATTGGAATCATAAAAGTGTTTCCGATCTTATAAAAAAATAATAAAAAAATGGTTTAGAAAATAAACACTTTTTATATATAAATACATTTTATGGATAAAGTTTGTAAAGATTATATGCTTTCAAGACATCCACACAAAAAAAATAAAGGATGTGCTAGAAATAACTGTAAATATATTCATGATGAAAATTTATGCTATTTTTTTTATAAAGGAGAATGTACCAAAGATAATGATTGTAAATTTAATCATTGTGTAGATGAAAATTTAATAAATAATTTTAATACTAATATAAATAAAAAAAATAATACAAAAAATAATGCTTATCATAAACATCCAAAAAATACTGAATCTTTTGAACCTAATTATACGTCACCAGATATGAGAATATTATATGATTGTTCTGATAATAAATGTAGATTATTTATTCAAACACAAGATGTTATTATAGCACCTAATCTTTTTTGTAATGAAGATGACTTTACTATTTATAATAATTTACTTAATGAGATGAATAATTGTGGTATTGAAAATACTAAATTATGGAAGTTATGGCACGGTGATACTCATCTAATAGCAGATGATCATTTACATTGGAATTCTAAAACAATTTATACACAGAACGGTGCCAAAAATAATGTGCCAACATTCCACATGATTATAGATAAAATAAGTAAATTTTTTAATATGGATATTAAAGCAACAAGATTTAATTTTTATAGAGATAATAATGATTGGAAACCTTTTCATCATGATGCTGCAGCTGTAAAACCAGATAAAGCCAAAACACAAAATTTTACAGTTGGTGTAAGTTTTGGTTTTACACGTGATATAGCATTTGAAGATGCTCTAAATGAATCTGGTAAAAGGAGAGTTATAAGTATACCTTTACCGAATGGTTCAACATATTGTTTTACAAGAGATATAAATATAAATTGGAAACATGGAGTTTTACCAATTAAAAATAAATATGCTAGTGAATTAGGTAGAATTAGTATTATAGCATGGGGTTTTGTTAAACAAGATGAAGTAAAATAATAGTTTATTTTCCATTTTTTATATAATAAAATATATCATATAATATTATATAAATGACTTTTTACAATAAATACTCAAAGTATAAAACTAAGTATAAAGAATTAATTACACTTGTTCAAGAAGGTGGTGAAGAACTTAAAAGAGTATTTAATTTAAATATAATAAAAACAACACAAAATATGAATTATTTAAAAAGCACTTTTACACCCAATTATAAAGGTAATCCTCTATCAGATCATGGTGCTTTAAAATGTGATAATGTTGTAATTTGGAATATAACTCAATTAGGACATAAAATTATTTTTCAAAATAGAGAAAATAATAAATCATTAGATTCAAAAATAGATGGTGAAAATGAATCAATAAATATTAATACAAAAAAAACAGATGATACTACAACTGAAAAAACAGATGATACTACTACTGAAAAAACAGATGATACTACTACTGAAAAAACAGATGATGATACTACTGAAAAAACAGATGATAACATTACTGAATCAAATGATAGTAATTCATCACAACCATCTTATTATACACATAAATTTATGAATATAAAAAATGAAACTGAAGAACAGTATAAAAGAAGATGTTATAAAATAAAACATAAAATATTTGATATTATAAATAAAAATCCAGATATTGATGTATTATTACTTCAGGAATTACCAAATAATATAAGAGGTGATATATTTTATAAGAATATGAAATTAGAAATAGGTAATAAGATTTATATTTTATTATGTAATTATGATACAGCACCATGGCCTAATGGAATAATTTATAATAGTTCAAAATTTAGTGCTAAACAAGTATTTCCACCTGATGGTTGTTCAAATGAAGAATATAATAGAATAGGAATTTTTGTTTTAACAGAATATGGACAGAAAAATTCTAAAGTTTATATAAGTGTTCATTTCTCATATAAAAGAGATAAAAAAAATAGAGATCAAGAATTAGTTAAAATTATGGACGAACTTGTTAAAAATTTAATTAGAACTTTACCAAATAATATTAGTGAAGTTATTTTTGGTGGAGATTTTAATACTGGTTTTAAAACTGGTTTATTTTCAGAATTTAAAGATGTTAGATTATATACATTAACTGATTATGAAGTTTATTCTACTAGTAATAATTTTGGTAAAAGAAACGAACATAACGTTGATTATGTTATAGTCTACAAATTATTTTAGTTATTATATAGTTTTTATCACTATATAATAAAAATTGATTTTTTTATAATTATAATATTATACTCATACTCTTATGCAGTTTGATTGTTTTTCTCCTTCAAAAGAACCATTAGAATCTAAAATTCTTCATTTAACTCATGAACAATCAGTTGCTCTCAAAAATGGTATAATAGGCTTTGCACCAAATTTTTTTACTATTCCAGAAGGATTTAGTGAAACAGAAAGAATGGAACTTGTTAGAACGAGCGAACTATCTCTTGTATATTGTGCTGACAATTTATTAAAAGTGCTAATTAAATTTTTAAACTTTAAATCTAGATTAGACAATAAATTTTGTCTAAATGATGGCCTCTTATTTACAGATGGTCCACAAATAGAAATAGATGTAAAACCTATATTCAATGAATTGTATATATCTATAAATTACATTCTTAAAACCCTTATAGAACATTACCAAAATGAAATTAGGTATTATTCCGAAACTTTAAAATTTATTACGGAAGATCCAAGATTCTCAGCTTTTGATAGAGCAACAATAGGAGCAAAGTTAGAAGGTCTTATTGAGGAATACAAAACAAAATTTGCTGGACTAGCGCATACTTATTTGGTTGTAATAAATTTTAACATAGATTATTTAGTTCACAACTTTACTATCAATCCAGATTTCTTTCTGGATGAAAATATTATTAAAATCATTTTTTCACTTTGTAAAATTAGAGACAAAGATGTCACTATTTTTACTCCAAATTTATTCAGTCTCTTAAATATAGTTTTCACAACCAAAAGCATGGTTTTACATCTCAAACTTGATGCTCTATACTTGATTTCAGCTGTTGAAATGTTTAATCAAACATTTTATCAGCAAGCAATTAAAAAACCAATAGAAATTTCTTACTATGTTGATTTGGCTGTTGCTACATACCTAAAATTTGTAGAAAATAAATCATTAACCGAATTATTTAGAGATATATTATACTTAAATGAGATGATTGGAAGATTTCTTTCTTTTCTATCAATAACCAGTGTAAGAGTAGAATTTAGCGAGAATCTAGTAAATTATATTTATGCTTTGCTAGATTTATATTTTGAAGTAAATAAAATACCTTCAGCTGATTTGGAATCAATTCAAGTTAGATTTTTAGAACATATTTATACTTTGTTAGAAATGTGTCCCCCGCTAATTAGTACTGATTTGGTAAAGTTCATACCATATACCTTTATAAATGCTATAAATAACAGTGAATTTGCTGCACAACATACTTCACTCGTTGAAAGGATTTCTTATTTACTAAATCAAAATCCTAAATATAAACTATATGTTGCAAATTCATGCACTTCTATTGATAAATATGCTCCTATACTTATATGTCATGAAGACATTGCTAGATATATGGCAACATTACAAAAGATTACAGATGCACCTGATAATGAATTTATTGATGACCTTTCATCTGAATTTATTATTACAGTAGGCCTTTTACCTTTGGCAAACGGTGAACTAAAAATCTGTGACAAATTCTTTATACTTTCATCACTTAGAAATAAAAGCGTGAATCCTTTCACAAGAGAACCTTTGACTGTAGAAGACTTTTTACAAATTCAACAGGAAAATCAAGGACGCATTTATGAATTGGAAGAACAACGAAAAGCCTTTGTTGCTGAAGTTAAAAGAAAATAAAAATATTAAGAAAAATAATTTTTTATAGTAAATTAAAAATTATTATATTTATTTTATATTAGTATAAATGCAAAATAATAATTATAAAATAGTAATTATAGGTGATAGTGGTGTAGGTAAAACTAGTTTTATGTATAGACTAATTAAAGATACTTATTATGAAATAACCAATTCAACGATTGGTGCAGCATATTTTAAGGAAAATATAAATTATAAAGATAAAACATTTATATTAGAATATTGGGATACTGCTGGACAGGAGCGTTTTAGAGCTCTTTTACCATTATATTTTAGAAATGTAAATATTTTACTAATTGTTATAGATTCAACACAAGATATTAAAGACCAACTTGAAAGATGGATTTCTTATTATAATAATATACACTTTTTTGATAAATCAACTATAAATAAATCTCATTTTGTTTTTTTAATTTTTACAAAAATTGATTTAATAAGAGATTTTCAATTGCCTGTTAATATTAAATATTTATATGAAGATTATGTATTACCTCAAAATATATTTTTAGTTTCATCTAAAAAAAATATAGGATTTGATAAATTTAAACTTTGTCTTTATAATGATATATTTAATATTCATGTCTATCTATCTACAGTTAATCAGCAACAATTTGATATAAATGTAAATATAAGCGATGATATAAAAAATAATAATAATAAATCTAATTATGATTATTATAAAGACAAAATAAAAAAAAATTGTTCTTATTTCTAAAAAATATGGTTTTATTTTTTATATATAATTTTATAACCAAATATTGAATAAATAAATTATTTGATATAGAACCAAAAATTTGATTCATTTGCATACAAAAATCATAGGTTCGCCAATGTAGAATCACATCATGACACAGTTCTTCTTTGAAGACACAACCATTTCTTCAGTTGGTTCTGGTGCTTCAATAGCATTTTGAGGTTGAGAAACACGGAAAACGACACTGTTTGGAGTAATTTGAAGATTTGGTTCCTTATGACGTCCTTCCATTATAGTTGGAATTATATTTTTCCAAGCAGGAATTTCAGAACAATTGTCAATCATCATACACACTATATTGCTGAGTTCTCTTAGTGTTACACGCATATCTGTAGTGTTTGACAACAAACCAAAACGCATTGCTAGATGAATATATTCATCTTTTGAAATAGATGTGCCCAATACGATTGTATCAATTTGTTCTAAACCAATAATTTCACCCTCATTCCAAATTGAGGAAACATCAACACGCGTGTCAGCCGTAGAAACAGCAACTAGAGCTGTGGAATCATTCAAAGTGGAATTTACCGCAAATCCAAAGTATTTGAAATACCTTGGTGGAACCAATCTCTTTCTGCATACTATGTTAATACCTTCTTCCATACAAGTATAGCAGTTGGGATGCCAATATTTTCCTTGGTTGTGACCACTTGAAATTTGAAAACGTGATTGAGGTTTGCCTGCCAATGAACATCTCTCTCTTGGACAAATTAATTCTGGTTCTGGGTAGCCTTGGCATGCAAAACAAATTGATGTGTTAAAATTAACTGACTTAATTTTATCTTCTACAACCAAAACGTGGCTTGAACTGCGGGGAAAATCATGAACAGACAAAATTTGCTCACATTTTTGACATTTTTTTGGACGAAGATTTGGTTTAACACGGCTACTGTCTGTTTCAATAGCATCTTTGAAGAACGATGAGTTTAACAATCTCAATTTTTTTCTTTGTTCTTTAGCATTTTCCTGTTCCATAGTTTTTATTGAATCAGCCAATGCGATGATTCTGGCTTCAAATGGTGTAAATAACCCACGCACTAAAATAGACGTTAGAGGTATGTGAACTTTGAGATATTCTGAATTTAATCCAGTCTTTGGAAAAGTTTCAATCATGCGAATAGCAAAATAAACTTCTCTGACATCATTTACTTTCTCAGTGCTGAACATTACAGTAGATAAAGGTTCAGATGTAAGCAATCCAACGTTCATATTCATAACCGAATACACCAACCACCATACAGAACGAATCTGACGAACAAGAACATCTTCCACATCAGGAGAATCTGGAACAACAGGAGAAGAACGGTTTGAACAGAGAAGCTCTAAAATGAAGAGCAAAATCTCGATGATTTTGAATTCAAGTTCTCTTGGAGCAAATTTGTGATCTCTTGGAATCACACAGAGATTCTTCACACCATATTTCAAAACATGTGCCCAAATTCCTACATGAAAATCATTGAAATTTGGTTTTTTTTCCTTAAAGATAGGAAGTGCAAGTAATGAAACAACAGTGATAAATCCTTGACTGAATGGATATGTAATTGGAGGCCCTCCACGACCCCCACCTGGGTGGGTTATATCAAGTTCAGCTAGTGAGCCGAGAGTTGTTGCGTCAAACAAAGTAGCTCTAGGATTCTGTACAGTCAAGTTGTGAGGCACTTGAATATTGTTCAAGATAAAATTTTGAAAAGTAGTAGGATCAATTTGCATCATTAGGTATTCTTCAATAGGCTCTAATTTAGCAAAAAATTCAGCAGATGTTGCATCTTCAACAAATTTGTGAAACATAAGATTTGTCTCTAATCTTTCTTGTGCCTTTGAACCATTAGCTGCCAGTTTCTCTTGAAATTTAGCATCAAAAGTATTGACAGTGATGAAAAGATGACTCTTTAAGAGTGCTGTAATACGGTTTATCGCTATTATCGATTCTTGGCATTTTTCACGATTTTCACGAATAGTAGCAATTACTTTACCTGAAGCTTTCCCTTCACGGCTAATTTCTTCCAGAATTTGTGTCTTCTCTGAAGAAGGAATTTTGACCTTGAAAGTTGATTTGATTAGTTTCTTGAGCTCAGCAATTTTCTTTTCATCTAAAACAAACCCAAACTGAAAAAGACTTTGAATAATTTCAAGTTGTTGACAAAGAGTGATGTCTGTTTGCTGTATGGTTCCCAAAAATTCTGGAAGATCTGAAAAACTGACTGAATGATGACAGATAGTTATAGGAATTTTGATTGGATCTTCAATCTTCACAAGTCTGTTCTCTGGCATTGAAGTCATGAATTCTGTAAGAACAGTTGGGAAATCAGGCCATTCGCAATTCAAATTTTGAGGAACAATTCCACGGGGAATAACACTATTAGGAGTGCTATAGTAAAAATAATACTTCCCTTCCCTTGTCTGGAATACAATTGTTGAACGAGGCCCAGCAATGTCAGAAACGAAGGACATATCTGCTTTAACAATATCAGCAATGCTTCCAACTTTAATGACAAACACACCATCAACACGTGTTCTTTGAAGAGAACGATTTTTGAGGAGAACAGGATCCAAACCTTTATTTCCTTCAAGGACAAACAGAATGTTGCGATTTGATAAAAGATGTTCCAATTCAGCAGGTGATATTCCATTGACTCGTAGAAGAACTTCTTTAGCTATAATATAATCCTCTTTAAATAAAAGAGAAGAAATTATTTCAATACTTTGTGGAGCAACACGAGTTATTCCACGACCAACATAAAGAGTTTCTCCTCCAAAATCTGGAACTACACTTTCAATGTTGATAGATGTAGAAACAATAATTGGAGATCCATTGTGTTGTGAAAAAACTTCCTCAGAAACAGTAATAGATTGAATCGGCATAGGAATTGGGGCGTCAGCAGGAACGGAAAGCATGGAAGATGCTGGTTGTTCTAATTGTTCAGGAATTCTCATAGAATTAACCAAATGTAAAACATTGGCAGAACTATGAGAATCTGTTGTGTTTGATTTTCCAGTGACAAGTTCTTCTGGTTTAGGAACATAGAAATAAAATCCATCATCTTTCCTTTCGAACCATAAAGGAATCATCATTGTATTGTCACGGACTGTTATTTGAGCCAGATCTAATGGCACAAAAAAGCAAACATTCCTTTGAAAATCCAGAATATAAAGACCAGGTGAAGTTCCATACCATCTTACAAGTTGTACGTGCTGATAACCAACGAGGCCAATAATTCCTTTTCGTACACTAGACTTTGGTTTGATTGTATGGATAAGGTAATTTTTCCTGTCATGGGTGTTTGTTTTATCGCCACTATGAGTAAATGAAGGGGAGTTTATCATATAATAGTGGCAATAGTGACCAGAATCACATGTGGCAATCGCATCGAAGTATCCTTCATCTTTTTTACCAAAAGATACAATTGCCACATTCAGACCTGTTTCTATACATTCACCAGATGTTAAAACTTGTTGTCTCATGGAAGCAAATTGTGGATGCTCAGATGAAATAATACATGCATCACGTTCTATACTATTAGCGTGTTGTTGTACATTAAATCCTCCACTTACTTGATGAATGAGTGGATAAACCATAAGCGATGTAGACTGAAGTACACCATCCTGATATACTTGAAGTTCAAGACCACTCGATGTTTGACAACACCAAGTACCAGTATAATTGTCAGGCATTTTTCCAGTTCCATAAGGTGCAGGCGCTCCTGTCAAGCTAAAATCGGGTAAATCTCCATTTGAAGATTGACTAGACATAGTTGAAAACTAATAGTAATAAATATATTTAATTTCAACTTTTTATAATGATTTGTATAGATAGATAAATTATTTATTATAATTATAAAAAATTGATTATTATATTTAATAGTCATATATATATTTATATATAGAATAATGAAGGTTTGCATTCGTACTAATCCTACTAATATTAATACATATGATGTAGATCCTAGATTAAAGATTGATGATTTTAAAAAGACAATTAAAGATAATATACCCTATGTTAAAAAAACATCATTTTTTAATAAAAAAACCAATAAATTTATTGATGATGAAAAATCATTTATAGATAATGAAATTGAAAATCTTGATGAATTATTACTTATTTTAAGATTATCAGGTTCATATAAAATAAAAGTAAATATTTATAGTGAAAAAAAAAAAGCAGGTAAAATTATTGATTTAACTGTTGATGGTTCTGATACCATTCTAGAAGTTAAAAATAAAATTATTGATTATTTAAATGATAATGAAAAAGATAAAAATATGTCATTATATTATAATGATATACATCTTAAGGATGATGAGATGTTAAGAAATTATAGTATTAATGAATTCTCTGTTATTTTATGTGCAATTTAGTTAACATTGCCTGTAACAGGTGATGTTAATACAACTTTTAAATTTCCACAAATAGATTGCATAGGAGTATTTACTGGAATTTCAATTCGTGTTCCATTATTAAAATAAACTTTTTGTTCTTCATCTAATCTTTTTGTAAAACCTAAGTTATCCTCAATATTGTTTGTATTTATATATTTAGTATCTTTTTTAAGAATAATTGGTTGATTATTTATAAAAATAGGTAAATTATCATAACAAGTTCCTAATCTAAAAATTCCACAATTTAGGAGTACTTCAGTGCCTTCTTCTAGTTCTACTTCAATATCTTCATCAATTTGTAAATTATTCATATTATTTCTTCTTGAATGATGATGAAAGATTGAACCAGCTTTAATTATAACCTTAATTTTAAACATATTTATAGAATATAGTATTTATATTTTTATATATTTTCGTTTTTATATATAATAAATAATAAATTATTAGTATATAGATATGAATACAAATAATTTATATGAAATAGTAAAACAATCTGAAAATCAAATTAATTATGAAGAATTGTATACTAAAAATGGTAAAAATGATAGAAAAAGTAATCCAGAACAACTATTTAATACTAGATTTAATGAGGGAATAAATATATTAAGACAACCTTTACAATCACAACCATCAGCATTAGACAAAAATCAAATTTTTAATAATGATAGTAATTATGATGCTACAAAAAATTATTATAATAGATATCAAAATAATTTTATTAATCAATCTCTAATGAATTGTGAAGAAGGTAGTGGGGTAGGTAATTTTGCTGTATTTAAATCAGATCCAAATTCAAATAATTTTATTGATAGTATTACCAATAAAAATCAACAACAAATGCCACAACAGCAAATTCAAAGACAACAGCAAATGCCACAACAACAAATGCAAAGACAACAGCAAATGCCACAACAGCAAATGCCACAACAACAAATGCCACAACAACAAATGCCACAACAACAAATGCCACAACAACAAATGCCACAACAACAAATGCAAAGACAACAGCAAATGCCACAACAACAAATGCAAAGACAACAGCAAATGCCACAACAACAAATGCAAAGACAACAGCAAATGCCACAACAACCAAAATGTGATTTTTGTATTAAACAAATGCAGAATAGTAGATAAAAATTAAATTTTAGTCCATATAAATGTAGGTTGTGGATTTTTTTTTGAAACAGCTGAATGTGATATAATACCTAAATATTTCCAATTTTTATTTTTATACATATCCCCAAGTAGCCAATAAACATAATTTTGATTTCTAAATTGATTAATATTAAGAGCCATAATACCACCTTTACGAAGAGCAGTATAAATTTTATCAATCCATACAAGTAAAAACTTATCGAACCATTCTTTTTCAGTTTGAATACTAGAAATAGATTGTGATTTAAAGCTTGAAGGATTATCATCATAAATTTCCATAGTAAAATAAGGCGGCGAAGTCATCATTAAATCGTAATAATTTGGTTTAAGAATAGCATTTTCGAAAGGTTTTTTTTTAATAATATAGACGGCATTTTTATTTATCTGATAATCTTTAAATGTTTTAATAATATTTTTATAGTTTGGGTGTAAGCAAGGATTAGGATCGAAACCATGATAACAGTCAATATCTGAAGCCATGGCACCAATTAATCTATCTCCCCAACCAGAAGATAAATCTAATATTTTACGAGCGTTAAAAAATTCAATAAAAAATTTTTCTAATTTAGGTTTAAATGTAGAACATTCTTTAAAACCGATATGCCATATAGTTTCCCTCATATTTTCCAAAGTAATTTTTAAATTTTTAATTTGTAAATAATCAATAACTTTATCAAAATTATTTTTAAAAAAATCTAATTGAGTGCCTGGAGCAGAAGCAAATTTACATCTTACTCTACAAACTTCATTAAAATAATCACTAATTACCTCTATAGAACTGTATTCAGATGGTTCATCAATAATTAAAAAAGGTATATCTTTATTATTTTTAGGATTTTTAAATTTAATATCATTTATATTTAGGGTTGTAAAGTTATAATTTTCATTTATAACTTTGCAGGTAAATTTTTTTAAGTTTAGGAAATTATTTATTATTTGCTGTTCTGTTGTAAAATATTTTAAATAAGGATATTCTATTTTTTTTATAATCATAGTTTTATCATTTTTAATTTTACTATAATCATATTCATAATTAAAATCAGTTGTGTTAGTTATTCTTGATAATTTATATTTTTTTTTACTTTTATTTTTATTGTTTTTTATACTTTTTTTCTTACTATTTTTCTTATTAATTTTTTTTGTTAATTTTTTTTTGCTATTTTTTTTTATATTAACCAATCTATCTTTTATATAATATTATTATAAAAAATTAATAAAAAAAATAATTTAAAGATTTATTTATTATATTTAAATGGAGAGGTAAGCGCAAGAATGGCCGAGTGGTCTAAGGCGAATGACTTAAGATCATTTATCTCTGGATGCGTGGGTTCGAACCCCACTTCTTGCAACTCTCCAAATTTACATAAAATTTTATTTATTCTATGTATAAAAATTTATTCAAGTATAGTTGCCAAGTTTAGATTAAACATTCTTTACATTGATATTTAATCCTTCCATGTTGACATATACTTTTTCCTCCACATTCCTTACAACTATTTTTTTGTCTACCATGTTGACATATACCTTTTCCTCCACATTCTTTACATTGATATTTAATCCTTCCATGAATGCAGTATGCACTTCCACCACAATCTTTACATTTATTTTTTTCTCTTCCATGTTGACATATACTTTTTCCTCCACATTCCTTACAACTATATTTTTGTCTTCCATGTTGGCATATACTTTTCCCACCACAATCTTTACATCTATTTTTTTCTCTTCCATGTTGACATATACCTTTTCCTCCACATTCCTTACATTGGTATTTAATATTTCCATGGTTACAGTAATTGCTTCCACAGCAATCTTTACATTTGTTCTTTTCTCTACCATGATAGCATATACTCGCACCACCACATTCCTTACAACTACTTTTTTGTCTTCCATGTTGGCAAATACCTTTCCCTCCACAATCTTTACAAAAGTGCTTATACTTTCCATGTTGACATATGCCTTTACCACCACAATCTTTACAGTTGTATTTTATCCTTCCATGGTCGCAGTAATATTTACTTCCACATTCTTTACAAGAGTTCTTATTTTTTCCATGTTTGCATATGCCTTTACCACCACAATCTTTACAATTGTATTTTATCCTTCCATGGTCGCAGTAATATTTACTTCCACATTCTTTACAATAATATTTATTTTTACCATGAATACATATACCTGTTACTCCACAAACATTTTTTCTTACATTATGACAAGATTTTTGTCTTTTATCGTTTATACTAGCAACTTGATATGCTACAGGTCTAGTTGCTACCTTATTTGCAAGGTTTCTTCTTTTAACCATATGTGTTTATATAATATAAAAAAACTATTTTTCAATTTTTTTGTATTTATGTAAATAAAATCAGTAGAAAACTTAAGGTCAATCTCTAAATTACATCCATTTCATAATATCTGTTATTCATGAACACATTGATTACAAAGATAATGTTGTTTTTTATATGACATTGATAAAGATTATATATAAAGTTTAAGGATTTATATAAATATACAAAATAGCAACAACAACCTTATATTTTTTATTAGTCTTTTATGGTTAAATTTAGTAGATATAAAAAATACAATTGTAAACATTGATTCAGTTTGTAGTTCTCTTGAAAGGAGATTCTTCTGGCCAAGATAGAAATCTTTTGCTGCTAATCGTTGGTGATTCACAGCAATCTTCATCCGAGAGTGGAAATTCAGAAAAACCTAATATTATAGGTGTTTGAATATCAACAATTGGCGATAGATTTGCCATAAAATCCTTAGTACGAGGAGTAAGTTCAACAGGTCCGTGTTCTTTTGTATTGGATACCTCATTTTTAGATAGTTCTTCCTCAACATTGAAAGTTTGAAATGGATGAGTTTCAAATGGAGGAGGAACAAACGGAGAGGAATCAAATTTTTGAATAGCGTCATTTTTTTTTCCTTGAATAAAGCTTTGTTTTGGTTTGCCATGCTTGTTAAGCATTTTTCTTAGACGTATCATATCATCATAGGTAGCATCATCAGGTGGATAAACACCATATTTTGTGATAAGAAGTTGTCGCAGATCTGCTTTAATCATTGGATATAGTATATAAATATTTATAATAATCAATTTTTTTTTCTTAAAAATTTCTGTTGAATGTTAGATAAAAAAATAATAAAAAAATGGCATTTTTTACATGCCAAAGGTGTAAACACCTTTAGAATTGTTTGGCGATGATTGCCGTCATGACTGTAACGAGAAACACCAGCATCATGAAGCATTTTTCATGCCTCACGAAGAAGGGTCTCGCACACTCAACGCGCAATTCAGCAAGGGCCTTGTCCTTTGCCTCCAAGTCCGATTTCAGCTTTTGGTTATTCATCGTAAGAACAAGATTGATATCCTGCGCTTCCTTCATGGTAGCCTCAGCCTTTTGGCTCATCCCATCCAAGGTCTTGAGAGATTCCATCTCCATATATTTAAGACGCGCACACGATAGACGTAAATTCATTTGAGCCTCTCTGAGTTCACGCTCTAGCTCTTCAACACGAGCACAAGCACCAGCATCAGCATCAGCAAGGTATCGCTCGAGTTCAAATTTCTCATCCAGCAGATCTTGAATACGATTTTCGGCCTGGCTCAAACAGACTTTGAGATCATCATTTTCACGCTGCAGTTCCCGCAAGTCATCTCGTGCGGCAGACAGATCGCCACGCATTTGAGCATTTTCTTTGGTTGAAAGCGCCAGAATCTGTTCTAGAGGAAGAGGTTCAGTGGAAGGATTAACCCGTGGGTCGCTTGGAACTTTTGGACGAGCATCAATCAAAGAACGCCGAATGGCCTCCCTCATTTCTTGCTCAAATATTCTCGGGTCACTCATGATCTGTGGGATCTACAAGTAGGACAATTAGATTATTATATATTTCAACTTTTTTATATAGTAAAAAACGTTGGCTTTATGCTCAACTTTTTTATATAGTAAAAAACGTTGGCTTTATGCTCAACTTTTTTATATAGTAAAAAACGTTGGCTTTATGCTCAACTTTTTTATATAGTAAAAAACGTTCCTCCACGTTTATATTGTCTTACACTAAAACAAGATGTTGGATTTATATCATTTGTAATAGCTACAGGGTTTACAGTATAGAATAAAGACCAGGTAATAATTCGTTATATATCCTAATAATTACGTAAATCAGCATTTTTCATAGTTATGAAAATATATTTAGATTTATCTATTTTTATTACTAAAATGATATGTATATATAAAAAGATTCCGCCATCCTATCCTTAAAAAAGTAATTTGGCGAGTATAATAACGACAATGAACGACAATATGGCTAAACATAAGTTAATTTTGGTGTCTTGTTTTTCTTTTTTTGCCAATTGATGCTCAAGAAATTGAATACGAGCCTTGAGCAAACTATTCTCCTGCTCAAAAAGACCTTTTTTTTCATGAGCAAGACGAGCTTCACGTTGTGATTCTGCAATTTTTTCACGATAAAGCTCATGGTCATCTTGTTCAGTCATGAAATCATGGGGTTGGATTCTATGTAAAGGATCAATTTTACCAGATTGCTCTTCTCTGGCTTTCTTCTTAGCCTCCTCCAACGCTCTAGCAAAATTGTCCTCATAAAATTTCCCATTATATAAGGGAAGCCAATAGGCTCTAGCAGTAGGAAAGGCCATTTTTAACAAATCAAATAATATATAATTTCAACATTTTTAGGGTAGTAAAACATTAGTACGTATAACTCTTATTTTTTAATAATAATATCTAACTATAAATTAGTATATGGAAAATAAATCAAAAATATTTAATACCATAGCCAAAAATGATTTAGAGTGGTTATTGATAAAAAATGATAATAATAAAATTTTTTATAAGATCTTACACTATATTGATTACAAAGATAATATTGTTATTATTACTGATATTGAAAATAATGATAAAAAATATTATACTATAACATTACACGATTGTTTATATGATAATAACTTAATAAAAATTGATAATAATTCTAAAATTTTAGAAATATATATAAATAAAAAAATAATAGAAAATAATTTTATAGATAGAATAAATAAAAAATTTATTGGATAGTAAATATATTTCAAGAATTATAAAATTTATTCATATTAATAATATATTCTTTTTCTTCTTTTAAATATTCTTTTTCATCAAATTTTTTATTATGAAAACTATAAGAATATGTATATCCAGTCATTGGTAGATTATTTTCAATAATTAAATTTTTAATTTTTTGTTGATATTTTAGTATTTTTTTTATTGCTTTATCATTCTTAGTTGTTGTAGCTAATCCTCTTGTTAATAAATTTAACATCATTTATATTATATATTATTATTTTTTTATTTTATTTTTTTTATAAAAATTGAAATAATAATTAAATATCTATTCTAATACAATGTCCAAACCCAAAACTAAACAAAGCATTACTTTAACTAGTATAAAGGAAAATATAGCCTTTATTAAAAGTATTAACGATAAATTACAAAAAAAAAGTGAGAATGAAAAAGTGGTGAAGAAAAGTGAGAATGAAAAAGTGGTGAAGAAAAGTGAGAATGAAAAAGTGGTGAAGAAAAGTGAGAATGAAAAAGTGGTGAAGAAAAGTGAGAATGAAAAAGTGGTGAAGAAAAGTGAGAATGAATCTGAAGATATTGATAAAAATATAAAAATAGAAAATATAATATCATTAAATAAAGGAGAAATGGGTGAAATATATACAATAAAAAGTATATTTTTAATGATACAAAACAATAAAATTGATACTTTAAAAAAAATATTTGGTGAAGATGCGAGTGAAGGTATAACACTTCATGATATAAATGATAAAAAAGAAATAACTAAAATAGAAGAAATAAAAAAAACAAAATCTACAAGCAAAGCAGATTGTATAATTAAATTTGTAAAAACAAATAAATTTATGAATATTTCAATTAAATGTATGCACGGTGCGATGCCTGCTTTATTAAATCATACACCAAGGAATGCGAAAGTATTTAAAGAAGGTGGAATATTAAATAAAAACTTAGAAAAATTAGATAATCTAATATCAATGATGAATAAAGAAAGAACTGATGGAAATGTAGGTGAAGATATTCAAATCAGTAAAACTTTTCCATCATTAAATGAAGATATAAAAAAAAATATAATAGAAGTAGTAAAATATTTTATGTTTGAAGGTACTGGTAGTGGGAATTCTCAAAATCCAGTTAATTCTATACTAGAAATATATGAGCCAAATAATATAGAAAAATGGAAATTTATAAATTGTGAAGACGATAAGAATAAAATTGATTACATTGAATCACAATATGATAAATTAATTTTATCTCTAAGAGATAAAGGAATGCCAAAGAATAATAATACTATATGTGAACCATGGATCTTTTATCAAAAAAAAGATTCCAAAAAAAAATCAAAACAAAAAGGTAGTTTACACATAAGACTAAAAAAATAATTTTTTTATTTGTGTTCCAATAATTTTTGTAAAATTTGTTGGTATCGTATTACCTAATAATTTCCATTTATCTTTAGTTGTTCCAATCAATTCAAAATTTTCTGTAAACCCTTGTAATTTAAGTGCGTCATCAATTGATAATCTATATATTTCATCATCAATAAAATATCCATCCCAATTATGTTTATCATTAATTGGTGAATTTTTACCACCACATCTTATAGTATAAGCGATATTTTTTTTAAAATTTTTACCTAAATAAGCACTTAATTCAATATTTTCTTTATATTCATCTAAATTAAAGATGGTATTAATATCTATTTTATCTTTATTAAATTTTTTATTAACACCAATAATAAATAATCTTTTCCTCATTTGAGGAATACCATAATCAGAACATGTTAGAATTTTATAAGTTATTTCATAATTTTCTTTAGATATTTCATCATATATTTTTTGAAAAGTTTTTCCATTATCATGATTTAATAATGCCTGAACATTTTCAAGAATAATTATCTTAGGTTTATGATATTTTATAAATTTCATAATTTGATAAAACATTGTACCTCGTTCATCATTAAATCCTAAATGTTTACCTATTTGTGAGAAAGGTTGACAATTATGAACTATTGTATTTTCAATAATATAACTATTATCGTTTTCTACTTCAAAATTATATACAGGTATTTCTGTTATATATCTCTTTGTAATTTTATAAGGGGCAAACCATACATAATTATCTTCAATAAATGATATTTTTTTTTCTCTATCCTTTATTTCTTTTAAATAGTATAAATTTTTTGGTATAATTTTATTACTATTATTAGCATATTTAATTAAAAGATTATGACCTAATTTTAAATTTAATCTTTGTAAATTATATGCTATATTTATTGATGATGTTATAATTTTACTTTTTTTATAGGTGTATCCATTAATAAATTCTTGAATTAGCATTTTTGGTAAATCTTGAACCAATTCAGGTATTGCTTTTTTATTATTATATTTTATAAATTGTTTAAAAACATTATACCAGATAAAATTATAACATATTATTTTAGTATATTTATCATTTGTATTACATTTTTTATTTATTATTATAGGAATAACTTTATTAATTTTATCAAATATTTCTTTTTTTTGTACTGAATTAATAGTAAATTCTATTTTATATTTACCTTTTGTTTTTTTAATCCAACCATTTCTTACAAAATAGCCAATAATAAACCAATATTCTAATTTATCGAGTTTAATATGATATTTTTCTATTTTATTTTGTATAATTAATTTTTTAAAAGTAAATTCTGGAATAATTTCATTTTTATTAATAACCATTCCAAAATAATCATTCATAGTTAATTCTTTTGCATTTTTCCATAGTGGAACTCCAAATATATCTTCTTTTTTCTCACGAATAAAAAATGGATGTTCTTCAGTAGTAGTTATTATTTTAGAATTATATTTGCTCTTAATTTGAAATAAATTTCCAGTATATATTTTTCTCTGTAAATTTAAAATATTATTAAATTTTCCAGTATGAGTAAGTAATTTATCTGTTATTTTAACATGTTCAATATTTTTATATCCATTACTAGTTAAAACAAGTGTGCCTTTTACAAAACATGGGAAACCCGCACAAAGTATATCATATTTTTTTATACTTTTTGGTTCTATTTCACAAATATCTCCAAGAGGCATAATATTATAATTTTTATAATAATTTTCTCTAGCTGATTGATAAATATCACATGCCATAATACATTTCCAATTATTTTTTAAAAATGAATAATGAAAACTACCTATTCCACAAAATAAATCTATAAAAGTTATATCTTTTTTTATAATATTTTTTTTCTCTTTAATAACAATATTTTTTTTATTTAATTTATCATTATTATCCATTAAGTATATATACGGATATATTTTTAATCATTTTCAATTTTTATATAAAAATTGAAAATAATATATAAATTATTTAATAAATATAATTTAATCATGTTAATTTATGTTGGTTTAATATTTTTATTATTTTTAAGTAAAATTATAATTAAGTTAACAAAATACATCATTAATAAATTTAAATATAATTATAAAATTTCATTTAATATGGATTATAAAACATTTGAAGAAACTATAAAAAAAAATAAAAATAACAAAGATATTGAATTTATTATTAAAAAATATGATCAAAATAATAAATTAGTATCAGAAAAAAAATATAATAATCATGAATTTATAGGTAGTGGAACATATGCTAAAGTTTTTAGATTAAATCAAAATGATAATATTGATTATATTATAAAACTTGGTATAACTTATCCAAGAACAACCTATGATGAAGCAGTTATTTTAGATGAAATTTATAATAATTATGAAATTGATAATAAATATAAATATAAGATTGAAAGTTATGGAATTAATAATATAATTCTTAATAATAAATATTGTTATGAAAATGATAGTGATAATTATAAAGAAATATCATTTATAATTATGCCATATTTAGGAGACATAGATTTATTTGATTATATGGATAAAATTCATACTAATAATTATAACATTGAAAAATTACCTGTAGTATTAAAGAATATTATAAATAATTTAATCGAGCTAAATAAATGTTATTCACATAATGATATAAAAACGGATAATATAATTATAAATATGAGTGATGGTTCAATAAAAATTATTGATTTTGGTTTATGTTGTACAAAAAATATTGTAAATACAATACTTGGATATAGACAAATATCACCAGAAATTATTATAAATAGCTTTGACAGTAATTATATAATAACATATGAAATGATATCACAAATTGATAATTTTGGATTATTTTGGTTAATTTTAGACTGTTTTACGAATGAAAAATTATTTAAAAAATATATAAAAATAGCTGTAAAAGATCATTCTACATTTAGTTATAAATCTACACTAAATTTTTATTTAAATCTAAATAATGTATGTAAAAAAAATAGTTTATCTTATAAAGTTAGCAAAGAAATGATTGATTATACACATAAATACATAAAAAAAGATTTTATTGAAGATGCTTACAATTTAACATGTCCTCATATTAAAAATAAATTATTTACAAATAAAGATCAATTTATTAAATTTATTGAAAAAATGTTATTATTAGTTGCATACGATTATAACAATAGATTATCACTAGAAGAATTTGTTAAGGAACCATTTTTTATTATAAAATAAATTTTTATATAATTATATTATTATATATGAATGAAAAAAATTATAATTTTTATAAGAAATACCTAAAATATAAAAATAAATATATTTTAACAAAAAAATATTTAGTTGGTGGAACTAAACCAGGAGAAAATCCTGTAATACAAGTTGATTTACAACTATTACAAAAATTATTACAAGAAGATATAGAAGTAAATCCTGGAGATATATTTGCCAAAATAATTAGCGAAGATATATCTTATTTACGTTCAACTAAAAGTGATGAAATAAGACTAATGACTGAGCTTGTCCAACTAAATAAAAGAAATTTTATAGATGTCTTACGTGATATTGAAAGATATGGATTAAAATATATTGTAAATAGAAATGGAACTGGTTTTAATCAAACAAAGTGTATAACATTTGAAGATGGAACTGAATATTTAGCTAATTATAAACACGAACATCGTTCAAGTAGAGTGTTAGATAATTTTAGTGTAGATGGAAGAAGAGAAAATCCAAAACATTATAGTTTTACGATAAGTGAAAATGGTATTATATATGGTATAATAAATGATGGAATTGAATTTGGAGCTACACATATTCAATTAGCAAGAAATGCGGAAGAAAGAGGTATAATTAGTGGTGAAATTAGATTAGATGGTAATAATATAATATTTAATTTTAGTAGTAGTTTATATGGATTTTTTAATTACCTTGATACACCTAGACTTATTGCGAAGAATGCTGATACTCCATATACTTTTGAAGAACGAATAAAAATGTATAAATTAATGATTTTAACCAATAAATTAATTGAAATAAGTAATGGAAAAATTTTTGATAATTATCTTTACACTCAAAATATTTTATTTCCAGAAAATAAAAAACCAATTGAAGAAGAAATGAGATCAATATGCAGTGATGAAAGTTTAATTATTTTAGATACTACACCAATGGCTAAATGTGGTTCTTCAAAAAATATAAAAACAATCAAAGAACCCGATTTTTTGAAAAGATATCAAGAATTAGAAAAGAAAATATTAAGTAATGATAAAAATGGTTCAGTATGTGAACGTTACAAATAATTTTTTATTCTTAAATGTAAAGAAGGTCCAAAAATTTTATTTTCTTTTAATTTTTTTTTACAATCCTTAGCCCATGCTACTTTTATAAACTTTGCTGTAATAAAAAGATTAGTACTATTTGGCATATCATAAATAGGAGAAATTGAACAATTACCAGCAGCACAGGAAATTATCCTTTTAACTTCATCAAAATAACAAGGAATAATATTTCCTACACCAAGTAAAACTGATTCTTCTAAATTTACACGAATACTATTACACCATTGATTTGCATTTATATAAATTACTCCTTCACTTAGAATTTGTTGATTTTTATCAATTTTACCAACATGAATGATATCTTTATATATAAAAGAAACTTTAGCTATGGACATATTATATTAGTTTCTATTTATTATTATTTTAATTTTTACTTTTATTCTAAGTTTATATAATAAATATTATATAAATTTATGCTCCTCTCATTTTGCTTGCTCCTTCAAACATTATAGCATTAATAGGATTTTCTAATAATAAATATGGAAACCTATTATCAACTGCTGAATTTGTATCATAATCTCTTTTATCAACATATTTAATACCTAACTGTGCATTTGTTAAACTCCATTTAAGACCAGGAACTCCTGTGCTAGTGATAGTCATCATATAACTAAATAATAAAAATCTTAAATAACATAACTCAACATCTTTATTTATATTTTGTTTTTGGGTATTTATGATTAATACTTCATTTGGTTTTTCTGGACAATATTTTTTTTCTTTGGGAATAGGGTTATTTTCTTTAGTTAATGAGTAGAATTCATAAAATATATCTATGAATGAAGTTCCACTATCTATTCTTTGAATAATGGTATCATAATTTTGTGTTGTTATTTGATTAACCATTTGATTAATAGCATAAAATGTTCCTGTTCTATCTTGACCACTTTTACAATGATAAAGTAATATATACTCATTTGGATTGAATTTTGAGAGAATATAAAAAATTAATGAAATATAACAAAACATTACTAATCTAATATGTTCATTTGTCAAATCTTCTTCACATGGTGAAAATTTTTTCATAAGATTATCAAAATCATTTAATTGTTCTTTATTTTTTGGTTTTTTATTTAGAACAAATTTTCTTATTTTTAATCTTTCTAATTTTTGGTCTGAACTATCATTATCAGATACATTTTTTTTAAATATATTAAAAAAATCATCATTATCTCTTAATTTATTTAATATTTCATTACCTTTAGCTTCTTTTATCCATATTACCAATTTATTTAGATAGTTTAAAATTGATTCTTTTAGATATGAATCTTTAATTGTTGATAATTTTGGTGAAAGATTTACACTATTATTACAAGCCATATTTAGGTATACAAAATTTGTATCATCATATCCTTTTATTTCTTCACGAATAATCTCATCTTCATTAACCTTTTCTCCAACTAATATTTTTAGACATAATTCATTATCACAAAGATCTAAAAATGAAATAAATAAACATTTTAGTTGTTTTTCTTTAATATAATTTTTTAATATTTCAATTTGTATTTTATAAAAATTATCAATTCCTTTTGGAGCATATGGTGTTCCAAATCGTAAGGACTCAACATAACTATTTTTATCTATATTAAATACGATATTCATTAAATTTGTTAGATATCTGAAATTCCTTTTAAATTCTATTTTTGATGAATCTTTTTTTCTAACAAGACTGTATATAAAAGCAGTTCCTTTAGAAAAATTATCATCTTTTACAATTCTTTCTTTAAATTGATTAGCTTCTATTTCAATATTTAATGAAGTATGACTTAAATTTGGATATTCTTTTTCTGGATTTAATCGATATGAAATCACATGTTTTAAATTTAATAATTCTTGATTATTCATTAAATATTTATTTAATTCTGGTGCTAAACATTCTTTATCTAATAGAAATAATGGAAATACTGCGTTTTCATATATTTTTTTTACTAAATTTATTATATTTTCTCTATTTTCATTAAACAAATTTTCTAGTATTTCTTCTGTGTATTGTAAAGTTTTTATACTATTTAAAGTTTCAAATAAATTACTATAATTACAACTTTTAAAAAAAGAACCTCCTTCAATCTTATTTTTTTCATTTAAATATTTAGTTTTATACTTTAAGTATTTTAAATAATATAAGTCACTATTCATATTATTTATATTATAAATTAAAAATTTTTTTATTTTTATTATTATTTTTTCTCTAAACTTATTATTTTTTGTTTACATACAGGACATTCATCCTTCTTTTGAAATTGTTCATAACAATTTGAACATGCTATATGATGATTACATGGTAAAAATAATAAATTCTTCATATTATCATAACACATAATACATTGTTCTTCTTCAATAGAAGTTTTAATTATTTGTAAATCATTTGGCATTATTAAAGTAGTAGTTTCATACTGTGATAAAGGAGGAGGTATAACAATCATTCCAATATCCATGGTCATTCTAGCATAGAATCCTCTAAATCCAATTCTAGCCATATTATTATCACATATTCTAACTCTTGTAGCACTTGGATCATTTCTTTCATAATATACACTATTATTATCATTTCTTGATATACTAAAAATAATATTTGGAGGTAATCCATCAATATCTATTATTGTAATATCTCCTGTATTAGGAGGATATGCTAAATACGAAGAATATTTAGAAGCATATGTTTTTTTTACTTTATTATCATAAACGAAATCATAATAAGCCCACACTTGATAGTTTCTAGCATCATACCAATCTACAGGATGTAAATCTTGTAAAAATACCTTAACATCTGAAAAATTAGCTATAGGAAATACGGTATTTCTATCAGTTATGTATGTTGGCAAATATGGATCATCATTCGTCCTATATACTGTTAAACCATTAGTTGTTACAGATCCCTCAGGCATGTATATGGATCTATTCTTATAATTTTGAAAAGCCATATATTGATCTGGATTAGCTATATGCCACACACCATTATATAATATTTTTATATCCATTATTATGTTAATAGGTTTTTTTTATATAAAAAAATCAATTTTTATTATTATTAATTTATTATACTTTGAAACTTAAGAAAAAAATGATATAAAACTACAAATCTTTTAACAACAATTTTTTATAAAATCGTTTATTAAGAAAAAGAAAAAAAATATAAAATATAAATTAAATATATATGTTAAATTGTGAAATATTATTATTAATAGTTGTTATAATCATATTTTTAGTAATAAATCAAAAAAGTGAAAATTTTATTAATATAGACGAAAAATATTTTTTATATAAACCTGGTGCTATAGTAATTCCTAAAAATTCAATATATTATATAGATATAAATGATGTTATTTTAGAATATGGAGAATATCGTATTAGAATGTTTAATAAAACAAATCATGATATCGTAAATAGTTTAGTAGGTAAATATGTTATAAAATTAGATTTATCTAAACCAAATAAATCATGTAGCTTATCATATCCTTATCAAGAATTAGTTTACATAAAAAAAGCAAATAATGAATGGTATTGTTTTAATTATAAAGGAGAACTTTATAAAATAAATGATATGAATAAATGTACTTATTTAGAAAAAAAATTAATAAATTTATTACATAAAGAAAATTTTAATAATTTAAAAAATACAAAAATATTTTTCCCAACATCAATTTTTAAATATAATGATTTAACAGTTCATTTTAGTTTAGATAAAAATACAAATGGTAATTATAATATTCAAATAACTGATGACCAAAATAATGTATTTCCAGATTATTATGAGAATGGAATTGTTTTCTTATTACATGATAATATATTATATCTTAAAAAAATTTCAGGAGATTGGTTGTATTTACATCTAGAATATCCTGATATATTTATGAAATATACTTTACCAAGTAAATATGTAGAATTAGATAATATATTAGAAGAAAAATTAGAAGAAATAAATAAAAATAATAAATAATTTTTTATATAACATTAATATAAAAATATAGATGATAATTTTATTATTAATAATATTAGTTATATTAATTTTAACTAAAAAAAAAGAGGAAAATTTTGTAAATATTGATAATGATATTAAAATAATAAAACCAGGAGATCCAAAATTTAATTATTTTGAATATGAATTTAATTTTTCAGATTTTAAAACTGATAATAATAATTATTTACTTACAGCTAAAAGTAATCTTGCTAATTTAGGACATATTTATAATGAAGGAATTTTACTAATTAAGGAAAATGATATAATATATTTAAAAAATAATCAGAACGAATGGTACTTTTTAAGTAAACAAAATCCATATAACTTATATTTATGGGAACCAATCGTTAAAAAAACAGATATACAAAAATTAGATTCAATAGTATAAAAAAATAAAATATATATTTTATTTTTTAGTATAAATTGATAATCTATCATTTACAAATGGCCAACTTTGTAATGTATTTTCTATTTCTAATTTTTGATAATTTTGTGTTAAATGTTCAAAAAAAGAATCTGTAGCACAACAACCATCTTTACCTTCTCCAATATAAATAATTGTATCACCTGTAAATATTCTTATTGCTTCATAAGCATATTCTTTTTCATAATCTGGCCAACAGCAAAATAATACTGAGCATTCTCTATTATATTTTTCAACAGCAGAAACAGCATCTAATTTTTCAATAGTGGTCCAAGAAGAATCCTGTATTATAATATCAGTTGCTACAATATCACAACCAAGTGTTCTAAGACAAAAAGTCCAGAATCCTTTTCCACAATTTATTTCCAAAGTTTTTTTACCAATGATATAATTTTTTACAAGTTCAAGTGTTTCTTTATCTATAATAGACCAACCATATTTTTCTCTATATCTTTCTTGTAAATAAAGGTAAGAAGGTTGATAACTTGTAGTTAGTTGATTTCCAAATGTATTTTCTTTAATAATTTCAAGAATTGAATCAAGGTCCTGCATATTTTTTTAACATGTTATGATATATAATATTCAATTTTTTTTATATTTTCTATAAGTATATTATATATTCATAAATGATAATAGAATGTATTTTAATTTTAATTATGTTATTATTAATAATTTTATTATTTTGTAGAAGATTATGCAATAAAAAAGAAAATTTAATTTTAAATAAATATTTAAGATACTGGCCTGGTGATAGATTTTCTATAGGTAAAGATTATTTTGTTGAATTTGAAGGCACTAGAAGAGATGATTATAATTATAATATATTTATTGGTAGATTAAGTATGCATACTAATAATGTATATAATTCAGGAATTATGGCAACACATATAGATAATATTTTATATCTCAAAAAAGCAAACGGCGACTGGTATTTATTTGATACTAATAATTGTATATTAGAATGGCAAAAAGTAGATCCCGATAATTATGGAGAACTTAACAAATTATCATATGATACTTATAATAATTATGTATAATCAAAATTTATTTTTTTTTGTATTGAAATACATTGTTAAAAAATTAATAGCTTGATAATCTTCATAATCTAAATTAGAAGAATTAGTAAAATCATTTTTTGTGCTAGAATTAAACTCATTGTAATTCATTTCATCTGAACTCATTTCATTATCTTTTATTACAATACTATTATTATTTACATTATCAATATTATTATTTACTAACTTTTTTTTTGTTTTATTAATAATTCTTTTTGGCGATTCATTAACAGGTTCATTATCATGAAATCCATATTTTTTTACAAAATCGTTCATATTTTGTTTACCCATCGATAAATTACATGTTTGACAAAGTGGAATAAGATTATTTAGTGTAGTTGAACCACCATTTCTTTCACTAATAATATGTCCACAATGAAAAGATATTTGTTTTATAATATTCTTTCTACAACATTGACATTGTCCAACACCTTTTTCTTCGCCAATATATTTATTCCAAACTAGTGCTTTTAGACTTAATGGTATTGATTTTTTTTTATACATTATATGTTTATATTATATATAATTATGTCTTTAATAAAAAATTTAATATGATTTAATTATAACTTCATTTACTTTTGATTCAGGTTTTTTAGAATTTATAGTTCTTCTACATAATATTTTTTTTATAAATAGAATCATTAAAAGTATTAGAGAATATATTTTTATAAAATTTTAAGGTGTAAAATAAGCAAAAATACATATTTTAATTTATGTTTTTTATATTTTTCATATTTTTTGAATATTTTTTTAATTTTCCGTAATAATGTCCATAAGCGTTTATGAAATCTATTTTAGTAAAGTTAGTAAAATATGATAATTCAACATATTTTTTATCTAACATAAAATAAACATTTTCTTTACCTATTGCTATAGGATAAGGAACATCATTATTTCCTATAGGTGAATAATAATTTATAACTTCATCGTCAATATTAAATTCATATATTTCTGTTCCAATATATACATAATTATCTATAGTTTCAAGAAGAATACTATTTCCTTGATATTCTTTATAATCTTTCATGATATTATTCATAATGTCAATGCCATCATAACCTTTAGGAATAAATATTTTATTAAATTTGTATTCTTTTATTAGTTGATTATAATAATATTCAGGTGAATTATCTTTTTTTTCAATATTTTTATTTATTTTAAATATTTTAGCAATTTTATTTTTTATAGCAACTAAAAAAGGTTTGCTGCCGTTATCATGTATAAAATATGTTTTATAATTTTTATGAATATTTTTATCTAAATCTTTATCAGTTTTCTTATTTCCACATATATATGTATTTATGTAATCTTTATTTATTTTTCCTTTTTTATAACCTTCTTCAATAGGAGATGATTTATTTGAAAATTTATTATAACTTTTCCATTTATAGAATTTACCATTAATTTCTTTACCAAATATGAATGTTGTGTATTTATGTCCGCTTTTAAGTTTATGAATTTTATAATATTTAACAATATTTTCACAATTTGTTTTAGATTTATCAACTAAAGTTGTTTTAGATTTATCAACTAAAGTTGTTTTAGATTTATCAACTAAAGTTGTTTTATTTTTGATCCATTTACCATTTGATTTTATCCACATATTTCCATCTTTTCCTTTCATTTTAGTTCCTTCTTTTTCTCCACTAGCACAATATCCTAAACCTTTAGGAGATGGTTCATTACCTGTGTAAGTTTTTTTATTATTATTAATGCAGTATGGCATTATATATAATTATTTAATAAAAAAATAAAAAATTTAATATGATTTTATTATAACTTCATTTACTTTTGATTCAGGTTTTTTAGAATTTATAGCTCTTCTACATAATATTTTTTCTATATTATATTTCTTTTTATCAGAAAATGAATCTAAAACTAATTTAGTATCAGAATTTGACATCATCCAATTTATCTTTTGTTTCTTTAATTCATGAAGCATTGTAAATAATTTTTCATGTAAAACTCCTTCAAAGCCATCTGAGTTATAATTTACAAAAGATGTAGCATTTATTGGCACATATGGTGGATCGCAATATACCATATCATTTTTTTTAACATTAAGTAAAGATGTTTCAAATGAAGCATGAATAAAATTTACATCTTTAATTAATTCACTAATATTTTTTAAAGAATCTTCATCATAAATAAATGGGCTTTTATAATGACCATATGGAACATTAAAACCATTTAGACTAACACGGTACAAACCCCTAAAACAAGTTTTATTAAGGAATAGAAAATAAGCTGAACCTAAAATAGTAATTTTATCTTCATCATTCATTTCATTATACTTACTTCTAATCCAATAATAATAAGATTCTTGTGAAGTTTTAGCATCATCTATATTAGTTGGTTTTCTATTTACAATAACACCAGTAATATTATTATTTACATCTACAATTTTTTTAATTTCTTTAATAAAATCATCACATTTAGTCTGAATATTTTTATAAAGATAAATTAGACTTTTATTTAGATCATAAGCATATATATTTTTGATTTTTATTTTATTTTCTTTAATTAAAGATAATACTCCTAATAATACACTTCCACCACCTAAAAATATTTCATGATAATTATTTATTTTTTCTGGAAATTTATTTAATATTTCATTTATTATTTGTGTTTTACCACCAACCCATTTTAAAAATGGTTTTTGTATAATAATTTCTTCTTTTATAGCTATATTCATATATTATTCTTATGTTTATATATTTAACAAATCTCTAAATATGATGTTTAATTTAGCAAAAGAAAAATTGATTTTTTATATAAATATAATATTAATATATAAAATTATATAGCTTAACATATTTAAAAAATGAATAGTTTTCATAATTTAACAAAAAATAATCCTATATTTTCTATAAATAACACTAAATCTTCAATAAAAACTTTTTTTGATAATAAAAATAAAGATAGTTTAGATGTTGATTTAGAATATATTATTTCTAAAAAAGAAATAAAGAATGAATACGATTGTGATGCCATGGAAGAAGGTGATTCAGATATTGAAGATATTAATTTAGAAGATTTTACAAATTATATAGATTACAGTCAAAAAATATTTATGAATAGTAATAGCATGTTTACAAAATTTTCATGGAATGGTGCTGAATTTATAGATAGATGGGAATTACAACGCACAATTGACTACGATAAAGCATCTGGAATTGCGAATGAAATGATAAGATATTACAAAAAGAACAAAGAATTTTTATTTACAGATCCAATTCATATAGGACAAATTAAAAATGAAGAATTAGAAAATAATAATAAATATTATATTATAGATGGACAACATAGATTAGAAGCAATAATTGCTATTTACAAATGTAATAAATATCCAATTCAAAAAGTACCCTGTATTATTTGGAGTGTTAAAAATGATGATGAAATTGATGAATTATTTGATAAAATAAATAATAGAATTTATATGGATAGCACTAAACTAATGAAAAATAAGTTAATTCTTACATGTAATATGATGGAAGAAAAATGGAATAAAGATATTTGGGGTGAAAGACGACCTAAAATTAGTAAAGAATTATTTATTGATAAGATTAGAAATAATGACGATTGTTATAAATTATCTGCTGAAGAAATTATAGAAAAAATTGTTAAAATAAATAACGATTTAAGAATACTACCGCGACAAGAAAGAGGTGGTAATTTAACTATAAAAATACACGAGAAAGCAGAAGAAATTGATTTCTTTTTAGGAATTGATAAAAAACTTGAGTGGATAAATAAGATTAAAACTAAATAAATTAATTTTTATTAGTTAGAATTATATCCTTTTTATTATAAAGTAATAATTTTATATATTCTTCAGCCTTTTCACGTAGATATATTCTTCTATCTATTTCTTTTTTAGAAAGAGGATTACCAAATTCATCCTGTTCATCACTATCGAAATCTTTTATAAGTTCCATAATTTTAAGACCACTCTCTATTTTTTTTATATTTTTTTCATTAATAATATTATTTTTTTCTGATATAGTTTCATATTTATTTTCACTAAAATGGATAGTTTTGTCAAGTAGATTTGAAGTAATATTATTACTAGGAGTTAAAAGCCAATCTTTACCATTATGAATCATTACTTTTTCTCTATTTATGTCTGAAATATAAATATTTTTATATTCTGGATATTTATCATTAAAGTGTATGCCTTCTATAATCTTTTCTGGAATTTTTGCTCCAGTATTTTTTAGAAAAGCATCTAAAAATACTTTATCATCAATTTTAGAAAAATCTTCTTTTCCATGTTGAATAATAAAAGTATTATTGATTATACCATTATTAAGATTTTTTATATTTTTATTATATTGAATATTTTTAGTTTCTTTTTTATTTTCTAATAATATAATTTTATTATTTAACTGTAAATTTTCTTTTTCTAATAATTCTACTCTTTGTAATAGATTATTAAATATTGCTTCTTTTTCTTGTGTTTCTTCTTTTCTAACTTTACATCTTTCAATTAGATGCCTTTTTAGATTATCTACTCTTGAAAATATTTTATTACAAAAATTACATTTATAATTTTTAACTGTATAATCACAATTTATATTTTCAACTTCTTTACATGGTTTTTTCTTATTTGCTATATGTGTTAAATAATTGCTTTTTTTATTAAAAGTTTTTCTACATATATTACATATGTAAATTACCATTATTATATATTTATTATATATTTATTATATAACTTTTTTATTTTTAATCTAATATATTTACTATTATAATTTTATATAAATTATGATAGTATATCATCTAAAAAATAATTATAATAAATATATTTATTGTAATAAGTTTTTTTCGGAGGATTTTGGAGGAATTTTTGGAGGATTTTGGAGTATTTTGGAGGAGATTTTTAAGCTATTAATATACTTGTATACTTTTTATCATAATTTTTATAATATTTTAATATTTCTAATTCAGTTTTAAAGCATTTACGATATATTTAATTTTAAAAAAAGCTTAAAAAAAGCTTAAAAATAGCTTAAAAATAGCTTAATTTCCTCTTTTAAGCTAAAAATAAAAACTTGAGAGAGTTGCATATGAAAATAAAAATTTATAAATTAAATTTTTATTTTTTATTAATTTAAAAAAAAATAAAATATCGTATATATTACATATATATGATTATTTACATAATATTATTTATAATATTAATTGCTGCTACTGTTTTAATATTAAATTATCAATCTACATCAAGTTCTAACATTTTAAATAATAATGAGAGAGTTATTGTAATAAAAAATGTATATAAAGGTAATTCTATAGAATTAATAATTGATTCTAAATATTTAAATATAGTTTTTGAAAATTTAATTATTTTAATACAAGATTTTGTTAAAAAATTAATGAAAGATAATAATAGAAAATTAACTAAAGAAGAAATTAATGATTTATTACCAAATTATATAGCATCAGTAGTTGAAAATATACTTAAAATTACAATAATAAAAATATTTGAACAACAACAGATAACAGATTTAAATATATTAAAAAGTAAATTATTATCAGTGCTACAAAATAATTATATAAATTATTTTTTAATGGAAAATGATATTAAAAATACAACAAATATACTTAATAATTCAACAACTTATTTAAATAGTTTACAAATATATTCAACAAATGATGCTATAGTAAAAATACCAAAACTACTTAGTAATATTATATTAGATATGTCAAAAAATATTTTAAAAAATATTTTAATTTTTGATCAGGATGGCAATATTATTAAAACAGATGATTTAAATTTAGTAAAAAATAATTTTATAAATATATTAAATAAATATATGCCTTACCAAAGAGTTTATTTGGAAACGAATAATAATGGCACGCAAAATTTACAAGGTTTAACTTTTAAATTAGATCAACTAAATTAGATATAAAAATTATTACAAATTAATTTTTATAATTTTTAGAAAAATATTTATATATATATATTATATATAAATGAATATATTATTAATATTAATAAGCATTATTTTATTAATTTACATAAATGATACTTCACATATGTCAAATAAAAATTTATCAAAAGATAATAAAGAAATAACAAACTTATTTATTATACTAGTAGGTATAACATTAATAGTTTATATTTATGATACTACTTCTAATAATAATTCATCTTTATTAGAATATTTATCAAATGAACAAAGAGAAAGATCTATAATTATTAAAATAGATACACCTAACGAAAAATTATTTTTAAGAATTAATGTAGAATTTTTAGATAAGTTATTTAATATTTTAATAAATTTAATAAAAAAAATTATTTATAAGAATGAAAGAAAATTAGAAAATAAGGAAATAATGAATTTATTACCAAATTTTATTTCGCAAAACTGTAAAAATATATTAAAATTTATTATAATAATGTTATTACAAAATAATCCTAACAATGAATATTTAGATATTATAAAAATAAAATTATTATCATTAATGGATAAATATATAAATTTTAAAGATTTACAAGATTATAAAAAATTGTCAAATAATAATAAAATAAATGATAATATTAATATAATAAATGATGTCACTATAGATATTCCTGAAATTTTTTGTAAAATTATTTTAGATATGACTACAGGTATATTAAATAATATTATATTATTAGATGCTGAAGGTAATATTGTTGAAAATAAAAATACATATGTAAAAGTTAAGGAATTTGTAAAAATATTAAATAAATATTTACCAGAAAAACAAAATTATTTTGATACTAGTTTTAATAAAAATGTTACACCTAGCACTACAAAATCAAATATTGAAAATAATAATCAATTTCTTATTAAAGTAATTAGCACAATAAATGATCCTGAAGGTATTAAAAATGGTAAATATAGAGAAGTTCCCAATAATAAAATTTTTAATACTAATTCAAAAAATTGGAATATATCTATCAAATTTAATTTAGATAAATTTAATAACAAAATACAATGTATAATTGGTAATATGTCAAATAATCTTAATAATTGGGGATTATGGATTAATCCTCTAAGAATTATACAATGGAGTGTTAATAATTCTAATTTTGATTTAAATAATTTTGGACAATTAAAAGACAATACTCTATATATGATCAGTATGTCATATTATAATAATAATTATTATTTTTCTTTAACAAATTTAAGTTCTAATAATTTAGTTGAAAATTTTAATGTAGCTTCAACACCGATTATTTTTAGCGCTAACCCAATTAATACAAATATTGGTAGTATAACTTTTGGAGGTGATTTTATACAAGCTAACTTAAATACTATATTTTTAGGAACTATCTTTGAAATTAAATCAGCTGATGTACTTGAAATAATTACAACACCACTAATAAAACAAGAGTCAAATATAAGACAAGAATCAACAACAAAAAAAGTAACTACAGGTCCAGTAGGAATTGATAAGGCAATTTTTAATGATTTAAAAAGAGATTTAAAATTAAATAATATTTATCAAGAAATTATTAAACAAGAAAATACAAGACAAGAGTCAACTACACCATCATCTTTTACAACTACAAGACAACTATTAACAACACCATCATCAACTACTCTAAGTACAAGACAAGAGTCAACAACACCATCATCTTTTACAACTACAAGACAACTATTAACAACGCCACCATCAACAACTCTAAGTACAAGACAAGAGTCAACAACACCATCATCTTTTACAACTACAAGACAACTATTAACAACGCCACCATCAACTACTCTAAGTTCAAGACAAGAGTCAACAACACCATCATCTTTTACAACTACAAGACAACTATTAACAAC
>Ga0194133_10000701_pt1 | contig 64393 bp, 39 predicted proteins | sample TA2KigOf40mmetaG_FD_155448 | JGI IMG/M metagenome (GOLD analysis project Ga0194133, IMG submission 155448) | Freshwater microbial communities from Lake Tanganyika, Tanzania - TA2015055 Kigoma Offshore 40m | ecosystem: Environmental > Aquatic > Freshwater > Lake | place: Tanzania: Lake... | reverse complement strand
TAGAGAAACAACAGACGAAGGTTTTAAAAATAAAGTTTTAAAAGAATATCCAGATTTAAACAAAGATTTTGTGTTTTTAGAAGCAGCTCATAATTTTAGATCGACTGAAATAAATGCAGTTATAGCTTTAAATCAAATAAAAAATCTTGATAAGAACAATAAAATAAGAGCTGAGAATTTATGCATGTTTTTAGATAATTTAAATTCTGAAAAATTCATAACCGAATTTGATAGAGACGGCAATTCGAATTATGCATTCACTTTAGTTTTAAAACATCAAAACTGGGAACTTAGAGACAAAATAGAACAAGCATTAAAATCTGCCGGAATAGAATTCAGAAGAGGCCTTTCTGGCGGAGGAAATCAATTAAGACAACCGTATCTAAAAAAGATCATGGGCAATGCTTATGAAAATTTTCCAGTGACAGATCATTGCCACCATTTTGGCTGGTATATTGGAAATTATCCTGAATTGCCGAAAGAATACATAACTGAATTAACAAAGTTAGTAAATAATTTAACATAAATGATTCTTGTCAAATCTCCATTTAGAGTATCTCTTTTCGGCGGTTCTACTGATTACGAAGAGTTTTTTAAAGAAAAAGAATCTTTCATTATTGGGTGCGCTATTAATAAATACGCTTATTTGTCTTTAAGAGAAAAACCAAAAATTCTTTCGGAAGATTCGACAATAAGTTATGCTAAATTTGAAAGAGTCAAGAAGAATTCAGAAATAGAAAACCCACTAATAAGAGAAACATTTAAATATTTTAATTTAAATTCACCAATTGAATTTATTTCTTTCTCGGATATACCATCGAGAACTGGTTTGGGAGGATCTTCTTCTTATTGTGTGGGAATGTGTTATTTAATAAGAAAGTTTTTAAATTTAGAAATTTCAAAAAAAATTCTTGCTAATGACGCAATAAAAATAGAAAGAAAAATTCTTAATGAAAGTGGAGGCATTCAAGATCAAATCTGGGCCGCATATGGAGGTTTAAATACTATTAACATTAAGAAAAATGGCGATTTTTTTGTAAAACCACTACCAGTAACATCAGAATTCGCTAAAGAATTTCAAGATTCAATGGTTTTGATATACTCTAATGAACAAAGAGTATCTGACAACGTCGCTAAATCACACGAAAATAAAGACAAAAGTCAAATACTACAAATAGCAAAAGAAGCCTATAATTGTTTCGCTAATGAAAATATTAAAGAAATAGGTTATTTATTACATCAATCTTGGATTAATAAGCAAAAAATATCCAATGAAATTTCAACTAGTTCTGTTGGAAATATAATATCAAAGTGTATTGGCTTTGGAGCTTATGGAGCGAAGCTTTTGGGAGCTGGAGGTTGTGGCTTTGTCTTAGTAATTTGTGACTCTAACACAAAAGCAAAAATAAAAGAAACTTTTAAAAACGCGGTATTAGATTTTAATTTTGATTTTTCAGGCGCAACTACCATATTCAATAATAATGAAATATGTAATTGACATTGATGGCACAATTTGTTCAACACCACCAGACAGAAATTATTTAAAAGCAGAGCCTTTTCCTGAAGCTGTTGCTGAAATAAATAAGTTATACGAAGAAGGCAATAAAATTATTCTTTTTACAGCAAGAGGAGCGTCGTCTGGAAAAAACTGGCATGACCTTACTGCTGAGCAAATAAAAAATTGGGGCATAAAACATCATGAGCTTATCGATAAAGGAAAACCAGATGGCGATATTTTTATTGACGACAAAGGAATAAATTCTTTTTATTGGAGGCAAAGTTTAAAAAATAAAACAATAGGAGTAGTTTCTGGATACTTTAATCCTTTGCATTCCGGTCATTTAGAATATATAAATGAAGCTAAGAAAAATTGTTCTTTTTTGATAGCTATCATAAATTCTGATCATCAAGTAAATTTAAAAGGAAGCAAAAAGTTTTTATCAGAAACCCACAGAGAAGATATAGTAAAAAACCTTAAAAGCATAGATGATACTATAATTTCTATAGATAAAGATAAAACTCAATGTCAAACTCTTAAACTAATAAAGTTACAATACCCAAGTAATAATGTTGTTTTTTTTAATAGTGGAGACAGAAAATTAGGAAATCTAGAAACCTCTGAATCTGCAACATGCAAAGAATATAACATTTTAGAAAAAATACTAGATTTACCTAAAATATATTCGTCAAGCGATCTTTTAAAAACATGAATATGACATTTAAGGAATATTATCAAATGTATCTAACTCTTCATCAAAACAAGTGGAATCGAAGGTTGCATGTGCTGGGGCAGTTGACAACCATTGGATATCTTGTTTTATCTTTATATTTAATTACCTATAAATCTATAGCGTTTATTCCAATGCTTATTCTTTTGCCTTTTATTGTTTATCCGTTTGCGTGGAGCGGCCATTTTTTCATTGAAAAAAATAAACCTGCTGCTTTTAAAAATCCTCTTTGGGCAAAGGCTTCTGATTGGGTTATGCTGAAAGATATTATTTGTGGAAAAATAGATTTTTAATATGAAAGCTTTAGTTACCGGAGTACTTGGTCAAGATGGGGCCAACATGGTCGAGTATTTATTAAATAATACTGATCTTGAAATATTTGGTATGATGAGGAGGAGTTCAAATCCAAATTTTAAAAATTGCCAAAAATTCATTAATGATTCCCGCTTTAAATTTATATATGGTGACTTAAGTGACAGTGTAAGTATTGATTCAGCTTTTTCTTCTATTTTACCAGATTATTTTATTAATTTTGGAGCACAAAGTTTTGTTGGTTGCAGCTGGGAAATGCCATTGCAAACATTTGATGTAAACGCCACTGGAGTCGTTAGATGTTTAGAAGCTGTGCGTAGGTATAAACCCGAATGTAAATTTTATTCCGCAGGCTCAAGTGAGGAATTTGGAGATGTTCAGTATTCTCCACAAGACATTTCTCACCCAATAAGACCAAGAAGCCCATATGGAGCTTCTAAAGCAGCAGCTAGACATAACATTAAAGTTTATAGAGAATCTTATAACTTGTATGCTGTTCATGGAATTTTATTTAATCATGAAGGAACTAAAAGAGGAGAAGAATTTGTAACTAGAAAAATCACTAAAGGCGTAGCTAGAATAATTAAGGCTTTAAAAGATAATGTTGCTTTTTCTCCTATTGAATTAGGAAATTTAGACGCTAAAAGAGATTGGTCAGACAGCGAAGATTTTGTAGATGGAGTTTGGAAAATGCTTAATCAAAAAACTCCAAAAGATTATGTTTTATCAAGTAATGAAACTCACTCAATCAGAGAGTTTGTAGAATTGGCTTTTAAATATGCTGGAATTGAAGGTGCATGGCATGGGCATGGCACAGCTGAAGAATTTTCTATTTCTTTAAACATGAAAAGCATTTATGATTTTCGATCTTCGGTTTTAATTAAAATAAACCCAAAATTTTATAGACCAGCTGAAGTAGATTTACTAATTGGAGACTCAAGTTTAGCAAGAAAAGAACTTGGCTGGAATCCAAAAATTTCATTTAACGAATTAGTAAAAAAAATGGTAGAAAACGATCTTTCTTCTTGACCTTTAAATAAAAAAGCACACCATGTGCAGTGTCTGGCAAAGAATTTAAAAAAGGTAAGAATAAAATATCTTATCATGATTTAATAAATAGTTTTCTTTTTTCTGCTCCGCCAACTAAAGGAGATTGGGCTAGAGAAATGAAGTTAGCTGTTTCTTTAAGCAAAGAATATGGTTTAGAATTTCTTTACTCTTTAAAAAATAAAAAGAAAATGCCTTCTTTGGCTTGGTTTAAAACTGAAGCAGGCAAAAAATTTATTAAAAACGCAAAGCAGCTAGAAGATCTAGAATTTCAGAGAAGCGAAATAAAACTAGAAGATCAACCTGTTGCCCCTCTTTCAGAGGTAAATAAAAAAGTTAAAACAGTTCAACAATTTTTAAATATATTTAACAAAAAATAATATGGGAAGACCTCGCAAAGACGCTCAAGAAAATATTGAAGATAATAGCCAAGATTCAAAGCTGAAAGTGCTCGATAGCATTTTAGCTAGAAATAAAGACCATCATTACGCATATGATAATAATATAGATTATGTTGTAAGTAGTGGAAGTCTAACTTTAGATATCGAAATGGGTGGCGGAATCCACCCCGGAATTATTCGTTCTTCTGGGGTGACTGAAGGAGGAAAGACAAGTAATGCGTTGTCTTTTGCTCGCAACTTTCAATTGTTGCACCCAGAAAAGGGTTGTATTATTTATATTAAGTCGGAAGGTCGACTAAGTGAGAATATGGTTCAGAGATCAGGAGTAAATACTGATCCTGATAAGTGGAGAGTTATTCCAACTAATGATTATGAGTTTGTGATTGACTCAATGAGAGAGTTAATTAAAAATAATGATAATGGAAATATCTATTTCTTTATTTTAGACAGTCTTGATGCTTTAGTTCCTCGTAATGATTTAGTTAAATCCGCTACGGAAGCTAATAAAACCGCAGGCGCAGCTTTATTGACTTCTGATTTGCTTAGAAAAATGGCTGCTGCTTTCTCCTCTAGAGGGCACATTTGTTTTATTATTTCTCAAGTAAGATCTTCGATTAAAATTAATCCTTACGAAAAGGGCGATCCCAAAGTTACTAATGCGAGTGGAGGTAATGCCGCATTGCATTATTCAGATTGGATTTTGGAGTTTCAGCAAAGATGGAATAAAGATTTTATTTACGCCAACGCTAAAGGAGAAGGTAATCCCGTTGGTCATTGGTGCAAAATTGTCTTTAAGAAAACTCCAAATGAAAAATCTGGAAGGGAGGTTCGATATCCAATCAAATATGGCCGATCACAAGGATCAAGCATTTGGGTTGAATACGAAGTCGTAGATCAATTACTAGCTTGGGAGTTTGCTCATGCTAAAGGGGCTTGGATAACAATAACAGATGAACTGATCAAAGAGTTATCTGAAAATGGAATAGAAATGCCTAAACAACACCAAGGCGAAGCTAATTTGAAAAACTATCTTGAAGAGCATCAAGATGTAACTAAATATTTATTCAATAAATTTATTAGCGCTCTTAAAAAGTGAAGCTTTATAATTTATACGGAAAAATAGTAAGCAAAAATGTTTCTGCCTATTTAATAGATTGGGATTGTCAATCTAGATCAAAAGTTCAATTCAACACAAAGCAGTTTTTAAAAAACTATTGGAAAAACCATGTGGTGTATGAAGAGTTTCCTGTTTATGGATCTCGATTAAAAGTTGATATTTTAAATGCAACTTTAAAAATAGCAATCGAAGTTCAAGGAAAGCAACATTCTGCATATAATAAGTTCTTTCATGGGGAGTCTCGTCTTAATTATTTAAAATCAATTAAACGAGATGTCGCTAAAGAAAAGTGGCTCGAAATCAATAAGTTTTTTCTTGTTGAGATTTATGAACACGAAGTTAGCCAGTTAAGTTATAAGTTTTTTAAAGAAAAATTTAATATTATTCTCTGATGCCAATATATTCCCTTCAAATAGAAAAATACATTTTATCAGGATTAATAAAATATCCTAATGTATACGCTGATATCTCTAGTTTTATTTCTGAAAGCGATTTTGTAAATGAAGTTCATTATACTATATTTTGTGTTTTTAAGTCAAGCTTCAATAATGGCGAACAGATAGAAAAAGTTTTAATAGCTCAAAAAGCTCAGAATTTAGGAATCACTTTTAAAGATCAGTCTATTGATATATTTAATTATGTTAATAGTATTTGTTTAATTCCGACAACTCAAAATGGGATCATAGAAGCAGCAAAAGAGCTTCTTAAATTTAGGATCAGAAGAGAGATAGAGGAAACTGGTGACGAAATCAAAAAACACGCCCATGCTTGTGCTGATAAATCAGTAGAAGAAATAATCACAGAATCAGATAAGATTTACAATAAAAAAATCTGTGCTTACGCAAGTGAAAACAACAAACCAGAGGATATAACTTCTAATCTTGTAGAAATCATAGAAGAGAGAGGTAATAATCCAATTCAAGAAACAGGCTTGATAACTCCATATGAAAATTTTAATCGTTTATATGGTGGAATAAGGCCCGGAAATATTTACGCATGGGTAAGTCGTCCAAAGCATGGCAAATCTACTATTTTAAATGATCTAGCGATCAAGATGACTTCTATTAACAAGAATTGCAAAGCTCTTGTTTTAGATACTGAAATGACAACGTTAGATATGAAGTTCAGAATTGCTTCATCTATAACTGGCATTCCAGTTTGGCATTTGGAGACTGGAAATTGGAAAAAGAATAACCAATTATATACTAAATTTCAAGAAAGCAAAGCCCAAATCAAAATTTTAGAAGACAAAGTTGATCACTTACAAGTTTCTGGAAAACCAATTGAACAAGTTGTTTCTATTGTAAAAAGGTGGTATTATACAAAAGTCGGTAGAGGCAATCCTTGTGTTATTATTTATGATTATATTAAATTAACCGGAGAGTCAGAAAAAAACAAGCAGGAATATCAGCTGATTGGGGAAAAAGTAAACGCTCTTAAAGAATTAAGTCTTGAACTTGATGTTCCAATTTTGACTGCTTGTCAGTTAAATAGAAGCGCTGAGAATGGAGTTGATGATAGTAGTGCTATTTCTCAATCAGATCGTTTGCAATGGTTCGCTTCTTATGTTGCTATATTTAGAAGAAAGACCTTAGAAGAAATAGCTGAGGACGGTCAAGAATTTGGTTCTCATAAAATGATTCCTTTAGCAACAAGGTTTCAAGGTAGAGAATCTCAGGGGCATCACGATTTAGTTAGAATTCAAGAAGGTAGAGCCGTTAAGTATCAAACAAATTTTATAAGTTTTAATATTTCAAATTTTAACGTTGACGAAACAGGCACTTTATCTGATATTGTAGAAGCTAGAGCCTTACGTCCTGAATTAAACGATTCCGAAGACGGCGAAATTCTATGAATGATCACGAATCGGTAAAGCAAATTCTTCAAGAAATCGGATATATTTTATCTGATCATGGAAGAGAGTATAGAACAAAACCTTTATACAGAGATTCAGATAACGATAACGTTCTTCGAATTTGGAAGAACTCTGGTCAATGGGTTGATTTTAAAGAAAATATAAGCGGCTCTTTAGAAGATTTAGTTCGACTAACTTTAAAACTAAAGAATATCGATGAAGCTAAAGAATGGATTTCTTCAAAAGGAATAAGTTACGTTAAAGAAGAGGTTGTCCAAAAACCAACATTGACTCAACAAACAACTTTTGATAAAAGTATTTTATTAAAATTAAGGAAAGATGATTCTTATTGGGTTAATAGAGGTATTTCTCCAGCTCTTTTATCTGAGTTTCAAGGTGGAGTTGCCACTGCTGGTAAGATGTTTAACAGGTATGTATTTCCAATTTTTAACAAAGACGATCAGCTGATAGGTTTTTCTGGTAGAGATGTTAGTGGTATTACTTTAGAAGGTCGGCCAAAGTGGAAACATCTTGGAGATAAAAAAGAATGGGTTTTTCCAGCTAAAATTAATCTAAAAGACATCAAAGCAAAAAAAGAAATTATTTTAGTTGAAAGCATTGGAGATCTTTTGGCGTTAATGGAAAACGGAATTAAAAATGTATTAGTTACTTTCGGTTTAAATCTTTCTAATAGGATTTTGTATTTTTTAATAGCTTGTAATCCAAAAACAGTAATTATTGCTTTTAACAACGATGGATTTGAAAATGGCGCTGGAAATGTAGCTGCCCAAAATGTTAAAAATAAACTTGTAAATTATTTTGACACTGATCAAATAAAAATCAAACTTCCAAATTCAGGTAAAGATTTTGGAGAGATGCATCTAAAAGATCCAAGAACAATTTCAGAATGGTATAAAGCATGACGAAAAAAGATAAAATTAAATTAAGCGCCAGCAAAATCAAAACAATTGACGGTTGTAGTTGGCTTTATTATTCTAAATATATATTAAAGCTTCCTGATACTCCAAACTCTGGAGCTTCAAGAGGGACTATTTGTCATTTAATTTTTGAGTTACTTTTAAATGATAGGCATAAAAAATATTTTAAAGATTTGTGCTCTGGTAAAGCTGGCATAATTAAAAATCCTGCTATTCACAGACTCATCTTAAAGCATGCCAAAAAACTTAAAGTAGATGATGAAGAGAATCTGAATCTTATTTACGACATGATTCAAACTGGGCTCCAAACTGATTTCTATTGCTCTGGGGCTCAATCTGTTGTTCCAGAAGAAGAGTTTCTTTTAGAACAGGATAATTATATAATAAACGGTTTTATAGATAAACTTGCAAAATACAAGAAAAATGAATATAAAATTTTTGATTATAAATCCTCAAAAGGTAAGTTTTCTAAAGAAGAAATAGACTTTAATCTTCAAAATCTAATGTATTCTTTGGCTGTTTATAAGAATACAGGCCACATACCAGATGTTTCTTTTATTTTTCTAAAATTTAAAAAACAACCAATTCAAGAAGCCCCTAAACCTACTAAAGAACAACTTGAAGGGTTTGAAGAGTATTTGAAATATATATCTGGATATATAGCTTCTTTTGACGAGGAGAAAGCAGTTCAGAATTTAGCTGTTAACTATCCCAAAAAAAAGTGGATGTGCGGATCTGATGTAGAGGGAAAATGGATTTGCCCATCGAGACTTCCCGTGACATATTACATTGGCCTAGACAAGGATGAAAAATTTATCAAATCTTCTTTTAAACGAGAAGAGCTTTTTAATGACTCAAAAATTGCTTTGATAAATAAAATTGAATATAAGGGTTGCCCTTACTGGAGAAAAGATTCGTTGACATTTTAAACGTATGTATTCTGCTTTGCCGTTTTTTAAATCTCATTATAGCTTAGGAAAATCTATTTTAACCTTGGCTAAAACTGGGTCAAGTGAGCCAGATGAACCTTCTTCTATTCTCGATATTTCTAAAAAATTAGATCTTAAATCTTTATTTTTAGTGGAAGATTCTATATCTGGATTTTTGGAAGCTTATAAATCTTGTGAAGAAGCAAAAGTTGATTTAAGATTTGGATTGAGATTAACTGTCTGTGATGATATTAACAATAAAACAAACGATTCCAGAGACAAAGAACATAAAGTAATTATTTTTTTAAAAAATTCAGACGGATACTCATCACTAGTAAAAATTTCTTCTTTAGCTTGTTCTGACGGATTTTATTATTATCCGCGTATAGATTTTAAAATTTTAGCTTCTTTGTGGGATAGGGAAAACTTAATTCTTGGTGTCCCTTTTTATGACTCTTTTATTTTTAAAAATAATTTAACTTATAGCATTTGTGTTCCAGATTTTAGTTTTTGCCAACCTATTTTTTTCTTAGAGGATAATAATTTACCTTTTGATCCAGTAATCAAAAATAGAGTTGAAGAATATGCAAAAGCTCAATACGAGATTTTTAATTCTCAATCTATATATTATGAAAATAAAGAAGACTTTTTAGCATATATTACTTTTAGATGCATTTCTCAAAGAACTACTTTAAATAAACCTGAATTAGACCATTGTTCGTCAAACGAATTTTGCGCCGAATCGTTTAAGGAAAAATATGGAAAATGAACTTCTAAGGTTCGACAAAGACAAGACTTATGTTTTTATCGATTGCGAAACTTTAAATCTTTGTTTAAACTTTTGCCAAAATTTACCTTGGCAAGTTGCAATGATTAAATCTGTGGCTGGTAAAAAGATTGATGAAAGAGATTTTTTAATAAAATGGGATACTAATCTTAAAATATCTGAAGACGCCAGAAGAATCACAAGATACCCCGAACAGCTTATCCAAACAACTGGCAAGAAATTTGACGATGTCTTTGATACTATTAGGGATTGGCTTGAGTCTTCTGACTATATTATCGGTCATAATATTCTTGGCTTCGATCTCTATCTTATAAAAGAGATGTATTTATTAAAAAACAAAAGAATACATCATTTAACAAATAAAATAATAGATACAAATTGTTTAGCTAAAGGCATTAAATACGGAATTAAAAAAATGCCAAAAGAATCTTGGCTGGAATATCAGTATAAGCTATCTCACACTTATAGAAAAGGAATAAAAACAAATTTATCTTCCTTAGGTAAAGACTATTCCATTGAGCATGATTACAATAATCTGCATAATGCTATTGTAGATTTGGAACTTAACTTAAAAGTTTGGAATAAAATTAAATTTCAAGTAGATATATGAATGAATTCGAATCACTTTTTTCTGAAGTAAAATTGCCTCTTTATGGAGTTAGGCTTCCTGAATTTCATATCACAGAAGAAGACAAGAGGCTTAATGGTTTAAAAAATAATTCAATTGGAGATAATTTTAATTTTTTAAGACACCTCTGCTTAGAGGGTTTCAAAAAGCTAAATTTAATCAAAGATTCTCCAGAATATAATTCTTATGTTGAAAGAATCAAGTATGAGCTTTCTATTATAAAAGATTTGGGATATGCAGATTATATTCTACTTGTTTGGCGCGTAATTGATTTTTGTAACAAAAACGATATTGCCTTGGGTCTGGGCAGAGGCAGCGCGGCTGGTAGTTTAATTTTATTTTTGATTGGCGTTACTAAAATAGACCCAATAAAATATGGATTGTTTTTTGAACGTTTTATTTCTAAAACTAGATCTAAAAAACAAACTGTTGATGGAATAGATTATATTGATGGCAGTCTTGCGCCAGATGTCGATATTGATATCTGCTATTACAATCGATATAAAGTAATCGAATTTCTGGAACAATTATTCTCTGGAAGAACTTCTAAAATTCTTACTCTTACTACTTTAAGTGGTAAATTACTCATAAAAGAATGCGGTAAAATCATAGATGAAAAATCAGAAACAGAAATGAATGAAGTAAGTTCTTTAATTCCAAAGACTTTCGGTCAAGTTATGGATTTAAAAGAAGCTGAAGCACAAGTTCCCGAATTGAAACAATGGCTTGATAATAATCCAAGGTCATATAAAACAGCACTTCGGTTAAGAAATTTAATTAAGAATAAGAGCGTTCATGCCTCCGGGATGATGCTTTCGTACTACCCGATAGAGAAAAGCTGTCCTACTGAACTTACTAGTGACAAGGAACAGGTTTCTAGTTATGACATGAACTGGGCTTCTTTATCTAATGTCAAATTGGATCTACTTGGGCTAAGAAGCGTATCTATTGTTGATCGTGTATGTAAATTAGCAAATATAACAGTTGATCACATAGATTTTAACGATCCATTTATTTATAGAAACCTTCATGATTTAAAAACTCCTCATGGATGTTTCCAAATTGAAGCAGAAACTAATTTTAAAGTATGTAGGAAAGTTAAACCTAAAAACTTAGAAGAATTAAGTGGAGTATTGGCGTTAGCTCGCCCCGGGGCATTGGAATTCGTAGATCAGTATGCTAATTTCACGAATAACGATGTTTACGAACCAATTCATCCGTTTTTCGATTCAGTATTAAATACAAGCGGAGGAGTAGCCTTGTATCAAGAGCAGCTTATGAAAATGTCTCATAAGATAGGTTTTACTCTTGATGAAGCAGAAGTTTTGCGCCGAATAGTAGGAAAAAAGAAAGTAGAAGAAGTCAAAAAGTGGAAAGAAAAAATTTCAGATAAGATAAAAGAAAATAATCTCGACCCTGAAATCGGTGAAATTCTTTGGCGTATTTTAGAAAATTCTGCTAATTATTCGTTTAATAAATCGCACTCTGTTTCTTATGCAGCTTTAGCGGCTTGTACAATTTATTTAAAATTTAAATATCCAAAGGAGTTCTTTTTGGCTTTGTTAGAAATGACGAAGCACGAACCAGCTCCTCTTGAAGAAATATCAAAAATACAAAAGGAGCTTAGACATTTCGGAATTAAATTGCTAGGTCCTCATATTTTAAAATCTGAAACAGACTTTTCTATTCAGGGCAACGATATCAGATTTGGCCTTTCTTCAATCAAAGGTATTTCTGAAAAAACAATGGATAAACTTAAAAATTTCAAATCAGAGCAATCTAATAAATTTGAAGTTTTTGAAGCAGCCAAAGAAGCAGGCATTTCTATTGGAGTAGTTTCTGCATTAATTCAAGCTGGAGCTTTAGATGGCTTTTCTGCTTCCAGAAGCAGAGTTGTGCTTGAAGCTCAATTGTGGAACCTGCTTACAGAAAAAGAAAAGGTTCTTTGTATGGAGCATGGCCCAGAAGAGCATTACGATTTATTAAAAACGATAAAAAAACTATCTCAAACAAAAAACGAAAATGGCAAATTGATAATTAAAGAAACGAGACTAGCCACTATCAAAAAGAAATATGATCCATATTTAAAAATTTACCAACAAAATAATAAATCGGAAAGTTTTGCCAACTGGTATTACGAAAATAAATTGCTAGGATATAGTTATAACAATACTTTGCTGGAGATTTTTAAACCAAAGATGCCTTCCTTAAAATCGTCTGCTGAAATAAATAATATTGAAAATAATCAAATAGTTTATTTGGTTGGCAGAGTTGATGACTCCTCTCAATGGATTTCTAAAAACGAAAAGAAAACAAGAACATTTAAAATGATTTTATCTGACGAGAATGGTTCCATTCCAGTTTTAACTTTTAATGATAAAATAGATTTAAATAAATCTTGCAATAATGATAAGCTGCCAGAGAAAGAAGATATAGTTATCGTTAAAGGAACCAAGAAACAAGACTGTATTTTTTGTGAAACCATGGGAATACAAACTTTAAAAATATACACTAAGCTATCTGAGCTTAAAGAAAAAAATCTTGACAATTCAGATGAAAAAACCAATGATACTCTAACATGATTCAATTCTATAAACCAAACCCAAAGAATACAGGAACAGCTTGCTCGTTTAAGGTTTCTGTGAAAGATGACTGCGTTTTTGTAAATCTAATTAAGCAATCTAGTTGGGATGATTCAAAGAAGAGGGGTTCGTTTTCAGGAAACTCTCAAAATCCAAAGATGTCTTCTTCAGTTAAGCTTAACTCTACAGAGCTTGGCGAGATTATTTCTGCGATCCGTAGAAACTCTGAGTTTAACGGTTTTCATGATTCAGCTAAGCAGGTGACAAAGATTAAGTTTTCTCCATATAATAGGCCGAGCAAGGATAATCCCCAACAGATTACTCAAGTTGGATATTCCTTTTCTGTCTCTAAGGAAAGCAAAGAAAACGCTCAAGATAAGACTCAGTTTTTAATCGGTTTTACGTTTGGTGAAGCTGTCAAGCTTGAGTCATTTTTCTGCTTTGCTTTGGCAAAAATCTTTGAAATCTCAGCTCAAGAGCAAGATAATAGATCTGTTGCAAGTGGTTCTGCCCAAGCTCAGAAAAAGAATTCTGAGCCTGCTAAGCAAGAAGCTGCTGCAGACGATGATCTATGGTAAAAAAGAAAAAGGTTTTATTTCATTCCGATTTTGCTTTAAGTAAGACCGGCTTTGGTAGAAATACCAAAGCCATTTTGTCTTATTTATATAATACAGGAAAGTATGATTTAGTTTCTCTGGGAGGAGGTATAGCTAAAAACCATATGGAGTTAGAGCGAACTCCTTGGAAAAGCTTAGGAGTAATACCGACTTCTGGCCCAGAAGCCGCTGACTGCAATAGCTCTCAAGAAAAAGGCAGAATGTACGCCTATGGAGCTTATGAAATAGATAAAGTTATACATAGTGAAAAACCTGATATTTACATAGGAGTTCAAGATTTTTGGGGTTTAGATTTTTGCATTTCTAAGCCTTGGTTCAATAAAATCAGTTCAGCTATTTGGACAACTTTGGATTCTCTTCCTTTGCTTGCTTCTGCTGTTAACGAAGCCCCAAAAATTAAAAACTATTGGGTATGGTCAAATTTTGCGGAGAAAGAGATGCATCGGCTAGGTCATAAACATGTTAAAACCGTTCACGGCGCAATAGACGTAACAGATTTTAAAATCCTTACTAAAGAAGAAAAATTAAAAATAAGAGCAAAAAACAACATACCAGAAGATAATTTTATAATTGGATTTGTATTTAGAAACCAATTAAGGAAATCAGTTCCAAACTTACTTCAGGGTTTTAAGCTTTTTAAAGACTCTAATCCTACTTGCAATGCTAAATTATTACTACATACTCACTGGCAAGAAGGCTGGAATATTCAAAAAATTTGTGGTGAATGCAATGTTGATTTTAAAGATATTTTAACTACCTATATTTGTAAAAATTGCAGAAAATATGAAGTTAAAAATTTTTCTAATCCTTCAATTGACTGTAGCTATTGCAAAACTTCAAATTGTTGTGTAACAACAGGTACTTCATTTGGCGTTACTGAAAAGCAGTTAAATGAAATATATAACATGATGGATGTTTATTGCCATCCATTCACTTCAGGTGGGCAAGAAATACCAATTCAAGAAGCAAAGCTTACTGGTCTTATAACTTTAGTTACTAATTATAGTTGCGGAGAAGAAATGTGTCAGCCAGACGCTCAATCATTCCCTCTGTCATGGAGTGAGTATAGAGAATTCGGCACAGAATTCATTAAAGCTTCAACGAATCCTCAATCCATAGCTGAGCAACTTCAAAAAGTATTATTGATGAGTGAAGATGAGAGGTCAAAAAAAGGAAAAGCTGCTAGGAAATGGACTATTGAAAATTTTGCTGCTAACATCATTGGTTCAGAAATAGAAAAGTTTTTAGACGCTTGCCCAATCACAGATTACGATTTCGATGAAAAACCAAAAAAATCAGAAGAAGTAAATCCTTACGCATCAATTCCTTATATTGAAGATTCCAAAACATGGTTAAAATATTTATACTCAGCAATATTAAATAGAGATGTTGAAGATGATTATGATGGCTTATTGCATTGGATAGAAAAACTTAAAACGGGAACATCTCGTCAATCAATAGAAAGTTTCTTTAGAGAGACAGCTATCAAGCAAAATGAAAATAATAAAGTTTACAAGCTTCAAGATTTTTTTGCAGATTCAACTCCTGAGGAAAGAATTTTTCTATCTATAAATTCTTCTGTCGAGAACATCTATCTATCGACAAAAATAATAACAGCAATAAAAGAAAAATATCCTGATAAAAAAATATTTGTTGCATCTAATGAATTTTGTCTTTCTATTCTTTCTGGAAACACAATGGTTGATTCTGCGGCAATAAAAACAAAAGAGTTTGACGATCCAGATTTTTTAAAGAAAAATTTCTTTGAGAGTTATTGTTTAGACAACTTCAGCATCAATAATCATCACTCAATTTTAATTAAATGAATCTTCTTAAATCATTTGCCGCAACAACCGGTTTAACTCCGGGGAAGGCTTATATATACGAAAAGCTTTTCCCATTAGACTTTGAAAAATATATAATTATAGACAGTCAATCTAAAGATCCAAACTTTCATTATGTATTTTGGTTTAGAGTTTTAGAATTAATAGAGCCAATTCTAAAGCAACAAAATATTAAAATAGTTCATTTTATAGAAGATAGACGATATCATTATGATCATACGTATATAGACTCTTCTGCTCTACTTGCTCAAAAAGCTTACTTAATAAGAAAAGCTCAATTATTCTGCGGGTCTTCCAAAATTTATTCTTTACTAGCCTCCGAAAATAAAGTAAAACAGTGTTTTCTTAAATGCGATTATTTATTGGATAACACATTGGTTTCTGAAGAAGAAGTAATTCATACCAATAATAAAAGAAAGAATTTTTTAAATCCTACACCTTATCAAATCAACAATATAAGACCAGAGGAAATAGCTAAAAAAATACTAAAAACTATTACTGGAGAAGATTATTTATTTGATAATACATTGTCTGTTGGTAAAGTTTATTCCACTCAAAGTTTGGAAGTAATACCAGATTGCACGTTTAGAATAGGAAACAATTCTAAAAACGAGATTATCTTAAGAATGGATTTGTTTTTTTCTGAGGAAAATTTAGCAACTCAATTAAATTTTGAACCAGCTTCAATAGTAACAAATAAAAAAATTAATCCCGCAATCTTAGCTGCTAATTTAAAAAACATTAAGAAGTTTTATTATAAAATTGAAAAAGATTCCGATCCGTCTTTCTTAGATGATTTAGATGCTCTCAAATTAGATTATGACTTAATTACTACTCTGCAAGACGACGATCTAAATAAAGAAAAAATTAAATATCTAAACTATAAAAAAATCAATAAACTCAACATACTGGATCTTAAATTTTTAGATGGATTGGATAGAGATTTAATTTATTTTAAAACTAACAAAATAGTAATCAAAGCAGGTAAAACATTCGCCAGCAAATGGCATTGCAAGGTTGATCTAAACAATCCTTCTGTTAGAAATTCTATATTTAATCTGCCTAATTCAATAGATGATACTTTTAAGGAAGACTCTGATTATTTTTACTTCTTGACTAAAGAGCAACTTTAATGCATAATTCAATATGAGTAGCACTCCTCCGAAAACTTTTTCTAGAAATAAATATGGTCTTCTTGAAAATCCACCTATTCCATACGTCTTTAACGATGATGGTTCAGTAAATTGGAGAAAGATGGTAAAGACTGAGTTTCTTGTCCCAAATAAACAAAGAACTCAAGAAACCGATATCTCTAAGCTGGAAGATAGAGACCTTCTAATTTTATTAGCTGGCATTAAAGAATTAGCTCAGATTAGAGGTTTTACTTGCGTTTCTTACGAAGTCCCTGAGGCTGGCCCAAATTATGTAATTGCTAGTTGCTATATTAACTGGATTGGTAATTATGAAACTGGGGATAAAGAAGTCTCGTTTCAAGCTCTAGCTGATGCTTCCCCAGACAATACTCAAAGCTTTGCTAGAAATTATCTTGCTGCTATTGCTGAGAATAGAGCTTTTGTAAGATGCGTCAGGAATTTTTTAAAGATCAACATTGTTGGTCAAGACGAGATTGGAGCAAAGACTAATTTTGATGATATTTCTGCTGAAAATCCAGTTACTCCTGCTGCTGTTTTATCTTCATTGATGAAGGAAAAAAATGTTACGCTAGAGCAAGTTAAGAAAAGACTAGCTAAAGATGGTTACGCTAATGCCGAAACTGTTGCTTCTATCAACGATATTCCAAAGCCAAAAATTTTTGAACTTATAGAAAGAATCAAAAAAACTAGTTGATTACCACTTTCCTAGAGGGCATTGTTCAAAATCCATTTTAACTTTTATAGTAACAAAACAACCGCACTCTTCGCATCTACCTGAGTCTTTATTTAGCAAATTACATCTATTGCAAATTTCAATTCTGGCTTTGGCTTTATCTTGGGCTGAAGCCAGTTTTTTATTTGTCACTATAGAACTAGTAGCTTTAATCAAAGCACCCGATAAACTTTTAGAAACCTTAACGCTTTCTTTAAATAAATATTTAAAATCATCAGATACCATACTATAATTTATAGGTTGCCGGGTACATGTTTGTATAAGCAAAACTAATACCTTTAGAATAGCCATCTCCGCAAGCAGCGCTACAATAATTTATAGACCCATCGGATCTTCTTCCGTAAGGAAAGCCTAAAAATTTAGCTGTTCCTCTAGCGCTTGCATTTAAACTTCCTCCTGAATCAAAAAACTCAAAGCGCGTTTGAGTGTCGCTCTTTGTATATGGTAAGGATAGATTCAAAGGATATGGAGTAGCTGTTTCAGAACCCACAGATTGGCAATAAATTTCTCCGGGTTTTATAGAAGAACAACTAGAAATATTTTCTGTTACTAAGCCTAAGAATCTTCGTCTTAATCCAGAAACTATCCAATCAGGAATCGCGGCTATCATTAATGGATGTATTACTGGTTTAAATGTAACCGTTTGAGAACTCTCTGATGAAATAGCATATTCTCCAAATGTTAATCCGGTACGATCTAATTGTTCCCTAGTAAGATAACCTTTTGTAACTGATCTACTAGCTCCGACAACAACTCCGCCATTAATTGGTTGATAAGTTTGAATGGGAGTTGCATCAGAAGCCTCTAAAACAGATCCTCCTCTTTGAAAATCGATGGTTTTAAAAATATTTTGACCTTCTGGGATTGGAACAGCCCAAGATCCAAAAGAATTAACTTGATCAACTATCCAAACGAAAGGAGCTATAACTCTAACTTCATCTAAACTATTAACTCCCATTACTAAACGGTTGAACATTTCTGCGCGAGGTCTCATGTTTGGTAAAGGTCCAAACGACCACATACCGTCGCTCCTTTCCGTCAAAGGCATCAAAGTAAGCCAAGGAGGAGCTATTTTTGGATCAGAAACGCTGTAAGCAGGGCTTCCATCAGGTACAACTATTAAACCATTTAAAGAAAATAATTCTGCAGGTTGATTTTGAGTATCTGTTTGTGGTGATTCTGGATTCAATGAAACAGGCGTCAAAGAAGAGTTTTCTGCTGAAGGAATATCCGCCGAGAAATCAGAGCCTCCAGTTTCTGTAGATCCAGCTTCATTACCTTCACTATAAACACTTACTTCATCAAGAGGATTATTAAATTTTTCTGTGTATAATTTTGATATTTCGCTCCATAAATCATCTAGTACTGCTTCCGCGTTAGAATTTATTTCATTTGAAGTTTCATTATAAGGTTCAACAGAGTTATGTTCTATTTCAACTGGTTCAGGAATAGAATTTGTTAAATACTTTTCTAAATCTATTTTTTGTGTTTCAGAGAATGGATTTTCGACATTCTGCTCTGTGAGTAGTTTATCTTGATAAACGCTAGTTAAACGAACTCCTCCAACTAAAGATGCTTTTAAATTACTAGAATCAAAAGAAACATTTTGAGGAACCAAAAATTGTTTATTTAAATTTAAATTAGAACTAACTATAGTATAAGAAGATTTCACTACCGGGCTAAAATCAGAAAAAGTTTGCTCTCTTTTAGTTAAATAAGAACTGTATAAAGAATATCCTTCTCCTATTTCTGCCATTTGAATGCCAGCTATTTTTCCATATTCATTTAAATAAACTACAGCTTCGGCTTGTTTTCCGCCATTTTCTATAGTTTTTAAATTAGGAGGAGGGATAATAACTTTAGGTGGAATAATAAACACGTCGTCTGGTATAGAAGGAAGAGTAATCGTGTTTACCGTACCTTGAACAATAGGATCTAAATAAAATGAAGATACAGAGCATGAAAGTTTGAAGAAAATTTGGTTATCGAAAGTAGATAAATAAATATCTTTAGTATCTCTACCCGCGCTTTGTATTCTAGATACAGTATCAAATTGCTTGAATCCTTTATCAGGTAATCTAATGCCTCTTAATCTAGGGCTTTCTAAATTCAATGTGACTTTTTGATCGACAGAATCTCTAGTATCTGGATCTTTTGGTATATATTTATCATAAATAAGATACTTCCATTTTTGCGGCATTAGTAGTTTATCGAAAGTATAACTTCTTCCACCAACTCCCTTAGTAAAACATAAAACAGAATGCGAAACAACAACGATTTTTAAATTATCTGTTTCATTGTCGTCTTTTTCTTTAGAGATAGAATCAAAAAGAGATTGATTTAAAACATCTTGCTTTGATATTTTAAGAATAAATTTATTTGTTTTTGTTTGATAATGTTTGTCTTGCTCAAGCTTAATAGGATTAGTTAAATCAATATATGTTCCACTGCTATTTTTATATTGAAGTTTTACTATAAATTCAGAAGTAGTTATAGAAATTTCTCCTAAGCCAAAAGAATAATTGTAAAAACCATCATTTATTTTCCAAAATAAAACTAAAGAATCATTAATATCATCTATTTTGTTTACGATAATATAAGGAAGGATGTCTGAAACTAATGCTGGATAAAGGTAGCCTTTAGTTTCGTTATTATCTCTATCGTTATTAAACTCAAAAATAAATTTTCTAGTAAAATTAATATCATTAATTAATAAATTTGTATTCGTTAAACTTATTTTAGGTATTTCTTCTGTATCTACAAATTGATGAATTGAAACGTCTTCTGATTTTATCTCTTCTCCATTATTTCTTACATAAGAACCGTTTTTACCCAATAAAAAAACCTCAGAAAATTTGGCTGTTACTTCATACCCCAATGAAGCGGTTTGATCATAAATAACAGCATCAGGAAAATCACTATTTGGAGAAGGTCGCTTAGGATCTCCCGGATTTAAATCTGGAAAATAAACAACTTTAAGTATGGAGTCTTGAGGCTCAAATCCAGAAACCGTTATTCTAGAGAAAAAATTAAAAAAACCGCCAACCGAAGGCCTCAACACTTTAAGTTTTTTATAAGAAAATGTATAACTAACAACTATACCAGATTCGTTTTTATTCTGAACAGGATTATTTTTATTAAGTTTTAAAGATAAATAACTTTCAAAATCTTGTCGTTTATAAAACAATTCTAATGCAGAAAGATCACTTAAAGAAAATCCATCAATTTGATTTATTGTAATTTTTACATCAACTTCATCATAAGAATTATCTACTTTAGTTACTGAAAAATCAGAGAATAAAGAATCCGCAAAAGTTTGTAAATCGTTTGTTGCAACATCGATTAATTGTAATTCTTTTTCTGTTGTTCCATTTTTGTTTTTAGCAATTAATTTGAATTTAGTTTTATATTCTTTATGCTTTGTAAACAGTTTTGAAAAATTAGTATTGTTGTTTATGTCTATATTAATTCTTTCTACGAAATCAACAGGAATACCCTCTGAATCAGATTTGATATATTCTCCAGTAATAGGATTAAAAAATTTCCGTTCCAAAATTAAATTAGCGCAATTAAAAACAATAAAAATTAAGAAAAACTGATTTATATTATTTTGATTAAATTCAATGCTGAATTGCTCAATAATAGGGAGATCTGAAGAGTTTGGATCTTCAGTTCCTTCGAAAAATGGAATTGTTCCTCTTACTTTTTTTAAACTCATATTGCTGGCTTGGAAATTATTTTAGCTGCTTGCGATTCAGACGGTGGATCTTGCAAAACAGGCGTATAAAATATATCAATGACGAAACTAGTATCATTAAAACCACTTGTTTGTTTGATTAATATTTCATAAAGATAACTTGTAATTTTATTTACACTAACGTCTGTCAAATCTATATTGATATCTGATGACTCTACAGCTTTAAATATAGGAGTTGTTGTCGTCGATATATATTGACTATAGTTTGATGTATTTATTGAATTACCATCGAAATCATAAAGTTGCAAAAAAGCATAGAAAACCTTGCCTTTACTTACTGCTTCAGCTGGGCTAGTCATAGCTTGATCATTAAAAAATAATACCTCAGCAGGTTTTAAAAGATTAAGTCTTTTAACAAATGAAGAGGCGCTAGATTCCAAACTGTCTTGTTGAATGCCAAATGGAGGATCAGAATCTAAATTAAAACCCTCGACTAAAATTTTAACAGTGTTTGGATTTCCATCAATAATAAAATTTTGAGTTGTTATTGATTTACTTATAGTAGTTCCATTCGAAAAATGATCTAATAATGTACTATAACTTTCTTTCGTCAAACTAATCGGGCCAAGCAAAATTATATTGTTGTTATCTTTAACAGTATATTTAATTAAATCGCAATACTGATAAGAAGTCGAAAAAGATAATTTTACATTAGTGTAGCTACTATAAACAATTTGAGGCGCAGTAACAGCTGTTACGTTTGGAGCGTTTGTAGAGTAATTTTTAATTATAAATCTAAATTCAAAAGGAATTTTTTTATCAAGCCACAGCACAAATTCAATTTGCCCATCAGAGTTTAGTCTGCTAAAAAGAGTTGATTTTTTTATTATTAAAGCTTCACCCGATATCAGCTTAATCAAGTCAGAGTTTTTTCCAATTTGAGCAAATAAAGAAGAGTAGCCAGAATCTAAAGTGAAAGTAAAATAAAAATAAATATCATCATCTAAATCATGATTTAAATATAGCGTATACGGATCAGAGAAAGATTGCTGATTGCAATCAGTGATAGATAAAGTAGTGATAGCAGTATCGTTTACATCATAAAAAGTCTGCGTAGCCAATGGATCTTCTGTTTTTATCTCTAGCTCAAGAGATGGTATAATAGGAAATATCGATATTTCGTAAGAGAACAAATCAGTTATATAAGCTGTTCTTATTTCTCCACCAAGATCATAAAAATAATTATAAGCTACGATATTTATAGTATTAGATTGAATGCTAGAAGCTAAAGTCACTAAAGTTTTTTGATTTTGACCATCGTTTGTATCCGTTACAGCAACAGTAGTAACATTAGCAGAATCAGATCCTAAATAATATTTAATATGAGTTGCGTAATTAGTGTTTATTGTTATCTTTAAACCATCCACTTCCACTCCTAAAATCGATGGTTGATTAACCACTAAAGGAATATCTAAATAATATTCCGAAGCAGTCGCTTCTGTCTCTGATGATGTGTAAATTAAAAAATTAAAAGTCAAAGCCGTTACTAGACTATTATCTTCTTTAATAGCAAAGTACTTACTTAAATCTAAAGCTTGATTGTCTATGATTACTGTCTGAGATGCTAATGACCCATTATCAACAAAAGCATAATATGTGGAATCAACAGTATATTTTATGTATTGAAAATTGTATCCGTATATTTTTACTTCTTCGGATGTAATCGCTGTGAAATCTTTATATAAAGTTAATATATTCTCATTCTTTCTTATTATTAATGCTATTTGTGTTGCAGGCGTAGAACCACAAATTTGCAAGTCTTCCTGAGTATAGTATAAAATTCCACCATAATAAACGTTAACCTTACCATTGATAATTCCATCGCATTCTATTACGTCGCTTACCGGTGGAGTAGGAGGATCAACAGTTGGTGGATCCACGCAAACTTCACTATCTGGCGGAGGCAAAAAAATATCAGAAAAAGATCCTATTCTAGAAAATGTTGAAGTAGTTTTTCCTTTTATTCTTTGGTTCGTATTTAAATCAAAAAAAGAATAAGGGAAAAAAGTTTTGATGATAAAACCATTAATTTTTTCTATAAATCCGGAATCTAAGAAAAATTCTCCTAGATGAATAAATGGAACATCAGCAGCGTCAAAAGTTTCACAATAATCGTATTGATATTTACTTTTTAAAAAAACAAAAGTTTTGCTTTCTTCATTATTTAAAAAGCTAGATAATCTTAAAAATCTACCAAGCGAAAAATTAATATAAATAGTTCTATCTGGCTCAGAAGCCATATCGATATCTTCGAATCCAACCGATTGAACAAACTCTGTATTATCAAACTTAAAATAAAATTTATTTACAATAATACCATCGAAAGCCCCAGCGGATCCAATTAAATCTGAACCAATGCTATAACTTCCTAGATTAGTTTCTAAATTTACCAGTTTTATCTTGCCATCTTGCTCCATTTGAGTTAAGGAACTTTGGCTTGTTGGCACTTCTGGAAGGCAAATATTTCCATTAGCCATTTCAAAAGGGCAAAAAATATATTCAGGCGGCACTGTAGACGTATTTGAAAGGAAATCACTAGTGTTGTTATTAATCAAACTCAAAAAATAAGATTGAGCAAAAGACGATTCAACAATAGCGTCTCCTGCTTCAATGTTATCAAAGATGTAAGTTCTTGCAGCTAGGAGAGTCGGATGAAAATCTGATCTAATAAAAAATGGCATATTATTAATTAGGGTTTTCTGCCAATAAAGAATTTATAGGTTGGTTTATGATTTCTATCACTGCGTTTTTAGAAAAGTCATCGAACTCAATAAAAGGTAAATTGTCCAATTTAAAAATCGAAAAAGAGATTTGAAATTCAGATCTTTTTAAAGCTTCTACTGTTCCGGCTGTTGGTATAATACTATCTTTATAAATATACCCAATAAGCATTTTTTCATTATTTAACAAAATATCTAAATCACTGTTCTGTTTTGCTTGTAGGATAGATTTGATTTTATTGATTTTGGAAGGTTCTATGTCCGCGTCTAATCCAATAGTTAAATCCCGAGCATCAACAGCTTTATCTTTTGGCTGAAGAGCTGAATATCGATCCCAAGAGTAGTCGAAAACGATTGTTTTTAAATCGTCTTTCTTTAATCTGCATTGTATAAAATTCACATATCTATCTGGACTAATTTCGTCAGGATATTTAATTGAAACAGGAGCGGCCCCAGTCATTACCTCAGTTATTTGCCAAAGATCTTTAGTAAAAGTCGATTCAGACCAGAAAGCATTTTCATTTTGAGGTATCCATGCTAATGGAGACCTAAAATTAGGCCTGATAGAATCTATTATTTGTTGGTTAAAAACAGATTTATCATCAACAGGCTCTTCTTGTAAAATCAGTCCTTGTTCTGTTTCTTCATCGGCTTTTTCTTCTGCATTAGGAAAAGATTTCCCTATTTCAGAAATAACTTTAGATAATTTAACATAATTAGGATATCTAATTTCATAATTTGAAACATTAGTTCCTTGAAACCGAGTTCCGTTTTCTGGAAAATCAGGGCCATATTCTTTTCCATTATAAATAACACATGGTTTTAAAGCTTTTTCATTTCTACCATAAATATTTGGCAGATTTTGCAAATCTCTCATCAAGCCATCGTCAACAGAAACTTCATAAGTTTGCCCCTCCATAATGCCCGGCAAAGTATAAGTTAATCTAGACGGATCAAAAAATAAAAATTTATAAAAAGTTTCATGCCCAATTCCAACTTCATACGCTAAAACATTTTCAGGCGAATCAGTAGGAATATCTCTTCCATAATAATAATCTTCTACATTAAGATAAGTGATAGATTTTTGACCATTTCTACTAAGCAGTTTTACATAAGACTGTTGTTCGAAATTATTGATATCCATAATAGGAAGAACATCATAACTTCTTGGGATTGCGTAATTTAATGTTATTTCTCTTGCTGTATAAATTGCTGTCTTGGGATTAAAAACACAATAAAACTCATCTCTCCTTTTAGCCTTTTTAAGAAATCTATCGTCTGCTGCCGTTTTAACAACCAATACGGAATTCCTATAAAGAGTCAAGGCATTTGAGTTTTTAGCAACATAAATATCTCTAGGACAATTATTAACTAAAAATATATCAGAACTAGTTGTTGTAACTACTAAATCACTATTATCATTATTAAAAATATAATGGCCAGCGCTGGTTATTTTAATTTTAGTTTTAGATATGGTTAAAGATTTAGACGCATCTAAAACCATATCACTTAAATCACTTATCAAAAACGCTTGATTTTTGATTTTATAATCTGAAACAAAAACAGAGTTTTGATAGTAACAATAATTACATCTCGTAATATTATTAATCAAAAACGTTAATAGAATACTAGGCGTGACAGAAGAGGATGCAGTTTGAATTTGTTCTTCGCTATTTAATTGAGTCGGTTTAGAATAATCAAATAAATTATCTAAAAATAAAGAAGTATTAGTTGTTTGGATAAAATTTTTACCGTTTTTGCTATTACCGATATAAAATTTTCCTTTCTGATGATGCTCCATAAAAACAACAGAGTTTTTTGAAATTTCTAGCATTCTTTTAGAAGGTAGAATTATTGATGAAGACTGTGTTTTATCAGAAGATTTAAAATAAAGATTTAAAGCAGAAGGAGTATTATTTTGAATGTAAAATTTTTCATTTTCAAGCAAATCAGAATTTAAAACTTTGAGTGGGTAGTAATCAAAAAATAAACCTTGATCATTTACCTGAGAAGATCCGTAAACAAAAAGTTTGTGATCCGGTAAATATTCTTTAATTTGATCGAGATATAAATAAGCAAAATCTTCATCGACACCGACTAAAACAGGTAAATTATTTAAATCAAAAGAATATAAATAATAAAATCTAGAACCCCCGCGTTCAGCAGCTACTTTAATAAACGATTTATATTTTAAAAATGGAAAAGCGTTTCTTACATAATTAAATACAAATTGGCTTACTTCTATAATATTGTCATCAATTACTAAATCAACGACAGAAAATGGCGCTGTTCCATTGGTTCCTATATTATAACTTAAATATCCATTGTCGATTGGATTTCTTGATACTTTTATAAATCTATTACCGTAAAGGGGAGTCGCATTAGATGTAATTGTTAAGTTATTTAATGCACTATTAAAAAGATAAAAATCTTTGAAATCTCCTCTTTCGAAAGTCGAAGAATCAACTGCAAATTTGGAAAGATTAGGAACATAAACAAACTCACTACCGTCTTTAATCTCAGATGTAGACACACTATTCCTTCCGGAAATATTACGTAAAGTAGGATAAACGGTATGAATTTCTGGCTCGTTTAAGCCTTGAGTCCAAGTAGTAGAACTAGCTGTAAAAGTTAATGAAGTTAATCCAGTTGAAAGATTAGAAGTTGTAGAATCTGAATAGTTTACTATTTTAGCAGGTATATTATAACCTACTAAATTAACAAAAATTATTTTTTTTCCATCTATTAATGACCCTAAAGTAGAGGCAGTCGGCGGATCAGCAGTAAAATCAAAAATGTAAAGAGATAAATTAGGAAGGTAGAAAGTAGAAAGCGGCGAAACAACAGGAATAAAAATAACAGAAGGAAGGGCTGATATAGCAACAGATGTTTTAAAATATTTTGTTAAATCAACGTGTTGTTCTTCAATAACTTTCAGATCTTTTATTTCAGCATTATTAACTCCAATTCCGCTGGAGTAGGCTTGCATGTATTTGATAACTGTTTGTTTATATAAAACATAAAGATAAAAAGCGTTTACAATAAAAGATTTTTTCGTTTCGATAGTTTTCACTCGACCAAAACAATAAATTCTGTTTTCATTTACTGCAGCTATAGAAGAAGAAAAATCAATAATATTAAAAATCTCATCGCTTGTTCCCGTGTTTATTGTTAAAGTTGTTTCTGTTCCAGTTTGCCCCACAAAAGCATCAGGAATAGAATCAAAAGAAAATCCATCCAACCACAAACTAGAAAGTGGATGGTTTGGATCAATTTCAAATTGTTGATTTGAAGATCTTATAGAAAGAGGAGTTATTTCCGAAAAATCCGACGAATCGCTAGCTTTACTCCAACTTCCATTATAAGAAAATAATGCTTGCTCATTAGCGTTTATATAAGTCGAATAGGTAGATCCGTTATAAGAAATAGTTCTAATAATATAATTTCTAGAAGAATAATTTTTTATTACAAATTTTCTATTTGTATTTAAAGTTAGATACGCCATCGTATCTGGAATAATTATTTCGGCTACATCAATATCTTCTGCTTTTATTACGTAGTAAAAAGTTTCATTATCGAAAGTATTTTCGGTGTTAGCTATCCTGCTCCTAGATAAGAAAAATTCATTTTTATTATAAATTGGATAAGTAATATTGAGCCCAGAAATTTTAACTAATCTATTTTTATTTAATCTTTTACTTGAAATATTAGAAACAATTACAGAATCATAACTAAAATTTATTAATATTTGATTAATATATACAGCGTAAGAAAAAGTTATTTCAGAACTTCCATTTTCGCTTTTAGAATTTATAATAAAAGCATCGTCTTTTTCTTCAACATTGAAATTACCATTTACAAAATTATCTGAATCACAATCAAAAGTCAAAGAGTTAGAAAATTGCTTTGATGAAGTTTTATTTTGCGAAGTGGTTATAGAATGATTTTCATCAAATGAAAAAGCCGTAAACTTCTTCTGAGACTGCAGAAAAATTTTACCGTTATATTTTGATTTTCTATCGTAATAATCTCTAACACCGAAAGAAGATAAAGAGTTTCCTGTATCATTAATATAAAAATAATCAGTTTGATCTCCTTCTGGAGTATTGTCATTCAATATAAGCGGCTTGCTGTCTGTTTGATTAAAACTTAAAAAACTTGTTCTTTCTATTGTTGGAAACCTATCTCCAGTATTTTGCTTATACAATCTAAGCGAAATAGATTGATCTGCTATATTTCCCACTTCATTAACAGCTAAAGTTTCTGGATTATCAGCAGTTTGAATTAAATTATTTTCATAAAAAACAGATTGAGGATCTATTCTATTTGGAGAAGTTCTATTTTTGCATATTAAAAATAAATCATTACCAGTAAAATTAGAAACCGAAGGGATTCTTATCTCTGATCCGCAAAAATCTAAATTTAAAATATTTATTGATCCAGTGAGATGAATTGCCGGATTTATTTCAAACTCAAAATGAGAATAAACATTATTTAATATATCAATCTTTATGGATTGAGAAAGCCCAACTGTTGCAATAAAAGCTCTTGCCACTTGATTTTCAGCAAGCGTGTATTGAACATTAGAAATATTTCCCTTATAAAACGAAATCGACTTTCCACTCTTATTAATAAAATAAACGAATGCGTTTTTTGGCAATTGAGATTCGATATAATATAAATCTATATTTTGAGAAGAACCAGAGTTTAAAATGATTAATTGCTCCAAATCATCATTTATTTCAAAAAACGGATCATTCGAAGGATATAATATATCATAAGATATAACTCCACCTACTGCAGATTTTCGTATTTTTAATCTAAAGTCTTGATTCTTCCTCGGTATTACAAAAGTAGAAGAGCCATTAGTTATTTTAATATTAAGATTTCTTTTTACTGACTCGTCTTTTATAAAATAATACTGATTAAAAACAGCCTCACTAGCATCATATTCAGATATAATAATTTCCGTATCGTCTTTTAAATAAAAGATTTTATCTGGGGTTTCATTACCAAAGATGTGAATTTTTATATCGTCAAAATAAGTTTTGACAGATTTTGTTGCTGTAGAACCGTTCCAATTAACATAGTTAAAAGAATCTGATTCTAAAGATAAACTATCGTTTACTGTTAATTCATTCTTTGATAAATTATATATTGGAAAATTACTCAAAGAAACAGCTGGATCTAAATATAAATCAGAATGATCTAAATTTAATAAACCGCCAGAAGGATAGTGAATATAATCATCCTGCACATAAATATTTGACAACGCAGATCCTACTAACGAAACAGTAGAACTATCGAAAGATAAAAAGACAGTCTGGTTAGCTGAAACCGAAACAGAGGAGCTAGATTTATAAGAAACCGTAATACTTGAATTCGAATCATTTATAACCTTCAAAGTGAAATTCTCTGACGCTGTTAAAGAAGAAATATCTGTTATGTTTACAGTTTCTTTTAAATAAAGGACTCCGTCTTTACTTAAATCTGAAAGATCAAATGTCGCAGATGGATTAGAAGATATTCCTGCTGTTGTTGGAGACGAAGTTCCTTGAATTATTCCCACATTATTCGCGTTAACAGTCGTTGAGCCAACAGAGCAGGATATAGAATTGACATTAGCGACATAAGCTTCAAAGGAAGAGTTCAAATTCTGCAAAGAAATCAAACTCGCTCCACTGCTTATAAAATAATAACCATTATAATTTTGATCAATTGTAAAATTAGAAATTCTTGTTTCTGGATTATTAAAATTTAAAATAAAAGAATATGTCGGGCTGGAAATTTGTTTTGGTAAATAATTTGTATTCTCATCTATTTTATTAACAGACAATTGAGAATTAGAATCTCCTATTTCAAATCCATATTCATTAGAAATACTATTTTGAGAAAAAGTTACTGCTGGCACTATACCGGAAACGATTAAATCATAATAACCGCTCTGACCTACACCTGTAAAATAAGTTACCCCTTGATCAATATAGGTTTGTTTAATATCTGGAATAGCGTATGAAAAAGCTTTTGTAGGATCGTTTTCTGTTTTTATTAAGGTCAGATTATTTCCAGAGTCTTTTTGATAAATATTATAAAATAAGCAATCAGGATCTTGCGTCCACTCAACTTTAATTGGGAAGAAATTTGTTTTCTTTATGACATCTACATTTAGTGTAGATATCGCAAGTTTTTCGTATTTCGCAACCCTGAATTCGTAATCATTATCATCTAAAAACAGAGGAAGATTAGTCCTAAAACCAACCATTGATAAATAACTAGGAATAGCCAAATCTGAAGCTGAAAAATAAAATGGAGAAACAGGACCTCCTTGAGCCGAGATCGCGTCTTTCGTAAAAGGTCCACTATCTTCAATTGTGACCCAAGCGTCAGAAGAATTTTTGAGCCTATATTGAAGTTTGTATTCCCAACCCTCATTAAAATTAATTGAATAAGGAGATCCAGCGTCTCCAATTATAACTAAATCTTTTACATAAAAATTATATCTAACTTTTGTAATCTTTAATCTTCTTGTTTTTGCAAAATTTACTGAATTATTTTTATTACTTAACCCGGGAACAGTTTTAAGTTTATTGATTTTTCCATTATCTATGAAATCGAGAGTACAATTAGATTCGTAAACTTTACTAGACTCTAACTCTTCTCGAATATAAATATTGTTTTCAAACAAACCGTCTGTTAAACCATTAATATGAGTTATGTCTAAAGGCGATCCCTCATAATTTTTAGAAGTATGAGGTCCATTTGGAAAATAAAATAAAGATTCTAAAGACTCTTTGTTTTCTGCTGTTTCATCCTGAAAAAATCTAGGCTGAATGAGATCCTTAGAGTCGCGGCTTCCATAAGTATTATTATTAATTGGGTTCTCTGAGAAAATATGCCAGTGATTGATTTCTGCAGGAGAAACCACTGAATAATTATAAGCCTGAACATTAAATTTAATATTTCCAGTAGTAACAATATTAGAATTATTATCTGAAACTAAAGTATTTAAAGCTGAAAAAGACTCTTGCCGAGCTGTATTTTGGTCCACTAAATCATATTGATAAAGCTGGTTTGTAAGTTCTAGTTTATTAAATTTTAATACAACAGCATTTGTATAAGGACTAACTTTAGCTTCATAACCATTTTGGACATTGCTTTTTATTAATCTTAATATTCCTGTAGTTTGGTTGTAACCATACAAATGATATGCGTAGTTTTTAGTATCTTGATTAGCTATTGATATTATATCTTCGTTAGGACCACTCCATTCTTCAGCTGATGCATAATTAATATAACTAAAATTAGAACTAGACCCAGTTACATATTCGGCGCGATAAATTTTTTTATAGCTTTGATTTTTATCTGTGAATAAAACAGTGCCTATTTGAGAATTAGTATCTAAAATATAAGAATCAACTGTGCTTTTAGTTTCAATATAACCAGTAGAAACGCTAGTAGACTCAGGGATAAACTCTTGAAACTCTAGAAACTCATTATAATTCTGTACTGGATAAAAAGATTGAGAGTTTACTTTAACGAAATTTGAGACATCGTAATTTTGAACGCAATACAACTTATCTTCTTCTTGAACTGAAAGATCTAGATCTTCTGGAGTAAAAACTCCCGTGATTAAAGATCTATTTAATTCTTGAACCTGTCTAGAATTATATGGTTCAGTATAAATTTCTCTTTCTACAAAAATCCTTGCAGTTCTTCCTCCTTTTTTGTAAAAAGAATTATCTCCTGTATAATCACTAACAGGACCGCCAATTAAATTTCTGACTTTAGAAAAAGCAGAGTTGAATAAATTTGCATACTCCTGTTCTGAAAAACTAGGAAGAACAGTGAAAGAAGAAACATATGTTTTTTGATAAAAATAATTAACTGCTGAAGCCCAGCTTTCAGAATCTAAATATGAATCTTTCTTTATTATACCATTCGAAGGGATTTTAGTAACTAAACCATTTTCTAATTTTCTATCCGTGTCAGAATAACGTCTATTGTCGTATATCGCAGTATCTCCTTTGCAAAAAGAAAAGTCATTGATATAAACCCCATCGCAAGTTGAATTAATAACTGTTCTATAATTAGGTTGATTAGTTACAACTCCTCTTTCTGGATCATTATTAATATAATAAACTAAAACTCCATTATCTTCACCATAAAAACTATAGATTGGAGTAGATGTATAATTAATAAGAGGAGTAAGAACATACTGTTCTCCGGAATTTAAGTAGTTAGAATAATAATCTACGGAATAAGTTTTTTTCGGCAATGGAAAATTAGGCAAAGTAAATTTTTGCTCCATTATTGCATTGTTGTCTTGTAATAAAGACAATTGATCTTGCTTGTCTTGATTATTTCTTTCTTTAATAACGTCTTCAGATTCTGAAAACTCACTTGTTTCACTATCTGAAAGTTCATTGTTTATTGCGTCAGCTACTCTTTTTAAATTATCTTCGATTGTTTTGACTAATTGACTTTCATCACTTTCTGAATCGATTTGCAAATCTTCATTAGATTTTGCTAAATCTATTTCTTGATCAATATCAACTAAAGTAGAAATATCACTTCTATTATAAACAGAGCCATCTTCTACTACTCTAGGATAAACAAAGTCTCCGGATACTAAATTAATTTGAACAGCAGGACTTGATGCGTCTAGCTTATAACCGGACATAACGTAGCCAGTTACATTTTGTTTTCCAGTTAAATTATATTTTTGTACAGATGTTGTTACTTTTGTAACAGTATTAAAGTCTCCTGTTCCTAAAAGATCGATTTGTAAAAACTCAAAACCATCACTATTTAAAGCCGATAGAGAAACTCCAGTTATACCAGAATAGTTAGAATTAGATATAGGAATTCGAGCTATTGTTTTTTCTTCAAAAATTTCTTCTACAGTTTTTTGAGTAACAGATATTGAAAGAGGCTGAGTTAATTGATAATATAAATTACTACTCACTATGCCAGACATTTCATCTTTTAGTTGAGTGTAATCAATAACCGCTTTTCCATCATCTGTTAAATAAGGAAATGAAAAAGTGCCAACTGGATCGCTTTTTCTAGCGATTCTATATTTTAAAACATTATCTGCTTCTATTTCGTATGGAATTTCAAAAGAATAAGTATCTAAAGATAAAGAATTTCCACTATCATTGTACAAAAATTTATATCTAGTGTTGCACTCGTTACTGTAACCACTATAACCTGTGTCTGCGTAAGTATATTCGTCGTCACTATAGTTTCCGCTAACAGTAATATAATTAAGCGGAGCCCAGTCTTCTCCAGATACAATAGCTATATTATTTTTTGTAATAAAAGATTTTCCTGTGCCTAATACTTCTGTCCTCCTATATAGTTTGCCAGAAAAGTCCATGTCTGGCATAATAATTGAAGGCGCGTGACCAGATATAAAAGTATTAGTAATTTCAGCTAATGGAATAACATAATCATACCCATTTATTCCTTTTTGGCCAGACGTTAAAAAGAATCTAATATCAGGTTTTCTGCCATCAGTATTTAATACAGAAAACTTTTTACCTGTTAAAGCAAAGGAAGAACTTACTATATCCTCTACAATAGGTTCAGGTAAAGAATAGCCTTTATAACCATTATTAACATTTTCAAACAAAGAAAACCAGATACCAAATGTGTTTTTTGAAAAATCAATATCATTTGGACCCAATGCCATTACGGTTCCAACAACTCCGCTAACGAAAGATTTATTTGCTGATTCTACGCTCATATTATCCACCCCCTACCATGTTAGAAGGTAAAGGAATAGTCTCAGGATTATCATAAGAATTAGCCATAAGATCTTCAAATATATAATCTCCAATCGCCGAATCATAACCCCCAGTCATAGATAATCCATCCAAACCCCTTGCTATTATATCTTGTATTTCTTTTGGTGTCATTTCAGTAGATCTATTCACAAAACCATTACACATAGCTCTTAAATAAAATTCCATTTGTCTATAATGATCTGAATACATTGGTGTTCCCACGGAAACCATAGGAACCAATTTCGTAAAATAAAACCTAGGATAACAACATCCAAAAGGTCTATGATTTTGCCAAAAGTTTTGATTATCTAAGGAAACGTCTCCAATTGCACCTCTTGGGCATTGTGTTCCAGCTAAAATATGCAATAAGTAATCAATAACAGCGTTTTCATCAGTTCTAACTCCTGACGCTTTGCTAGAATGAGAGGCAGCAATTAAATCAAGATTTTCACTTACTTTACCAGAAGGTATATCTGTAGCTGGGTTTAATCTACCTTTCAATGTTACTTTAATTACATCGCATCTTGGATCATAATTATTTGCTCTAGTAACAGAAAGTATTTGATATGGTCTTTGATATATTTTACAACTTTCTGCGAATGCGGCGGGAAGATTGGTTGCTTGAATCCAATCTCTATATTGAGGTGCTGTATTAGCATTTTCTATATAATTGTAACCTGAAGGCCCCTCTACTACTAATGGAATATCAAACATTCTGGCAGTAACGTTTGCTAAATGACGTTTTACGTTTTTGGATGTTGTTGATAAATATTCTAAAGCTTTACTATTAGTTAAGCATCTTGCGTTTAAAGCTCCCAATACGTCTCCATAACTGTCCGGTTTCCAAGCTGAACTATTTGACCAATGGTATAAATTATAGCTCATAAACATGCACCATTCATTAGAAATTACTCCCGGTGCAGTTTGTTTTACTCCGTCAACTAAAATAGTTCCATTTGGTTTATTATTTAAATATTGAAAATCAGTTATACCCTCTATTTCATAAACTCCAATAGTAGGATTAGAGTATTTAGAAACAAAATAATAATCTCCACCTATAAAAGTTGCCCCATGTTTGTATCTTAATAAATTTGTGCCGCGACAATATTCTATATAGTTATTTGTATTTTTAGTAGAATCAATTACTATATATCGTTTGCCTTTGATAATTGGGATAAAAACTTCCGTTTTTGTTCCAATCATATTTCTATTACCTACCTCATCTATGGAAGGACCAAGTCCTCTAAAAATATCAACGCCAGTATTTTTCATTGACATGGCGTATCTTTTATAATACAAAACAGAATTTCCGCTGCTATCTATTTCATAATCAACAAGAGTTGTTCTATCTGCTAGTTTTATATTAGAAGAAACAAACTTTCTTATAGATTCGTATACTGGATTAGCACTAACAAATGCATCATTTTGATAGAGTTTCTTCTGAGGGCTTAAAGTATAAACAACTCCATATCTTATATAATTATTAAAAACCTTTCTTGCTGCATCGCAATTGAAATGACCAACAGGGTCCAGTTGACCAGCGTCAGTTCCAGCTCCTTCTGTAGTTGCTACGCGCATCATAACATACGCATCAGCTGCACTAGGCTTCATTTCTAAAACATGAGCAAACTTAATGAAAAAAGAAATACTACTTCCTTGGCCAGAAATATTAGTTGATAAACCAAAGTTTACATAACCAAAACTAGAAGAATTAGGATTGTCGACTCCTTCCGAGCCCCTTATTTTAAAAGATACTAGTCCTTTGACAGGGTATCTAAAATAATGTATTTTATTAAATTGATAAAGCCTAAATTCATCCGTAGAAGAAACAGCGTTGTCATTAACTATTCCTGTTCTATTGTTTATTAAATATCTATCTTCTGCTTTTATCGGAATAGATTCATATATTTTACCATTTACGTAAACATCTATGTAAGCGCCTTGCAATAAACGATCTGCTTGATCATTAAATTTTACTGCAAAATCGGAGCTTTGTATAAAAATAGCAGAAAGACAAAATCTATTTTTGTTTATTTTAGGATCAGGATTTGTATCAAATTCTGTTATTTTAATTGATCCGCTTGACGTTGCCTTATCGCCCTGAAATGTAAAAGTTGCACTATTTTCTGTTTTTATTAAATTATAATTACTTGATTGTTTTATAGTGTATTGCCAGAAAAAACTACCCTCTCCTTCAGGAAACAATTCTGGGTAACCAATATTATCATATTTTATTTTGTAATTACCAAAGTTATCTGTTTTTAAATTTCCGCTTGCGAATAATTCATACTTTGGTTTTGAGTAATTCGGTGCTAGTAAAAACTGACGAGAAAAGAAAGTTTCAAAATCAAAACCATCATTAGTGACATTTTTTGTTGATAAATTATGCTTAGCTCTTACATCTTCAGTTCCACGAAAATAACTTAAGTAATAATAAATTGCTTGCTCTGCTTGATCTTTTGCCGCGTTTTTCTTTCTAAAGATACCTCCTTTTTTCTCTGAGTCAGGAACATAACTAGGAGCATAAACGCCCATAATCGCTGTTTCCATAACGTATTTTAAATGTCTTCTTGCTGCGGCGCAAACACCCAAAGATACTAACGATAATTCTTTTGTAGCGACTTTAGTAGATCCTCTGGGAAAATATTTATAATTAGGAACAAATGCAGCGCAACCTCTTTGAATTTGAGAATCATACCATACAGAGTTTAAGTTAGGGTCTCCGCTAGTTTTCACAGGCATTTTTCTTGGTGGATTCATTTCTAAGCCACCCAATCTTATTGGCTCAGACCAATATCCATGAATTCTTTGCTCAGTTTCGTCTTTGGTTCCATCTGATTTTGTTACTTTAGAATTGTTACCGAATATCCAAGCCATAAATGGATTCGCGACATTAGCTCCTTCTGCTTCTCCTGCTTGTGCTTGCGGCCAACCAAACTTACCAAACATCATTTTTGGTTCTAAATAAGCGTAAAATTTAAACCACTCATCTTGAGCTGGAAAATTAGTATCTTGAGGATTTCTTATTCCGCGAAAAATAGAATAAGCATAATAAAAAATTCTCCAAGCACAATCTCCAGCTCCTGATAAAATTCTGTCATTAAAAGCTTTTGCTAATAAATTATGGTGATAGGCGTGAGTAGCGGTATTAATTTTTACTTTTAAAGCTTTAGCGAATTTCATGTTTTAACTCCATACTCCTATAGAAGATCCACCACCCCCTCCAGACGCAGAACTTTTCAATCCTCTTCCTTTTATATTAGAATCTCTATAAATAATAACTTGGCGATTTGTATTTGGAACTACAGATTGAGCTATTGAAGTAGCATTTGCTGGTCTTTGTATATTAGTTGTTTGATTTTCGTAAGATCCTATAACTCTTAATTTTTCTCCAAGTTCATAAGCTGAAGTCAATTGAGATTTTTTATCTTTAAATTGCTCAGGCATTCTAACGCATATGAATCGCAAATTATTTTTAAGATCAAGATAAGCCCCGGCAGCAGATGCTCCAGAAGACGTTGTGAAAAATTTATCTAAAACACCCGATTGATTGACGCATAAAATTAAACCTTCTTTATAGTTTACGAAATTATCATTAAATAAAGTAACTGTAGTCCCACCCAATTGATTGATTACGTAATTTTTAAAGTTAGTATTATTAACAGAAGTAAAACCAGAAAGTCCATTATTTCCATTCCAGTTTGAAACCCAAAATGGGCCATCTGAAATATTTAAACTTCCTGTTCTTAAAAAAGTATTTAGTGCGGATAACATTATTTTGCTCCTGTTATATATTTTTCTATTATATTATTATTAATCCCACTTAAGACTAATTTTGCCACCATTATATTATCATCGAATGAGGTTGTGTAACTTACGTTTGTTGTTATAACAGAAGAATCATAAATAGAAACTCCTGTTTTTTTGTAAGAAGTCCCAGAGATAAAATTACTAGCACGGTAGTCGACAAAATCGCCACCCAAACCAGTGCTCAAATTAAAAAATCCAGTAAAAGTTTTTGTGTAAAAAGAACCTTCAGCTAAGCCAGACGCTATAGTTGGAGTAAGATTATTAATTATCCCTGTTCCTCCTGAGAAAATTATCGTAGGCAAAGAAGAGTAACCAGAACCAAAAGAAGTCATATTAACAGAAGCTACTGAAGAATAATCCAAAGAAGTTATTCCTAACGAAGCTGTTGCTGAAGCTATTTTTTCAGGATTATAATAAAAGAAATGACCATCTCCAGTATTTGTTATATCTACTAAAGAACCACCTCTGGTAGAAGATATTGTAAATAATTCAGGATCAGCTATGTAAGTATTTTTAACGTAATAAGTTGTATTTGCAGCCAATGGATTTGGTAAAGCTATTCCTGATTTTGAATAAAAAGAAATCGCATCTCCAGTTTGCAAATTAAAATTCAAACTGTTTGATCTTATAAATCTTTCCGTTGATATGTCTAAAATACTTACTTTTTGATGATCGTATCCCCCGCTGAATATTACAGTTGGAGCGCTAAGATAACCATTTCCACCACTTACTACTGAAACATTAGTAATTTGTCCAACAGAGCCTATGAATCCACTATGATAAGATAAAGATATTTCTATCGGCAAAGAAGCTGGAACTAAATTAGAATAATTAGTATCGTAATCATAATTTAAATTTACAGAACTTATTTTTTCCACTCCGCTTTCTAAAGTTATTACAGATAAATCATTTAAAGTATTAGTAGATTCATCAACTTCAAAAATATAATTTAAAAAAGGAACGCTAAGTCCAGATATTTGAATTTGCTGTGCGTAATCTCCAGCTGATGTATTAAAGAATACATTAGTTATGAAATCTCCAAGTCCAGTAACATTTTGTCGAATTAAAAATTGACCGCTTGAACTTGAAGTTATATTTCCTGTAACTGGATTAACAAAATACAATGAAGAATATTCATCAAAATAACCAGAAAAAATTCTAACACCGCTTGTAGAAGTAGTACTAATATATCCAGTAATATTTTCCCCTGTGTAAAAATACGATGGTATACTTAAAGAAACAGATGGTTTTTCAGAAGCTATAGAAATCGAAGCGTCAATATCACAGCCAGTAGTGTTGAAATAAAATTTTTCTGCATAAAAATTACTTTTAGAGCCAGAGTATAAAACCTTATCTCCATCGACGCTATAGTCATAAGACGCTCCAGAAAAATTGGTTTGGATACTAACTTTAGTATCTGGAATATAAGAATAAAAATACCTATCTTCGTTATCAAAAATTTTACCGCTTAAAAAAGAAAATTTATACTTTTGTCCATTTCCACTGAAACCAAATTCTGAAGTTCCGGTGCAATTATCAAAAAATAAATCCAACTGACAAGAAAAATGATTCTCTTTCAGTATATCTCTATAAGTATTACCAGAAATAATCATCTGAAAAAGTTTGTGTTTACTAATTTTATATTAGGCCTAGTTTTATAAAGCAAAGTTTCTAAATTTATTTCTTTGCCTGGAAAACTTTGAAATTCTAATTGAATGCTCAAACCATTTTCCCCTAGAGTAAAATTCATCTTAGATAATCCTTTGTCCACAGAAAATAATTTTTTCATATTTTCAGAAATTGAACTACAAAATAAATCAACATTATAAGAAACAGTTGGTTCATTTAAAGATATGTTTCGACTATCATAATAACTCTTTAATTGATTGTGATATTGATCCACTGTAAGAAGCTCATATTTTGGATCAAAAATGCCTTTGTTATTTACATCTGCATAACCTTGGTAATTCATTAAAAATGGACTACCTATCATTCCTTGAGCGAACTGGTACGATGGGGTTGTTTGATCGCCGTATAATTCTCTAATATTTGGGGTTATATTATTTACGAAAAGATCAAAAGAAAACCCTTCGTTTTCTATTATTTTCTTTAAATCTATTGGATCTTCCAGCCCACCCTTTACGATGTTTAGAAATGGAAAATAAACCTCAGAACTTGTTTTGCTTACTAATCTAATGAAATAAGATCTTTGAGAAGGTAAAACAATAGTTTCCCACCTAGAAGCACTTATTTGTTTTGCTGTTTGATATGTAACTGGATTATTTCTTAGACTCTGAATATATAAATTAGATAATTCAGTTTTATTTAAAGTAATAAAATTATTAGTTGTAACAAGAGTTTTATTAACGTTAGCTTGAACTATAGTATCCGGAGGAAATCTTCTATAAATTCTTACTGCCTGACATCTATAAGGATCTGCGAAAGCTTGAAGCGCTGCTGAATTATTATCATTTATCAAACTTTGCTCTGTCTGTTGAACGCAAGCAGTGTACAAAATAGTTTTAGAGCAGGATTGTTTGTTTCTTTGCTGGTCTATTAAATTTTGCTGCTGAAACATCCCCATGATCAAAGCGCATTTTTCTCTTAATGTATTTTGAAATTCTAGCGGATTTGTAAAATTAGGAGCCCCACCAAATGGATTGAAAGAAAAAATATTGTCTTTAAAACCGCATAAAATACCGAACTTGTAATTACCTAATGGAACAGTTGACAAATCTATTGGTAAAACAGCCTGCAACATTGCAATTGAAACTGGAGAAAGATCTTTAAAGATAGGAGCGTATATCTCGCCAAGATCAAGTGAAAATTTTTCTCCAACATTTCCAATTCTGTAATCTAGCTCCTGGATATCTTTTATAAGTTCTTGAAATGCGCCATAAGAAGCGTTACTCCTAGTGGTATAAAATCTAAATTGTTTTGCTTTATTTATGTCGTTTAATGCTCTTTGGTAAGCGTCTCCAGCGTTTTTACATGTAGCATCTGTTGTTTCTTTGAGTTTTAAGAATTCTCCAAAAGCAGTATAATAATTTACATTATTGCTAAATAAGCTATTTATTTCTTGTAGTAAATATCTCATTTCCTGAAATACAGGAAGTACATATAATTGATCTACATACACTTTTTGGGTGGCGGGACTAGTAGTAAGTTCATAAGAAGCTAATAATGAGTTATTAGACAAAGACCCTTCTTGAGCTGTTATAACATCAGTCCAGTAATGCTTGCCAATAAAATCAGCAATATAGTTTTCTATTTTATCTACCTGATTTGCCAAATCTGCATTATAAAAACCAAAATAAAAATCTAAAATAGGATTACCGATTTTATCGTAAAGAATATCCGCTTCTATATCTAAAACTTTAGTTACAGCTTCTTGAAATATTAATCTTGGATCTTGAGCTAAAGGAAGTTTAGCTTTGAGAATATCTCCTCCCAAAGGAATAAATCCTAAAGCCTGATAAGCTCCAATACTAAAATTATATATTTGCTTTAATCTGCTACTGAATCTTCCCAAAACAGCGGAAGTCAAAACTTGAATATAAGTTCTTTTAGAGCCACAAAAATCATAACCAGAAGCGTTTTTATCGGCAAACAATTGAGGAAAAGAAGATGCTAGATCTATAGCTTTAAATTCATAATTACCTAAAAAATTCTCATAAGAAACATTTTTTTCTTTTGAATCTTTAAAGTAATACGAAGAATAAAGCTTTAAATTTTTTCTTCCAATATCATAATTAAAATCTTCTGATCTTATTACGAAATCTGTTTGATTTTCTGATTCTAAATCTCTTAGTTCTAATCTTGTTTTTATTACATTCTCTTTAGATAAAGGAGAAGCTAAATCAATTCCTACTATTTTAATAGGTGTTGAGCTTGAAAAATCAAAAGTATAAGAATAGGCGTAATCTTCGCACCATTGATTTAAAACATCTTTTAATTTTCCGGAATAAGACTTTTTGACTGTGCCGTTAGATTTATCTTTAAGTGTTTTTTCAACAGAGCCAGAGACTCCTGTTTTAGTAATAGATGGAGCTGTTGATATTGTTATACCTAATCGTTCCATTGCTCTCAGAAGAGTATTGAAAGAATATAAAGTCTCAGAGGAGTCACATGGTCCGTCTTTAAAATCTTCTTCTCCTAGAATTATGACAGCGCCGTACCCGTTTTCTATGGTTTTATCTCCTTTACCTTTTATTATTATAAAATTAGCTTTTGCCGAACCGGATGCTGTATCTTCTATTACATCCAAAGACCTGCTTGATAACACCTCTCCTACTTCAGAATCTCTAAGAAGGCCTCTTATTGAATTAGCCAATTTGCTTTCAGCGAAATGTAAAGGTTGTACATGATTAACAAGAGTTTTTACACCAGCTGGGCTTTGATTAACCTGAGGACAATTTAAAGTTAATTTATCTATTATAGCATTAATTTCCGATCTCTCATCTAGCGCAATATGCTGACCGAGAAGGCCAACGTGAATCTTATTCAAGACGAAAGACAAATCTTGCATTACTAAAGTTAAAATCTTTTGGTTGTCTCGCTTGCTTATGGAATAAGACGAAATTCTGAAATTTTTTAATTCATAAGTTTTTTTACCAACGTACTGTTCATTGCTAACTATAGATATATTATAACTAGTCTTTATTCCTAAATAACGTTCATCGATTTGAAAGTCTTCATCTATATAAGCAGAAAACGAAGGGCTTTGTTTTTGTTTCCAAGCTGGATTATCTATATTAGCATCAAGAGTTTGTATATCTTGTTTTCTTTTCAAGATAACCGAGTCGTTTAGAGGAACTTTTTTTAAAGTCCTATCTAAAGCCAAATTTAAAGTCAACGTAGATATCTCACCATTAAACCCTATCTCATAAGAAAAATTATAAACATAACCATTGAAAATCTTATTGCCTAAATTAGAAGTTTGAGCCTGACTGTTTTCAAAAAACACCCTTGAGATATTAATACCACTACTATTTTTTACTTTGGCCATATACCTTAATAATTATTACACGTTAAAAAAGCCCGTGTCGTTATTATAAATAATATCTGCGAATGGCTCTAAAGAAAAGGTTGAATATTTAAGGCTAAAATCTGCCACCTTTAAATAATCTAGCTCTTTGATTTGCCTTAATCCATTTACCCAAATTTGCTCATCAAACAATTTAATGTTAGTATTAAAATTATTATCATTGTAGCCGGTATATCTATTTAAATTAGCATTATGTTTTGGTAAAATCATTAAATCGCCATCTATCAAATTGGTTGTGCTAATCACGATATTTGATCCAACTCCTGAATAATCAATTCCTGAAATTAATTTGCTTCCATTTAAATAAAGATCCCTCCCACTAACATATGAATTTGTTAGTGTTTTAGAGCCAGCGCTAATATCTGAAGTAGTTAATCCTGTAATGGACCCAGAGCCATAAATAATATCATATATAGCAAAATCATTTTGATCAAAAAACCCAGCTGAGTATACTGCTCCACCAGATATAATAAAATCACCAGTCATTGAATCATTGAATCCTGTTACATTAGGCTGCGCTAACCCATTTATATAAAAATTAATATATTCTCCAGATCCAGTTTGAAAAAGAGCATAAGACAAAGACGCGCTATCATAAGCTGGTATTAAATTCACATCATTATTATTCACACCAGAAAAGCTATAAACTTCTTTATATGATGAATCAAAATTAGAATTTAAAACAATCCTTGAGTTGGCAAAAGGCAAAATATAACTAAAATCAAAAATCCCACTTTTTGGATTATATGTTAAAATTTCAGATTGCCCATTGACTACTCCTGTTAATTCAACAGCTCCAGTTTCATAAATTATTCCGGTAACTCCAGAGTAACCATATTTATTTACAGTGCCTCCATTAACAGTTTCTGTCCCTACTAACACTTCAACATATCCAGTTATACCAGTTGCTACTGCTATTGGCTGTAATTCTATTCCAGTTACCGCCACAAAAGAAGACACTGTCGAAACAAAACCGCCAGTGTCGAAAGAAGAGCAGAAAAAAGCCTTAGCAAAAGTATTTCTTTCTGCAAAACCTAAACCAACATCAAAAAGCATAAAACTATCTATTGTACCGCTGAAATTTTTATAATCTGTACCTGAATTACCTAATCCACCTAAATACATTTTATCTGCGACGGAATAATCAAGGAGTTCAAATTTTGAATCAATAGAGGTTTTGTTTAAATTATCTCTAAACTGATGCGCTCCAATATATATTGAATCATCTAATTTAGAAACAGAAACAACATTTTTATTATCTAATTCTTGATTTAAAGTATAAATTCTTTTTTCTTGAGATGAAATATTATGCTCAAAAAAAAGTTTATTGCAGCCATTGATTCCTACAGCAAACCCAGATGAAGAGTAATCATAATCTTTCGTAGAAAATAAAATTTTACTTTTATTAAAAACTCCCGTTTCTTCGTGTTTGAAAACGATAAAAGAAGTCCAGTCTTCAGATTTAGAATTACCTAAAATTTTATATTTATTGAAACCATTAAATGAACCGCTTACAATTCCATTATAAATGTTTCCGCTTTCAGAATAAGTTAAAGCAGGCCTTCCAGTGTCATAAATTTTAGATCCTGAATATTGATAACCAGAACCAGTTTGACTATTGAAAAATAAATATCCAGTTTTAGCGGAAGAATCAGTTATTTGAACGGAAGATGGGTTCTTAAAATCATAATCAATTAAAATATTGTCTCTCGAACAAAATATTTGCTCCAAAAATCCAGATTTTATAGTTTCATTCATGTGTTTATGATGATTTCATCCTTAGTCTTTTATTATATTCTGTATTGCTAATTTCGAAAGAATAAAGTTTAGACGCAGAAAGAATAGATCCTTTGTTTGTTGTCAAGCTTTGATTTGTGCTATTAGAAATATTTATACTAGATCCCTCTACTTGCAAAGTATCTAAAGTTGAAGGGTTTATAATCAAAGAATTAATAAACTCACTTACAAAACTAGAAAAAATAGAATCTTTATCAGTTAAAAGATTTTGTTCTGTTGAAGCAGGGTTAGATATAGAAAATTCTAAAGAAATTTTCTCTCTTTTTTTGGAGTTAATATCTAAAGCTAAATGTTTAACTGAGTCATTGCACGAAGACGCAGCTGCGTAAACTGTATTTGCAGGAGTATATTCTATAGAGTAATCAGTATTAGCCAAAGAAAGAAAACTGTCTTTATTACTGTAAGAAGCTGATAAAGAAATAGTTCCCAAAAGAGGGTTAGCATTAATTTCTAAAGAAGCAGGAGTTGAAACTAAAGAAAACTTGTAGCTACCTCCATAATAACTAGTATAATAGTCATTCACAAAATCATATAATCTTGGAAAACTAGCACTACTTCCAGCTGTCATTAATTGTTCCAGATATGCCAAAGAAGAATTGTATCTATTGGTTACCGAACCCCTGCATTTTATTTCTCCTCTTATTTCTAAAACATCTATTTTTGTAAGATCGTCTATGGAATGACTAATCGAAGCATCTAAAAAACATCCACTATAAGAATATTTGTCATTTGGTGTTTTATAAAATTCCAAATTATCATAAGAAGCACTAAATGAAATTTTTCTAGCCTTCAAATCTTCTTGTATTTGAAATTGAATTGGATCTTTACAAAACGCCAGATTATTTGGCTGACCATATTTACCAGAAATTATTTGATAAGGATTTAAAGCGCTTAATTCACTAACTAAATCTGAAACAAGCGCAGAACCGCTTTTCCCGGTGAATCCTCCTTTGATTTCTCCTTGTATAGTAGCTGTTACAAAATCATCTCCAGCTCCTGAACTAAGATTAGTACTATAAGAAGTTAAATAATTATTATTAAAGTCATAATTGTTTTGAGCTTCAGTATCTCCAGTAAATAATTTAAATTTATAAACTTCAGATACAGAATAAGTCAAATTTAAACGATCTAAATCTTCGCTTACACTTACTAAAACAGGATTAGATAAAGAACCAGTATAAGGGATTCCAGATATTGCCGGTGCAGAAATTACTCTAGAAACACCAGTTCTAGATGCAACATAATTTCTAGCGTTATTAATCGCAGTATCAATGGATGTTGTATAAAATCCTTTTGCTTCTACAGAGTGTTCTATTGTTCCGAAACCATCATTTCCTTCTGAAATTCTTATCTCATCTTTAGGATCTAAAACTCCATATGCACCTGTGAAATAACCCGTCAAACCAGATGGATAAGATAAAAGCTCAACAGAATATTCCACTACTTTGTGATAATTTGAATTATTGAAAGTAATTCCCTCTACAGAACATCCAGAAAAAGCATATATTTCATTAAAACCAACAAAAGACGTAGAATCATCTGGGCCTTCATATACTTTTAAAGTTTTAAAAGAACTAGAAAAAATATCAACTAATCCAGTTTGTCCAGAATAAACAGCGTCAAAATCCCAACCTGTAATTTGACCATTTAGAGTTATTCTATTTGCAATTCCCCATCTATCACCATAACTTATAACTTCATTGCTTAATGATAAATATGGGGTCGGGCCAAATCCAGAAACTGGAACCCTTTTTCCATTGTATTGTATTTCTATATCGGACATATTAAACTTGTTCCTTGTGGACTAAGAATTTGAATCCTAAATTTGCTCGAATAGTATAAGAACTATCAAAAGAAAGCTTCAGCTCTTCTAAATACCAAGTTAAATCATTTTTATCAACAGATATTTCTGCGAATATTTTATTGAAAGCTGAAATTGCATATTGACCTTTGCTGTTATTAAATAAATAACCACTGCTTGAATAAATCATATAATCAGCCAATAGAGTTTTTAAAGCAGGAAAAACGAAATTAATATCTAAATTAACTCCAGTCCCTGAAGAATAAAGTCTATTTCTATCAACTTTCATATCAATAGAAACATTCTTATTGCCTTCAGAAAGCTGTCTAGTTTGATAAATTTGTTCTTTACCTTGGATTAAATTGTTGCTTTGATCCTTATAACCCGGCACTATTACAGTAGAATATTTATTAACAGGAACGGTAATGTTATCTGAAATAATAACTTGTCTTATTATATTGCCCACTGCATCAGCGATAAGAGAAGGAGAATTAGAGTAATTTTTGGAGTAACTTGTTTCGACGCCAAATTTTAAATGATTTAATGAAGAGTTTGTTTTGACACCATTGAACGTGCCTGAGCCAGCTACTTTAGGGTAATAAACATTTATCGTAGAAGAATCATCTGCATCAATAATAGATTTGATATCAGAAACATTAGAGTAAAAATTTTTGTTTTTATTAGTATAATATTTAATGGATCCTTCAACTGTAGAATCGTAAATTCCCTGTGGTCCTCTTCTAAGACTTACAGAATAACTGTGTATTCTTGTTGCCTCGTAAGACTTATCTGTAGAAAACTTTATTTCGTATCCTATTTCTGGGCCGAATTCGCTTAAATCTTTATTTATAGAAACAGCTTGAGACCTAAGAGTATCTGCGGCATTATATTTTGGAAAAAATGTAGAAAAATTAGAAAAATTATCTGATAAATATCTATTAAAAGCAGCATTGCATCTTGTATATGCATTCGCTAAATTAACGTCCAGTCTTGCTACAGCATTAGCTCTTGCTAATGGATAATTACCTCCTTTTCCTTTTATTCTTCCTTTCTCTACTACGTCGAGTACTCCATTTTCGTTATGAACTATTTCTGTGAAAATTGTTTCTGAGACATTTGTTTCATTGGAAGATAAAACAGTGTACTCTTTTGAATAAGAAAATGCATAATTTATTAAATCAATAGATTGATTCTTAAGCGAAGACCCATAATCTAAAGCTGATATTTGAAAATCAGTAGAACTATAAAATGGTCTTATGTAAGATAAAGCATCTAACCCTTGAGCAAAAAAATTGTTTGCTATTTGATTAGCTAAAGAAACGACTTGCGAATCTGAGTCTTTATCTATGTTATCTATACCAAATGATATATTATGAGAAGCACTGAAAGTATTTTCTTCTTCCAACCTAAAAGAAAAAGATTCGGTGAAATTTTTGACTTTATACCAAATAGAAGATAAACTAGAAACAGAAGATGGTAAATTATTATTAGCAAAAGTTCCAGCAGAATCATCTTTTAAAATTTCAAGCTGAATATTTAATTTAGAAAATCTAACAGCATTTTCATCAAAAGCTACAGAAGTAGGAAAAGAAAAACCTACAAATCTAGCTTTTCCATAACTTTTATCATTTAGTTTTATATCAACAAAATCAGTAGAACTCTCAAGCAGTAATTGAACTTGCCTAAAATGCTCCGAAATAGGAACATTAGATTCTCTGTTAGAAAAAACACCTTGCAAAGAAACGTTCTCTTTTCTTCTGTAGCTAAACGCTCCTAGTTTTTCATTTTGTAATGAATAGTCTAAAAGAGTAATAACTGCAAAAGAAACAGGCGAATTACCAAATTTCAAAACTGTTTCAGATGTAAAAGCCATATTTTATTTATGAAATTATTTTAGTTATTTGAGGCCCTAAAGCTCCAGCGAGATCTTTGTTCTTAGACACTAAGAACCTTAAGACTTCTTTAAACATATCATTATTTTCTTGATCAGAGTAAGTATTTCCATTAAATGTTATGCTGTTATTGTAAGAATTTGGATTTGAGCTAGGAATAAAACCATTAGCGAAAGCTGCTACCATACCTTCTTTCATTGCTGAAGAAAGATTCGTCATAAATTCTTCGCTTGAAAAATTAGGAACAAATCCACCAGCTGCATAACCTAAAGATTTTTGTTGAGCAGGATTTAATATTGCAGTCTGCTCTGATGAGTTTCTTGGTTTTGTTCCGGGAGGTAATCCCATTCTAGCGTAAACTTCTCTAGCAGGAACTTCCATTTCAGCAGAATTTATCATTACATTGTTGTAAGCACTAGACATCATTGGTCTAGCGTTTCTGTAACCAGCGTAATCAGGATTTGTTCTGATAGCCGACATCTCATTAAATAATGCAAAATTAGGAATTAGACCATTCGCAAAACCAGTTGGTTTTTTCTTGGAACTACTGAACATAAATTTTCCAAGATTCGCAAAACTAGAAAATACATTTCCAATTTGAGCTGAAGAAGGTAGTATTCCAAAACCACCAGTTTCATTAGAAGGAGTAAAATAACCTTCTTGGTATCTTTGTTTTCTTAAATATTCTGCATAAGCAGCTTCATCACCACCAAATACTTGTTCTATAACATCGGATTTTTTCATGCCTGTTTCACTAAGCCTAGTAGCTGCTTTATTCGCGCTGATTTCTTGTCTATCGCTAATAAACAAAGAGCCAAGTTTATCTCCTAATTCAGCTACATCTTCTATTACGTTTCCAATCCTATAGCCAATTTTTGCTGTAGTAACTGCTGCGCCTGCATAACCCATTCCTGCAACGAAAGCAGAACCAATAATATCTTCTGCTGCCGCTAAAGAATTTTTCCAATTAAGACCATCAGAAAAGTTTTGCCCAGTTATGCCCGTTATTAAACCCGTAGTTACTTGGCTTAAAAAAGAGCCTTGTTTTTGTTCATCAGAAAGACCTACTAATTGAAAATTAGAAGAATCATAAATTTGTTTTAATTGATCTAATCCGGCTCCTAAAGCGAATAGTCTTTGAGTTAATATTTTTTGTCCTAATGCAGCAGAAACTGCAGCAGAAGTACTAACTAAACTCTCTAAACCAAGATAAGCAGCTTTGCCTTTATTTTGATCTCCATATGCTTTAGATGCTTCTAAACCTTTTATTATACCTCCTGAAATACCGAATCCAGCACCACCTACTTTACCAGTTAGGCTTTCTCCCAAGATATTCCGAACTCTTTTAAACATTGTAGCGCCACCAACTGCTGAAGAAACGCTAGCGCCAAGCAAACCAGTAGCCTCAATATTTTCTCCTTGCTTAGATTTTTCAAAAGCTTCATATGCAGTCCTACCGCTTCCAAACAAGCCATAAAGACCACCAGCACCAGATAATCCTCCACCAATTCCAGCTTTTATTTTGCTAAACCCAGAAGCTGGTTTTCCAGATTCAATTAGTTGTAATTGTTCTGCCCGAACTGATGCGCTAGTACCTTGCTCTACAACTTTTCCGCTGATAGGATCATATTCCATTCCATATCGTTTAGCGAAAGCAGATCTTTTTTCAGTTTCTAGTCTGCGAAGTTTTTTAAGATTTTCAAATAATGACTGTTGGTTAGCCCCACCTTCGATATTTGCTCCTATTGTTTGAACTCTTTGATTAGTAAAACTAACCCATCTTTCACCTTGTTGTAAAGAGTTTTTAGAACCAGTTCTAACTTTTTGTTTTCCATTTTCATCGACAGAAAATATTATTCCTTCATTTTTTATTAAAGTATTAACAGCAGCAATTTCAGCGTTTCTTTGTCTATTAGTTATTTGCTCTTGTTGCGCCCCTAATCCTCCCATTTCAGCTACAGATTCATAATAACCTCTGACATTGGCTCCTTTTTCTCCAGCTCCGCGCATTTTTGCTAAATTTTCAAGGGCATTACTATATTTATTTACCGCCATTCCTTTATCTTTAAGAGCTATTCTTTCTTGTATTTGAGATGCTTGCTCTGGTGTAAGCATTCCTTTTTCTACAAATCTACCTAATCTTTCTTGAAGATTTTGCAAATTTCCCTGCGTCATATCTCCGGGCCTAATGCTTTTAACATCAGGAGAATTTTTGATTTCAGATTCAATTGATTTAAAATTATTTTCACTAAGCAAATCATTAAATCTTTGTTGAACTTCTGCTGCGTAAGGTCCAGCTGATTTTAGCAAAGAATCTCTTAAAACTTGTTTGGACGCTTCAGAAAGTAAGTTAGAATTCTTTGCAAAAGTATCTTCGAGTTTAAGAAGCTCGTTTGCTTTTCTAGTTATATCTTTTTCTCCAACGTAACCAGTAAAACCACCAATTTGCCCTCTGAAACCAGATATTTCAGAGAAAAATGCAGAAGGTAAATTTTCGAAAAAAGACTTCCTTCTTTGAAAATCTGGAGATGCAGCTCCAGGAGTAAATTCCTGAGGTACTAAATCAGGATATGCTCTACGTTTTCCTTGGCCTCCGCCGTTGCCGCCACCTGCACCTCCTACGTTGCCACCTGCGCCTCCTAATCCACCACCGCCACCTAAGCCTCCTGCACCACCGCCACCTAAACCTCCTGCACCACCACCAGCTATGCCCCCTCCACCACCAAGACTTGGTGCAGAGCCTCCCACAGCAATATTTGCAGCTACTTGTTGAGATCTAGTTAAAGAAGCTAGTAAAGATCCAGTTTTAGTAAATCCAAGTATTGATTTCCCGCTTGCATTATTCCAAGAGTCGAAAGATTTTTGATTTGATAAAACTGCTTGATAATTTTCTCCTACTATTGCTTTAGCTAATTCAGGATTTTGTAAAAGTGTTTGCTTTAATTTTCTGAATCCTTGCCTTTGATCTACTCCCAAAGTTAATGCATCTTGTTGTTGTTTTGAGAAAGCGTCTGCAAAAGATCCTTTGAAAAATACTCCCGGTCCACTTTTTGTAAATTGATTTGGAGAAACTCCAACTGGAGTTACATTTTCGAGAGGTATTTTGTCTAATCTTTTTTGTTGTCTTCTTTGTCTTCTAGCGTCTTCTTTTTGTTGCTTTTCTTTTTTATCTAAAAGATCTTTCCATAAACTTTCAACTTCAGCGGCTCTTTGTCTTTGTTGTTCATCTAAAAGTTTTGAAAATATTTTTTCATATTGACCTTGCTTTCTAACTTGCTTAGAAGGATCAGCTTTAGAACTTTCTCCTCCAAATGCTGCCTCAAAACCAAATGATTCTTTTGGAAGATTGTATTTAGCTAAAAATTCTTTTTCTAATAAAAGATTCCTGTACTCTGAAGCGCCTTGTTGCTGTCTAAATATTTCCTGTTCAGATAATTTAAAAACAGATTCTCTGCCTAAATCAATTAATTCTTTAGGCATCATCTTAGATTCGTAACCAAGTAACTTTTGGGCTTTAGCTGTTTTCCCAGCTTCTATTTCTTTTAATTTTTGTTCTATTGATTTTAACTGCTGTTCTCTGTAAATCTCTTGCCTCTTTAAAGAATCTGACATTGATTTGCTTAAAGAGAATTTTTCTAAACCGCTAGCTTTATCTATTTCTGATGAAAATAAATCTAACTGAACATTTGATTTAATTTTTTCGGGTTGAGCTTTTCCAGCGCCTATTTTAGTTTGCATTTCTCGCATTAATTGATTTCTTTTTGCGAGAGCTTGTTCAGCTTCTTGTCTTATTTGTTCTGGAGATTTGCCACCTATCGCTATTCCTAATTTATTAATAAATGAAGATTGACCAGTTTTATCAAAAGAAAGTTTTTTTGTTGCTAAAATATTTTGGGGTTTAGAAGTTTGAGGAGACTCTATTTTTGCAACTGGAGGCGTTGATGGCGTAGAAGCCGCAAGAGCTATTGGAACTGTTGGATCAGCTTTTAGATTAGCTAAAAGTTTTGCTACTGCTACTGACGAAACTCCAGCTAAAGGCCCTTTAGTAGCTTGACTAGGCATTCTACCAGTTTCAGAAATATATCTAATTGCATCAAGTGATTCTTGGTAGGCTCTTTTTTTAGGATCTAATAAAAATGATTGCTCAGATGTTTTTTGAGCAACAACCGACTCCTGCATCGGCAGTGTTATTGCCTCCAAAACTCCGCTTTTTTCTAAAGTAATTGCTCTTTGTAAAGCTTGTATAGCTTTTTCATTTTTAGTTTTTTTAGCTATTGCTAAATCTTTTTGCAAACTCCCTAATCTTTCTAATGGTCCTTTTCTAGCTGCTTCTCTAAGTTGTTTTCGTACATCAGATATTTCTTCCGTGTTTTGTTGTCTGTATCCTGCTGTTTTTAATTTTGCAGCCAATGCTTTAGCTTCTTTGCTTGAAAGATTTCCTAAATCTGCTTCTTGAAATAAATCTTGTAAAGCAGCTTCTTTAATTGCTTTTTGAATTTCTGGCGAAAGCCTGTTTGATCCAGATGGCAAAAATGTCTCCCCCGAAATAGCAGCTTGTAAAACAGCAGGGTCTGTTTTTTGTTTTATGATTTCTCTTTGTTCTTTAGAAGCTTTATTTAATTCAAATCTTGTATAAATAACCTCTGTAGCAAAAGCTATTTCTTTAAAATATTTTTTTTCTTCTAAAGCTGGCTCTAGAATTGTTGGTTCAACTGGGGCAGCTTTTTCAGTATTAGTTTTTTCCTTTTTTCCTGCAAAATTAGGAATAAAACCTTTACTGGCTAAACCAATACTTGCCAAACCATTAGGTTCATCTATGCTGTTTGTAACAGCTAATCCCATTGGATTTCCACTATTTGTTAATTTATTACTTTGCTCTACATTGATTTTAGCAAAATTTGGAACAAATCCTCTGCTCATTGTAGCAGAAATTCCTCTTTTTGATAATGCAGATTTTTCTCTAGATATAGACTCTGATAAAGGATCTTTTGCGTAATTTGGAATAAAGCCACTAGCTTTACTTGCTGCTTCAGCATTGGATGCAGATGCTTTACCGAATAAACTCCCTAAATCTAAATTTGTGACAACTAAAGTTGCGTTTGCAATTTCTAAACCTTTTGAAAAAGTTTCTTTTAAAGAAGCTTCTAAAGGAGCTTGTAATTGATTTATTGTTTTAATGAAAGCGCCACTGATTTGATCTAATTGAGGCTTTAATGAATCTTCTAAAGTTTTAAGAGCAAAATTTTCAGATGTTTTTTCTTGCCTTGCTAAAACATTTTCATTTTCAGCTTCAGTAATTGATTTTTTTACAACGCCAGGAGTTAAACCCAATTGTTGCTCAGCTTGTAAGCGAGCCATTTCAAATAAACTACCAGCTCCACTTGGACCCGCTTGACCTTGCAATAAAGAAGCTAAACCAGTTTGCCCTATGCTTTGAGCTGTAATAGCGTCTCTAAGCATGGATTCTCTCATATCTGTTGCTCTAAAAGAGGTTAACTGATCTCTTAATCCACCAAAAATTTGTTGACCAGCTGGACTTTCAAAAAGTCCGGGATATTTTTCTTTTAAATTAGAAGCAAAATTAGTAAGACCAGCTGCTTGAGTTTCTTTAGACCCAAATAATGAACCCAATTGATATTGAAGAGCGCCTCTTTGAGTGTTTTTTACAGATTGAATTCTAGATTCAGCATCGATGGAAGTTTTGATTCCGCCACCAAAAGCTAACTTTTCTTGTAAAGATAAAGCTTTTAAAGCATAATTCTTTTGTTCTTTAGCTATATCTTGAAGAGTTTGAAGTTCCCTAGTACTAGTAGTATTTTGGGCTAATATTTTCTTTAAAACATCTAAATCTTGAGCATAAAATTTTTGAGCATCAGGGTCTTTAATTAAAGATTGTAATCTACTTGCAAGTTCTTTGCCTGCGCCACCGCTTGCGTAAGCAGTAACTAAACTTTTCAATGCTGGAGAATTAAGGCTCTCAGCTTGAACTCTAACTTGATTAGCAAAAGTTTCTTTTATTGGGCGTGAAGCTGTATACTGATCAATCATTGTTTTAGCTTCAATACTAGATCTTTCGCCAAAATTCCCAGCAAATCGACCTACGCTTTCTAAAAATCCACCTCTAGCTTCGCTTTTTGCAGCTCTGATTTGTTGTCTTCTTTCTATTTCAGATCTAGCTTCTATTGATGGGCGTCTAACTTCAAGTAATTTAGATTCTGCTTTTTTAGTTTCGTCTTGTATTTGATTCTGTACTTTAAGAAATTCTATGAAAAATTTTCTTAGTTGCTCTCCGCCAGCGCCTTCATTAAAAAGATTACCGGCTTTACCAATTCCGCCTTTGTCCAAAAAGTCTTGAAAGTTTTGTTCATTTAAACCTCCGACATTAACTTTTTCAATATCAAGCTGGCTGGCTAAATCTCTAAAAAAAGAACCAATAGTTTTAGCATCTCTTTCTGATCCTTTTAATTGAGAAAAATCTATTATTGTTTTTGATAAAGCAAGTTCTTTTTGAGCTGCTTCTCCAGAAGTAGCCAAGGCCATTTGTTTTTCACCTGGGGTTGCAGCTGCTGTATATGCCGCTGCTGCTTCTGGATTTGCAGCAGATAACTTACGTAATATTTCTCTTTCTCTTTTTGCTAATTTTAATAATGCATCTGGTCTTGCATTTGGATCAGAATACTGAGCATCTATATCAGATATTGTTTGAGTTAAATCAGCTATATTCTCGGTTAATTTATTAAAAGAGTTTTGAGCTTTATCTCTTGCTTTTTCAAAAGCTTTTGCTTGAACGTTTTCCTTGACTTGATTTCCTTGTTGATATAAAAAAGAACCAGTTATTGCGCCACCAACTCCTCCTGCGATAAAACCCGGTAAACCTCCCATCCTTCCTCCTTGTACTGCACCAGCTATTACTGATAAAGCAGCAGCTGCTTTTAAACTACCAGAAACCGCTTCTTGATTAGATTCATTAGCGAATGAACCCAAAACACTAGGCAATGCAAAATATAAAGCTGTTTGAACAGCAGACATTAAGCTTATATCAAAATTAGATTTAGGAGGAGCTGCTCCAGCTCCCCCAGTCATCGATCCAGCATTTGGCGGTGGTATATATCTTGGAGCTGATCCTCTACCTGCTGCAAAATTAGGAATGTATCCGCCAGAAAGTCTTTTTGATTTTTTTAAATCATTTAAAAAATTTTCTGTTGCTTGCATTATCTTTTTTTGATCTCCACCTGCAGAAGCAGCCATTTGCCCATAAATACTTTCAGAATATGCTCCGCCTTTAGCTAAGCGAGCTGATGTAGCGCTTAAAGGCTGTAAGCCTGCTCTTCTTAATTGTTTAGCGTTCAGAGATCTAGTAAGAGCATTTCTTTGTTCTAACTCTGGAGATGGTCTATAAACTGTTCCACCGATAGCAGCTTCAGTTATTCTATCTAATCTTCTATATCTAAAACCAGTATCGTCAGCGCCAGTTTGAGCCCTTCTAACTGAAAGAATAAGTCTAGCATCTTGAAATTCTTTCCAAGAATTAAATCCTTTTGGAGGAGGAGCATTCTTTAGTAAATCTTTTCTAACTCCACGTTGAACAACAGATGAGCGTGTTATATCTGCAGTTGGAATGTTTGCTGATTCTTTGAAACCTTTTTCGCCAATAAAAGAAAATCTAAGAAATTTTTGTTGTGGGCTTTGGCTTTCTATTATTCTCTTCAACTCCTCGTTAGACTTATAATAAACCACATCTTTAGCGAAATTAGGTATGCGACCTTTGGCGTATCTAGGAATAATTGCTGAGTCTATACCTCCACGAAATCTGTCTTTTTTGTCTTCATAATTATTCATTATGATGACTTGTTCTTTTCCTCCTATTACAGCTGTAGTGGCGAAAGCTCTAACGTCTGCAGGTGCATTTCTACGCCTAGCTTCGCTTTCCTCTTGCCTTAAAGCATAATTAGGAATATAACCCTCACTTTTCCTCTTTGTTCTAGAAGCTTGATAAATTCCGAATTCAGGACTAGCAACAAAACCGCTTTTAGCAAAAGTTTGGGCTAAATTAGCAGATAAATTTTTCTGCAAAGCAAGTTGTTGATTTTGCTGGGTATATAATTTTAATAATTGAGCGGCAGCTTGTTCTCTAGTAATTTGCCCTCTGGATATTGCGTCTAACAATTTAGGTTGCTGAGATAAAGTGTTATTTATTGCTTGCTCTATACCTTTGACATTTGAAGCAAAACTATTTATATTTAACAAAACCTTAGCAGCTTCATTAACGAAGCCGAAAAGTCTTTTTCCTATGTTAACGCTTAAAGCCCCAAACAATACAAGACCGGGTCCAGAAATGGCCTCTCCAATTCCTTTTAAAATAGATTCACCGAAACTTTCTCCGAGATTTTCTCCTTCTTTAGCGGCTTTGCTTCTATCTGGCACTATTGTATCAAGAAAAGTATTAACTATGTCTGTTCCTCTTTTTACTATTGGTCTAAATAAAGGTTCGCCAATGCCTGCGCCTTTTTGTTGAATATTTGTTTTTGTATTTTGAAGAATAGCAGAGAGACTTTTATTTAATTCTTTATTTTTATTTATTGCGTCATCTGCGGCTGAATTTGCTATTTGCAAAGATCTAGCATAAATACCATTGCTTTTTGCTAAATCATTAGTTATGGCTTTTAATTGGTTAATTTGGTAAACACCACCAAGTAATTCGTCATTTCTTGCTTTTTCTACTTGGCTTAAATTTTTTGTAGCATTTATGTAATTGGTTAATACTTGTGTTCCGCTAAGCAAAGCGCCATTTTGATCTTTTACAGCAACGCCAAGTTGTTGTAATTGATCCAAAACTTCTGGTCTCTTAAGTCTTGTGAAAATCGTTTTGAGCGCGTTACCTATGACTGCGCCACCACGCCCAGTAACTTGTTGAGCAGTAGTAACAGTAGCAATAAGCTCTTCAAAACTAACTCCTGAATCTTGAGCTGCGCTGCCTACACGGGTCAAAGCTTGAGCTAGGTCAGCGGAACTAACAGCAAAGTTAGAGTCTACTTTTACTAATTTATTTACTATTTCAGTAGAACTTAAAGCTGATTTATTAAAGCTGTTTACTGCTGTAGTTAAAGCATTAACTGATTCAGCAGCTCCTAAACCAGAAATTCTAGAGAGAATCAAAGCATCACTTGTTCTTTTTAAAGTTTCTTCAAGAGACAAACCTTGTCTTGCAAATTCTTTTGCTGCTTCAGCTGTATCTTCAAAAGAGCTAGCTGTATTTTTTGCTATCTTGAAAAGTCTATCTCCAACTGCCGCTAGATTAGATTGAGATTGACCTAAAAAAGTATTTAATTCCGTTAATTGTTTATCTACTTCAATTACTGATTTAGCAACCTGAGAGATCGCTTGGCTTACTGCAATAATACCACCGGAAGTGGCTCCGAATGCTGTTACGCGAGCAGTTGCAGCTTGCAGTGACTTAGTAAATTCAGCTACGTCACCACTAATTCTTCCTAATGGTTGAGCGAGAGATTTTCGATTTATTGTTAATTCAATTGGTTGGCGAGCCAATTTTGCTCTCAAAGCTCTTGCGTCAGCTGCTGCTCCAGCGGTGTTTAACCTTGTATTTAACGTAATTGTTGCCATATACCTCAATTATATTACACTATATTCCGTGCATTTCGATGAAGTCTTTAGTAGTCATTTTATTACCTTTCTTTTTAGCGAAATCAGATATATTAATAGCTCCACCACCAGCCATTTGTTGGAGTTCTTCTGCTGTCGCGCCAACATAAGAAATACCATCTGATTTTCCAGACTGAGGAGTAGATGTAGACTCGTACCATTCTATCATTTTATCTGGATCTTCTAACACGTCAGATGGAGGAGTAACTTGTTCTGTTCTAGACTGGATTAGTGCTTTAAAATATTTAGCCTGAGAAAAAAGATTGATTTGCAATATAGTTAAATCTGTAATCTTCTTACCATAAAATTTAAAAGCATCATCATTAGCTAAACCAAAAATACTAACAAAAAAAGGACAAACAGAAATTCTTTTTATTTGGTCATGACCAAAAGAAATATAAAAATTATTCAATAAAGAAATCAAATCTCCTAATTGATTTTCCGGCAAAGAATCAAATTCTTCCTCTGAAAAAAGCTTTTCTGTCAAATCTTTGTTTTTATAGAATGTATTAAATATAGTAAGTTCATTAATCTTTTTATTAACAAAATCTTCTAAGCACAAACCGCAAATTTCTTGTTTTTCGTTTTCTATTTGATTTAATTGGTCTTTGCTTTTCCTTATTTTTTCTTTTGCTGAATTTATTTGTTTTTTAATAACGAAATTTTTTAATAATAACTCAGTGTCAGAAATTTCTTTTTTTAGTTTTTCGATTTCTATTTCTTTTTCTCGACTCCAATAGCCTTCTTTTACCAAGAAATTTATTTTCTGTTCTTTTTCTACCAAGCCTTTTTCTTTTCCTAAATTAGTCCATTTGATTCTTTCTGTTTCTTGTTCTCCATTATCTAATTCAGTAAAATGCTTAATAAAAATAGGCTTTCCCGCATATTCAAACGCAGAAAAGCCCAAAACTATTTCTTTGTATAGTTTTTTAAGGTAATTTATCTTATCTCTAACATCAGACACTTTATATGATTAAGACTCTAAATCTTCTTTTGTAGCTCCGGAGTTTAGCTTGCCAATTAAGAAACCGCCTCTTTCAACAACGCTAATCAAGAAAGCGTCTTCTGATTCTTCTATCGCATTTAATCTATCTAGTTTTTGCTCATAAGTACCATCACCAAATAAACAAGATTGCTTACCGTCATTTTCTGTGTAAAGAAGGTGAAGGACAAACCAAAGATTCAACGCATCAGAAGCTCTCTTTTCAGCAGTATTATCAAACAAAGAAGCATTTAAATTTTCATAATCAAAAATCTTAGCTCTTAACTCTTGGTATTCTGACTGCATGGAATTCAATTGCAACTGCTTCTCTGCTTCAGACAAGGAGGCATTTTGCTTTACTCCTTCCATATCTACTTCAAGCTTAATTGCTCTTGAATAATTTTCTGCGTGAACCTTCTTTTCTTCTGAAGTTGGAAGAACACCTTCTTGCTGGAATTTTCGCATCAAATAATTCTTGGTAACTAAGCCAAGTTTAATTCCTTCCGAAACTTTTACTGAATAAAAAATACTAGCCTCATCTTGAATTTTACGAGTAGGATTTAATACGTGAAATTTATGAGGAATCTTTTTTTCGACTTCTCTTGTGATTTCAATATCTTTTCCTTCTGCGTCTTTTTCAGCGACAGTTTCTTTTACCTTTTGAGTCTTTTCAACTTCAAAACTATATAACCATTTTTCTTTCATATTTTATTTTAAAGTAACATTTATAGACTTAAATGAGCTTTCAATGCTGCGAATAGCATCATTGCCAGCGTCTAAAATTTTCTTTCTCATGTAGTTATATTTATTTTCATCAAAATAATCAATATTTTTTGCGAAATCATCATTTGTTTTTTCTTTTACCTTGTTGATTAAAGAAATGTGATCTTCGTGCAAATCGTCTATTATCTCAAAGTATTTTTTATATAAAGAAATAACTCCACGATTGATTTGAAATTTTATATACTCTTTAATTTTTTCGTCATCCATAATCCTACATATTATAAATAAAAAAGAAGAAATATAAAATAAAAAACCCCACCTTTTGGGTGGGGCTAGAAAAGTAATTTTTATTAAGCTTGCTTCTCTGGTGACAATACGGACCAAACACTACCAATAAGAGCCAAAGTAGCTCCTATGATAGTTTCAGCACCTGTAATGTCAAGCTTACCTTTTGCAATCAAAAAACCTGATCCAAAAGTGAGTAAATGTCTAACGATTCCGAGGATTTGAGTTTTATTCATAACTTTATTTTATTAAAAAACCCCCACCTTTTGAGTGAGGGTTAAAATTTAAATTTTATTAACCTTTTTGGAAGTGTAATCCAGAATCTCTACCAATCTGAGCAGAGAATTCCATAGTTACAGCTTTATTAGGTCCTATTGAAGAAGTAATATTTTGAGAATCTAATTTTGCCCCCTTAAGCGCTATATGAGAAGGATGAGGAGTAGTTTCGCAACCAACATAACCATTTAAAGTTAAAAGCAGATCGTATTTATTACAATCTCCTTCACGATTGATTAATTGGAATAGTTTCTTGCTCGCAAGATCACCTACAATAGCATTAACAGACATGGTACAAGTAATTGGGAATGTGATTTCTCTTGCGAAAGCAAACATCTTACCAAGTTTTCTGATTGGCTCACGATTAATTGTCATTGCGGCAGTAACGCTTTGGATCTTGAGGTCAGACTCATCTAATCCTACAGAAGGAGCATTATCTGTCCCGCTAGAACCAAGTTGAAGAGTAACATCTCCGGGACGAACAGCAGAAACTTGATTTGTAGGATCAAATAATCCTGCTCCAGAAGGAATTGATACTCCAGTAGCGGGATCTGCTCCATCTACAACAGATGGATTAGGAATACTATCTAAGCTGGTTAATCCTGTACCACCAGTGAATACGATATTTTGACCTTCAAAAGCGCAACTAACAGTAGGAATAGCTCCGACAGTAGCATCTAAAGACCAAGATGTTAAGAAGGCGTTTCCAATTCCTATGACTCCGTCAACGTTATTGATATTACCCATTGCTGAAGCACCAGTATCATTAGCATCAATACCTGCGTTGCTAGTTAAGATAAATATATTTTTTTGATCAAATGGTGCTCCACCAGTAATAATGTCAACCAACATGTGGTCGGTAGCTGGAGAAGCTCCTGTAGCAGTACCATCTGTTTTTAAACCAAGGTGGCCTTCATTAAAGCCTGTTGGCTCGAAGTAGTAAGACATATCTACGGCAACAGTTGGCTCTTGAAGAATCAACCTGTCAATCGCATTTAATTCACCGAAACAATTGATGTCTTGGCGTTGGATTGAAAAGTTATAATTGCAGCTTTGTACCCTACGAATACTATGAGACGCAGCTGTGAGTGTAGCGGTGCCAGTTGGAGCGGCAAATACCGCATCGCTTTGATAAATTACTCTGTTTCTTGACATATAAATTCCTTATTTTCTAATTTCTTTTACACATAAAAAGATTGCAATAGAAAAATATTTTAATAGACGTGAGGGTTTCTAACGGATTCTATTTCGAAATCAACTATTGCTGAAAAGACCTCAGGATTTAAATTTACAAAGTCTGGAGAAGAAATAGGTTTAACTCTTGCAACTCTTACGTCTGCGATATAAGTGGGTTCTCCTGTCGCTGCTGCATTTGCATAATTGAAAGAAACTCCAGTGTAGCCATTCATAGCATTTAAATTAAGAGAATTATTATCTACTAATCTAAAAAAGTTATGAGAAGTATCTCTTAAAATTCCACACACAGCATCTAAAGAAAACATCGAGTTAGACATAATTATTGTTCTAAATGTCGTGTTTGTCATATCAACACCACCAAACGCGAAAGGTTCATTTGTAGAAGCATCTAATCTTAAAAACACAGCAGGATAAGTAATTTCATTTACATCTAAACCTCTGGACTCAATTCCCTTTCGACTCTTAGGTTCTATTTTTGTAGTAAATAAAATAGACTCCTCAGACTTATCAGTTAAATAAATATTAAAATCTTTTATTGCATAATTTCCACTTAATGTTTTACCCATTTGGTCAGTGGAAAATATTAATTGACCATCATAATGACTTATTGCGACTAAATTATTTTGCCCCGGAACAGTAAAAGTACCGTCGACATAAACTCCAGTGAATTGATTAGCTCCGCTGATAGAAGTATCATTTATTATTTGTTTATATGGCGCTGCGTATGTACAGTATCCACTATACAAACATGTTATTGGATAAAATAAACTGGATACATTTGAAAAAGCTTCTCCTTTTTTTAGTATTTGATTGTCTAAGAAAAGCAAAAAACTACTAGTAAGAATATTTTGATAATTAGCTTTCATAATTTTTTAAAGAAGCTTTGAAATCGTTTATTAACCTTGACATGTATTTTGTATTTTGAAATTTATTAATTGCTCCAGCAAAAGGCAGAACTTTGCCTTCGATTTGAAATCCTTTGCCAGATCGACCACCAGCTTTCGCCATAAAACTTTGAAATCCAGATACTCCTCTTTCTATTCCTTTGACCCAATTTTTCGTATCCCATTCTAAAGCAGCTACGGAATCAAAATCATCTAATTCGGGAACGTCATATTTTAAAAAAGCATTTTCTCCTCTAAAATCAACCCCTCTGAATCTTGTTACTTTTTGAATAAGTTTTCTTACTGGAGATATAGGATCAGTACCTTGAGGAAACCCTAAAAAGCCATACAAATTTCCATATCCACCTAAAGTATTGCTTATGTTGGCAGATTCTGGGTTTCCTACTTCTTGAGTGATAGGATGGTTATCAAAATTAGACAGAAAAATTTGTTTTTTTTCCTCAAAATTTTCTCTGAGAATTTTCCTGACTTCAGCTCTAAATTCTTTGTTAGAAGTTATAGCTTTACTTAAATCTTGATCAAAAGAATCGGCCATTATTTTTGTCTTTCTAAGAAGTAGATGTAATAGTCTGTAGATATAAATCTTCTATCAGATTTAGAACTAATAATTTTATACATAGAATCTCCAATGCCAACTCCTATTGTAGCACCGCTATTATTTATATAATCGTATGCGTCTTGTTTTACTTTGATTGAAACCTCTCCTTCTGGAGTTAAATTACCGAGTTCTTTAATTCTTTCTTCGTTTTGATCTTTTCTAAATCTTACTAGAGCAGGATAAACACCAGTAACAGGAACATAATTGATATTAGAAATATCGACTCTGTCGTTATAACCAAAAATTCTTGGTTGGTTTATGTTTATGTATTCTATTTTAGCCTCTTTATATACAACAATATCTTGCTTGAATGTATCAAACAAATCATTCAATGCGCCTGTAAAAATTGCTTTTTCTGCGGCTGAAATTAAAGAAGCCATAATGATTATTACACTTCTTAATTATTATTTAAAAGAAAGATTGAATATTTAAAAATTACAATCCAAATCTGCCTTTTGTGGTATTGTAGTTTTGCAATATTTCTGAAGCAGATAAAGCTTTATTATAAGCTCTTACAACTGCTAAATCAATATTAGTGACATAAGCTTCTGGATTACCCAAGGGAATGCCTGCTATATAAAAAGTGTTGCTATAACCATAAATATCATATGTTGTTTTATCAAAAGTACTATCTGCAACTGCTGTTGCGCCATTCAAATAATGCTTAACGGTTCCATTATTATATGTCATTACAGAATGATAAATAACATTGACAGATAATGTGTTAACATAAGTATTTACTGCACCAGTCCAACAAGCATTTGTTTTAATAGCGTGATAAATAGCTGGCGTATCCCATAAATAAATTCCACCATGACAACCTTGTCTTCCAGCAACCATAGCTTCAACAGAAGTTGGTGCTGATATATATTTAAAAATTGCTTCTATAGTCCATTGACCAGTTTCATTTGTTGATTTTAATACTCCCTCATCAAATGAAGTTGTAGCATATTGAGAATTAGTTGTTGCGCTTCTAAATTGAATAAATCCAGAAGAGAAAGTGGGAGAATTAAAAAGAGTAGCATGATATTTTTTACCGCTTAAATCATACCATGTTGATCCAGTTCCAGAATAACTAGTTCTTTGCGCCGCATCTAAATGCAGCACCAAACCATTTCTAATAATTCTTGGTCCTCCCACTGTAGCCATAATATAAATAAAATTACACTATAAACCAAAACGCCCTTTGGTGGCGTTGTAGTTTTGAGTTATTTCTGTAGCAGTTAATGCTCTATTATATAATTGTATCATAGAACAATCACATTGAAAATAATTACTTACTGTTTCGCGACTAAATAAATAGCTAAATTCAAATGTAGAGTTTCCATATGTAGCGGCAGACGACGCAGACAAAACACCATTTTTATAAATGAATGGATTTAAGGATGCATTTTGTCCAAAAACAACATAATTCCATGTTGTAGAACCTAATGTTGATTCGATAATGTTAGGACTCGCTACATTATCTTTGAAATAAAAAGTAGTATTATTTGTGCTATATATACCGATTTCATAATCTCCGGGATGAGAAGATGATGTTCCTCCAGTATCCCTATCGCTTACAATAAAATTCCAAGCATTTAATAATTGTTGTGAAGCTGGAACTTTTAACCAAAGACCCATACTAAATCCAATTGTCAAAGAAACAGAAATTTGAGTAGCAAAACTAATATAATTATTTGTTCCGTTAAAAGAAAAATATCCTGCATTATTATTGTTATAACTTGGAGAATTGATCAAAGTACCATTATTATTATTCCCACTCAAATCTTTCCAAACAGTTCCAGATCCTGAATAACTTGTTTTTTGTGCGGCATCTAAATTCAATACTAAACCACTTCTTACTATTCTAGGACCCATGTTCATAAATTGAATCTTCCTTTTGTGGTATTGAAATTTTGTAGTATTTCAGAAGCTGATAAAACACGATTATATAATTTAATAGAAGCTCTTCTTCCATAATGTTTCCAACCGTATAATTCA
>Ga0194133_10000700_pt1 | contig 64414 bp, 62 predicted proteins | sample TA2KigOf40mmetaG_FD_155448 | JGI IMG/M metagenome (GOLD analysis project Ga0194133, IMG submission 155448) | Freshwater microbial communities from Lake Tanganyika, Tanzania - TA2015055 Kigoma Offshore 40m | ecosystem: Environmental > Aquatic > Freshwater > Lake | place: Tanzania: Lake... | reverse complement strand
AAGGTGAGCGTATTGTGGCCGTGCGCGAGATGATTTTGGCTGATGATACAAAAGGCCGCCGCGCAGCGCTTGCAAAATTATTGCCGATGCAGCGTAATGATTTCGTCGAGCTTTTCACGATTATGTCAGGCCTTCCGGTGACGATCCGTTTGCTCGATCCTCCCTTGCATGAATTCTTGCCGCATTCGGACGAAGAAATTGCTGAAGTGGCTAAGGCAATGAATGCATCTCCTGAAAAGCTTCGTGCGCGTGCACTCGAGCTTCATGAATTTAATCCGATGCTCGGTTTCCGGGGATGCCGTCTCGCTGTGGCCTATCCTGAAATCGCCGAGATGCAGGCATGTGCAATTTTTGAAGCCGCTGTGGAAGCGGCCAAGAAGACGGGTAAAGCCGTCATTCCGGAAGTGATGGTGCCGCTTGTGATGGCGAAGCCCGAACTTGATTTCGTCAAAGCGCGCATTGATGCGATGGCAAATGAAGTAAAAAAAGAAACCGGCGCCGAATTTACTTATCAAGTCGGCACCATGATTGAACTCCCGCGCGCGGCGTTGCGTGCGGTTGAGATCGCACAATCCGCTGAATTCTTTTCCTTCGGCACGAATGATTTGACGCAAACAACGCTCGGCATCAGTCGTGACGATGCAGCGTCCTTCTTGGGCTCCTACACGGCCGGTGGTCTTTTGCCGTCCGATCCTTTCGTGACGCTTGATCAAGATGGAGTAGGTGAGCTTGTAAAACTTGCTGCTGAACGCGGGCGCACCACGCGGCCTGCGATCAAGCTTGGCATTTGCGGCGAACATGGCGGAGATCCGGCGTCGATCAATTTCTTCGAGAGCGCAGGGTTTGATTATGTTTCATGCTCACCCTATCGCGTGCCGATTGCGAGACTCGCAGCCGCCCAAGCTGCGATTGGGGCAAAGGTTGCAAGCCAAGCGTAAGCCTTGGCTAGCACTTTTAATCAATCACGATATCCAGCCCGAGATCGAGCACTTTTGCTGAATGTGTGAGCGCGCCGACGGAGATCATATCGACACCGCTTTCAGCAATCGCTGCAACAGTTTCAAGCGTCACGCCGCCTGACGCTTCGGTCAGCATCTTGCCCTTCAAGCGCACGACAGCGTCTTTCAGTTGCGCGGGAGTCATATTGTCGAGAAGCACAACATCTGCGCCTTCGTGGATGACTTCATCGAGCTGGTCAAGCGTGTCGACTTCGATTTCAATTTTCACAAGATGACCGGCAAAGGCTTTTGCGGCGCGCAATGCTTTTGTAACACCGCCGGCCACAGCAATGTGATTGTCTTTGATAAGAATGGCATCATCCAAACCGAAGCGATGATTAAATCCACCACCGCAGCGCACAGCGTGTTTTTCAAAAGCGCGAAGGCCGGGCGTGGTTTTCCGTGTGCAGACAATGCGCGCTTTCGTATTTTTCACCTCCTCAACATAACGCGCGGTGAGAGAGGCAATTCCCGAGAGACGCCCCACGAAATTGAGTGCCGTACGTTCAGCTGATAAAATGGCGCGCGCGGGACCTTCAATCGCCAGTGCAACATCGCCTTTTGAAACGGATACTCCATCAGCCACATGCGTATCGAAACGAATGCTTTGATCAAGGCGACGGAAGGCGGCAATGGCGAGATCGCTTCCCGCAATCACTCCTCTTTCACGCGCCGCAATCACGGCACGGGTGCGCGCGGATGCAGGAATTGTGGCAAGCGTTGTGATGTCGCCCGCGCGACCGAGATCTTCTGCAAGCGTGCGATCAATTACATCTTCGATCAACATCGGATTGAGGGGCGGAATGAGGGTCATCGATGCGCTCCGATGATTTTTTGAATGTAGGCCTGCATGTCTTGAAAGGTTAGTCGTGAACGATGCGCTAAGGCCTGATTGCTCGTTGGAAAATCGTCTCGATAATGACCGCCACGACTTTCTTTTCTTTGATGCGCGGCGACGGTGATCAAGAGTGCCGCTTCCGCCATAGATTTTAATTGAGTGGTTTCAGCATGGGCTGCGAGATCAGAGAGAGTCCAAAGGGCGGTTTCAATACCGACTTTGTTGCGAATAACGCCGACATGATCGCTCATCGTCTCACGCAAAATGCCGAGTTGATCCTCATCAATATCAGCGGGTGCTTGATCATCATGGCTTGCAGGCGATGCAACGGCGTCAAGCTCAGCGGGCAGCGCATGCGCGACGCGCGCAGCAAACACAACCGCTTCAAGAAGGGAATTTGAAGCCAAGCGATTAGCACCATGAACGCCGGTGGACGCGACTTCACCCACGGCCCATAGGCCTTTTAGACTTGTGCGTCCTTCGGCATCGGTCATCACGCCGCCCATGTGATAATGTTCTGCCGGTGCAACTGGAATGGGCGTCGTTGCCGGATCAATGCCGACTGAGTGGCATGTCGCATAAACGGTTGGAAACATTTCAGCGAAACGCGCGCCAATCGCTTCGCGGCAATCAAGATAAGCGCCACGCCCACTGAGAAGTTCACTGAACACGCCACGCGCCACAAGATCGCGTGGTGCAAGCTCCGTATCCTTATGAAGCGCGGTCATGAAACGTTTGCCCGATTTATTTATGAGGGTTGCGCCTTCGCCTCGTAACGCTTCAGTGGCCAGTGGCGCAGGATCGCGACCAATCGCTATAGCGGTTGGATGAAATTGCACAAATTCCGCATCAGCGATCACAGCGCCCGTTTTGGCTGCCATTGCCAAACCGATACCGGATGATTCAACCGGATTGGTGGTCAACGCATAGAGATGACCAATGCCGCCGGTTGCGAGAACAACATCACTCGCATGATATTCTAGCCGATGATGGTGTTCAGCCCGCGCAACAACGCCGCAAATACGACCGTCTTTCACGATGAGCGATTCACCATGAATATGTTCATGCACGGTGATTGAAGGCGTTTTACGCACGGCTTCAATCAAAGCGGCCATGATAGCCGCGCCCGCGCGATCGCCTTTCACACGTACGATGCGATGCGTTGAATGCGCCGCTTCGCGTGATTGTATCAAACGCCCTTCAAGATCGCGATCAAAAGGTACGCCATAAGAAAGAAGATCGCGCACGCGATCTCCCGCTTCGCGCGCCATACCAAGCGCGATGGCTTCATCAACAAGACCTGCACCCGCAATGACCGTGTCATGTGTATGTTGTTCTGCAGTGTCGCCTTCGGCAATGGCCGCCGCGATTCCGCCTTGCGCCCATGCGGAAGAGGTCCCCGCACCCAAAGGCGCAGCTGCCAAAATTGTCACCGGACGTGGTGCCAATTTTAATGCGGTGAAGAGCCCTGCGAGTCCGCCGCCAACAATGATAACCGACGACTGCACGGTGTCGTTACCGCCCAAGCGCAATCATGCGTTCGACAGATAAACGCGCGCGATCCGCAATCGCGGGATCAATCGTCACTTCTTCAGAGAGAGTGAGAAGACTATCAAGAATTTTTGGCAATGTGATGCGCTTCATATGCGGACAAAGATTGCAGGGGCGAATGAAATCAACATGCGGCGCTTCGGACGCGACATTCGAAGCCATCGAACATTCGGTCACCATCAGCACTTTGCGATGAGTGCCTTTTTTCACCCAGTCGATCATATGTGCTGTTGAGCCAGTAAAATCGGCTTCCGCAATCACATCGGGCGGACATTCGGGATGTGCGATGATTTCAATTGTCGGATCGGCTTCACGATAGGCACGGAGTTCCTCGCCTGTGAAACGCTCATGCACTTCGCAATGACCCTTCCAGAGAATGAGCTTCACTTTGGTTTTGGTCGCGACATATTTGCCAAGATATTCATCGGGCAAGAAAATCACGCGATCGACGCCGAGGCTTTCAACCACTTGAACGGCATTGGATGAGGTGCAGCAAATATTGGTTTCTGCTTTCACATCAGCGGATGAATTCACATAAGTCACCACTGGCACGCCAGGATAACGCTCTTTCAACAAGCGAACATCCGCGCCGGTGATGGATGCGGCAAGCGAGCAGCCGGCTTTTGAATCCGGAATGAGAACCATCTTTTCAGGATTCAAAAGCTTTGACGTCTCCGCCATGAAATGCACGCCACATTGCACGATGATATCGGCATCGACTTCGGTGGCTTTTTTGGCGAGCTGCAAAGAGTCGCCGACAATATCGGCAACGCCATGAAAAATTTCCGACGTCTGATAATTATGCGCGAGAATCACCGCGTTGCGTTCTTTCTTCAGGCGATTGATCGCTGAAATATAAGGCGCATGAAAAGGCCATTCGACCGGCGGAATGACATGCTGCACGCGCGCATAAATCGACGCGGTATCGCGCTCAATAGCGGGAGTCCATTCAAGAGTGGGGCGCGTGAGCGCCGTCTTCACGGTACATAAACGCGCCGCGTCTGAAATCTCTTGTCCAACAGGGGCGGTGGCGAGGGCCATCTAACACTCCTTTATGCTCAAAACGAGCATAATTAAAGACCAAAGAAACCGGTCAAAAGACCGGATAAATGCTCAAATTGAGCAAAAGCATTATACCCTCAATGAAACGCGTTGACGAGTCAGAAGTGATGCGAAGGGCACAAAGCTTAGGTCGCGCTTCTGCAGGCCGACTTGGGTGCTCTTATCCTGCAATCGCCGAGAAATCGGCAACCGTGCGCGTCGCATCGCGGAAGGCCGCAAGAAGCGCGAGGCGATTCTTTCGGAGTGCGGGATCTTCCGCATTCACGAGGATTGCTTCAAAAAATGCGTCAACCGCCGGGCGTAATTGCGCGAGTTCCCGCATCGCTCTTGCAAAATCTTGGCTCAACACATGCTCAGCTGCATGAAGAGTCGCGAAGCTCAAGATTTCACCAAGTACTTTTTCCTGCGACTCTTTCAAGAGATTCGGATCAAATGTGTTCTTATATGAAACGCCTTCCTTCTTCTCTTCGGCCTTCAAAATATTTGCCGCGCGGCGGAAACCTGCGAGAAGATTTTTACCGTCATCCGTCGTAAGAAGCGCATCCAGCGCTTCAACGCGTTTCACCACAAGCAACAGATCATCGTTGCCTGCATCAATACCCAGAACAGCATCAATCAAATCATGCCGCGCACCTTTGTCGCGCAGATAGACTTTCAAACGGTCATGGAAGAAGGCGAGGAGGTCTGAATCAATATGATGTTGTGAAAGCTTAAAACTGAGTCCATTTTCAAGTATAATTCTGATCACACCCAACGCCGCACGACGAAGTGCATAAGGGTCTTTTGAGCCGGTGGGCTTTTCATCAATCAACCAGAAACCCGTAAGTGTATCAATCTTGTCGGCAAGCGCGACGGCAATCGCAACAGGATCATTCGGAATACGATCTGAAGGACCTTGCGGTTTGTAATGATCTTCTAACGCAATCGCGACAGACGCGTCTTCAATTTGTCGTGTTGCGTAATAGCGACCCATCAAGCCTTGCACTTCCGGAAACTCGCCAACGATTTCTGAAACGAGATCGGCTTTGCAAAGACGCGCTGCACGCTCGGCCTTCTTCACATCCGCTTTAACAATAGGCGCGAGCTCTTTCGCAAGTGATGTAATCCGTTCAACGCGCTCAAATTGTGTGCCGAGTTTTGCGTGGAAGGTGATTGATTTTAATTTTTCGAGACGATCTTCAAGTTTCACTTTGAGATCGGTTTCCCAGAAAAATTTTGCGTCAGAGAGACGCGCGCGTACAACTTTCTCATTACCGTTGATAATGGTCACGCCATCATCTTTCGCAATCATATTGGAGGTGAGTAGAAATTTATTGGCGAGTGCGTTGGAGCCGGTTCTACGCAGTACAAAACATTTCTGATTGGCACGAATGGTGGCGCGGATCACTTCCGGCGGAATATCAAGAAATCGCTCTTCAAAAGACCCCATAAGCACTGTCGGCCATTCGACAAGTCCTGTGACTTCTTCAAGCAAAGCTTCATCTTCAACAAGCTCGAGTCCTTGCGCGAAAGCGAGACTCTTTGCTTCATTCAAAATAATGTCTTTGCGGCGATCGGTCGAAAGAACCACTTTCGCCGCTTCAAGTTTTGAAACATAATCATCAAAGCGACGCACATGAAAAGGTTGAGGCGCAAGGAAGCGATGGCCGTAAGTCACGTCGCCCGATTTGATGCCATCAATTTCAAAATTAACAATTTCAGGCGTTTCCGTGTCACTTCCAAAAATGCACACAATGGAATGAAGCGGACGCACCCACCTAAGAGCGCCACTTTCAGCGGACGCTTTGCCCCAACGCATGCTTTTCGGCCAGGGAAATTCGCGGATGATGATTGGCAAAATGTCTGCGATCACCGACGCCGTCGGTTGGCCTTTGCGCTCAACAATCGCGATATAGAAATCACCTTTTTTGGGATCGGATTGAATCGTCGCTTGCGACAAATCAGTTAATCCCGCACCTTTCAAAAATCCGTCAATCGCTTGTTGCGGTGCGCCGACACGTGGGCCTTTTTTCTCTTCGCGTGTATCGGGCTGATGCGCTGGCAAACCGACAATATGCAGAGCTAAGCGACGTGGTGTCGCGAAAGAAAGCGCAGCTTCATAAGTATAACCGCACTCGACCAGAGCGTTGGTGACCGCTGATTTTAAATCCTCGGCCGCGCGCCGTTGCATGCGGGCGGGAATTTCTTCCGAGAAAAGTTCAAGCAGCAAGTCAGGCATCGCGTAAGGTCTCGCGCGGTTATGGTTTATTGGATCTGTTTATCTCAGAGCGCTTTATGCGAGCCATCGCAAAGCGGAGCATTTTTTGAATGTTTGCACGCGCAGAAAAACGCTTTCTTGTCGGCATCCGCCGTCCATTTCATCGGCGAGAAGGATGAGCCCTTGTGCGAGCCATCGCAGAAAGGTTGATTTTTTGATTGGCCACAAGAACACCAGAAATAGTTTTCTCCGGCTTTCACTTCAACAGGCGAGGGGGCTTTGGCAGCGATATGGGGAGCGGTCATGTGTCTGTTTCCCTTTCTGAAGTCAATTTGTTTTCATCATACGCATGCGGCTCCGCAGGCGCCGCCACCTTCCGTCTTCAACCAGGCTTCACCGCAGGCTTTGGCAAGTTCGCGCACTCGGAATATATAGCTTTGTCTTTCGGTCACTGAAATCACGCCGCGCGCATCCAGCAAATTGAAGAGATGCGAGGCTTTGATACATTGGTCATAAGCGGGCAACACCATCAAATGGCGTTCTTTCCTCGCACCGAAATCGAGAAGCGCTTTGCATTCAGCTTCCGCATCTTTGAAATGTTCAGCGAGTTTTTCCGTATTTGCCGCTTCAAAATTATGACGCGAATATTCTTGCTCGGCTTGCAGAAAGACATCGCCATAAGAAATGCGATCTTCGCCCTCAAGCCCGTTGAAATTCAAATCATAAACATTCTCGACGCCTTGCACATACATCGCAAGACGCTCAAGCCCATAAGTCAATTCACCAGAGACGGGCGAACACTCAATGCCTGCAACTTGTTGGAAGTAGGTGAATTGACTGACTTCCATTCCGTCGCACCAACATTCCCACCCTAAGCCCCATGCGCCAAGTGTTGGACTTTCCCAATCATCTTCAACGAAACGAATGTCATGCAATTCAGGATCAATGCCGATCGCATAAAGCGAACGCAGATAGAGATCTTGCAAATTCGCGGGCGAGGGTTTCATGATCACTTGATATTGATAGTAATGCTGCAAGCGATTGGGGTTCTCGCCATAGCGTCCATCTTTCGGACGACGCGAAGGTTGCACATAGGCAGCGCGCCAATGTTTAGGACCGAGCGCGCGCAATGTGGTTGACGGATGAAAGGTGCCCGCGCCCACTTCCATGTCATAGGGTTGTAAAATCACACAACCTTGCTCGGCCCAAAAGCGATTGAGCGTCAAAATCAAGGCTTGAAAGGATTTTATCGGATTCAAGGCGTCGGTCATGGCGTTCCGCAGAGTGATGAAATCGCGCTTAGAAACAGGGGGTCCATAGGCGCGGGCACCGTATGGTCCGCGCCGCCAAGGGTCAAGACCGGGCGTTCCCGCGTGGTTAAGCGATCATCGAAAGAGCGTGGGTTTGATCCACCATTCCGGATGCTCTCTTTTCAAGAGGCGCGCGGCGGTAGCAGCGGCGCGGCAAGACGGAAAAAGACCAAAGACGGTGGCTCCCGAACCTGACATGCGCGTCAATCGACAGGCAGGCAGTGACGAGACCGCTTTTTGTACATCACCAATGGCCGGTTGCAATGTGATGGCTGCCGTTTCCATGTCATTGCGCCCCGCGTCCAGCGCTGAGAAAAAACTGTGCTCGGACATTTTATCGGTAAAGCACGGATGCGGCGGCGCTTTATGCAACACGCCGCGCGCCAAACCAATTTTAGCAAACACGTCTGGTGTGGCGCTTGTCTTTAACGGATTGACCACAAGCGCGAAGAGCTTCGGTAAAGCGATCGGGGCATCCAGTGTTTCACCAATGCCCCACATCATTCGTGATCGGCTTTCAAGGCATACAGAAACATCAGCGCCTGTTTCTAAAGCGGCTTCCCGCACACGCTGGTCATCAAGCGAAAGATGATTGAGTTTTGCGAGCAAGCGCAAGGCTGCAGCCGCATCGGCTGAACCGCCGCCCATACCTGAGGCAAGCGGTAAAGATTTCACGAGATGAAATTTACCAATGCGCAAATTTTTTACGCGCGCGTTCAATGCCTGAGCGGCTTTGAGGATATGATTATCTCCGTCGTTCTTCAGTGCCGCGCTTTGCGGGCCTGAGAGTGTGAGGGCAAGCTGTGGACCTTCAACCAATGTGAGTTCATCACCGAAAGCAGCGAAGGTCACTAGGCTTTCAAGATCGTGATAGCCATCGTCTCGACGGCCGAGAATATGAAGGGTCAAATTGATCTTGGCACGCGCGTGTGCTTTACCGACCCATGCCATCCACTTTTACCCGCCAGATCCCGATGTGAGGGGCGGAAGACCCTTTTCGATCTTCTCAAGAATCTTTGGCAAATCTTCCGGCTCAGGATTGAGATCGCGTGCATGGTTCCATTGAAACCGCGCTTCGCGCTCACGACCCAAACGCCAATAAACATCACCCAAATGATCATTGATGGTCGGATCGGCGGCTTTGAGATCAACCGCCTTTTCCATCAATTGTAGCGCCTTGTCATATTGGCCCAAGCGATAATACGCCCAACCAAGACTATCAACGATATAGCCATCGGTCGGTTGTTGTTCGACCGCGCGACGAAGCATTTTAAACGCTTCATCAAGATTGGTGTTTTGCTCAACCCATGAATAGCCAAGATAATTAAGCACCAAAGGTTGATCGGGTGAAAGTTCAAGCGCTTTTCTGAAATCCGCTTCCGCTTCGGGCCAGCGCTTTAAACGCTCCAAAGCAATACCGCGCGAATAAAAGAGACTCCAATGGCCTGGCGTCGGTTGGCCTAAAGCCGCAATCGCGGCGGAGTAAGTCTCGGCTGCATCTTTGAAGGCTTTGCGAGCGCGATAGACATTTCCAAGCGCTATCAAAGGTTCAATTTCATCTTTGTGATTGAGAGAAACCGACTTCAAAACCGCGACGGCTTGGTTTTTTTCATCAAGCTGTTCAAGATTGAGCGCACGTTGAACATCGGCCGTCAAACGTAATGGCGATGTTTGTTCAATGAGTGCATAGGCCGTGATTGCTGATTGTGGCTGCTTTAGTCGCTCATAAGTATCGGCAATCGCAAGGGCTGCGAGATTGTGATTAGGTGATAAATAATGCGCGAGGCGCAAATAGATGAGCGAAGCGAGTTCTTCGCCATCGCGCGTCACAGCACTGCCAAGACCATAAAGCACCTCGGCAATACCATCGCTCTCATCGCGAATTTCATCCTCAACCGCTTTGCCTTGTTCGAGATTGGCAATTGCGGCACGGACTAAAGGATGCCGTGGATAGAGGCGCTTTAATTGACGATAGATGGAGAGCGCTTCGTCTGTCTCTTTCTGCGAGATCAAAAACTGCGCGTAGAGATCTGCGGTTCTGAGTGTTTGCGGATCTGCTTCATAAGCCGCTTTCAGAGCTTTGCGTGCTTCATCCGCCTTACCGCCGACTTTCGCAATTAAGCCGCGATGCAAAAGACGAAACACTTTTGCGCCCGGCTCATCCCCAATGCGATCAACCGCTTCAAAGGCCCGTTTGATATTCCCGCTGCCTTGGTAGGTCCAGGCGTTCAAGAGGTTCGCCGTGATGTCGCTTGACTGATTGCGGTCGCCGCGTCGAAAAATGTTGCGCGCGGTCTGGAAATTTTTGTCTTTGATGGCGCGCACACCTTGGGCGAGCCGCGCGATCCCGCTTCCCGAATTACGTTTTGCAACAGTATCGGCAAGCGGCAAGGCTTCTGTCATCTTGCCTTCGGCAAGAAGCGTCTCCAAAGCGCGCTCGGCAAGGTCGGCGCTGCGCGGATCGAATTTGATCGATTCAGAATAAAAGCGCGACGCCGATGTCGGATCATTCGACATGCCCGCAACAAGGGCAGCGAGATAATTGCCCGAAAGCGTATTGGCAAAATCTGTGTCGGCGCGTGCACCCGATGCGGTAAACGCGTAAACACCGATTAGGCTACTCAGCATCAGGCCGCGCGATAATGCGCGCGCCCTGGTCGCGAGAAGCGACGAGCGGAAAACTATCGAAATCGGGAAATGGTCCATCATCGATCGATACAAACTGTTCCCAGATTTGAAAAGGCCTCTAGAGCGGAGCAGCGATCACATATTGGGGTAATTCGGCCCGCCGCTACCTTCCGGTGCGACCCATGTAATGTTTTGTGAGGGGTCCTTGATGTCGCAGGTCTTACAATGCACGCAGTTTTGCGCATTGATCACGAAACGCGGATCACTCTTGGTGCTTTCTTGCTGATAGACCACTTCATAAACACCGGCAGGGCAATAAAGCCGCGCGGGTTCGCCATACATCGGCAGATTTTTTGCCGTAGGAATCGAAGCGTCCGTCAAACGCAGATGCGCTGGTTGATCTTCCTCATGATTTGTCGAGGCCAAGAACACGGATGACAGTTTATCGAAAGAGACAACGCCGTCAGGCTTCGGATAGGTAATGGGCTTCACGGCCGAGAGCGGCTCAAGCGTCGCATGGTCAGGCTTGCCGTGACTAAGTGTGCCAAAGATCGAGAAACCGAAGAGGTCATTGGTCCACATGTCGAGACCACCGAGCCCGATGCCGATCCATGTGCCAAATTTCGACCAGAGCGGTTTCACATTGCGCACTTTGCGCAAGTCACGACCAATCGCCGAGAGACGCCAACCCGCTTCATAATCGCGCAACTCATCATTCGCGCGCCCTTCTTTAAGCGCGGTCACAACTTGATCAGCAGCCTGAATGCCGGAGAGGATCGCGTTATGCGATCCTTTGATGCGCGCGATATTCACAAAGCCTGCCGCGCAACCGATCAAAGCGCCGCCGGGAAATGAAAGCTTCGGCACCGATTGCCAACCGCCTTCAGTAATTGCGCGCGCGCCATAAGAGAGACGTTTGCCGCCTTCAAATGTCGGACGGATCATCGGATGTGTTTTGAAACGTTGAAACTCATCAAAGGGTGAGAGCGTCGGGTTGCGATAATTCAAATGCACAACGAAGCCGACGGCGACGAGATTGTCTTCGAGATGATAAAGGAAAGAACCGCCGCCGGTTTTTCCATCAAGCGGCCAACCAAATGAATGTTGCAAGAGACCTTGCTTGTGGTTTTCTGGTGCGATCTGCCAAAGCTCTTTAATGCCGATGCCGAATTTCGGCGGTTCACATTCTTCGTCAAGACGATAATTCTTAATCAAGGTCTTGGTGAGATGACCGCGTGCGCCTTCAGCGAATAGTGTGTATTTCGCTTTCAACTCCATGCCGCGTGTGAAACCGTCTTTCACGCTGTTATCTTTGCCTATGCCCATATCGCCCGTCGCGACACCGATGACTTCACCCTTTTCGCCATAGAGAACTTCGGCGGCAGCAAAGCCCGGATAGATTTCAACACCAAGCGCTTCGGCTTTGGTCGCAAGCCAACGACACACATTGCCGAGCGAGACAATGTAATTGCCGTGGTTTGACATCAAAGGCGGCATCAAGAAATTCGGAAGGCGAATGCCACCCGCAGGTCCGAGAACAAGGAAATGATCGTCGGTCACGGCGGTCTTAATGGGCGCTTGATCATCTTCGCGCCAATCGGGGAGGAGGCGATCAAGGCCAATCGGATCAATGACGGCGCCTGAGAGAATATGCGCGCCGACTTCCGATCCCTTTTCGACAACAACCACGGCGAGATCGGGATTTTTCTGTTTCAGGCGGATCGCCGCCGCCAGCCCTGCCGGACCGGCACCCACGATGACAACGTCGAACTCCATACCCTCGCGCGGAAGCGCCTGTGCCTCGGCCAAATTCATGGTTGTTCCCCTAAGAATGCTCTGTTTCGAACGCGATTGAACCTCAATCCTTACGTTTTGACTGTCGCAAAGACGGCGCTCGATTGTCTCTTCATCCGCATAGCATTTCTGGCAGAAGACTGGCAAACCATCGAGCCAGAGTTTAAACTTATCAGATGGTAAAAGAATTAGATTATGACGCGGACCCACGGGAAATCCTGATCCGCTGGTATTTGGCAAGCGGCGTTGATGCGCTCTTGGACGAAATGCCGCGTGACCGTTTTAACGAAGCACCACCGACGGAAACGCTTTCCACGATCAAAGAAATAAAATCTTCGCCACGGCCCGCGTCTAAGGTGTTTTCTCCTCCCCGCGCCGCGTCGGCGCCGATACTCGCCAGTGGCTCAAGTGATGAATGGGTTCAAAAGGCAGAGCAGCAGGCGGCAGCCGCTTCTTCTCTCTCTGAGCTTCGCGCCGCTTTGGAAAATTTTGAAGGCATCGCGCTAAAAAGAACTGCACGATCATTGTTGATGGCCGATGATGCGAACACAGACGGCCTCGTGATTCTTGGTGATCTTCCGGAAGCCGATGATGAGCGCTCGGGTGAAATCTTTTGCGGTCGCGCGGGTGTGCTTCTTGATCAGATGCTGGGCGCCATTGGTCTATCGCGAGACGCTCTCGCTTTGACAATGGCGGTGCCTTGGCGTCCGCCGGGGAATCGTGCGCCGACAACGCAAGAGCTTGCGACGCTGACTCCGTTTTTAAAACGCCAACTTGAATTGCTTCGTCCAAAAGTGATCTTGTCTTTTGGAACAAGTGGCGCTCAGATGCTCACTCATCGTTCCGAGACAATTTTGAAATTGCGCGGACAATGGCTCGATGTTCCGCTCGGGGAAAAATCAATCCCCATGCTTGTGAGTTTTGGGCCGGGGCATCTCTTGCGTCATCCGGCGCAGAAACAATTCGCATGGCGTGATTTGAAACTCTTGCGCGAGCACCTCAAAACCATCGACGAACAAAAAACCCCGCCTTAGGGCGCGGCTTTTTTTCACGGTGAGGCGTATCTCGCTTAGCGGAATTCGCGGCGCACTTCCGTGAGATCTTGCTCAAGCAATTTGTCGGCCGTGGCTCCCACAACTGTTTGACGCAAGATAATTTCAGAAGCTTTAATTGCCGCATCAGCAGCAGCCGAGCGCACTTCGGCCATCGCATTGGCTTCAGCTTGCGCGATGCGCTTTTCTGCCATTTCGCGACGACGCTTCATGAAGCTTTGGAATTCAGCATCTACTTCCGCAGTGTAACGCGCGGCTTCTGACTTTGCACGCGCGATGATCTCATCCGCTTCATGTTCGGAGGCAGCAAATTTTTTCTTGTATTCTTGAAACACGCGCTGTGCTTCTTCACGCAAGGCCTTGGCTTCTTCGAGTTCTTTACGGATCGCTTCGGCTCGATTATCGAGACCGGCGATCACCGTTTTAAAGGCGCCGAGATACCAAAGTACACCCATGAAAACGACAAAGGCCGCAGCAACCCAGAATGAAGCGTTCATCGTGCGCTCCTTATTAGTTCTTCAAAACACGGCCTACAACGGCTGCCGCTTCGCTTGTAACTGGTGTAACGCCAGACAATTGACGCACAATGGCGAGCGTTACTTCTGATGCGATTTCACCAACATTCGCCATCGCTTTATCCTTCCTTTCAGCAATCGTGCGTTCTTCGGTATCACGATTGGCAGTGAGTTCAGCATCGAATACGGAGCGCTTCTTTGTGATCTCTACATTCAAACGATCACGCGTTTTGTTGCTAATGTCTTCCGCACGTGCATGCGCATCGGCGAGTGCTCTCTCGAAAGACGCAATTGCCGACTCGGTTTCAGAGCGCAAACGTGCGGCTTCGCTAATATCTGCCTGCCGAGCGACACGCCGTGCATCGAAAATCGCTTCAATACGCGGCAATGCGACCCTCGACATGAGGAGATAAAGAATGCCAAACACGATCGCTAGCCAAACAAGCTGCGGCTCGAAAGTCGATTGGTCGAAGGGAGGAAAACTAGTCTTAGCGGCTTCTGGTGTCGTTGCCATCCAAGTTTCTCTCATAAAATTCGTGGGCTCGCGCCTCTTTAGCTATTGAGGCCCCACATAAATTTATTGTGCCGTTATTACAACACTATCGAACACAAAAGTTTGACTATTGCCCGAAGTCTTTATTACAGCACAAAGAGCAAGAGGATAGCCACGAGGAAAGCGAAAATACCGAGACCTTCCGCGAGAGCCACACCGATGAAGACGCGACCAAATTGGCCGTCGGAAGCGGAGGGGTTCCGTAATGCTCCCAATAAAAAATTACCAAAGATTAATCCGACGCCAACAGCGGAAATACCAGTGCCGATCGCGGCGAGACCCGCGCCAATAAATTTTGCAGATAGGGGATCCATGTTTGCTCCTGTTCGTATATTTTTCAATTGAATAGTATGATCGTAAAGTCCTCTAATGTCCAGGGTGTATCGCGTCATTCAGATAAACGCTTGTTAAAATTGCAAACACATAAGCCTGTAAGAATGCCACAAGCAGTTCGAGAGCCGTTAGGGCAATGGTGAACACAAAAGGGATGGGTGCAAGATATGCCGCCCACGAGCCAGATACTAATAGCATTGTTACAAAACCGCCAAACATTTTTAAAGTGATATGACCAGCCAGCATATTTGCGAATAACCGCACCGATAGGCTGATCGGACGTGATATGAAAGAAATAATTTCAATCATCACGATCAGAGGTACAAGTAAAATCGGCACGCCCGACGGGACAAAAAGATGAAAAAAATGAGTACCGTGTCGATAAAGGCCGTATAATATCACTGTCAGTATTACGAGCGCAGCCAAAGCGAAAGTTATAATTATATGACTAGTGACTGTAAATGTATACGGAATAATGCCGATCAAATTTGACAATAATACGAATATGAAAAGAGAGAAGACCATTGGGAAGAAACGCATCCCATCTTGCCCAGCGGTGCCGCGAACGGTTGATGCGACAAACTCATAGGCCAACTCGCTAAGCGATTGTAACCGCCCTGGTACGAGTGCGCGCGAGGAAGTACCGAAGATCATAATGAAACTCGCCACCACGAGAATGGCAATCATGAAAATGGCGGAGTTGGTTACGGGCAAGGAGCCGACATCAAACACCTGTTTAATCACAAACTGATCAATGGGACTTTCAGCTACCACTTTGTTACCCCTCCTTAGCCGCTACGGCCGTTCATATTCGAGTACATCGACCGCGTGGAGCTTTTGCCGCTCCCTAGTTTGACGACGTTCCAGAAGCCGGCGGCGAAACCAAGCATTAAGAATACTAACAGGAATATGGGTGAAAGTCCTGACCAACGGTCGATTTGCCACCCAATAAACCCCCCCACAGCCACTCCCGCAATCAACTCCGATAGTGCACGGAACCCTAGCGCCATGGCTTTACCGGTTTCTCCAACCACAGACGCGGCTTCCGCCAATCTGCGATCCTCTTCGAAAGAGCCCGCTCGCTTCTTCTCAATCGCGCCTCCCAATTTCGCGAGCCGCTCCTGAAGAGCGTGGTCTCCACCGTTTTCGTGATCCACCTCTTTCATCGGATCCTGTTTCGCGAAACTCGTTTTTCGCTTCTATCGGCATTATTTACTTGAGTAAACCCTGCCGGTGAAGAACGACTGAGCTGAGGCCCGACCCACTCATTAGATCGTAAATAAAATAGTTTTCTACCCCTAGCCTGTCAAGGCAACGGCCCCTCTCTTTAACTCATTGAAAAGTTAAATATATTCAACGATTTGGAGCGGCTTCGCCTTTGGTACCGCGCGGCTTTGTGTTGTACCGCGTTACGAGGCTTTCAGATATGATTCCGCCGTGCCGAGATCGACTGACACAAGCTGGCTCACGCCGAGCTCGGCCATCGTCACACCGAAGAGGCGATCCATACGCGCCATCGTGATGGGATTATGGGTTATCACGACAAAACGGGTCTCTGTCGAGCGCGCCATGTCGTTGAGTAGGTCGCAATAGCGCTCGACATTGGCGTCATCGAGCGGCGCATCGACTTCGTCGAGCACGCAGATCGGCGACGGGTTTGTTAAGAACACCGCGAAGATCAAAGCGATGGCGGTCAAAGCCTGTTCGCCACCCGAGAGCAACGAGAGGGTCGATGGCTTTCTGCCTGGCGGATGGGCGAGGATTTCAAGACCGGCTTCGAGCGGATCGTCGGCTTCAATTAGTTGCAGCTTCGCTGCACCGCCACCAAAGAGCGAAGTGAAAAGCTTTTCGAAATGGCCTTGGACGATATCGAAAGCGGCGAGCAAACGTTCGCGACCTTCCTTGTTCAAAGTGCCAATCGCTGAGCGCAAACGACGGATCGCTTCAACAAGGTCTTCCTTTTCGGTCTCCATAGCCGTGCGACGCTCGTCAATTTCACGTAACTCATCATCGGCGCGCAGATTGACGGCACCCAAACGATCACGCTCGCTCTTCCATTGATCAAGCTTTGCCGCGAGTTCGGCGGGATCATCGACATTTTCAATCGCGTCTTCACCGATGCGCTCAATTAAAGCGGCTTCGGGTTCTTCAAAGCGCTCTTCAATCGAAGCCATTTGTGCGGCGAGTGATTGTTTTGCCGCTTCAAGGCGCATTTCGCTACGCACTTGTTCCTCACGCGCAGCGGTGAAGACGGCGAGTGCTTCGCGCGCATGACGATCGGCTTCTGCCAAAGCGGTCTCTGCAATTGCGAGTTCATCCGCATGCGCTTTACGAGTCTCTTCAGCGTTTTGAATTTCGCCGGCAAGCGCCAGACGACGTTCGTTGAAGATGGCCGGAGCGCCAGAAAGCTCGTCTGATTCAGCAATCACTTCCGCCAAACGCGCTTCAATTTCCTGCGTATGCGCGATTGTGTGTTGCGAGCGATCCATCCAACCTTGTATTTCGGACGCAATCGCCGAGAGACGGCGTTCGCGTGCTTCCGATTCACGCTGGATGCTTTGATAAGCGGCAGTGGCGTCAGCGAGCGCCACGCGAAGCGATTGAACGCTTGTGCGTGTATGAATCAGGGTGCCTTCTTTTTCCGCCATATCGGGAAGATCGCGCTCTTGTTGTTCAGCGTCATTCAACGCGGCTTGCGCTTCAACGAGTGATGTTGAAAGACGCTCAGAGGCTTCAACGAGAGCCGAGCGACGCGCCATCCGATCACGATCTCGTTTTTCAACAATCGCGAGACGCTCACGCAGCGAATCCAAATTTTTGCGTGTTTCGCGAAGCGCCACAACGCTTGTGTTTTCGGCTTCTGCGGCAACGCGAACTTGCGATGAGGCTTCATCCATATTGGCTTTGAGACGCGCGAGATTGCGACGCGCATCATCCGCTTCCGCTTCAAGATCACCCAAGCGATTGCGTTCAGCCAAGCGGCGCGCGGCTGGTGTTGGCGCGCCCGCTGACGCGACATAGCCATCCCAACGCCACACCGCACCACCGGTCGAGACAAGAATTTGTCCGGTCTTCAATGAAGTGCGAAGGCGCTCGCCTTGCTCGGCATCGACAAGACCAATCTGTTTCAGACGGCGTTGCAATTCTGAAGGCGCTTCTACGAGCGATGCAAGTGAAGTCACGCCTTCCGGTAAGGTCGGATCAAATTCCGAAGAGCCCGGATTGAGCCAATGCACAGGCGCTGCGAGATCAAGTGCGGCATCGAGATCATCGCCGAAAGCGGCGCCCAAAGCCGATTCATAGCCTTTGCGCACCGAGATCTGATCAACAAGCGCGGGCCAACGTCCTTCACCATCATTGGCGAGAAGTTTTGAAAGTGTGCGAATTTCCGTTTCCAAACGCTGCACGAGGCGATCCGCTTCCGAGAGCGGTGCGCGCAAAGAGGCTTCGGCATCGCGCGCTTCGGTATGTGCAGCGCGGCGGTCTTCGGCTTCGATTTCGGCTTCGGCAAGCGCTTCTGTAACATCGTTTAATTCGCTCGCGAGCGCGATGCCTTCAAGATCGCTATGGGCTTCTTGTTCAAGTGCCGCGAGATCGGCCGCATTACGATCATGCTGCTCGGTGAAACGTTGAACACGTTCACGCTCGGTGCGCAAACGTGAAGCAATCGATTCACGACGCGCCTGCAATTCGGCAACAAGACGTTGCAGCGAAGAAAATTCTTCTTCAACGCGTGCAAGATGCTCTTCGCGTTCGCGCTTCATGCGCTCGGCGGTGGATTGCTTTTCAGCGGTCGCTTCGCGCTCTGCTTCAAGGGATGCGCGTTCGGCATCCAATGTTTCAATCGCTTTCACCGCATCAGCGGCGAGTTGTTTTTCGCGCTCGAGATCGCGGCGCATTTGTTCAGCGCGGCGCGTCAACTCATCGGCACGCGCTTTTGCACGCGCTTCATCAGCATCAAGCGTTTCGCGCGCGATGACAAGACGCTGAAGTGCTGCAGCGGCTTCTGCTTCCGCTTCGCGTAGGCGCGGCATTGCTGCGGCTGCGACGGCTTGATCTTTTGCGGTTTCTGCCTGACGCAAGCCGGTGCGCGTTAACGCATCACGCGCTTCTTCAACCTTGCTTTCAGACCCTGTCACATGCAAATTCGCATCGCGCAAACCGCGCAACGCCAAAATCGCTTCCGTGCGACGAATATCGGCAGACAAGGTTTTGTAACGCTCGGCCTGACGCGACTGACGCTTTAATCCGTCAATCTGCGATTCAATCTGGCCCATCACGTCATCAAGACGTTGCAGATTGTCTTCTGCCGCTTTCAACCGCAATTCGGCTTCGTGGCGACGACCATGCAGTCCGGCGATGCCGGCGGCATCTTCGAGAATGCGGCGGCGGGCGCTCGGCTTCGCATTGATGATTTCGCCGATCTGGCCTTGCCGCACCATCGCCGGCGAGCGCGCGCCGGTTGCAGCATCGGCAAAAAGAAGCTGCACATCGCGGGCGCGGATCTCGCGACCATTCAAACGATATGTCGAACCTTCCTCACGTTCGATGTGGCGGGTAACTTCGAGCGTCTCGGTCTCGTTATAGGCGGCGGGCGCTTTGCGATCCTGATTGTCGATTGCAAGCGTCACCTCGGCCATATTGCGGGCCGGGCGACCGGTCGTGCCATTGAAGATGACGTCATCCATGCCAGCGGCGCGCAGGCTCTTGTGCGAGCTTTCGCCCATCACCCAGCGCAGTGCTTCGACAAGATTGGATTTGCCACAACCATTCGGCCCGACAACCCCGGTCAAACCGGGTTCGATCAGAAATTCTATGGGATCGACGAAGGATTTGAACCCTGTGATCTTTAAGGCAGTAAGTTTCATTGCCGCGCTCCAAGGGGAGTGCGTGCGTCCTTAGCCCCCAACCAGAGGGGAGAGGATTTTATCAAGTTCCTCAACGCTTAACGATCCGCTACTCTTCTGTCCGTTGATAAAAAATGTAGGCGTCGATTCGACGCCGAATGTTTTATCGCCCCGTTCTCGAACGGAATTGACGGCGTCATAGATGGACTGGTTTTTCAAGCAGGCTTCGAAAGATTCCTGTGTGAAACCGGCCTGTCGGACGGTTGCAAGCAGAGCCTCGGCCGGTTTTTGGGCCGTTGACCAGGCTTTTTGCTGGGCGAAGAGCAAATCGACCATGGCGTAATATTTGTCGTTTCCGTTGCAGCGGGCGAGCATGAAGGCGGCGGTTGCCAACGGATCGAAGGGGAATTCCCTTAAAGTGAAACGGACTTTGCCCGTATCGATGTATCTTTCCTTTATAACCGGTAAAATTTTTTCGTGGAAATTGGCGCAATGCGGGCAGGTCATCGAGGCATATTCGATAATTGTGACCTTGGCGTCCTCTTTTCCGAGCCAGACATCCCCCAAAGGACCGGGCACGGCGAGCTCCTTAGCCTTAGCGTCCTGAGCCTTGGCGGGATCAGCGCCGATCATTGGTGCCAAGGCGCTCAAGGCTGCAAGGGAGAGGAGAACGGAACGGCGGCTGGTCATGGGATTTGGTCTTTCTTCGGATACTCGATTTGAGGTCTATCAACAGGGGTGCTCATAAAAAGGCAAGGTAGTTTAGGGGCGAGGGTCCTTTCGGGCGAGAATTCCCGCACCAAGCCGGATCAGAGCCTCTTCAAGTGCCGGATTGTTCAAGGAGCCGACCGCGTCTTGCGCCTTATCCATATATTCGGGAGACGGAGGAGGTAGGGGGCGGTAGGGCGCGGTTTTGCTGACGGGCCCTTGTTTCAACAGGATTTTTCCGATGGCTTTCCAGCCATAACGGGCATTTACCCGTTCGATCAGGATCGGGCTCAGATGTTGAAGATCAAGCGCGAAGGCGCTCTCAACCCGAACCACAAGAGTCGCGGGTTCTGCCTCCGTTTTGGATGCCGGTTTACGCGGCCAATTGATTTTCACGGGCTCGCTTTTCTCGGCGAGTTTTTCGCCCACGAGCTCCGGCCATGAGGCGACAATGTCTGACGAGGTAAAGCCCTGCGCCGCCAAAACAGGCTGAAGCGTCTCGTCAATTAACTCGGCCAAAGCGCGGGGGCGTTTCATGAATTCAAGACTTGTGTGAAAAGGTGGGTAAATAAAGGCGAGATGTCCATTCTGGTTCGATTATGAAACCTAGTAGCACGGGACGCAATCACAAGACGGGCGGCAAAATCACGGTGCGCCTGCTTGATTGGTATGACGCGCATCAACGCGCGCTTCCGTGGCGGATGACCGGCGGCAAGCGCGCGGATCCCTATCGGGTTTGGCTGTCCGAAATCATGTTGCAGCAAACGGTTGTGAAAACTGTCATTCCTTATTTTGAATCGTTCATTAAGCGTTTTCCGACGATTGATGATCTTGCACGCGCTGATCGAGATGATGTTTTACGTTTATGGGCCGGGCTTGGTTATTACTCCCGCGCGCGCAATCTTCATGCATGCGCACAAAAAATTGTGAGTGACCATAAGAGTCATTTTCCAAAAACAATTACGGATTTGAAAAAGCTTCCCGGTATCGGGGCTTATACAGCAGGGGCCATCGCTGCGATTGCGTTTAATCAAAAAGAAGCGGCGATTGACGGGAATGTTGAGCGCGTGATCACAAGTCTCTATGCCCTTTCGCAACCTGTTTCTGAAATCAAAGATGATATCAGAAAAAAAGTTGAAGCACTGATCCCTGAAAATCGACCCGGTGATTTTGCGCAAGCGATGATGGATCTTGGTGCAACGATCTGTATTCCGAAAGCGCCGCGCTGTTCGCTTTGCCCTCTCGTGAAAAACTGCGCGGCGTTTAAAGCGGGCGAGTCGACAAATTATCCCGTCAAACAAGCGAAGAAAGCAAAGCCTCATCGCTTTGGCGCTGCGTTTTTGCTCCGAAGAGCCGACGGCGCTGTGCTCCTTGAAGATCGGCCGGATCAAGGATTGCTTGGCGGCATGACGGGTGTGCCAACAAGTGCGTGGCAAGAGATAGTATTAGAAGAAGAAATGCTTCTTCAATCGGCGCCCGTGAAAGCGCGTTGGCGAAAGCTTGAAGACATTGTTACCCATGTATTCACGCATTTTCATTTGACATTGAGTGTTTATCACGCCGACGCACCAAACACTTTGAAAATCCAACCGACTCATCGATGGTCATCGGCCAATGGACCAGAGGGCGAAGCTTTACCGTCGGTGTTTCGTAAAGTGATTGCACTTGCAGGCTCATAAATCAACGCGACGAAAATTTTGCGGTAAGGGCGAGAGCCGGTTCAGCCTTTACAAGCCCGCGTGATACAAGATCTTCCAAGTGCGCAAAGACTGAAAGACCCGCAGCGCCATGTAAACGCGGATCAAGACCGCGATAAATTTTTGCGACGAGATCGGGAATTGTTTCGACACCTTCGCGCACAGCTTCGAGAATGCTTGTTTCTCGTAAACGACGATGTGCAAGAAGTTGCGGCACAAAGCGCGAGGGGTTTCTCACCGCTTCCCCATGACCTGGGTAGTAAACTTGATCGTCCCGCGTAATCAATTTTTCAAGCGAGTGAAGATAGGGCTGCATCGCGCCGTCGGGTGGTGTCACAATGCTTGTGGACCATCCCATAACGTGATCACCAGAGAAGAGCGCCGTCTCATTGAGCAAGGCAAAAGCGAGATGATTGATTGTGTGGCCAGGTGTTGCCAGCACTTCAATCTCAATATCACCAAATTCCACACGCTCGCCATCATTCAAGACAAGATCAGGCTGATAATCATAATCGGACGACGCATCGAGCGGATTGATTTCCCCTTCATTTAAGGCGCGCGCCAGTTGGTGAGGACCGCATCCCATGAGCGGCACACCCGTGAGGGACTTTAAAGTCTTTGCAAGCGGCGAATGATCGCGATGTGTGTGAGTGACGAGGACGGCATTGAGACGCGACGTCCCGATAGCCTTCATGATTAAATCACGATGCGTCGGATCATCGGGCCCTGGATCAATTACGATCATATCCCGATCACCAACAATATAGGTACAGGTTCCCGTGAAAGTGAAAGGTCCGGAATTGGGCGCGATCACGCGCTGGACGAGCGGGCTTAAGCGCTCGATCCGCTCGGCCTGAGGCATATTTCGATCGAAGTCTGGCTGCTCAGTCATGATGTGTCGCATACACTGAAAGAGTGTTGCGAGGCAATGAAAGCAACATGCGTGGGAGCGTGCCTTCGAAACGACCCTTACGGGTTACTCATCATCATTATCGGCCAAAGTGAGGCCAAGGCCTTCTTCAACACCCTTTGCGTCGATTTTATCGGCGACCATCCTCAACCAGCATGCAAATTCATTGGGCGGAGAATTGAGGAGAAGCTGGTCGATGGCAACGAGCATGGTCGCGCACTCGGCCTGAGGTTCGGAGAAATCCCGATTCACATTCATTTGCTTGCTCCCATGGCACCAAATCGATAGACGAAACGTTGAGTGTCCGAAGATGTTAATTAGCTTAAGTATGATCATTTCCAGAAGAGAGGCTTTTTATGGCAGTTCTGATTACAGGCGGCGCAGGTTATATCGGCAGCCACATGGTGCTCGATCTAGTCGCGCGCGGTGAAACGCCGATCGTGCTTGATGATCTTTCAACCGGTTTTGAGTGGCTTCTTCCTGCGGCTGTCCCGTTGATCCGTGGTGATGTGGCTGATCAAGCGCTTATTCGAAGAATTATTGAAGAACACAACATCGATGCAATCGTACATTTCGCTGCCAAAATCGTTGTGCCCGACTCGGTTAGTGATCCGCTTGGCTATTATGAGTCAAATACAGTCAAAGCGCGAAGCCTGATAGAGGGTGCAGTCAAGAGCGGAGTGAAAAATTTTATTTTCTCATCAACCGCAGCCGTCTATGGCGAGCCTGATGAAATGCCGTTGAGTGAAGAGACGCGGCCCAATCCGGTTTCTCCCTATGGTCGCTCAAAATTGATGGTCGAGTGGATGCTCGAGGATGCACGGCATGCGTATGGTCTTCAATCCATGGTCCTGCGCTATTTCAATGTCGCCGGTGCAGATCCAGAGGCTCGATCGGGTCAAGCGACGCCGCACGCAACCCATCTCATCAAGACCGCGTGTGAAGTGGTGACAGGCAAGCGCCACTCCATGAGTGTCTTTGGTTGTGATTATGCCACACGTGATGGCACATGTGTTCGTGATTATATTCATGTGTCTGATCTTGCGGCCGCTCATCGTCTTGCACTTGATTATCTTCGTGCAGGCAACAAGGGCCTTATGTTGAATTGCGCCTATGGCCATGGTTCAACGGTGAACGAAGTTATTTATGCTGTGAAGCGGGTTTCAGGAGTTGATTTCTCTGTCGATTATGCCCCGCGTCGCGCGGGCGATCCGCCTGAAGTCATCGCCAAAGGCAATAAAATCAAATCTACGCTTGGGTTTAAACCGCATTATGATGATCTTGACACAATCGTTAAACACGCTTTGGCTTTTGAGCAGAAGCTTCAAAGCCGGTCATAAAACCGATAGTCGACGATCAGAGTCTAATTTTTCGAGCGCGTGCCTTCATCGGCATCGCGTGTTGAAGCATCATGTCGACTTTTGCGAGCAGCTTTTTGCGTGACTTCGCCGCCTTTGCGACCGGCTTCTGCGGCTAAGCTTGGATTTTTTGAGAAGCTGCGCTATTCGGGCGCATCACTTTGACCCCCTTTTCGGCCTGCTTCAACAGCGAGTGCAGGATTGCGGGCGAAGCTGCGCTTTTCCTTCGGAACACTTTCCCCGCCTTAGCGCGCAATAGCTCGTCGCCGCTCGGCATCCATCGCGGCGAAACCGCGTGGCCTCGCGATGGGTCGGGCACCTTCTTTCACCATTTGACTCACCCTCCTGTAAATACAGGGGAGCATTTTGAAAGCGATCCTAAACGGCGGCTTGGTGGTTTAATTTTGAGGTCGCTAATTTTTAAAGCGTATGATCAAAATCTTTCGCTGTCGCGAGACTTTCATGCAAAGATCGGGCAGCGTCTTTTTGGCCGAGTGTTTCAGCCCAAGCGATCAGCGTGCCGTAACGATTAATGCCGTAATGTTTAATTTCCTGAAGCGCTGCCAGCAATGCGGCATCCCGCGTATCATCATCACTGATTTCATCGGCAAGAGATTTGGCTTCTTTTAGAAGGCCATCAATACCTGCGGCGTGATGCGCGTTTGCCTTAAGCTTAAGGCTATTCATAACGACTTCAAGCCGCTTCACTCAGCTACCACGCAAGTGAGTGATGGTTATTACGGTTTGACATATGGCAATGTTAACTCGATCAATTCAATACTGACTTCGCTTGATTTATCGTCCTCCCGTTATGGTGGTGGGGGGTACGATGAGTAATCTCACTTATCTCAATACGTCGACTTCAAATTATAACAGTGCAACTGGCACGTGGAATACCACGACGCTCGGCTCCGGCAATTTCACCGTCATCAGTAACGATCTCGACAATGTGATCACGAGCGGCTCGGGCAATGATACGCTCGTTGGCGGCGGCGGCGCGGACTCTCTCTTTGGTGGTGCTGGCAATGATCTGTTGCGCCTCGATTGGTCTTCAATCAATTACCGTCTTGATGGTGGCGCGGGCACAGACACGATCAATCTTGGCGGGACATCGAATGCGACACTGTCGGGATCATCCTTCTCGAATCTTCTCTCGAATGCGGAATTTCTCGATTTCTCGGGCACAAGTGGCGCGGTGTCGCTATCGCTTGGCGGTGATGACATCCAAAAGATTTTGACGGGCTCAACTTCTTCATCGAGCAATGCAGGCCTGCTTGATGTGAAATTCGCTTCAAGTGGCGACAGTCTGTCACTATTAAGTAACGGTAACTATTCTTATTGGAATTCGAGCGATGTGAATGCAACGACTGGACAAATAGCAAACGGTACCGATTACTCCATCACAAATGGTACCAATTCCTATGTCTATGTGTTCGATACGAAACACACGACCCTTCTCGCGACGCTCTATTTCCACACGTGATGGGTCATGGTTTGGACCCATTACAAAAAACGAGAATCCTTGAAATTGTCGCGCAGATTTTTCTTGGAAATTTTGCCCGTAGCCGTATGTGGAATATCTTCAACAAACATAACATCATCCGGCATCCACCATTTGGCGATTTTGCCTTCAATGAAAGCAAGAATGTCTTCTTTTGTCGGAGTGCGTTCTTTCTTTCTAACAATGATCAATAAAGGCCGCTCGCCCCATTTCTCATGCGCGATGCCAATTACCGCCGCTTCCGCGACATCGGGGTGACCCACCGCAACATTTTCAAGATCGATGGATGAAATCCATTCCCCGCCGGATTTGATGACGTCTTTCGCGCGGTCGGTGATGTTCATATAGCCATGCTCATCAATGGTTGCGACATCGCCTGTGTCGAAATAACCTTCTTCATCGAGAATATCTTCATCAAGTCCATAATAGGCTTTTGAAACCGCAGGCCCGCGCACTTTAAGCCGGCCAAAAGTCTTGCCATCCCATGGCAAGATCTTGCCTTCATCATCAGTGATTTTCATATCGACGGTGAATTGCGCAAAGCCTTGCTTCTGTTTCAAATCGTAAAGAGCGGTTCCTTTAAGGTCAGCCACTTCAGGCTTTAATGTGCAGAAAGAGCCGATGGGACTCATCTCGGTCATGCCCCAGGCATGAATCACTTCAACACCATATTTTTGTTCAAAGGCTTCTGTTACCGCACGCGGACAGGCTGATCCACCAATCGCAACGCGTTTGAGTTTTGTGAGTCGTTGACCTGTTGACTCAAGATAGTGCAAAAGGCCAAGCCACACAGTTGGTACTGCAGCCGTGACACTCACATTTTCTGTTTCGATAATGTTGAAAACAGATTCACCATCAAGTTTCGCGCCTGGCATTACAAGCGTTGTGCCTGCCATCGGCGCCGAGAAGGCAAGCGACCAAGAATTTGCATGGAAAAGCGGTACAACCGGCATCACTGTGTCACGCGCAGAAAGGCAAAGACTATCCGGCATCATCACAGACATCGCGTGTAAAATATTCGAGCGATGCGAATAGACAACGCCTTTCGGATGGCCAGTTGTTCCTGATGTATAGCACATGCCTGCGGCGGTGTTCTCATCAAAATCCATCCAGCGGAAATCGCCATCGACTTCATTGATGTAATCCTCATAAGCGATAGCGTTTTTGAGCGTCGTCTTCGGCATATGCGCCGCATCGGTAAAAATGACATAACGTTCGACTGCAGGAAGATGCGGTGCAAGCTTTTCCGCGAGTGCAACAAAAGTGAGATCCAGAAAAATCATCTTGTCACCGCCATGATTAGCGATGTAAATCAATTGCTCTTCAAAGAGGCGGGGGTTGAGCGTGTGATAGATCGCGCCAATACCCGTGATGCCATACCAACTTTCAAGATGGCGATCTGTATTCCACGCAAGCGTGCCGATACGATCGCCAAGTTTCACGCCATCACGCGCAAGACGTTGCGCAAGTTTGAGCGCGCGTAAACGCACATCATGATAGGTGGTTCGACGCATCGGCCCTTCAACCGAACGTGAGATCACAGCGCGATGCGGATGTTGCGTGGCTGCATAATCGATCATGCGATGAATGAGCAACGGCCAGTCTTGCATGAGACCCAGCATGCATCCCCCCTCGGTTTCAAGCATCAGACGGCGCTTCCCCGGCGCCGCTCGTCAAAGGTCAGAATAATGAAGCCGGGTTTAAAGGGAAGTGCGATCTTGGTCGAAAGACGTCAGATCAGCGTGAGTAATGCCGGCAGGTCGTCGATTGTCTCAATGATATGATCGGCATGGTCGGCGAGGTCCTCGCGCGTCGCGGGGCCACTTAAGACCGCAATCGCCACCGCGCCGGCCGCGCGCGCGGCATGAAGATCGTGGGTTGAGTCCCCCACAAGCGCGACATGTGCCGCGTCATGGCCCGTTTTGCGCGCAAAGGCCTCAACCATGCCAGGATCCGGTTTGCGCCCATGACCTGAGTCATGGCCGACAATAAAATCAAGATGCGGTGTCAGGCCGAGAAGATCTGTCTGCTGGAAGGCGGCGGCTTCCGCATCATTGGTGGCAATCCCAAGCGCATAGCCTTTGGCCGAGAGATCTTGGAGAAGGGCGAGCGGATTGCCGATGGGTACGAGTGTCGTCACTGCTTCTTGCATGAAAAGGCGGTTCATATCGGTTATCACACCCGCAATATCCGTTCGCCCTAGCGCTTCGGCCCAAATCTTCCCATAATCGGCGGCAGCACCCGCGATCATATGCGAGGTCGGACGGAAGGTGCGGCGCTCAGAGTCGTAATGGGTGACCTCGATTAGGCGATTAAAGATGGCTTCATCGCCTTGAGAGAGCTTTTGCATCACGTGATAGCCAGCGGCGCCCCATGTGCGGTCAAAGTCGATCAGCGTTCCGTCTTTGTCGAAGAGAATGGCTTTGAGCGGCATGAGGTATCCAAGGCGTGAGACGAGGGTCGGGATAAAACCAGATTCACAGAGTCTTAATCGGTCTCAAGCAGAGATGGCCAGATAAATTTAACGAAAATTCTAATGATTGCCGCGTTTGATCCCAAAATCGGCCCAATTTGACGGTGAAATAGGGACAATCTGATCAAAACGCCAAAGACTGCGTAATTTAGTAAAGGATAAAGCGATGACTCAATCCCCGAAAGAGACGAAGACGTCACCTCAAATGACCGCGGCAATCGCTGATCGGGTCACGGCACCGCGTGACACCACACAAAGCTTCGGCCGCATCGGAATACCGGCGCTCGCAGCGGCAGCGGAGATCGTCAAATCAAGCCGGAAGGCTGAAAAGCCATTTCACGCGGATTTCTATCGCCAGTTTGTAGATTGATCTTCGTTTGATAAAGCGGTGAGAATGCTTGACGCGCTAGAGCGTCTCCCCTCTTGATGCTTCATGCCCACGCTGCTTCTCACCCATCCGTCATTCAAACGGCACGAAACTCCGCAAGGCCATCCCGAACGCGTCGATCGTATTCGTGCTGTTGAGCATGTGCTTGAAGATGAGCGCTTTGCTGCGCTGTGGCGTGAGGAAGCGCCACGTGCAGAGCAATCATCGCTCCTCACTTGCCATCCCGAACATCACATTTTGAGTATCAAGAACGCATTACCTGTTGACGGATTTACGGCGATTGATTCTGACACTATCATGTCGTCAGGTTCGCTTGAAGCCTCGCTTCGGGGAGCAGGGGCCGCAACGCGTGCCGTGGATGCGGTCCTATCAGGCGAGGCGCGCAATGCATTCGGGGCCATCCGTCCGCCCGGTCATCATGCCGAACATGCAACCGCGATGGGCTTTTGCTTTTTCAACAATGCCGCGATTGCCGCGCGTTACGCGCAAAAGAAATTTGGAATTGGTCGTGTCGCGATCATTGATTGGGATGTGCATCACGGCAATGGCACGCAAGATATTTTCTGGAATGATGCGTCGGTGATGTATTGTTCAACGCATGAGATGCCGCTTTATCCTGGTACTGGTGCGCGTGATGAACGCGGTGACCATGATACGATTGTAAATGCTCCATTGAGTGCCGGTGATGGCGGCGAGATGTTTCGTGATGCGTTAACGCATGTCATTTTGCCCCGGCTCACAAAATTTGCGCCCGAGCTTGTGATCATTTCAGCCGGTTTTGATGCGCATTGGCGCGATCCGCTTGCGAATATAAATTTGGAAGAGCGTGATTTTTCATGGGCCACGCAACGGCTTATGGAGATTGCCGATAAGCATTCACAAGGCCGCGTCGTTTCCTTGCTCGAAGGCGGCTATGATCTTGAAGGCCTCTCGCGTTCAGTTGCCGCGCATGTTTCGACTTTGATGGGGCAGGGAATTGCCGGCTAGAGATTTATCCCCTCACAATTTGATGTCATAAGTCGCCCATTTGGTCTTCTCGGCGACTTTGTCATAGAGGCTGCGGGCGCGATAATTGTCTTCCGCCGTAATCCAGCGAATGACACTCCAGCCTCTTTCCTCGCCAAGCTTTACCACCGCCTCGATTAAAAGGCGCGCGGCGCCTGAGCCGCGCAATGAAGGTGTCACAAAAAGATCATCAAGAAAGCCGCCCGTGGTTGCAGAGAGCGGCCGCGTGAAGGGACGGAAATGCGTGAGCCCAATCAATGTGCCGCTGTCATCAACAGCCACCAAGCCCTCGGTTTCATGAGTCTCATCAAAGAGCCATGACCAGACTTTGTTTCGCATTTCTTTTGTCTGCGTGACTTTGTAAAATTCGGCGTAGCCCTGATAAAGCGCGTTCCATGCGGCGCGATCTTTTTGTTCAACGGGACGAATGGTGATGGGCATGATCAGTTTCCTTTTTCATATAGTTTAGGAACGTCCGAACAAACGTTCGAGATCGGCAAGTTTCAATTTGATGAAGGTTGGGCGACCATGATTGCATTGACCGGAATTCGGTGTTGCTTCCATTTCGCGCAAGAGCGCATCCATTTCTTCTGCACGTAAACGACGTCCGGCACGCACGGAGTGATGGCAGGCAAAAGTTTTCAGAACATGATCAAGCCGCACGTCAAGTGTAGCGCCCGTGCCCCATTCTTCAAAACTCTCAATAAGATCGCGCACTGCGCCTTCAATATCGCTTTCAGCGAGAGAAGCGGGCACTTCAGTGACCGAGATCGCCCCCGGCCCGAAAGACTCAATTGTGACACCCATCTCTTCGAGAAATTTTTGGTTTGAGAGTAGCCTATCAGCTGAAATCATATCGAGTTCAACGATAAGAGGAATAAGCAGCATCTGTCGTGCGAGAGATTTTTTCTCGTGATCGCGTTTCAGTTTTTCGTAAACAAGACGCTCATGTGCGGCATGTTGATCTACAAGCACAACACCCTGTCTTGTCTGCGCAACAATATAGGTATCATGAATTTGCGCGCGTGCGGCACCAAGCGGTTTGTCAAGGAGATCTTCAGAAAGGGTGGAAAGACCTGCGCGTCGATCAACTGAAGGCGATGAAAGCGTTTCAAACGCCGCTTGCGCCGCTTCATTAAAACCAACAGGTCGAGACGGCGAGTCTTGCCCATTCCAATGTGCTGGTGGTGCGCTTGACGAATAAGACTGATTGCGCGAGAGCGCGCTAAAGGCACGATGGGCCAATGTCGATGTTGTACGCCCTACATTTTGTAATGCATCGCGTAGCGTCGAGACGAGAAGACCCCGAACAAGACCCGGGTCACGAAAACGCACCTCGCTCTTTGCCGGATGAACATTTACATCAACAAGGTTAGGTGGCAGGGTGATGAACAAAACCGCCGCAGGGTGGCGACCTGCCGGCAGGAGATCTTGGTAGGTGGCTTTTAAAGCGCCGACTAAAAGACGATCGCGTACGGGGCGACCATTTACGATGAAATGAATATTGTTCGCAGTCGGGCGATGATAGGTGCCGAGCCCTGCAAGGCTTTTAAGCGTAACGTCATCACGATGCGCATCAACGGCAATTGAATTTTCAGCAAAATCTTTTCCGAGAATTGCGCTTGTGCGACGCGCGAAAGCATCCGCACCGCTTTCAACTGGGCAGTCAATGAGCGTTGACCCGTCGCTTACAAGTGTAAATCGGATTTCAGGATGCGCGAGCGCGATGCGTTTGATGATATCGGCAACCGCTTGCGCTTCGGCGCGATCTGTTTTCAGAAATTTCAATCGGGCGGGTGTGGCAAAAAAAAGATCGGCGACATCAACGCGTGTGCCCTGCATCATGGCGATGGGTTTGGTATCGCCTTTCAACCCCGCATCGACTGTGAGTGTGACGCCCATCGACGCGTCTTTCATGCGCGACGCGATCGTTAATCGCGCAACAGCGCCAATCGAGGGAAGCGCCTCTCCCCGAAATCCCAATGTGGCAATCGCAAACAAATCGCCATTGGGAAGTTTTGATGTCGCATGTCTTTCAACAGCGAGTGAGAGATCGTCTTCACTCATGCCGAAACCGTTATCAGTGACACGAATGAGATCGCGTCCGCCCGATGTAATCACGATTTCGATATGGCGCGCTTCAGCGTCAATCGCATTTTCAACCAGTTCTTTGACGGCAGAGGCCGGACGCTCAACGACTTCGCCCGCTGCGATGCGGTCAATCAGAACGGGATCAAGTTTGCGAACGGACATAGGCACCTCTGCGGCGTTCCGAATCGCACGGTTACGCCAGAGGGAGGAGAATAAAGCCTATGAGCAGGCGCGGAAAGATCGCTGACAATAAACGCGTTAAACGCCAACCGGGCGGCCAACAATAACGGTGAATATTTCACCGGTACCATAGAGACGTTTCGCGACCCGCGCCGCAGTTTCGCGATTGACAGCAGCCACCAATCCGTTCCGACACTCCATATAATCTAGGCCGAGATTTTCGACCTGCATATGGACGAGTTGATTGGCGAGTTTCGTTGATGTGTCGAAACGCAAGGGCCAAGAACCGATCAGATATTTTTTGGCGATATCGAGTTCTTCGCCATTGGGGCCGTCAAGCGCAAGCGATTTTATTTCTGCTTCAATGATTGCGAGCGATTCAGCCACGCGTTCGTTCTTAGTCGATGTGCCGCCCATATGCAAAGGTCCATGATCCAGTGGCGCCAATTGCGAAAAAACAGAATAGGCAAGGCCGCGCTTTTCACGAACTTCACGAAACAAGCGCGAAGAGAACACGCCGCCACCCAGAATATGGTTGATCACACTGGCGGTAACAAAATCAGGATCGCTTTGTTGTAGCCCGGGCGCGCCATAGCGGATTGAGCTTTGTGTAATATCAAGATCAACAATTGTGCGCGAACCAATCAATTTAGGCTGCGTAACGGAAATATTCGACAGTTTTGATTTTGCCGGGAAATTGGCAAAAATCTGATCAAGTTCTTTCGCGAGCGTTGCCGCATCAATCGCACCTACAACCGCGATTTTTAGTGTTTCGCGTGAAAAAACACGGTCGCGATAGGAAAGAAGATCATTCCGTGTGATCTTTGGGATACTGTCAAATGTTCCTTTGACGGCGCGTGCATAGGCATGACCCTCGAAGGCTTTCTCAAACCATGTGCGATTAGCTTTTGTATCGGGGTCATTCGCTTCATGGCGAAGAGAGGCAAGCATTTGCGCGCGCACGCGTTCGACAGGTTCTTCATCGAGTCGCGCTTCGTTCAGCGCTAGACGAAGAATGTCAAATGCTTCGTTACGATGCTTTAAAAGTGTACGCAGATGTCCCGTGATCAAATCACGTGAAGCGGAGAAACCAAGTTCAATCGCATAATCGTCAAGCCGGTCGTGAAACGCGGCAGAGTCATAAGGACCCGCACCTTCATCGAGAAGACCCGCGAGAAAAGATGCCGTTCCGGGAAGGTTCTCAGGATCTTGCGAAGAGCCACCGTCCATCGCGATTTCCATCGCAATCAATGGCACTGTATAATCTTCGATCAACCACGCTTCTAAACCTGATGACGAGCGGACAACTTGAATTCGTGATGAAAGACTTGGTTTGATTGAAAGATCATTCATTACGCAGCCTCGTCTTTCAATAGATAACCGGTCACCATGCGATGTGGATGAAGCCATGTTGCTGCGGCTTTTTTTACGCTCGCCGCATCAACCGCTTCAATCAAATCGGGCCATGATTTGACATCTTCAACCGTTGAGCCGGTGGCGAGCGCTGAGCCATACATCCGTGCCAGGGAAGATTGGCTGTCTTGCGCATATATCGTATCGGCAACGAGTCTTGTCTTTGCGCGGCGCAATTCATTTTCATCAACGGGATGTTTCGACATTTCATCAATGACAGCAAGCACACGGGCTTCTAATGCATCAAGCGTAATACCCGGACGCGGCACCGCGTAAACAAGAAGACGAGAGCGATCCACGGCGGTTGATTGATACCAAGCCCCCGCGGCAACAGCGACGGCTTCTTCCATCACCAATTTGCGATGAAGACGGCCAGTGCCAGAAGCACCAATCAGCTGCACAAGCACTTCAAGCGCTTCCGCCTCGCCTTTGCTTGCTGTCGTGTAACTCGGAGCAAGCCACGCAAGTTGTAATGACGGTTGCTCGACTTTCGGATCGGCAAGTGTCACACGACGCGCCGAACGAGGATCAGGTTCACGCGGACGCAGGCGCGAAGGTTTCTCCCCGTGCGCAGGAATCTTTCCGTAGGTCTCTTGAGCGAGTGACACGACTTCGTCTCTGGTCACATCACCGGCGACAACGAGAATGGCATTTTCCGGTGTATAGAAGCGTCGATAATAGGTAAGCGCGTCTTCACGCTTCAAACCTTCGATCTCATGCATATATCCGATGATCGGTTTGCCGTAAGGATGATGCGTGAACAAAGTAGCGGCGAGAGCTTCGCCGAGTTCGGCGGCGGGATCGGTATCCGTGCGCATACGGCGCTCTTCAATCACAACATCGCGTTCGGGATCGACAATTTCATCCGTCAAAACAAGACCGGTCATGCGATCAGATTCGAATTCCATCATGGTTTTCAAATGTTCGCGCGCGACGCGTTGATAGTAAGCAGTGTAATCAACCGAAGTGAACGCATTCTCCTGGCCGCCCAAAGCGGTCACCACATCAGAGAATTCTCCTTGGCGGTGTTTCTCAGTGCCCTTGAACATGAGATGCTCGAGAAAATGCGCTATGCCTGATTTACCAACAGGATCGTCGGCTGAGCCATTGCGATACCATACCATGTGGGTGACCACTGGCGTGCGATGATCAGGGATTACAACGATCTCCAATCCGTTCTCAAGCGTGACATGCGCGATGTTAGGCCCGCCGCTTTCGGCGTCCGTCGAAAATTTAGACATGAAGTCTCCCTGTTCCGTAAAGTCGTTATGACATTACCAGAATTGATACCAAGGTTTTTGTGAAGCGCCAGCGGCTGCGGCAGCGGCCTCGATCTCCGGCGTGATCATAGCCTTTTTAGCAATGGCTTTTGGGGGAGCTGTGAGTGCACGAGGGCCGGAGGCTTCAGCCAGCGCATTATTTTGGGCGGCAACCTGCTTCATAATTTCCGAGGCCTGCGCCATTTCCTGAGGTGTTAAGGGCTTGCTCGGATCACGCGGCGGCATCACAGCCGCGCCCTGCTGAGCCGCAGCTTGTTCAGCACTCGGTCCGAGGAGTTTTGCAAAAAGCTCACCCTGCTCGACGCCATCTTCACCCTTTTTGGCCTTTTGCTTTTTGATCACATCGGGATCTTTGGGCCAAGCCGGGTCGGTATTTTGCGCTTTCTGTTTTGGCTTCGGCAAGGTCTTTGAAGGCGGAACGACGAGCGGTGAACGCTCCTGATATTGGTCTTCGTCAACCGAATTCCCGCCCATTATATTGGAAATCGCGTCCATGAGGTCGCCGGCTTTGGCCGGGCCCGACACAAGTCCTAAACTCAAAAGGCTCAAAGCAAACAGGGCAAGAAACGGAACCCTGACCATAAGGGGACGGATCATGACGGTCTCTCCTGTGCAGGCTGGGAACTTCTCCGATGCGGACTACCTAACCATGAATCCGCCAAAAGCAAGGCGACGGCGATCACGATTGCCGCATCTGCAATGTTGAACACATACCATCGCCATTCGCCCCAATGAAGCAAAATGAAATCGATAACGGCTCCATAAGCGAGCCGATCAATAGCATTGCCGAGCGCGCCGCCCACAATGAGCCCGATCGCGAGCGCCGGAAGGCCTTGTCTGATCCGGCGCAGCCAGATCAGAAAACCTATGATGGCGATCAAAGAGAATAAAATCAGCCCATAGCGGCCAATTTCCTCATGTTGTTGGAAAAGTCCGTAGGAAATGCCTCGATTCCAGACGAGAACGAAGTCGAGGAAAGGCAATACCGAAATGGCTCCCGAAGTCTCCAGATTGAACCCGTAGAGTATGATGCACTTCGTCGCCTGATCAGCGAGAAAAACGAGAAGTGCGATGAGGAGGCTTAAGCGGCGAACGCCAAAGCCAGATAATCCATTTAAGGACGCCTCTTCACTCATGCCCGCGCCTGCCATTCGCGCATCGCTTGCGCATCACGCGGCGTGATGTCGGGGAAGTCCTTGTCGGCCGTTTTCGGATCGAAATAGCGCCATGAGCGCGCGCATTTCACGCCACTCGCTTGCGTAGGAACAACGGCGACGCCGCCGACATCATCCAAGCGGAACGCATCACTCGGGCCTTCGCCCGCGATAATTTCAATGCCCGATGTGATGCAGATGTCAGCGAAGTCGAAGCTTGCAACGAGCGCGGCAAGATCTTTGTCCGCGATGTAGAGTTTCGGTGCAGCTTCAAGCGACGAGCCGATGCGCTTTTGCGCGCGTTCGGTTTCGAGTGCACCTGTCACAACACGGCGCACTTTGCGGATCGTGGCCCAACGAGCGGCAAGTGCATCGTCTTTCCATTCCGCCGGAATATAAGGGAAGGTTTCGAGATGCACCGACTCCGCATCCTTACAGCGCGAGAGCCAAGCTTCCTCCGCAGTGAACACGAGGATCGGTGCGAGCCACAATGTCACCGCGCGGAAAATCTGCTCGATGCATTCAAGCGCCGAGAGACGCGCGATGCTTGACCGCGGATCGCAATAAAGCGTGTCCTTGCGGATATCGAAAAAAAAGGCGGAGAGTTCGGTGTTCAGGAATGCCGAGAGTTCGGTGATCACCTTGCGATAATCATAGGTCTCATAAGCCTCCGTGATCACCGGCGCGAGTTCCGCGAGGCGATGCAACATCAACCGTTCGAGTTCGGGCATATCCTTATGCGCGATCTTTTTCGATGCATCATGATGCGCGAGCGTGCCAAGCATCCAGCGCATTGTGTTGCGTAATTTGCGATAGGTCTCGACAAAGGTTTTCAGGATCTCTTTGCCGATGCGCAGATCGTCGGAATAATCCGCGGCTGCGACCCAGAGGCGCAAGATATCGGCACCTGAGTCTTTGATGATGTCTTGCGGCGCGGTGACATTGCCCATCGACTTTGACATTTTCTGTCCCTTTTCATCGAGACAGAAACCATGCGTGAGCACAACATCAAACGGCGCACGGCCGCGCGTGCCGCAGCTTTGAAGAAGCGACGACTGGAACCAGCCGCGATGCTGGTCAGAGCCTTCCAAATACATCACGCGATCTTTGCCGCCATCCACCACGCGATGAATATTGGCAAGGCCCGGAAAATGTTTCGGCGTGTTCAAGACATAGGAATGTGTCGAGCCGGAATCAAACCAGACATCGAGCACGTCCATCACCATGTCATAATCATTCGCATTCACAGGCTTTGATGCCGCTTTGAGAAAACGCTCTTTCGCGCCCGCAGCAAACCACGCATCGCCACCTTCGACTTCGAACGCGTCTGCAATGGCTTTATCAACTGCCTCGTCCCTCAAAATCTCTTTTGTCTCTTTGTGCACGAAGACGGTGATCGGCACGCCCCATGCGCGCTGACGCGACATCACCCAATCGGGCTTGTTCTCGATCATGCCGGTGATGCGGTTCTCGCCAGTTGCGGGAACCCATTCGGTTTTCTTGATCGCGTCGAAGGCGACATCGCGCAAGGATTTGTTGCCGAGTTCTTTTGCTTGTTTATCCATCGCAATAAACCACTGCGGTGTATTGCGGAAAATCACCGGCTTTTTCGAGCGCCATGAATGCGGATATTGGTGCTTCAAACGGCCGCGCGCGACGAGCGCATTGTTGTCGATCAGCACCTTGATCACCGCTTCATTCGCGTCGCCTTTTTCACCCTTGTCGGTGATGACACGCTTGCCTTCAAAGCCCGGTGCTTCTTTTGTGTAAAAGCCGTCATCATCGACCGTGAACGGAATGCGCGTATCAATGCCGCGCTCGGTAAACATGCGGCCTGACGCCATCCAGATTTCAAAGTCTTCGCGACCATGCGACGGTGCGGTGTGCACAAAGCCCGTGCCCGCATCATCCGTTACGTGATCGCCATCGAGCAGCGGCACGGTAAAATCATAACCTAACGAGGCGAGCGGATGCGCGCAGACAATCTGGCCCATCACATCAGCAGCAATATCTTCTTGATGCGCGAGCGTGATTTTCGCTGCTGAAGCGACAGCTTCCGCGAGCTTCTTTGCGAGGATGTAGGTTTCACCGACTTTCGGCCCGAAGTCGCGCTCATTCGCCGTCACTTCATAAAGTGCGTATTCAATCTTGTGCGAGTATGAAATCGCGCGATTGCCCGGTAATGTCCAAGGCGTTGTCGTCCAGATGACGACCGAGGCTTTGCCCGCGTGTGCGCTTTTGGTTACCGGAAACTTCACCCACACCATATCGGACTGATAATCAAGATATTCGATTTCAGCTTCTGCGAGCGCGGTTTTCTCGATCACCGACCACATCACCGGCTTCGAGCCGCGATAGAGCAAGCCATTGTCTTTGAACTTCATGATCTCGCGCGCGATTTGCGCTTCGGCATGAAAGGCCATCGTTGAATAAGGATGATCCCAATCGCCCGTAATCCCTAAGCGCTTGAATTCTTCACGCTGCACCGAGAGCCAATGCTGGGCGAAATTCCGGCATTCTTTGCGGAATTCGATCACCGGCACGTCGTCTTTGTTTTTGCCCTTGGCGCGATATTGCTCTTCGATCTTCCATTCGATCGGCAGGCCGTGGCAGTCCCAGCCCGGCACATAATTCGAGTCAAAGCCGAGCATTTGCTGGCTGCGCGTCACCAAATCCTTCAGCACTTTGTTGAGCGCGTGACCGATATGGATATTGCCATTTGCGTAAGGAGGCCCGTCATGCAGCACGAAACGCGGGCGACCGGCGGATGTTTCACGCAGGCGCTTATAGAGACTAATCTTCGCCCAGCGCGCCAGAATTTCCGGCTCGCGCTGCGGCAGGCCCGCCCGCATCGGAAAATCCGTCTCGGGAAGGAAAAGCGTCTCTGAATAATCGCGCTCGGCGGCGGTTTTGGACTCGGTCATGGTGAAGGGCTGCTTATAAAAGGCTCAAAAGAGGCAAGGAGATGACGCGGGAGATACCCCATTCTACGGTCAAAGGGTAGGGGGCGCGCTTAAAGCGGCAAAAGGCTTGGCGCTTCGGGATCAATTGGTTCGGCGAGGATCGCGCGGGCGTCAGTGGCGTCTTTGTCCATTTGCGCGATCAAAGGCTCGATGCCGTCGAATTTGATCTCGCGGCGTTGCAAGGCAACGCATTCCACTTGGAGCGTCTTGCCATAAAGATCGCCGATAAAATCGAAGAGGAAAACTTCGAAAAGCGGCGCGCCATTGTCGAAAGTCGGACGGCGGCCATAGCTTGCGACCCCGTTATAGACTTTTTCGCCGACCGCCACGCGCACGGCATAAATGCCCTGTTTCAACACGCTGTTTTCAGGCAAGCGCAGATTGGCGGTTGGATAGCCCAGCGTGCGGCCGATTTTTTCGCCATGGCGCACTTCGGCCTCAAAAAGATACCGATAGCCGAGAAGATGATTGGCGCGCGGCATATCGCCATCCGCCAAAGCGGCGCGGACCGCGCTTGAAGACACGGCTGCGCCCTTTTCTAACAGGGCTTCAATGATGAGGGCTGCGCGTCCGTCCTGCCGACAGGCTTCCGCAATCGAATGGGGGGTGCCGCCGCGCCCTCTGCCGAAATGAAAATCATGACCGACCACTACGCCTGCAACATTCAATTCACGAAACAGAATGTCATTGATGAAATGCTCGGCGGTGGTTGAGGCCATCGCGACATCAAAGGGCAGAACGATCATCGCTTGAAGCCCAAATCGCGCCAGAAGTTTGGCTTTGATCCCTTCCGGTGTGAGCCGGAACAGCGGCGTATCGGGCTTAAAAAAACTTCTCGGATGCGGCTCGAATGTAAGAACCGCCGCGGGCCGATGAAGTTCTTTGGCAAGCTCGCGCGCGGCGTCGATCACGGCATGATGGCCGCGATGCAAACCGTCGAAATTGCCGATCGCGATGACCGGGCGCGAGATGTCGGCGGGCAGGGTCCGGCCGCGGATCAGATGGAAGTCCTTGGGCATCATGTCTTTATGGGGTCAAAGCGGCGGGAACGTGGCGGCTTCGGGCCTCACGGTCAAGGGGCGGCGTTTCATGGTCATGAAGATTTGAACGATTTCTCTCACCGGCCTTTAAAAGGCGCCATGCCATGCCGAGAGGGTCAATTAGACAAGTTCTTAGCGTTAAGGCCCCTATCCATGGCAAAATCTGACACAAATCAATCTGTTTTGATTATTGACCCTTCCGGCGTCATCACCCGTGTGCTTACCGTTATGCTGATCGAACTCGGATGGGGGCCGGTTGAAACGGTGCCCACGCCGGTTGAGGCGCTCACTCAACTGCGCGAGAAGCGCTTCGGCCTCGTGCTGACCGATTGGGCCACCGAGCCGATGGATGCTGGCGAATTCATGAAATCGCTGCGCGCGGACGCCGCGCTCGCCGCAATCCCCGTTATGATCGTCACGGGCAATCCTGATCCCACGCAATATATTCTGGCGAATGATGCGGGCGCTAATGCCTATGCTTTGGTGTCTTTTGATGTCGAGACTTTAGCTTTAAAGCTCGATCAAATCCGGTTACGGAAATTGCTTTCACCATCCTAAATGGGCGATGGAATAATCAGGTCTATGTGAAACTGTTTCGAGAAAGGCTTCATAACGCCCATTCTCTAAACTTCCTTCCGAAAGACCAAGCTCATGCATGTGAACGCCATTAAATACAAAAAGCGAACCGATGCCTGCTGTCACCGCACCCGCTATATCGGTTCGAATGGCGTCACCAATCGCCAAAGTTCGCACGGGATTTGCGGCTTTGCCTGTCAGCGATGACGCGACTTCAAGTGCGGCTTTATAGATTGGTGGATAGGGTTTACCGGCATAAAGTGTTTTGCCCCCTTCTTCTTCATAAAGTTTGGCAATCGCACCAGCGCAATCAATCAAGCGATTGCCGCGTTCAACAACAATATCCGGATTGGCGCACAGCATCGGTACATTGCGTTTGAGCGCGTCTTTGATAAAGCCGCGATAATTTTCAGCTGTTTCTTTGTCATCATCGTGAAGGCCTGTGCACACAATCACATCGGCGCCATCAAGTTCGACATTTGGAAGGATGAGGCCCTTAAACAAACCGGCATCACGCTCTGGTCCTAACCAATGATAGTTACGCCATTCACCTGACATGAGAACGGTGCGCGTTACATCGCCGGACGTTACTATGCCATCATAGGCATGGCGCGAGACCGAGAAGCGATCAAGAATGCCGATGATATCTTCGGCGGGTCGAGGTGCGTTTGAAACGAGAATAACCCGCCCGCCCAATTTCCTAAACTGTTTGAGCGCGTCCGATGCCGCGCGATAACCATTTATGCCATTATGCAGCACACCCCAGATATCGCAAAGTATGACATCATAAAAGTCTTTAACGGCTGAGAGGCCCGAAATGACGGGTACGATGGGCTTAAGTGAAATTGACACGATACGCTTTACTCCACGAAAAGGCGTGGAGCGGGCTATCGGCCCTAAGCCCCAGCCTGTCAAGCGGAACGACGTTGCAAGCGCTCGCGGAGGGATGCTGGACGTAATTCGATAGGGCGCATCACCTCTTCAGCGTGATGATCTTCAAAAATCGATCTGAGGTCGGTATTGGCATTTTGTGCTTTGTTGGACAAGACGGGCTTTGAGCGGCTGATTTTGCGTGTTGCCGACTTTTCGGCAAAATGGATACCCAAAGTTTCTGCTGCTTTGACATGATCATTCACTGTAAGATTCACTGCGATCATATCAATGCCACCGCGTTCGAAGAGAGCAATCAGATCTGCTGGATGAATCGATAAATCCGAAGGTTTGCGCATGACCTCAACCATTAGTTCGCCCGAGAGCATTACAAAATTCGGATTGAGCCGAACAAGATCGCTCGGTGATGCAATCATCTCTTGGTTTAAGTTCAGGCCCACAAAGAATCCTGCCTGCTGTAATGATTTCATCAGTACCGGAAGCCGTAAACTTGCATGGTCGAGTGGTTCTGAGGGAAAGATAAAACCGATTTTGTTTTTGATCGATGGGCTTTTTTCCATCACGCTTCGTATATCGGCGATCCCTTGAGGATCTGATAAAATTTCTTTTCCAATGGGGCAGAGATGAATTGGCGCTTCTCGATTACGAGCCTCTTGCAAGGCCATATTGTAAGTCAACGCGACCCGAACGCGATCAAAAAATTTTATCGCATCGACACTGATTTCAGCTTCACGCAATTCCGCTTCTGAGAGAGCATTGCCATTTTTGTCGTCACATTTCATCACAATGGAACGATAGGCCAAGCGCCCCGTCACTCGCGATTCAATTTCAACAGATTCAATTTTGATTTGACCCGAACTCAAAGATTTACGGATCGCGACTACATCGAGCGGGGGTATTTTTACAGCAAGCGGTGTGGTCAGAGACGTTTGTGGTTGATTTTGAATTTTCAAATCAATTAAAGTCAGCCGGCGTTCAAGAGCGCCAATTTTTATGGTCAAACGATCAATATCTCCCACTGTCACCGGTGGCGCTTTGTTCTCAAGCGCAAGCAATCGAACTTCCGAGGTTTGATGCGCGGTTTCCAAGAATTTTAGGCGTGCTTCAAAAGATAGCGTGTCTTTCGCGACTGACTCACTCGGCAGGATTTGTCGCAGCAACGCGGGTATCCCGATGGCTCCAATACCGATTGCCGCCGCCACCAGTTCGAGTGAGCCTGTCGCCGCGAACAAGGCAAAGCCCACGATAAAAGCGACAAAGAAAGCGCCAACGATCAAAAGTTCCGCCCGTTTTTTAAGCCAATTTCTGATTGTTGACGCCATGTTTCGCTTGGGGCCTAAGTTTTGATTGTGTCTCTAAATTCGGCAGACCGCTTCCGGAAGAGCCATCTAGACCCATAAATGATTCGCGCGCACAATCAGTTGGAATTAGTTTCATTTTCTTACATTGCGTCAAGTTTTCTGGGAGTTTTGTCATGACCGAAGCGAAAATCATTGTTTTCAGTGTCAAAGGCATGACCTGCGGCGGCTGCGCTGAAGCCGTGAAGCGGGTGATTCGCAAAGCCGATCCCAATGCTGATGTTGCGGTTGAGTTAGCTGCGGGACGCGTTGAAGCGAAAACGAAAGCCGAAGGCGGTACACTCGCCGCGGCCATTACAAAAGCGGGCTATGAGGCCGCGGTTGCCGCGTGATCTTTTGGAGAGGACTCGTTCGCGATCCGTCCATCGATGATTTGGATTTGGCGATTAGCCTTGGCCGCCAATGCGGGATCGTGAGTTACGATCACAATCGCCTTTTTTTCTTCATCAACGATTTTGCGTAAAATTGAAACAACTTGGGCACTTGAAACCGTATCAAGATTGCCAGTCGGTTCATCCGCAAGAATGACAGATGGCTCATTCGCCAAAGCGCGTGCAATGGCCACGCGTTGTCTTTTGTCCGGCGTCAGGGCTTATGAGACAAACTGGCTGAGTTGAGGAAGAGAGGATTTTGATCGAGAGGCTTGAACATGATTCCTATGCCTTGAGTAGACCAGTCCATAGACTAGTCTCTTGGCGATCCCCTAACAAGGGCGCGCGCGAAGGGGGACGCGGTTCTTCGCAGAGGCTTGCCGCCACCCTTCTCCCGCGCTACGAGGCGCGATGCTTTTAAAATCCCCCGCCTTAGAGTGTTCCGCTGATGACCGCCAATTCCGACGCCCCGAAAGACAATGCCGCCCGCAAGGTCGAGGCGCGGCTGCCGCGTGGGCTCGCGGATCGCGGTCCCGCAGAACTCGCGGCGATGCGCGGCATGCTCGAGAAGATCCGCGCCACCTTCGAGCTTTACGGGTTCGAGGCGGTTGAGACGCCCTTCATCGAATATACCGACGCGCTCGGCAAATTCCTGCCCGATCAGGATCGCCCGAATGAAGGTGTATTCTCCTTTCAAGATGATGACGATCAATGGCTCTCGCTGCGCTATGATTTGACAGCGCCGCTCGCGCGCTATGTCGCCGAGAATTTCGACAAGCTCTCGAAGCCTTACCGCTCCTTTCGTAATGGCTTCGTCTTCAGAAATGAAAAGCCGGGTCCGGGCCGCTTCCGGCAATTCATTCAGTTTGATGCGGATACTGTTGGCGCGCCGTCGGTCGCCGCGGACGCTGAAATCGCCATGCTGATGGCCGACACGTTGGAAGCCGTTGGCATTGCGCGCGGTGATTATGTGATCAAAGTCAACAACCGCAAAGTGCTCGACGGTGTGATGGAAGCCATCGGTCTTGCTGGCGATGAAAATGCCGCGCGGCGACTGATCGTTCTGCGCGCCATCGATAAGCTCGACAAGGTCGGGCCCGAAGGCGTACGCGATTTGCTCGGCAAAGGCCGCATGGATCCCTCAGGTGATTTCACTAAGGGTGCGGGGCTTGAGTCAAAAGCCATCGAAACCATTCTCGCCTTCAACGCTGCGCGGGCCGATACGCCCGCTGCAACATTCAAAAATCTTCATGCCGTCGTCGCGAGTTCCGCGCGCGGTATCGAAGGTGTGAATGAACTTGAAGAGATCGCATCGCTTGTGAAGGCGGGCAGTTATGATGATGGCCGCGTGTTAATCGACCCATCCGTCGTTCGTGGTCTTGAATATTACACCGGCCCTGTGTTCGAAGCGGAACTCACTTTCGCGGTGAAAGATGAAGACGGCAAGCTTGTGCGTTTCGGTGCTGTGGCAGGTGGAGGTCGCTATGATGGTCTCGTCGCGCGTTTCCGTGGTGAGCCTGTTCCGGCAACGGGCTTCTCGGTCGGTGTTTCACGTTTGCTCGCGGCACTTTCAATTCTCGGAAAACTCGGCAGTGAAAAAGAAGCGCAAGGCCCCGTTGTCGTTCTTGTCATGGATAAGGACCAGACCGCACATTATCAGCGTCTTGTTTCAACCTTACGACAGGCGGGTATTAAGGCCGAGCTTTATCTCGGCGGCTCGGGCATGAAAGCGCAGATGAAATATGCCGACAAGCGCGGCTCGGTCTGCGTTGTCATTCAAGGCTCGGATGAGCGCGAGAAGGGCGAAGTGCAGATCAAGGATCTTGTCCTTGGTGCGACGCTGTCCTCCGCGCCGGATCGCGAAGCCTATTTGAAGCAACAGGCCGAAGCACAATTCGCCGTGCCGGAATCAGAGATGATCACCGTGGTGCGCAAGATTCTTGCCCGGCATATTTAGTTTTTATTGACGTTAGGTCATTTTTGACTCGACCTTCGGTACACAATAGTCCGCGGTCGCGTCCATGAAAAAATATTTGTATTGATATGCGCTGCATTCTTTTTGAGCTCTGATAACAGTTTCGCAGTAGACGCGCCGCACTTTACGTTTCCAGTGGCCTGTGTGCTTGGTGAAACCTGCATCATTCAAAATTATGTTGATCACGATACGGGGCCGGGGTGGCGTGATTTCACTTGTGGGGCGATGAGTTATGATGGCCATGATGGCACCGATATCCGTATCCCTTCGCTCGCGGCGCGACGGAATGGCGTTGGTGTTTTATCGATTGCCGAGGGAACGGTCTTGTGCACGCGCATGGATATGCCTGATCGCCCCAATTTAGAAGAAGGGCCTGAGAGCGATCCGCGTGCTTGTGGCAATGGGCTTGTGATTGATCATGGCGACGGATGGCAATCGCAATATTGCCATATGGCGCAAGGTTCGCTGCTTGTGAGGCCGGGTGATCGTGTGAAAGCGGGACAACGATTAGGCCTTATTGGCTATTCAGGACGCACAGCGTTTCCGCATCTTCATTTAACAATGCGTCAGGATGGAAAAATTATTGATCCCTTCGCGCCTGATCTTCCTTCTGATCAATGTGGGGTTTCTACCACAGCTAGCCTCTTCGACAATGTGGGTAAAACCACGCCTTATATTGATCGGTTTATTCTCAATGTCGGTTTTGCTAACGGCCCTGTAACTTCGGATGATGTGGAAGAGGGACGATTAGATCAACGCGCGCCAAAACGCTCTTCGGATGCGCTTGTCGTTTATGTCCGCGCGGTTGGTCTTTTAGAGGGTGACGCCGTTGCGATTACATTGATTGGTGCCGATGGTCGGATGCTTGCGCAAAAGGTTTTTGATCGGCTTGATCGTCCAAAAGCACAAGTTATGCAGTTTATCGGGAAGAAAAGGCCAGAAGCCAGATGGGCGCCCGGCAGCTACGCGGCTGTCATCTCAATTCTTCGGCAAGGCAAAAGCCTTGCAGAAAAGCGAATATTTGTCCGAATTTAGCCCTGCCAAGACTGATTTCTAAATCTGAAGATACGATTTTCTGTCGCGTCTTTTTGTGGTTTAGTCATTGATTTTATTTACTGAGTTTGACACCTAATGCTCAAAACCGACTTAGAGAAATCAATGGCTTAGCGGGCGAGTGTCAAACTAATTTTGACGTCTTTCAATGCTTGGATTTATCTCGGAACACTTGCAATAATTTTAAAACAATCATCAGTTTGATCGATGATTATGCGTTTCGTAATCATTGATAGCGCTGAACAGAAAAAAGTTATGAGTATTGGTGGGGAGGTAATTGATATGCTGATGATTATTGTCGCTGCTTTGATCTATGGAGCGATTTTTCCCGTTAACCGCATAGCTATAGATATCGGTTGGCCACCGCTGTCATTTTCATTTTTGCAGTCACTGGGAGGATCCGTCGTCTTGGCGCTGGTCGCCTTCATCAAGGGCGAGCGCATCGGTCTCACGCGGTCTCATCTCATGGCTTATATTGTGATTGGTGGGCTTGTGGTCGGGCTGCCCATGGGCTTGCTCGTCACTGCGGCGCCTTATCTTGATCCATCCGTTTTAACGCTTGTTTTGTGTCTCTCGCCCATTCTGACTCTTTTTATCGGAATTCTTTTGCGTATCGAGACATTTGATCGGCGAATTCTTTTCGGAATGATCATGGGTCTCATCGGCATTGGTTTGATTGTTTCACCGCAAACCGGAATTCTCGCGCCCGAGAGTGCCGGTTGGTTTGTGATTTCGCTGGGTGCCCCCGTGATGTTCGCGACAGCCAATAATCTTGCTCAGTATATCAGGCCTCCGGCAACGGGATCGCTTTCGATGGCCGCAGGCACATTGGGGGGTGCTGCGGTTGTGGCTCTTGTTGTTGTGCCGCTTTTTGGTCAGGCGCCTGTCCCAGAGAATTTTGGAAAAGCCTTGTTTATGCCGCTAGTTGCGGCCGCTGCCATTAATGCTGCTTTTTATGTATTGTTTTTTGAAATCATTCGAAGAGTCGGTCCGGCGAAATTTTCATTCTTCAATTATCTCGCCGTTGTTGCGGGTATCTTATGGGGTCTTGTTGTTTTCAGAGAGCCCCCGCCAGCTCTTTTTTGGCTCGCGATTGTCGTGATGTTTGCCGGAATGGCTCTCGCGTTGCGAAAGAAACCCGTGTGAATCCGTAAGATACGTACGGATTCTCAATGATAGGAATTAATAGGGGTGGGCGCGCCCATCCCAACATTCAAAACAACCCGTTGTTTGTATCGAGAGTGCATCAAAGCGTTGAGCCAGTCCCTTCGCCGATTCTTCAACGCTGATATCAGCGCTGTCTCCGCCCATTTCCGTTCTTACCCATCCAGGATGATAGATGCCAACGGGTATACCTTCACTTTTTAGATCGGTTGCCAAATTACGACCCAGGTTAAGAACGGCCGCCTTCGAAGAGCGATAAATATATGCTCCTCCCGGGGCCTTTGTATCGGAAGCCATTTGGGAAGAGATGATTGCAATCTTGCCGCGTCCCGCTCGAATATTAGGTAAGAAATTTTTTATTGTTAGAAAGACACCTGTGACGTTTACGGCAAAAGTTTCAGACCACATCTCTGTCGGATAACCCGTTTCAAGCTGATTTCCACGATCTGGATAAATTCCAGCATTGCAAATTAATAGATTTAATTCTTGTCCCGCGATTTTATTTGCCAGCGCTTGGTGTGACGAGGGTTCGGTCACTTCAAGTGTTTCCCATTGTATCCCCACCATTTTATTCTCAACCGGAGCGCGGCTTGTTGCAATAATATGTGCGCCTCTTTGTGCTTTAAGTTCGGCGAGAGCAAGGCCAATTCCGCGATTGGCGCCTGTTATCATAATTATCATAAAATCAACTTTCGTATCTTAGATGAAGGTCATGGAGACCGATTGATCGAAATTTTTTTCGGCGATTTTTGTATTCATTGTAGATCAACAGCGTTAAAAAGTACTACACATTCTTAAGGCAAGATGCTGATATTTTATATTGTCATGATGAAGCGCCACTGAAAGCTAGACTCAAAAAATCTCGTAAAACCGTAGTAGCAGCGGTTGGTTCATTCAGTTTATTCCAAGTGAGGCCGACATCCATAGTGGGAATTTCGTCGGTAATTGACCTCAATTCAATGCGCTGGCCTTCGAGGGACCACGGTCGATAGACCGTACGGCTTCTACTGACGATGTATTGAAAATGATATTTGGCTTGAGATTAAATTTTTGCCAGTAACGTTCAGCTGTTCGACTTGCTTCATCTACAGTCAACATTAATTGTGGCGCATCAATAGATTCACGCCGAGCTTTGCTTCGAGTTGTTGGATGGCCGCCGTGATTGCCGATTGCGCGACATTTACCTCGGTCGCCGCCTGGCTGACCTGTCCCCTTTCAGCGGTCGCGATAAAATAGCGTATTTGGCGCAGGGTGAGCGGCATTAATTTGGCCTTCGCAGGCGTAGGGACTATTTTTGGATATTTGAATTTCAGAAATCAAATTACATTTTTTTATTTACAATAGTCATTTTTAACCCAATCATTCCTAAGGCCGTTCTCGAAGGTTCTCATTTCGAATGTGACCCGATCGCGGATGCACCGCTGGTCAAGACATTGATCGCTCGGCGCATAGACGGTTTGGGCCCTAAAAAACAACTCTTGGGCCGTTAAATGGAGGAGGCCGCATGCGATGGTCATTTATGGCCAAATTGTTGGAACGAGCACGTTGTGCACGGTGAGCGCATGACGGCAAACGCTCTCAAATCAGTTGCGATTTCTGTCGCCTTCGAGGGCCTAAAAGCGCTTGATGGTGTGAGTTTGACTATTCCCAGTGGCCGCATAACGGGTTTGATCGGACCAAATGGCGCCGGTAAGACTACACTCGTCAATGTTTTAACTGGCTTTCAAAAGCCGGATATTGGGCACGTAGAAATGGACGGCGAGCAGATTAATTCTGAAGCGACCCATAACATTCGTCATCTTGGCATCGCGCGTACTTTTCAATCAGGCCGCTTGTTTGGCGACTTGTCGGTCATCGATAATTTAGCCGTGACGGGCGTGGGGATGGGACTTTCGCGGCGGGACGCCGAGGAACGTGCGGAATCGATGCTTGAGTGGATCGGAATTTCCGCGCTCGCCGAACGGCAGGCGGGCAGTCTTCCCTATACCGATGAGCGCCGTGTGGCGATTGGTCGCGCCCTGATGCTTAATCCAAAATATATTCTTCTTGATGAGCCGGCGGCGGGTATGTCCGCGGTCGAGGCTGATGAACTCATTCTTTTAATCAGGCGAATTGCGAGTGAGATCGGGTGCGGTGTTTTGCTCATTGAGCATAATATCGGAATGGTTCTGCAAGTTTGTGAAAACATTTTTGTTCTTGATTCTGGAGAAATTATCGAGCTTGGCGCGCCCGCTTCGATCAGAGCGAGCGAGAAAGTGCGGCATGCCTATATGGGGACGCAAGCTGACGCGGAGGGCGATATATTATGACCCTCCTCGACATAAAAAATGTGAGCGTCAATTACGGTCGTCTGTCTGCCTTGCGTAATGTCAATCTCGCACTCGAAGAAGGCGAAACTCTATTTGTCACCGGCCCGAATGGTGCGGGAAAATCGACTTTTTTGAAAGCGATCGCAGGTGTGGTTGCGCTCAGAACAGGGTCAATACGCATGTTCGGAACTGAAATTGGTGGACGGGTTCCTGAAGATATCGCGCGTTTGGGTTTTTCGATGGTGCCGGAAGGGCGTCATGTTTTTGGCTCTTTGACGATAGAGGAAAATTTGCGTTTGGGCGTTGGTATGCGCTCCGACAAAAACGCAATCGCGCGTGAGCTAGAAGATATCTATAATGCTTTCCCTATGCTTAAAGAGCGTCGGAACCAGCCCGCGGGCGTTCTTTCCGGCGGTCAACAACAAATGCTGGTCATTGGCCGTGCTTTGATGACCAATCCGCGGTTGATCGCGATTGATGAGCCCTCGCTCGGGCTTGCGCCAAAAGTAATTGACGATGTCTATTCAATCCTCATGAAATTGCGGGATCGACGCGGCCTCACTTTGTTAATTGTTGAGCAAAGTTCAACGCGTGTCACCATGACAGGTGGACAAATGATTCTCTTGCGAGGCGGCGAAGTTGTCCTTCAAGGGAATGCGCGAGAATTAACAAAGGGTGATGCTTTGAAGGCTGCGTATTTTGGTTATGGGGAGAATCACTGATGACCGCTCTTCTCCAAATTCTCTTTGATGCATTAAGCTTGGGAAGTCTTTATGCTTTGGGAGCCATTGGCATTGCGCTGATTTTCGGTGTGATGCGGCTCGTGAATTTTGCGCATGGCGATTATATATCGTTTTGCGTGTTCGCCCTGTTGTGGCCCTCAATTGACGCCACCGCTATCGTATTCGCTGGTCAATTGCCTGCTTATTTGTTGATCCCCGTTATTCTTTTGGCGGGCGCGTGCTTATCGATGTTGTCGGAAATCCTCGTATTCCGGCGGTTCCGCAACGCCAATCCAGCAACGATGATGATTGCGTCCTTCGCGCTTGGCTTTGTTATTAAATATACGCTTTTGATGCTCTTTTCGAGCAGACCGAAATCGATTGATCTCTGGCATGAATTGGCGCTTCCAATCGAGCTTCTCGACGCGCGCATTCCGCTCTTACAGGTCATCACGATTATAATCACGATCCTTATTCTTGCAGGCCTTGTTGCGTTTTTGAAGCGCACGCGATTTGGTCTTGAAATGCGGGCTGCTGCAGAAAATTTCACAATGGCAAGGATGTTGGGCGTTCATGCCAATGCCGTTATTCTGTTGGCCTTTGCGATTAGCGGTATGCTCGCAGCGTCCATCGGTTTAATCCTCGTCACACAAACAGGAACAGTTGATATTCAGATGGGATCATCTGTGATGCTCGTTGCCTTTATTGCGACGGTGATTGGTGGTCTCGGCAGTCTGCCGGGCGCGGTAGTTGCCGGCTTTTTGATCGGCGGCATTAGTGTGTTGATGCAAGTTATTTTGCCGCTCGATGTGCGCCCGTTCCGCGATGCCTTTGTTTATGGGGCAGTTATTGTTGTTTTGATTTGGCGCCCTAATGGTCTTTTCGCGCTCCGCTCAGCAAAGCAGAGGGTCTAAATATGACGCAACGGTCATCCCTCTTTATGCGGACACTGTCGACGCCAGTGATTCTGATTTTGATTCTGGCGTGCTTCTTAGCTGTTGCGACGGTCGTAAATTCGGGGCCTTTCAATCAAGTTGTCATTGATGTTTTGGTAAAGGTTACGCTCGTTGTTGGTCTTTATGTCTTTATCGGGAATTCTGGTGTTATATCTTTCGGCCATATCGGTTTCACCTGTCTTGGCGCCTATGCCACAGCTTGGCTAACAATTCCGCCTTTGATGAAGAAGATGGCACTTCCGGGGTTGCCGGATTTTATCTTGGCAACAAAATTGCCATTCGGTATTGCCATCATCCTTGGGGGATTATTCGCTGCACTTTTTGCGCTTGTCGTAGGCAAAATTTTGATGCGACTTTCAGGCATCGCTGCATCAATAGCCACTTTTGCGATGTTGGCTGTGATCAACACGGTTTATTCAAATTGGGAACGTGTGACGGGCGCAACGAGTTCGGTTGTCGGAATTCCAATAGTTCGTGTAGTGTGGCCGTATTTTCTCGCGGCGGCAGCCGTCATCTTTATCGCGCATCTTCACACGATATCACGATCAGGACTCGCATTAAGGGCGGCTCGTGATGAGGCAATTGCTGCAAGCGCGTCCGGCGTTGACATCGGACGCGAACGTCTGATCGCCTTCGTGATTAGCGCCTTTATTACTGGCTTGGGCGGTGCGTTATCTGCGCATTCTGTTGGTGTTGTGACGCCAGACACATTCTATCTCAATCTCACCTTTATCTGCCTCTCCATGCTTGTTGTTGGTGGAATGAACAGTCTATCGGGCGCGGTTATGGGTGTCGTCGTTTTGTCAGTGATCATTCAGATTTTGCGACAATTTGAAAAAGGCGTTGATTTCGGTGGAATTATTTTGGCTATTCCAAATGGAGTACAAGAAATAACCATCGGTATTATAATGGTCGTTATCTTGATCGTACGTCCTTCGGGATTAACTCGAAATATAGAATTTGTTTGGCGCGGGTCGCCAATCAAAAGTGTTTCTGCGACAGAGCCATGATGGATAATCTTATCGCAGGATAAATGAAGTGTAACGTAAATGGAGGATAGGATGAAAAAATTTCTGACCAGCGTTGCCGGCGCCGCCATCATGATGGCCGCGCTCGGCTCTAGCGTCGCGAAGGCTGACGATATTATTGTCGGCTTCGCAACAGCAGCATCGGGCTTCATGCAGGCTTATGATAAGCCTGCACAAGATGCCGCCATGATCCGCATCGATGAAATCAACAAGGCTGGCGGCCTTCTTGGTAAGCAAATCAAGACGGTTGCTGCAGATACAAAAACAGATCGTGCAGAGGGTGCAAAGGCTGGCCTCGAAGTTCTCGATAAGGGTGCAGACCTTGTGATTGTTTCATGCGATTATGATTTTGGTGCCCCGGCTGCGCTTGCCGCCGAAGCAGCAGGGAAGATTTCATTCTTTCTCTGCGCTGAGTCGATCAAAGCGGGCATTCAAGGTGTAGGTCCCCGTTCTTTCTCGGGATCGGTGCTCGCAGCCGTCCAGGGCGCCACAATGGCGGAATGGGCCTATAACAAAAAGAAAGCGCGCAACTTCTATCGGCTTCTCGATACCTGGACTGAATATAACAAAGGTATTTGCGATGGCTTTGATTGGATGATGCCAAAGCTTAAGGATGCGAAGCTTGTTGGCCAGGACACGTTCAAGAACGAAGACACGTCGATTGCTGCTCAAATCACGCGTATCAAGAGCCTTCCACAGCAACCGGATGCAATCATGCTTTGCTCAATGATGCCCGGTGTTGTCAGTGCGATAAAGCAGATCCGCGCTGCGGGTATCAAGTCGATGATCATCAATGGTTCAGGTGTCAGCGGTGGTTACTGGATCAATGCGATACCGGATTTGTCAGATTTCTATGTTCCTGATCAAGGCTCGGTCTATGGTGATGATCCTAACCCGGCCGTGAATGAATTTAATAAAAAGTACAAGGCATTCACAGGAAGTGATCCTTCGAGCCAATATGTCTATCCGGGTTATGTTGGTATTGAAGTCTGGGCGAAGGCTGTCGAGAGGGCAAAAACAACCGATGCTGATGCAGTTGTGAAGGAGCTCGAAAAAATGAAGGACGAGAAGACCTTGTTTGGTCCACGCACCTTCACAGACAAGATCCATCACCAGAATCGCGGCCGCTATCTCATCACGGAAATCAAGAACGGTAAGCCTGGCGTTGTTGACGAGTGGACTATATCTGAAGCGATCCCGGTTGAATATCTCACGAAAAAATAATTAGAAGAAAAATATGATCCGGGCGGTTTTGCGATCGCCCGGATCTTTGGTTCGTAACTGATAAGCGCTTCGAACCTGTGGAGGTTCATCGAAATGACTGGATTTAATCCTGACGCGTTTTCGGCGGCATGGAATGCGCATGATCTTGATACGATTATGGCCATGTCGAGTGATGATTGTATTTTTCTTGCCTCAACGGGTTCGTCGCCATCCGGTGCCGTCCATCAGGGGCAGGCTGCTGTTCGCGCAGCTTATCAAAGCATTTTTCAGACTTTCAAAGATGCCCAATGGAGTGAAAGCCGTTCGACATGGATTGCGAAAGATCGAGTGTTGACCGAATGGCGCTTTCGCGCAACCAAGCCTGATGCAACAAGTTTGGTTATTGACGGTCTTGATCTGCTTGAAATATCCGGCGATAAAGTTCGAATCAAAAACTCATATCGAAAATCGGTATGAAAATAAATTATTTGCATTGAAGGGAGGCATAGAATGGTTTTAATCAATTGCGATATGGGCGAGGCCTTTGGTCTTTATAAGCTTGGTGATGATGAAGCTTTGATGCCCTTGATCTCGATTGCAAATGTGGCCTGCGGCTTCCATGGTTCAGATTTCAATCATATGCGCACGACCGTTCAGCTTGCAAAACGCCATGGCGTGAAAGTGGGTGCGCATCCATCCTTGCCTGACTTACAAGGTTTCGGCCGTCGCGAGATGAAAATATCGCGCGACGAAATGACAAACTGCATGATCTATCAAATCGGCGCTTTAAAGGGCTTTCTAGAAGCTGAAGGTATGGCGCTCAACCATATCAAGCCGCATGGGTCGCTTTATGGAATGGCGGCGCGTCAACCTGATATTGCGCATGCGGTATGCGATGCGGCCGATATTTTTAAAGTTCCATTGCTTGGCATGATCAATACATTGCATGAAACCGTTTACACCGAGCGTGGACACGGATTTATATCCGAATATTATGCTGATCTTGATTATTCCGATGATGGGTTTGTGATTATTAAACGCCAATATGACTGGAAAGATGCAACCGAAGCGGCGAACCGCGCCGTTAATGCAATCAAGACCGGCACAACCACTTCCGTAAATGGCAAGACTGTTGCCGTCCGTGCGGATACGATCTGTGTCCATTCGGATTCACCAAATGCTGTTGCGATCGCAACCGCTGTCCGTCAGGCGATTCAACCTTTTCTCACAGCGGCTTAAGTCGCGCTCAACAACTTCGTCGATAAGAGGAATTTTCATTATGGCAACCAAAGATATTTTGAGCCCTCTGCCAGGAACATTTTACCGCAAGCCTTCACCTGATGCGCCACCCTATAAAAAAGAGGGTGACGCCGTTAAGAAGGGCGATGTGGTCGGTCTGATTGAAGTCATGAAGAGTTTTCATGAAGTGCATGCCGATGCTGATGGCACGATCGCTTCCTTTATTGCCGAGAACGAAGAGCCGGTTATGGCGGGTCAACCTCTCATCACGTTGAACCAGTGAGGCGCAATTCGTGACGCGTAACGTGAAGACACTCTTCATTGCCAATCGTGGAGAAATTGCCGTACGCATTATACGCGCGGCCAAGGAAATAGGTCTGAAGACGGTTCAAGCACATAGTCTTGCCGATATGGAGTCTCTTGCCGTCAAATTGGCTGATGAGGCTGTCAATATTGGTCCTCCCGCTGCGTCGAAATCCTATTTGAATGTTGAAAGCGTTGTTGCAGCTGCGGTAGCGAGTGGTGCCGACGCTGTTCACCCTGGTTATGGCTTCTTGGCAGAGAATGCACGTTTTGCTGAAGCTGTCGAAGCTGCAGGATTAGTTTTTGTTGGGCCGACGCCACATCAAATTCGCATGATGGGTGATAAAGTGTCTGCACTCGAAGCAGCGATCGCTGCGGGTGTGCCTACTGCGCCCGGAAGTCGGGGGCGTATTGAGACGCCAGATGAAGCTGCGAAGGTCGTTGAACGTACGGGTTTTCCTGTGATGATCAAGGCGTCAGCAGGCGGCGGAGGGCGTGGCATTCGTGTCGCCAATTCGCGCGATGAGTTTGATCGCTTAATGCCTCAAGCGAGCGCTGAAGCGCTTGCCGCTTTTGGTGATGGCGGACTCTATATCGAGAAATTTGTAGCGAGCGCACGGCATGTCGAAGTTCAAGTGCTTGGTGACGGTCATGACGTTGTGCATTTTTTCGAAAGAGAATGTTCATTACAGCGTCGTCGTCAGAAGGTTTGGGAAGAGGCTCCTGCGGCAATGTTGCCGCCTGATGTTCGCGCGCGTTTGTGCCAATCGGCTGTCGATCTTGCCAAAGCGGTTCAATATCGAGGTGCAGGCACGATTGAATATCTCTATGATGAATCGTCCCGCGAATATTATTTCCTTGAAATGAATACGCGCATTCAAGTTGAGCATCCGGTAACAGAGATGATTACCGGCTTTGATCTCGTGCGCGAGATGATTCGGATTGCGATGGGTGAACGATTACGCATGCGCCAAAGCGATATTGTCATGCGTGGCCATGCAGTTGAATGTCGTATCAATGCCGAAGATCCTGCTAAGGGATTTTTTCCAGCACCTGGAACAATCGACTCGCTATCTGTGCCTGGTGGCGCGGGAGTGCGCTTCGATACGATTCTTTATCAGGGTTATACAGTGCCGCCCTTCTATGATTCACTTCTTGGAAAGCTGATCGTTTGGGATGAAAATCGTGAGGCTGCCCTTGATCGAATGAAACGGGCATTGAATGAATTATCAATCGGAGGATTGAAAACAACCAAGCCGCTTCATTTGGCCTTGGCTGCCGATCCCGATGTCCGCGCCGCGCGTTTCGATACACAATTTTTAGAAGCTTGGCTTGAGCATCGCGCCACGATGCTTGAAAATCATTGAACGGAAAATGAGGGAGGGCAGGAAGAGATGAAGACAAGATACTCTTTCGGCGGCGACGAACACGTCTTCGTCGAGTGCGATGAGGAAATGTCGCTGCAGGCCTTTTTTAAAGGGCTATCGATTACAAATGCGGTGCGCGAGAGCAAGATCAAAGGGGTAACCGAGATCTGTCCTGCGAACGCATCATTTCAAATCAAATTTGATCCGGATCTTATTTCGCCTGACGATATGATGGCTGAGTTGAAACGCCTTGAGGTGGGCGCCTCAAAAGGTGTGTCTTCTATCAGGACCCGTATTATCGAAGTACCTGTTCTTTATAATGATCCGTGGACGCATGAAACATTGATGCGCTTTCGCGAACGTCATCAGGATCCGAACAGCACTGATATCGAATACGCAGCTCGAATCAATAATCTTGAGACTGTTGAGAATTTTATCAAGGCTCATTCTGGTTCGCCTTGGTTTGTATCGATGGTTGGCTTTGTTGCTGGTCTGCCATTTCTTTATCAGATGGTTGAGCGTGGCCGCCAGATTGAAGCACCGAAATATCTGCGTCCACGAACCGATACACCAAAGCTGACAGTCGGACATGGTGGCTGCTTCAGTTGCATATATTCTGTGCGTGGCGCAGGTGGCTATCAAATGTTCGGTGTGACGCCGATGCCAATTTACGATCCTTCGCAATCGATTTCTTATCTCAAAGATTTTATGATTATCTTCAAGCCTGGAGATATTGTGAAATGGCGACCGATTGATCGTCCCGAATATGATCAAATTGTTGCGGATGTTGATGCCGGAAAATTTGTACCGCGCATTCGTGAAGTCAATTTCTCTCTCGAGGAATTTGAACGTAATATCGATGGGTATAACAAGAAACTTCAGGAGACGCTCTATGGCCATTAAGGTTGTCTCACCCGGCCTGTCTACGACGGTTCAGGATCTTGGCCGTCCGGGCTATTATCATATTGGCATTCCGCTTTCGGGAGCCATGGATCAAGCGGCGCTCGCGGCTGCCAATCTTCTTGTCGGTAATGACGAGGGCGCAGCGGGACTTGAAGTTGTTTTTATGGGTCCCGAACTTGAATTCACTGCGCCAGCGATTGTTGCGGTCACGGGTGGTGAAATTCCGCCCAAAGTTAATGGCCTGCCCTGTGAGACATGGACCAGCTTTTCTGTGAAATCGGGTGATGTTCTGTCATTCGATTTTCTGAAAGCTGGTGCGCGCGCCTATATCGCCGTTGCGGGCGGTATTGATGTGCCTGTTGTTCTCGGCAGTCGTTCGACTTATACGCTCGGAGCTTTGGGCGGACATGAAGGACGCAAGCTCCAAGCGGATGACGTCTTGCCCGTCGGTACACAGCCATCGAAAGCGCGCGCAGGTCGTTCACTCGACCAGAAACTGCGTCGTAAATCGAGCAATCCTGCCGAGCTTCGGATGTTGCCAGGTCTTTACTGGCATCGCATTACCGCGGAAGCGGGCAAACACTTCCTTTCCGATACTTGGAAAGTTGCTCCAGAAGCGGATCGTATCGGATATCGCTTCAAGGGTGGAAAGCCGCTTGAATTTGTTCCGCGTACGCCTCCCTTCGGCGCCGGATCGGATCCATCCAATATTGTTGATGCTTGTTATCCATATGGATCGATTCAGGTTCCAAGCGGAACGGAACCGATCGTGCTTCATCGTGATGCGGTATCAGGTGGCGGCTATTTCATGGTTGGCGCGGTGATCTCCGCCGATATGGATTTGATCGCACAATTACAACCTCACATGCCTGCTCGGTTCGTGGCGGTTGATATGCCCACCGCGCTTGCAGCGCGCAAAGACATGAATGTTCACGCGGCAGCAGTACGCGCTGCACTTCAATCATAAATCTCATTTTGAAAATGGACTCAAAATCATGCAAAGCACTTTTACTCTTCTGAAGGACTGGAGCGTTCGTCGTAGTCTGGCTCGCGATGCGGCTCTCATTTTAGTGGGATCGATACTCTTAGCGATTTCAGCAAAAGTGCAGGTTCCTTTTTGGCCTGTCCCGATGACGATGCAGACGTTCGTCGTGCTGATGATCGGCGCCCATGCGGGATTTCGTCTCGCATTCGCCACAGTGCTCCTCTATCTTATTGAAGGAGCAATCGGCCTTCCTGTGTTCTCAACCGGCGCAGGTCTTGCCTTCATGGCTGGCCCAACAGGTGGTTATCTTCTTGGCTTTCTAGTTTCTGCTGTTGTCGTCTCCGGTCTCTTCGCGAAGGGGTTCAATCGCAGCCTTCCCACAGCCTTTGGCGTTCTGGTTTTGGGTGATGCGTTAATCTTGGGGATTGGCTTTGCGTGGCTTTCGACCTTGATCGGTGCCGAGAAAGCTTTCGCAGTTGGCGTGTTGCCATTCATTCCGGCAGAGGCACTGAAAATCGCGTTAGCGACCGCGTCATTATTTGTGACAAGGATGCGCAAAGTCGATACCGAAATACTCTAACACGCTCGTCATTGACTGCGCATTTCGTTTGAGTTGCTTATCGCGATTGTGCGGTTGATCCCGCTCGGTCGCGAAATTCTTTTGGAGATAGTCCAAAGTGTGCTTTGAAGGCACGTGAGAACTGCGCGTGATCGCCGAATCCCCAGCGATAGGCTATCTCGGCAACCGTTTGGCGGTTGTTAGAATCCTTCAGCGTTTCCCGACAGGCTTCCAGTCTTTGCTCACGGATCCATTGCCCTAATGTTTGATTCGTATCCCGCATTAATTCGTGAAGATAGCGCGTAGAGATCTCGCAACCACGCGCCACCATTTCCGGATCGAGATCAAACCGGTCAAGCTTCTTTCGGACAAAACTCTCAATGCGCGTCAAATGTGCTGCTCGCACAGTGGATGCACCTGAGGTCAAAGTGCGCTCATCGGATTTCAGTGATAAAATCAACATATCGCTCAGCTGGCGCCCAAGAACCGAGCGACTTTCTTCGCTCATGGTCGGAAAACGACGCGGTACCAAATGTAGCATATCGCTAAAGAGCCCGCCCGCGCCGTTTGTTGCATCAAACTCCATGCTGCAAAATCGATCGGGCGATCGAATTTGATGAGCGAGCGCTTTGGCCTCGATTTTCAGAACCCATAAATCGGCCGCTTCAGCATGGCTGAATTCATAAGGTTCATGGCTCCGTTCAATAATGAAGCCACCCGGGTTGCAGCGCACATCTTTTCCGCATTGCGAGAAAAAAATTTCCGATTTTGTGGGCACTGTTATCAGGAAATGTTCTTCCTGTTCGTTCAGATAATGATGTGACAGACGCTGATAGCGCAGCGCTTCCGACGTCAATCGAGACAGCGATACATCACCCAACTGCCAGATTTTTAATTCGCCTGTGAAACGGTCCGGTTCGCGGAATTCAAGATCAAGTGGAAAATAGGCCGACGCGATAGCCTCGTGCCAGTGGCGGCTACGCCATTCAGGCTCGGTCATTGCGGTCGAGAACGCTTTTGTGGCGGTGTTGTCCACGGGCCCCCGCGTAGTTCTTTTAATGGGCCAAGTGAAAGCCGGATTGCGCCCCAAGTCAAGAAAGGGAGCGCGTTTTGCAAAGACCAGCTTGACGCCCCCTGCCTAGAGTGGCTCTAATTCTGAAAAAACTACCAAGGGAGGATGTTTCATGAGAGCGCCAAAGAAAAGCAAAGCCTCAGCAAAGAGCCGGAGCACAACGCGCGCAGCTAACGTCAAAAGCACCGCTAAAAAATCACCCGCTCGTAAATCATCTCAAAAATACAACCATTCGCAATTCGCTAAGTCCAAATCAACCGCCGTTGATCCGATCACGCTGTCAGTGGTCCGAGGCGTTCTTGAAACCACTCAGCGCGAAATGACCTTGGCGCTTGAGAAAACGGCGCGGTCAAGCGTGTTTAATCTCGCGCATGATTACTCAACGGCGATCTTCGATGCGAAGCCCGAAATGATTTTGCAGGGCCAAGATATTCCGATTCATCTTGGTTCTTTGATGCCGGCTATGAAAGCGGTCGCCGCATATTTTGGCGATGATATTCACGAAGGCGATCTTATTTTGCATAATGATCCCGCCTTTGGTGGCAGTCATGCCATCGACACCTGCATGTACAAGCCGATTTTTTACAAAGGCAAACTTGTCTATTGGACCGTTTGCAAAGGACATTTGACCGACATTGGCGGTCCGGTGCCGGCCGGATATAACCCAAACGCAAAAGAAATATATTCGGAATGTTTACGCATTCCTCCAATCAAAATTTGGGATCGCGGTAAACCACGTAATGATATTTTAAATATGATCTTCACAAATATGCGTGCACGTCGTGACCAAGAAGGTGATTTCAATGCACTCATTGGCGCGTGTCAGGTTGGTGAACGCAATCTACTCGCTATGCTCGATAAATACGGAAAAGCACAAGTTGATTCCTGTGTTGGCGAATTGTTGAATATGGCCGAGCGCCATATGCGGTCGCTGATAAAGCAAGTGCCCGATGGCACTTATGAGGGCATGGCCATTCTTGAAGATGCAGGACATGGATTTGGTGATTTCGAAATCAAAGCAAAAGTGACAATCAAAGGTGATAATTGTCACATTGCGATTTCGAGTCCACCGCAAATTCCATACTTCATCAATTCATATGAAGGCAACTCGCATTCGGGTGTCTATCTCGGTTTGATGATGTTTGCGCAATTGCCACCACCTTATAATGAAGGGCTCTATCGTTGCGTGTCGTTAGATTTTGGTCCGAAGGGTACCATTTGTAATGCGAAAGAACCCGCCCCGCATATGAATTGTACGACGACGCCAATGGAAACATTGACTGATGCTGTGCGTCTTGCCTTCGAAACAGCTATGCCTTCGAAAGTGTCTGCGTCATGGGGTCATGCGAATGGCTTGAATATCGCCGGTTGGGATAAAAGGCATGATGAAGAATATGTCACCATGGTTCTTGCAACGATCATTTCGGGCGCCGGTGCAACGCCGAAGCAGGATGGGTGGCATGCCGTCGGACCTGAGTGTTGCTTTGGTGCTCTGACGTCCGGCGATATTGAGCTTCTCGAATATTCCTATCCCATCATCATTCATCGTTACGGCTTGATGGAAGATTCAGGCGGCGCCGGTGAATTCCGCGGCGGATCCGGCACGGCGTGGGAAGTTGAGCCGCTGGATGATGAAATGACATTTATCATGTTTGGTGAAGGTCGCCGAATTCCGGCAGTGGGCGCTGCGGGCGCGTCGTCTGCCATGATCGAATCTAAAGTCGGTCGCCTTGAACGTAAGATCGGCGGCAAGGTTGAAGTCATCAAAGATAACATTATTGGGACGATCAAGCCAGGCGAAACCGTAACGAATATGAATCCTGGCGGTGGTGGATTTGGTCATCCGTTCAAACGTCCCGTCGAAAAAGTTGTGTGGGATGTCAAGAATAGTCTGGTTTCAATCAAGGGTGCGCGAGCGGATTACGGCGTCGTGATCAAAGATAAAACTTCACTCGAAGTTGATCACGCAGAAACCGCGAAATTACGCGGTGCACACGCTGCCCACTGACCCTTTTATTATGTAGAAAGAGATTGACCCATGCGTAGCAAATATCGTCTCGGCATTGATGCCGGCGGTACATTTACCGATTTCGTTTTGGCGGATAGCAGTGGACAAATCCATTTGTTTAAAGCACTTTCAACCCCGTCTGATCCCACGCTTGCGATCCGTAATGGTTTGAAACTCATATCGGATGAAATCGGCGAGAGCGCGGAAGACATCGTTTCAAATTGCGATTTGTGCATTAATGGCACAACTGTCGGATTGAATGCTTTGATCCAGCATAAAGGTGGCAAAACGGGATTGATTTGCTCGGCTGGTCATGAAGATTCAATCGAAATCCGATTGGGTCACAAGGAGGACGGTTATCGATACGATGCCGAATATCCCGCAGCTGAAATGCTTGTTCCGCGCTATTTAAGAAAAGCTGTGCGCGAGCGCGTCGTCTCAGACGGCTCGATCAAAACACCAATGCATGAAGAGGATGTTCGCGCAGCTTGCGAGTTTTTTATCAAAGAGGGCGTTGAGACGGTCGCCATTTCGTTTGTGTGGTCTGTCTTGAATGGAAAACATGAAAAGCGAGCTGCTGAGATTGTTCGTGAGATGATGCCTAATGCCATTCTTACGGTTGGATCGGAACTCTATCCGCAAGTGCGTGAATATACGCGCACGTCAACCGCTGTGACGAACGCTTATCTCGCGCCGATTTTGCGTCGTTATGTTGCCGCGGTTGACGCGTATTTTAAAAAACTTGGTGCCAAATATCCGGTTCGATATTTTCAATCGAATGGCGGCTTGGCTATTGGACAGGCGATGACTGATCGATCAGTCTATGCCATTAATTCTGGTCCAGCCTCTGCGCCGCAAGCGGGCTTGTTTGTTTGCGAACCGTTCAAACTTAAAAATGTCATCACCGTTGATATGGGCGGAACATCCTTCGACATCACTTTGACAAAAGACGGCATAACCAACGTCAACAAGAATATCGATTTTCTCCGGTACCGTATCGGCGTTCCGATGATCCAAGTCGAAACACTTGGCGCGGGTGGCGGGTCAGTCGGATGGATTGACTCACTCGGTCTCTTGCAAGTTGGTCCACAAAGTGCGGGGTCTGATCCTGGTCCAGCGTGTTACGGACAAGGCGGGAAAGAGCCAACGACCTCTGATGTTAATCTCGTGCTCGGCTATCTTAATCCTGATGGCCTCTTGGGTGGTCGCTTGCCGCTTGACAAAAAGAAGGCCGAACAGGCCTTGAAAAAAGTTGCCGATCCTCTCGGCATATCGGTCGAGCGCGCGGCCTATGGCATGTATACAATCGTTAACAACAACATGGTCAACGGCATCCGTCGCGTTTCGGTTGAGCGCGGCTATGATCCTCGCGATTTCGTTCTCGTTGGCGCGGGTGGTGCAACGGCCGCTCATATCACGGCGCTGGCACGCGATATGGGCATCAAGACTGTGATCTTGCCCAAGCTCGCATCCGGACTTTGCGCCTTCGGTCAGATCATTTCTGATGTAAAGTATAATTATATGGCAACAAGCCCTGAGCGTCTCCATAACAAGCAGGCTTATGGCCGTATTGATAAATTGTTCAAACAGATCGAGAAGCAGGGTATTGCTCATCTTGAGGCCGACGGCTTCAAGAAGAATCAAATTGCGATCAAACGTTCAATGGACATGCGCTATGTTGGCCAAGTTCATGAATGTACAGTCGAGATCGGAACTTTTGAAGTAACAGAGAAGACAATTGGTAAGATCATCAAAGCCTTTCATAAGCGCCATGAAGAGCTTTATACTTACTCCGAGCGTCAAAGCACGGTTGAGATCGTCAATATTGAATCAACACTCTATGGCAAAGTGGATAAGCCGAAAGCACCGAAATTGGGACGCAGCTTGCCCCCGGCCAAAGCGCTCAAAGGCAATCGTAACGCCATTTTCTCTGCTGATGGTAAAGCCAAGAAGACCCCCGTTTATGACGGCTCAAAACTTGGGGCGGGCGCAACAATTCTTGGCCCCGCAATCATTGAAGAAGTTACAACAACGATTGTTATTGAGCCGGGGTGGACAGCGAAATTGGATCCAAGCGGTTCATATGTCATAACGAATAAATCGCTTTGATATTGACGACTAATACATTCGGATGTGATCGACTGTTTAGGGGATGAAACTATGGCCTTTAAATGTGATATACCTGCGCGCCCGACCATTCAACTCGATGATGATGTTTGCCGCATTACGCGTTGGGATTTCGAGCCGGGCGCCGCAACCGGTTGGCATGAACATGGATGGCCTTATTTTGTGACGATGTTGGTCGAAGGCGTGTTGGCCATTCACGATGGTGAAAAGGTGACGGAAGTTCCGCTTGCAGCGGGTCAGTCTTATCGCCGCCCTTCGGGTATACGCCATGATGTTATGAATGCATCAAAACATCCAATTGCTTTTGTCGAGATCGAATTAAAAAACTGAAGAGCAGATAATTGAATAGCGAGGCCTGAATCATGAACAACGCAGCTTTAGCGACGAGGCGTACAGAGTCGATTTC
>Ga0194133_10000699_pt1 | contig 64498 bp, 77 predicted proteins | sample TA2KigOf40mmetaG_FD_155448 | JGI IMG/M metagenome (GOLD analysis project Ga0194133, IMG submission 155448) | Freshwater microbial communities from Lake Tanganyika, Tanzania - TA2015055 Kigoma Offshore 40m | ecosystem: Environmental > Aquatic > Freshwater > Lake | place: Tanzania: Lake... | reverse complement strand
CCATCTTATTTGTACAGGATAACTTTCCATAATTTGAATACATTGATGACCTTTTTGTTTTAGTTCATCTGCAAATTGCATTTGTTGTTGATTACGAAAATCCATATCCTTAAGAGTTTTAGTTCTAATACATTCGTCTTTATTACACCATTCTAAATATCCTTTTGTAATATTATACATCATGCATTTGTGTCCATTGTTTTCTAAAAGTTCAGTAACTTTATTTACTATGATAGGTGTTTTACTCATTTATTATATAAATTAATAATATATATAATTTTATATAATAATTTCAATTTTTTGAATCAATACAAAAAAATTGAAATTATTCTTATCTGAATTATTTTATATATATAATAAATTATATAAATCCACACATAATTAAATGAGTTCAACTGTTAGTACGTTTAACAAGGGCTTGACAAGCGATGTCAAAAGCGACCTTTTGGATACCAAAAGTGGCTATATCACTATGTTTATTAATTCAAAAAAATATATAAGTGGTAATATAAATAGTAATTCTTTATTTGATAATATTTCCAGAAAAAAAACAGGTGAAACTACAATTTGTGGACAATATTATGGTTCAGGAACGAGAATCAATGAATGTGGCAGTGTTTATAGACCACATGTTGGTTTTCTTGATATGCATATAAAAATTGTAGAATATACACCAGAAGGTGAAGTAATTGAAATTTTTGATAAAATTATTAATTTTAAAGAACATACAAAAAAGTTAATTGTAAAACAAATAGAAGAAATATCTGTTTGTGAAATGTCAAAAGAAGATCATGAATATCATATTAAAAATTTGCTTGAAAAAATTTCAAATGTAGATACTGGAACTTATTGTCCTATAAATGATTTTAGTAAAATTCCTATTGAACATAATGGAGTAAATTTTGTTTTTAGATTTAGACAATTACATCGTTTTGATAATGAAGTTGAAATTTCTGGCGTGTCATTTTTCTAAAAAATTTTTTTATCATTTAATAATTTTTAATTATTTTAAATACCAAAGTATTTGGATTCATATTAGTTTCTATTTCTATATCAGCAATCCATTCGTCCGTTATAATCATTACTCTTTTGTTTGAAATTCTTTCTTTTTTTAAATATTCTTTTAATGTTTCATCTACAATATTTTTAATACTATTGTAGCCATATAAACTTTCTTTATATTCATTCTCTAGGCATTCAAATGAACCTGTGACTGCTTTATAGTTATAAACTCTTTGATTATTATTTTTTAAATCAATGTAATTATCACTGCTATCACTCGTTTCAGTTAAAATTTCTTCATATATATCAACAAAATATTTGACTTTTTTTTCTTCTTTGTGTTTATTTTTATAATATTTATAAATTTTGTAAAAAGCATAAGTTGCTATTGATGCACTAAGTATATAATGAAATTTTTGCATAGTGATATATATTATAATATTATTTATTTTTATAAATCAATTTTTATTAAGTTTTTAATTATATATCTTATAATTTTTGTGTTCATTTTCATTATTAATTGATTGTGCTTGTTCTTCTAAATATTCCTGTTCAATTTTTACAATAAATTCATAATCTAAATTTGGTTTCTTTTCATTATTTTTTAAATATATATAATTTAAAATTTTGTAAAAAGTATCTAAAATAGACAAACTTGACATTAAAAAATAATTTATAAAACTTACATATACCCGTGGATAATTTTGCTGATAAAATAATATTATTTCTTTATTCTGTAGTATTATAATTCCCCATATAAAACTTGCAATCATTAATAATATTTTTATTTTTACATATACAACATCATTTAAAGTTTCCTGTATCATATCTCTAACTACTTTTAAAAAATGTAACATATTAAAAATAGAAATTATAATGTTGTATAGCATAAAATAAAATATTATTGTACTATTGTATAATGCATAAACTGATAATACTGACAATAAACCACTTATTGATAAAACTAAATCTATTAGTGTAAATATACTATATTTTAAAATTAACCAATTAAATTTTATTTTACACATCTATTATTAAAGTATATTATTTTTTATAAATTATGTGCTTTAATAATAAGATTTTATTTTTAGTGAAAAATAAAAAATAATATACTATTAAAAAATTGATTTAATTATATAATATTACTTTAATTATATAATATTACTTTATAATATACTTATTAAAAATGGAAAAAGATAAAATTATAGAACAACTACAACAAAAATATAATGAAATATTTCCTAAATATTGGAATATTGTTATGAAAAAAATAGAAGAACCATATAATAAGGAAATTGAAAAAATATACAATTATCTTAATATAAATATTAAATATATTGAAAAATACATTATTTTATTGAAAGATGATGAAACAGATAATATAGAAAAATATATAGATGAACTATACATGATTAAACAAATAAATGATGCATTGTATGAACCAAAAGAAGATACTAAATATCAAACAAATAGTAAAGTTGAAATTTTAATTGAATAAATTTATATAAATATAATTTAGTATATAATTAACTATATGCCTAGTAAATTAGAAAAATATTACACAAAAAATAAAGATAAATTAAATTTACCATTTAATTTTAATGAACCAATTCAAAAAGGAGATTTTTATAAATCAACTAAAATTATAGATTTTAGATATACAAAATTTAATCAAATTATAAAACCTGGAGTTATTCCATTTGGTGTCACTCACATATATTTTAATAATTTGTATGACCAAGAATTTGAACCTGATGTTTTTCCAGAAAGTGTTATTGAAATTTATTTTAGTTCATATAATTATATTTTTGAAAAAAATGTATTGCCAAAATCACTTAAAAAATTAACAATTGGTAGTACAAGTATTTCTATTACTTTTAATCTAAATACATTACCGGAAAGTATGAAAGAACTTTGTATTAAAGGTAATGACATTTATCTTGAAAATAAATTTCCTAATTCACTCGAAAAATTAAGTTTAATTTGTTGGCAACAAATAGATTTACCAGACATTCCAAAATCTGTTACACATTTAGATTTGTCAGATTTACATGATGAAAGTATTGTGCAAAATGAAAATTTTTTCCCATCAGAACTTAAATATTTATCCTTACCCGATACGTTTGAAAGTCTTAATAAATGTATTTTTCCTAATCAATTAGAAATTTTAAATTTTTCTGGCAGTAAAGACACATTTATGAAAGATGGACTATTACCAGTTTCAGTTCATACAATCAAAATTAAAGAATATCAAAAAATGATACTTTCTAGTCTACCATTTAGCGTGGAAACTATTATATTTACAGGAAGTATAAGAAAAAATATTGACGATATACCAATTACAATTAAAAAAATTAAAATTAAACACAAAAAATATGCTAAATTCTTTACCAAAATTCCATTTGATTGTAAAATAGTTACTTATGCTGAAAATAATGTTGAAGATAAATGGTTTAATTAAATTTTTATTTTTATAAGTTTGCAATTAAATGGCAATTTAATTAAATTCTCATCTGTATTTTCTAATACATATACTTTTTGAGTTGTAAATGGTAAATTATTTACAGGCAATTTTATTTGGTAAAATAAATAAACTTTTTCTATTGAATAAGGTAAATTTTCTAATAAGTTTATATGTGTTTCGTTAAATTCATTTATTCCATCATCTATTATTTTTATTTCAGTATAATCATCAGAAATTTTAATATTATTACATCTATAAGTATTAGTTATAAATATATTGTCATACGCAAAATTATTATTTTTAATAATACTAATAATTGATTCAATTTCACAATTTACTATTTCACCATTCCTTATTTTTTTAACATACATAAAATAAGGAATTCTATTTATTGACATTATAAAATCAATTTGAAAGTTATCTTCGACATTTATATCTCTCATAAACATATTTAATCTATAATTTGCAATTTTGCTTAAACAAAAATAATTTGCATATCTGGATGAAACTGCAAGATTTGCTTCATATTCATAATTATATATTTTTTCCTTGTAAATAAAATTTAGTTTTTCCCGCATATAGTCTTTATAAAAATATATTTTTAAATACAAAAAAATTGAAAAAATATATACTATAACACATTTTTAAATATATAATAATTACAATATGGCTCTATCTATTAGTATTGAAAATTCTTATATAAAGTTATGTATTTCTGGATGTCATAATGGAAATTGTAATAAACAATCAAATGGTTGTGGTGAAATTGAAATATTAATGGAACAATTTCATCCTTATGTTGCAACTCCATCAACAAGATTATTTTTACATATTCAATTTGGCAGAAAATATAAAATTGATAATCTTATACAAAAGTTCGATGAATATTTTAAAGATGGACAAAATATAGAAGAAAATGGTATTGATTATTTCAAAAAAATAATTTTAGAAGATTTAGAGACTGATACAACTTGGAAAATATGTACAAAATGTGATGTAGAATACAAAAATAAAAGTAGAACATTTGAAAAAATAAATTATGTTGTTCCAGAAAAAGATTTATGCTTTTTCCATAAAAAATAGTTTTTCATAAAAAATAGTTTTTATTTAGAATAATAAAAATAATAAATAACAAAATGTATAATTGTAAATTTTGTTTTAATGACGACATTAGAGAAAATTTAATATCTCCTTGTTTGTGTTCTGGAAATATAAAATATGTACATAGAAAATGTTTGGATAATTGGAGACTAACAAATTCAAATAATCAAAATTATTATGCATGTGAAATTTGCAAAAATAAGTTTATTTTAGAAACTGAAAATTATTTTGGGATTTTAACAAAAATTATTTTTGCTACTAAAATATTTCTTTTTAATTTTTTCCTTTTTGGATCTATATTTTTAGTAGGTAAATTAGTTAATTTATTAACTATAAAAAGTATAATAATAGTTAATAATACATACATAAATGATTTTTTATTTGGTCTGATTATATTATCTATTTTATCTGCATTCATATTTTACATACTATTATGTAATAATCATAATTTTGGTCAAAATCATAATTTTGGTCAATACCAACAAAGAAATATAATATATTCATTTAATAATAATCTTTTTTTACTGTCCGCAACAATTGTTGGTTTAATTATGATAATATACTATATTATAAAATTACAAATTTTAATTGTAAAAAAATATAATTATAACTTTAGACATAAATATAGAGTAAAGGATTTAGATAAATAAAGATTTACAAAAATAATATTTATATTTTATCATTCATTAATGCACTAATAAAATCATCACAATTTAATCCTTTGTATTTATCACTTAAAACTGGTGCTTTTTTAATTGACTCTTTTTTTTTTGATTTATTTAACTCTTCTTGTAATCTTCTTGCTATTTGCAAATCATCATGATTATCAGGTTCTTCTACTGGTTCTTCAATGTCAGAATCATCAAATTTTGGTTCTTGAATAACTGCTTGATGATGTTGTCTTATAAGATTAGGTCTAATATTTTTATTAAGTTCTTCTTGTAATTTTCTAGCAATTTCAGCATCATTAGGTTTTAATGATGCTTCAAGTTTTCTAGCAATTTCTTCATCCTTATCTGTATCTAAAGTTTGAATTTCAACATTTAAATTTAATAGTTTAAATATTTTTTCAAAACCTTCCTTTAAAATTTTAACATTGGCAATTGTATTTAAACCTTTAAGTCGTCCATTATTATTTGCATCAACATTATTTGAAAATGTTATTACTAATCTAGTAATATTTTTAATATCTTCTTGTGTCCATATAGAACTAATATTTTCAAGACAAGCGTTTATAATTGTTAAAATCATCATAATATTATCATCAGTTTTATCTCTTTTATAACTTTCAATAGCTTCATCAATAATTAATATTTGACTTTGAACATAAAATTCTTTTTTTAATTGTTCTTCTTTTATTTTTTTTATTTTTTCTTCTTCTTCCTTTTTTATTTTTTCTTCTTCTTTTTTTATTTGTTCTTCTTCCATAATTTTAATTTTTTTTTTATTTGTTCTTCTTCCATAATTTTAATTTTTTTTTGTTCTAAATATTTTTGATGGGCTTTCTTTCTATAATCATCCATTTTATTATTATTAGTAATTATATTTAAATAATATATATATATATATATGTATATTTTATTTCAATTTTTTTTATAAAATATTATATATAAAAATTTGATTATTTATATATTTATTATTATGGAAGCATTGATACATTTTAAACAACAATTTAATAAATATTCAAACAAAAAAGATAAATTTGATTCATTGTATATATTTGTAGTAAATAATATAGTTATTGAAGAATTAATTGAAAAAATATCAAAAATTATTTCGTCAATAGATAACATATCAGATGTTAAAAGAAAAAATTATTTAAAAAATAGACTTTGTAATTTTAAAGAATATCTTAAAACAAATTATAAACCAGAAGTATTTATTTCAGAAATATTTTTAATTGATGAAAATATTAATTCTGAAAGTTTTACAAATTTTCATAAACATACTTTACAAATGTTTAATGTAAATAAATTTATGTATGAATATTCATCGACTTATCCTCTAGAATGGTTGCAAAATTTATTATTAGATAGAGAATACATAAATGTAATTAAAATAAAAAATAATGATATACAGTATAGTAAAGTAAATTCAACAAAAAAAATAACACTTTATTCAGATTCCATTAAATCAATGGATTTATCTAAAATTATAGAAGATAAAATACCTAAAAATGAATCATATTTAATTCATGGAGTTTCGTCTGTTCTAAAAAATTTTATCGATAAAAAAGCAATAGGAATTTATACCAATGAATTAACTGATGAACAAATATTAAAAATTTCATCCAATATTAAAAATTCAGAATATCAAAAAGAATTAGAAGATATTTTAAATAAATTACTAGACCCAAAAGTAGGTAACAAAATTGTTTTTGGTAAAGATATACAAATTAGTATAAAAAATAGTTTATTAAAAACTCTTTATTGTACTGAAGAAATTTATGAAAAATCATCTGTTATACCAGAACATTTAAAAACATTTGAATTTAAAATAATTAGGCAAATTGAAAAAGGAGACATTTATGATAAATTAGAAAAAGATTTTTCCGGAGCTATTGGTATTAAATATTATTAAATTAAAAATATATTTTTAATATATAATAAAAATGTTTATAAATTATAATGGATTTTTGTCTTATCAATATCACTATGAATACATAAAAGAATATTTTTATATACAAGATTATAATAAAAATACAATTTCAAAAATATTGGATACTCTTAACAAAAATATAGATAATGTAGATATAATAGAAAGTCCTATTTCCAAAAAATTAACATTCAGAGTATCTAATAAAGATTTTTTACTTATAGATTTTGAAAATAAAAATTCAAGTTTATTAATTTTTACATTGGAAAATAATTGTTCAAAATGTAATCAAAAAATATAATTTCTTAAATATTTGGCTATAAAATAACAATAATGATATTGTTATTTTTATTATTAACAAATCCTTTGTTAATGGAAACTAAACTAAATTATAATCCAAATATATGTACAATAACTAATTACGATTTTACATTCTTATTTGATAAAGAAACTCAACAATTTAAGATTCATGGTATTTGGCCTGAACAATGTCAAGAATGTATTAATTGTGGTTATCCTTCCTGTTGTAATATAAATAATATAAATTATATGTATCCAAATGATACAACAAATTTTATAAAAAATTATTGGTATAACACAATAACTACAGAAGAATGTACTGGTAAAAAAAATGTTATTTTATTTGAACACGAATTTTACAAACATATTTCTTGCACTAATTTGAAAACGACAAATGAATTTTTGGAGTTAGTTATATTTTTATATAATGCCTATTATGAGCAATATGTATACAATAAATGTGTAGGTTATACTCAGCTTTGGCTAAATTTAGATAGCAATTTTATGTATAATAATAAAACTATTTGTTTATAATTATAGTAAAAACAAAAAAATTGAAAAAATAAAAGCCTAAATATACCCTGTCATATTTTATTATAGACCTGCAATCTTTACACAATGAAGCAAAGTACCTTGTTAAGTTATACCAAGTTTGACGAGCATTCTACTCTTGCTTATTTGCGAGATAAATATTGCAAAAAACCCATTAAAGTATCATCTTTTAGAACATATCCTTCTATGAATGAAGATGCCATTCATCAAACACAATTGAAATTTCGCCTAGACAGAGAACGTTTGGAAAATGTTAAAAGAAGTGTTGATTCTATGGGTATTCAGGCTGATGCAGAAAGATTTATAAGTCTAGGGGGTACTTTGGTAATTTCCCCACCAATGGAAGAAGTGGGAGATTTTAAGGTTCATATTAGACCCGATGATCTAGTTATTCCAATTTGTCCTGAAGGTATGAATCGTTCTCAAATTCTACATCTAGTTCTTTTGGCTATCAAGTCTCAAGTAGCTAAAAGTAATGTAACTAAACCTCATGGTGCAGAAAGCGGTTTTGATCCATATCAGGCATATACTGATGTTAATGCAGATAACTATTTTGGCTATATTCATGGTAAAATGGCAACACTTGCAGAAGCAGACAGGTATAATGACTGGATACATAAATGCTTTTATCAGTCATTTGGTGTAGAGAAAAGTCAACGAGTCGGACATACAGAATGTGTTTTAGCTGGTCATGAATTAAATCCACCTGAAGATGATAGCAGTACAAAAGCATTTGATAGACTAAGTGCTGATAGAACTACACAACGTAAAATAATGGATAATCTATTCTATGATTCTGACATTTTGAACTCTTACACTCGTTTTGATGGAAGTGTAGTTGTTTTTACATTCTGTAGAGCAACATCTATCTTTATTCACCGACTTTTGGAGGTATCTGGAGATAAAGATCTATCTAATATTGTAGTTATTTGCTTACCATATCCAGATGTAATCAGTCGTGCTGGTGGTGAAACTGAACGTAAAAAATATTTTGAAGAACACGGAGAATCAATTAACAGAGACGTTTTAAATATTATTAAACATCGTGAAGTGTTTAAATTTTATGCAAGTTTATTACAGCTTGTTTATATGGAATAACCTTGTGTTTCCAAATATTTAATTATTGTTTTTTTTTCTTTTTTTTATTTTTTTTTTATTTATTTGTTTAATTTCTACTTGTGTTTGTTCTACTTGTGTTTGTTCAACTTGTGTTTGTTCTACTTGAGTTTGTTCTACTTGAGTTTGTTCTACTTGTGTTAGTGGTTTTTCTAGGCAAACATCAGAACTATTAGTTTCTTTACTTTCTTTAAATTCATTAGAAATATTTTCAACAACATCAATAATATTTTCTGTAACAGGGGCTATTGTTTCTACAACATTGTCAACTTGCTGTATTTTTTCTGCTACATTATCAACTTTTTCCACGACTTCTTCTACATTGGATAATCCCAATTTTTCTGCAACTGGTTCAACTTGTTTAGACATTTCTAATATCTCTTTACAAAAAGTATTAATTTGTTCTGATACTTCTTCTAATTTTTTAAGTTCGTCTTCGCTTTTATCAAAATTATTTTCTGTATTTAATGGAGTATTTGGAGGTGTCGCAGTAACTATACTATCCTTTATTTCTATAGGTTCTGTTTTGTAGGTTGCTGATATTTGTTTATTGTAACTGGTACCGAATAAAAAATTACCCATTATAATATTATAACAATAGATAATTATTTATATTTATTTAATTATACAAGTTGTTTTTTATTACAAAAAAATTGATTTTTTTATAATAAACTAAATATGTTTTATGAACTTTAAACTATAATGAGTCAAAACTTAAAAACAATTGATATGGAAGTATTAAATCAATCTATTTTGGAAGGCAAATATATATGTAATAAATTTTCTATAGTAAATGAGCTATGTGAAAAAATAGAATATGTATATGCCACAATTTATTTTACTAAATTTTCATTATATATCAAAAAGACTAAAGAAAAATTAAAAATTAAAATCAATGCAATTGCAATAAGTAAAGATTTAATAAATTTTTTAAATTATTTGCCTTATAACCTTGATGATTTAGTTATTCCACAACTAATTACAAAAGAAACTTTGAATAATTTGCCTGTTAATTTAAAAAAAATGACAATTGTAAATTATGCTGGTAATGAATATTGGACATTGGAAAATCTCAAAAAAACAAAATTACCACACAATATTAAAATTTTTCTTAAAGATAATATCATAAATAAAAAACAAATTGTTATAGATAATTTTAATTTAACTATCAAGGATATATTTTAAATTTACAATCAAAAGGAATTTTTATTTTATCTTGAAAATCTTCTAAAAATAATTGTTTTTTTATATATAATTTTTTCAGTAAAACTGGTAAATTATCTAATGGTAGACGTATATTACAACCTAAATTTAGTTTTTCTAATTCTAAAGGTAAATTATCTAAACTACAATTTGAAACATCAAAAATTTTTAATTCTGTAATTTCATCTGGTATTTTGATAGAATTATTCAATCTAAAAATCAACATTTTATTTTGATAAATTAAAACATTCTGATGGTATACATTTATATTTATATTCATTAATTTATCTAAATTACATAATTTTGATGGAAGAAATAAATTGTGTTTTGTTACAATAGTTAAATTTTTTAATTTAGTTAATGACAAAATGCACTTTGGAAATTTTTTTATATTTGCATTTAGATTTAAGCTTTCTAAATTTATTAAAGTTTTTAATTCATCTATATTGACAATATCGTTTTGAATATTTTTTTTACTATATTCATCTTCAAAAGTACTTATTGTTAATTCTTTCAAATTTGTTAAACTAAATAATTGTATGGGTAAAAATGAACTTTTTAAATCGATAAAATATAAACAAGTTAAATTTGGTAAATATTGTAAATTTAAAAAATATATATCTTCATCATTATAACCAAAAAAGTTTATTTCAGTTATTTCACTATTATTTACAATTAATTCTTTAGTCAATATATTTTGTCTAAATAATTCATTTTTTAAATCCATTGTAAATATTATATCACTATAACTTAATGAATTTTTAGTAGTTATAATTTTACCAATTATAGACATTTTTGATATATTATTTTCTATAATTATATCATACATTTTTTGATATTTGTTATTTTATATTGTTAACTCATTAAGTTTCTTTATATAAAAAATTGAAAAAAATATATATTATAAGCAAAATAGAATATATAAGAATATAAATAATTAATAATGGAGTATAATAATATCAAAATGTTCAAGTCCAGAACTGTGGAACTTGGAGGAAATAAATTTGTTGTTTCTCATAAATCTTCGGGAATTTTAAGCAATAATATTTGGATTTATTTGGGTGTTGCAACATTTTATGGAAAAAAAATTTACAAAAAATTTTTTGAACCAATTGTCAAACAAATTAAAGAATGGTCAGATTTATTTTTCTTACTATTTTTAATTTTGGGTTTTATATCAATTATTATTTTTATTGTAAGTTTTCCTATTGCTTCAACTCGCATAAATCATGACATTCATGAATGTATTGATGAAGGTTTATATTGTAATACCTTACTTATGTTCTGCGAAAAAGAATATTCAAATAGTGTATTAAAACACGAATTATATGGTTGTCTATATAATATTATGAATCAAAATTATTGGACTGAATACAAAAATAATTTTTCATATTGGATTTATCAGTCATTTTATTATATTACATTAATAATTTTATCTTGTATTGGTATTGTTTTATTAATTCGTAGCATTTCTTTTACTATTCATTGGAGTACAAAAAAAATTATTGATGCTAAAAACTCTTTTTGTGATAATATACCTGAAATAGAAATGGTGTAAATACTTATTTGATTTTTGTAATTTTGCAATCAAATGGAACTTTATCTAATTTAAGATTATTTCTATATTTTATTTCTTTCAATGTAATAGGTAAGTTATTCAAATTTCCAAAATAATTTCTACCCAAAACTAAAACTTCAAGACCTAAAGGTAAATTATTTAGGTCTACATTACATTGATGTCCTAATTCTAAATATAATATCGTTGAAGGTAAATTATCAAGTTTTTGTGACCAACTATCAGGTAAAATTAAATGTGTTAATCCTTCAGGTAATTGCAATTTTATTTTTTGTCTAATATTATAATGCAATATTTTTAAATATTTTAATGTTGATGGATAATTTATATTTAATATTTTAAATAATCTTAAGTGTGTTAAACCTTCTGGTAAGATTATATTTTTATTAAATTTTTCTCCTATTTTTAATTCTTTAGTTTTTGCAGGTAATATTACATCATCGTTAAAATTATCGTTAAAAACTACATATAAATTAAGTTCAGGTAAATTTGCTAAATCATGTCTATTTTTAACATATACTGACAACATTATGAATTTTTTTTGTATAATATCGATATTTATTATAATATAAATATCAATTTTTTATAAAAACTTTAAGCGGTTTTTTTTATACTTTTACGACCTCTTGTTTCTTTTATAGGTTGTTCTACAGCTATATTTTTCTTGGCTTGTTCCAATTGTGCTTTAAGTGCTTTTGCTTGTTCTACTTGTTTAGCTTTAAGTGCTTTTGCTTGTTCTCTTTTCTCTTTAGCTTTCTTTTTTTCCTCTTCTTTCATAATTACTTGTTCGCTAAAAGTTAATTGTTTCGGTTTATTACTTGGTTTTATTGTGGAAGTAGTCCTAGATTTACTTGCATTTGATGCGACATGTCTTAATAATTCTTCAATGTCTTCATCTTCTTTTGATAATTTAAAGTTTTCTAACTCAAAATTAATATCTTGTTGTGTATTATTTTGTTGATGTGAATTATTTTGTTGTGGTTGTTGCATCATATTTTCCATTTGTGATTGCATTGACATCATATTTTGAAATGCTTGTGATTGTGTAAAATCATTATCATCTTCATTGCTTTTATTGGATGTTGAAATTACATTATTACCTATAGTAAATGTAGTATTTGTATCTAAGTCAATATCAATACCTGCTTTTTTTAAAGCCTCTTTAACAAGTCTTTTAATAGGGTCTACTAATTTACTATTGTCTTGACTATCTAATCTCGCTAAATTATTAATTACAGTTTCTAATTTATTTTTTACATCGGGTGTTAATTCTTCACCATCTTCATCGTCGTCGTCATCCGAATCGGTTTCATAAATTTTAGCAAATTCATCTGGATCTACATTTGGAAATATTCTTTGAAACATAAGTCTACCAAATTCATCCATTTTTAATAATTTTCTAAATGGTCTTGTGCAAAAAACTAGTTCTTCTGTATGTTTATTTCTTCTAAGAAAATCTAAACATTTACGAATATTCGAAATACTATCGCTAATATATATATTAATAGTTCTTTCAAAATCTTTAATAGTAACTTCATTTAATGATCCTTTAACTGTATTCATTAAAAGATTTGTTTTTAAAACTAAAATGCGATACATATTAAAAAGTTTATAAAATTCTATATTTATAATCCAATAACACATTTTAGGTTCTTTACGCTCTTTTAAAAATAAATCATATACTTGTTCATTGAATACTGCATTCATAAAATCTACTGCATTATATTGTGTATATTCTCCAAATATTCTATTGTTAATAACTTTTATTACATCTTCAATATCATAACTAATTTTTTGAAAATTTTCCATTGCAAAAACTAATTGTTCCAAAGTTAATTTACCATCAAATTTAAATTCATTATAAAAATCAATAAATTTTTTTATAACTTCGCTTTTTATCATTATGTTATGATAAATAATATTAATATTACTTTATATTATTTTTAACAAATAATATTAATTATTTCTAGGTAATTACTTTTTAATAATTTATTTTGATATAAATTAAAATAATAATTTTAATTTGCTTCATATTGTTTAACCTATTAAATATAAGTGTAAAAAATTGAAATTATTAATATTTTGAATCCAGTCTATTAAATAAATTATCACTCAACCAATAGCTAAATTTAATTACTTCCTAAAATCAATAATGAGTCAAAAAAGTATAATGTCAGTACTTGACTTTTGCAATATAGTAAAAGAAGGATTTGAGAATTCAGTCTCAAATCCTCCTGTTAAATATGGCAGGGTAATTCCTGTTATGAAAAGCCCTGGTTTAGGGATTCCATTGGAAAAAGAAGATTTTAGTTTGAAAGTAAACGAAATGTCAAAGACTGAAGTAATCAAAAAATTCCGAACTGGTGAATTTATTTTAGGTTTTTGGAGTTCAATGCATTCTATTAAAGCTGGTACTTGTATAATTGTTAAAGTTAAAGACAATGATGTAGAAACAGGAACTATCATTCTACCAATGGGTAAAAAAATTTTTGGTGCAAATTTTGTTTTCAAAAACGATAAAATCTGTAGAAATGATAAAGTGCATTATGAAGATATTAATCCGCATCGCATTAGACAATCTGTTACCATTTCATCACCTCAAGAATATGAATTACCAGAAAAATGCATTTTTCTTAGTATTAGTGGACATTTTTGTGTACCTTATCTTATTGAAGATTACATTAGGTTTAATATTGACAGAGAGTAAAATTATTTTTATAAATTGCAACTTTATAACTAAATCAAGAATACTAATTTTTATTCAATTTTATATATCTATAAAAATTGAATAAATTATATATGAATGATAAATATATATGATTTATAAAAAATGGAAATAAATGAAAGCTTAATAACTATGGCAATTAGTCCAATTACTATTAATAAAAATAAAAATGATTTAGAGGGCGTTTTAAATAAAATAATAAATTGGATTGAACTAATAGAAGTTTATTGTTTAATAAATAACTACAAAATTTTTGATTGTTTTAATTTAGACCAAAATTTTTTATTGTTTTAATTTAGACGCTATATATTTCACACACGAAATGAGATTAGCAAGTTTAGGTAGAGAATATAAAAATTGGAAAATAATACCTTCTAAATTACATGAAGATGGTGAAATGTGGTCATTTGATAAACTAGTATTAGCTTCAAATACTGGTTTAGTAGAATGGTATTGTAATAAATTTGGTTATTCAAAAGAAAAATATGAAAAAATATGTAATGATAAAAATGTAAAGATTTTAGGAGCATTCTATCATAGATTTAAAATTTTAGCAGAAAAAGTAAATGAAATATTAAATTTTTTAAGTGGTAAAAAAATTTATAATTTTGACTTGAACTGTATCGATAAATTATTAGCAAAAACAGATTTTAAGACTAGACAACCATTATTATATGAGTTGTGCATTAAAATTAAAAATTATGAAACTAAAAAAGATTTTTTAATTAAAAATTATATAAAAATAGAGGAAGTAGTAGAATTTGCACAAATTGCACTTTTTAATTATATTAGAGAAAATTAAATATATATAAATTTTTAGTCTTTATAATATATAAAATGTTATTAAGCTTAAATAAATTCCTTATGTCTAAATTTAAAGATAATTATGAAAAAGCAATAAGACAAAAACATAATTTTCTTAAAAAATTCTCTGATGGTATAAATATTGATTATTTAAAAGAAATGTGTAACGATAAAAATAATAAAATTTATTTATATTCAATAAATAAAGTCTTAACTGACGATTATAAAAACGAAATTATTGGAATTGCAGTAATTCGTAAAATTTTACATACTTCAACTAAAATAAGAATATATATACCACTTATAGCAATTCATAAAGACATGCGTTCTTTTGGATATGGTTCTTTAATTTTAGATGAAATAATAAATAAATTTAATAAAACTAAAACTAAAACATTGGAAATAGTTTTATTATCATTAGATAATACTTGTGATTTTTATGGCAAATTAGGTTTTGTTAAATCAAATGTAAAGTTTATAGAAAAAAACGAAAATACCAAAGATTGTATTATGATGATTAAAACTATTTGTCATAATTAGATTAAAATTAAATAAATATAAAACTCTTTATATAAAAATATATGCATAGTTGTGACATTAAATATTTATATGAAGGAACATAAGAATTAGAGAAATTTTATGAAAATAAAAATTTTGATTATCTATATTTAACTTGTTCCAATTGTAATAATAATGAAGAATACTTTAAGGAAAATTTTATATATTGTAAAAATTGTAATAAACATTTTTGTAATAGATGTAATTTTGATGATTTAGTTTATGATATTTATAATAAAAAAATATGTAATTGTGATAATTATGAACATATAACTTGTGAATTAGGACATTCTTTTTGTATAACTTGTAAACTTCCTAATTGTTATGAATGTGAACAAGAAGATTTAGAACAAAATAATTGCTGCTTTTGTTATGAAACATTCATTTATGATGATATAAATTATTGCGAATATCATTATAAATGCTTAAATATACAAAAATGCATAAAATGTGATATGCTTTGTAGACCTACATATAATCAAAATTTTTGTAATACTTGTTATTTCAAATATGAATATTAAACTAATTCAATACGAATAGCAACTACGCCAAATTCTTCTTCTTTTTCTTTTGTAAAATATTTGTAATAAACACTCAAACCATGTTCTAAACTTGGCATTCCAGGAAGACATTTTTCCAATCCCTCAGTTTCCAAATATTCAGCAAAATTTGTATATTCAGCTTTCGATGTTATTCTTGTTAAAATCTTTCTTTCCATAAAATCTTCATTGTGCCATTCAACAATATCATTTACTTGCATTTCTTGAAATCTGCCTTTATTAAGTCTTCCTTCTACTGTCTTTAGTCCTAAACCAATGAGACTAAACCAAGGTTCAGATAAATGTTCAGAATATTTAGCTTCCATTTTTTCAAATTTATTATTATATTTTGATTTATTAAATAATTTATTTTTTTTCAATTTTTTACCTCCAGACTGTTGTTTTATTTGTAAATATTTTGTTTTATATTTTATATATTTGTCTTTATAGTCCATATATTATATATTTATAAAAAAATATTTCTACCAATATATTTTATAAGTTTTTACGAATCATCACTTTTTGTAAATAATCCTTGTTTATCAAAAAATAAAAACAAACTCATTAATTTATTTTCCTTAATATCATCTAATTCTTCTTTATTTTTTAATAAATCTGTTGCTACTCTTTCAAATAATGTTTTGATTAAATCTTTACCACGACAAGTAAAATTTTTATATTCTATTTGTAATCTGCTCAAATTAATTCCTTCTAATAAATCTAATATTTCATCAAGTATAGTTTCTTTGGATAATTTTTTATTTATTCCATTAATATATATTTTATATATTTTTGAACCCAATTTTTCAATAAATAATTCTGTTTGTTTAGTAATGTATTTAGGATCGAATAACCAATTAGGATGTTTTTCTAAATTATTTTCCTCTAAAAAAATTAAAATTTTATTAGTCTTTGGAATATTCTTTTCTACTAATCTGAATGTTAATCTATGGGGTTCTTGTAAATGAGTTACTAAAAATTGTTGTAAAGTAATGTCATTTGTAAATTCAGATATCAAATAAATTAATTGTGTTGATAAATTTCCACGATATAATTTGTCAAAAATAAATAATCCCTTTTTGTGTTTCGGAATAATTATATTCATATCTTTTATTAAATATTTTATGACATTTAAATCAATAGGTGTATTTTTTATTTTATAACTATAAAAATATTTTGCCAACATAATCAATAGGTGTATTTTTTATTTTATAACTATAAAAATATTTTGCCAACATAAAAACATAAAATAAATTTCTTCTATTAATTTTTACTTTCATAGTTGTAGCGGGTAATTCTAAACCAATAAAATTATCATTTTCTAAAATAGCAATTTCAAATAATGCTTGATCATCCATTTTAATTGGAAATTTAGCTTGATATAAAATAAATGTTTTAGCTCTAGGAACAAGGTTGTATTTTTTTGCTATTTTATCAAGTTTATTTCTATAATCTTCTGTTATTTTTTTGTCTTTTGTATAACCTATCTTCTGTTATTTTTTTGTCTTTTGTATAACCTGCAAAATCCCAATCACGTATTAAATTTAATTTTAAAAATTCATTGAAATGTTTCTCAAAACTTGCTCCTGGATATTTATCATAAATCATTTTTAGTACCTTTAAACCCAATACTGTTCCACCTTTAATATAAATATCAATGTTTTCTTTCATTAAATCTTGAATAAATAAATTAAATTGATTTGCTTCATGTTTTATTTTACCTTCAATTAAATGTCTATTTATAAATTTAATTTCACAATCATTTTGACACTTTTCTTTGGAATTATAATAACCATTTGTTCCTTTTAAACATATTTCTTCAAAATTATTGTTTGGATTACAAGTATACTTATCGCCACCACCTGTTTGTTCTGAATAAGATTGGTCTATAATATTTAACTCTTCAATATCGATTTTAAGTTCTGTATATTTGGTTTTATATTTTATATATTTTTTATAATAATCCATTATGATTAGATATATTTATTTAATAAAAAAATCCAATGTTATTTAAAAATATTTATATTTACCTATTGTTTTATTTGTAAAAATTATGTATTTTACAAGTCCTCAATTATATTAACGTTACATCCAAAAGGTATTTTAATTTTGGAAACATCAATAGATTTTCTTATGTACAAATTTTTTAGCGTAATTGGTAAATTATTTGCATTAGTAATTATATAACTTTTTCCTAAATAAAATATATTTTCTATATTGTTAGGTAAATTATCAAGTAGTGAATAATTGATTATATTTGAATAATCTTCTATAATATATAATGTATGGATATTATCTGGAATATCTAACGTAAATTTTGAATCTCTAATTATCATTACATTTTTTATAATGTTATATTCCAAAAGATATTTTTCAAAAAAAGCATGTATTCCATAATCAGTATCGTATTTATGAAATATAAAAGAACTTGTACATATATTTTTGTTAAAATAATTTTTAATAAAACCTAATATTTCAAAAGAATCACTTTTTTGTATATTGTTTTCTATAATAAATTTTTCATATGCTTCATTTATTGCTGTTTTCTCACTTTTTTGTTTATCGCATTTATCTATTTGGTATTTATAAATTTTACCATCATCTATAAATACAACTTGATAAGGACTATCTTCAAGTAAATCTGACATTTTTATAATGATAAATTTTTATTATTTTATAAATAAATCAATTTTTTATGGTAAATATTTCATTTTTATTGTGTTACATCCGAAAGGTATTTTTAGTTTATTGATATCTGTAAAACTTTTAACATATAAATTTTTTAATGTAACTGGAAGATTAGTTGAATTCATGAGTAATTTATCATTACCAAAATACACAATATTTTCAATGTTATATGGTAAGTCATTTAATATTGAAAAACCTGTCAATAATAAATAATGATCCCGTAACACAAACAATGTTTTTATATTTTCGGGTATTTCTAATTTTTGTATTGAATCATAAATAATTATTGTATTGTCAATAATAATATTATCGATTGTTATTTTTCTTAATAATCTACCTATAATAAAAACTTGTATTTTTTCAGTATTTTTTTCAGTTTGGCACAAGTATAGTTGGAGACGTTCTTGAGTAAAACATATTATATTGGCTGATTCGCCCACAATATTTTGGTCTTCAATAAATTTTTTGCAACCATATTTTATTGCATCTAATATATTATATTCGTAACTAAATTCGTAACAACTGATGGCATAATCTTTATACAAATAATAAAGTTCATAGTTTTTTATATAATATGTTTTTTTCTTTGCTGATGTCATTTTTTTATAATAATATATTATTTTAATTAAATAAATCAATTTTTTAATATATGTCTATAACCATTAGAGCATTTTTCAATGGTTTCGTCATCACTAAAAACCAATCTTGGAAATTTTTCCGGGTTAATACAATTATCACACAAACATTCTGTATCAGGTTCATCATTCCAAACATCACATAAATTTTGACTATATTCAATACCTAATTCTTTCATTAGTTCTTTTATATCTATATTTTCTTCATATTCAAAAAAACCTTCGCATACCTCAAATAATGTTTCTGGTAAATCTAAAAATCCCAAACCACCATCCCAATGAAAATCTCTTTTTGGAAATATCATTATGGTATTTGGCTCAAATTCATCATTTATTACTGTATTGACAGGTGCATATACATAATCAGATAATTTTCTTGAAAGTTGACAACGACAACCAAAGCCCATTTTATTAAGATAATTATTGTCAGTATTATATTTATAAATCAATTTTTTCGATTTATTTTATAATCAAGTTTTGCATTTGATAAATCTATTTCCTCTTTCTCATTATAAATAATAATATCTTCTAAATTGCAAAATTCAATAATTAGTTCAATTGTATAACCTTTAATAATTTCATTTTTTATAGAAAAATCCAAATTTTGTAAATAATCTTTGTTTTTTAGATATCCAGTTGTAAATAAAGGTAAAATGATTCTATCGTTAAAACATAGTTGAAAATTTGGTGTCGATAATTCAATTTCAATAAAACGATAATCACTTGTTAATTGGTTATATTTATAACTATCAATAAGATATATAGAATTATCATTTGAAATAACACTCAAGTCAAAACCGACACTTTTAATTAAATATAATTGATAGTTTTTGCACAAATTTTTTACAGGAAGACCCGAAATAGTTAATTCAATGTTTGAATATAATAAATCTATTGAATTATTTAATAAAATGGTTTCTGTTTTTTCAAAATAATTATTCATTGTAGTATTACTTTATAGTAATAATTACTTTATAGTAATTATTATTTTAATCATTTTTTTTTATTGGTATAATTATATATATAAATGTTTTCCTACAAAGAAAAATACTTGAAATATAAAAATAAATATTTACAATTGAGACAACAAAAAGGTGGCGATACTTTAGAAGAATTACAAGACAAAATTACCTATACAATTCCTCGTTGTTTAAAACCTGGTGATATATTTCATCAACATCAGGGTGAATGTTGGAGTGATTCTATACAAATGTTAATATGTTTTACCGATGCAATTAAAAATAGTGTTCAGCAAAAATTATTTAACTTGACTCCTAAAGAAATTATAGAGATGGCTTATTTAGAAGGTAGAGAAAAATATTTAGCTCCAATTTATAGAAGAAGTGATATTAACAAAGAACAAAATGACAGATCTGAAAAAATGAAAAAAAGATTAGAAAAATATTTATTTTTATTACAATCAAGATTATGCTTACACCTTGATGAAGGTGAAATACCTCAATGTAGGCATATGACTGGAGAAGACATTACTTGTCCTTTAAAAGATAAATACGATAAATTTATTGTTAAAGAAAAAGAAGATTATGAACCTGATATACAAACATTTTTTAATAAAACATTTATTACGTTAAATCCAAAAATACAAGAAGAAATTACTCAAAAAATACAAGCTGGAGAAATTATAGATGAAGTTATAGCACCATACAAACCAAAAAAATTATATAGACAACGCAGTGAAATAACTGGTATTGGTTCGGCAGTTAAAGGTCTTAAATTAATAAATACAAAAAGCACAGCTAAAGATCATGGAGCAACCAAAGAAGAACAAATATCTATTTTTAATATTTTGTCATTTTGTCTGTTAGATAATAATAATGTATTGACTACCACATTGTTAAGGCCGATAAATTTTACAGATGAAATAATTGAATTATCTATAGGTGCTATTGTTGGTACGCCTCAACATGCTACTTGTTTTTATGAATGTGATGGACATTTAATATATTATAATGATAACTATGGTAAAATTAAATTAGATTGGAAAAAATTATTAAAAAAATACATTGAATATAAAAATACTCATACACTAATAGCCAAATGGTATACGCAAGGATTTGTTGTTTTATTCAAAGAAAATACAAATAATAAATGTATTCAACTAAATTTAGTTTTAGAAATAGAAAATGAAAATGCATTAATTGGTAGTTTTGAAGAATGGGAAGAAGGAATAATTCAAAACATAATTTTTATAAATAAAGAAAGTATGATTGGGAAGTCTGATAATGAAATATATGATAAATTAGAAAATCAAATTATAAATACAGAATTGTTTAATTGTAGTATATCGAACATAAATTTTGAAAAATTAGGTCAAGAATATGTGCGTAATATAATACGTAAACTTGCAGATTGCAATAATAAATTTTTAAATGAATTTTTACAAAAAATAAACTATAGTTTATTAACTAAAGAAAATAAAAATGATTTAATGAAAATTATAATCAACAAAAATATTTTTACTGAAGATGATTTTAAATGTATAAAATTTTTAATTGAAAATGGTCAAGATATCAATGAATTTAATACAATCGAAATTGCAATTACAAAAAAATCTTTAGAACTTTTGAAATTTTTAATAAAAAATGGTGCAGATGTTAACCAAAAAGTTATGTTTGGTAAAAATATGTTATTTGATTTAGTGAGAGATTTGTCTGAAAAAAAATCAAACTATTGTTTTATAAAAGTATTAGTAGAAAATAAAATTAATTTAAATGATAAAGTATTAAATGAAACCTTACTTGAATATATATTGACCTCCTATAGATTAAATGATATATCGTTAGAGTTGATTGACTTATTTATAAAAAATGGCATTAACATTAATGAAAATTTTGTAAATGGCAGGTCGGCTTTAGAAAATTTACTAGATAGTTATGATTTTAATGAGCAAAAAAAACAAATTGCAACTTTGTTGATAAATTCTGGAGCTATTTTAAATATTAATATATTAGAAACTGCTTTTAAAACTGAAAATACTGAAATAATTGAATTACTTATTAAAAAAGGTATAAATATTAATGAAAATTTTAGAAATGGCAAATCACCTTTAGAAAATTTATTGGTAAGTTATGGTTTTAATGAGCAAAGAAAAAAATCAGCAATTTTTTTAATAAATTCCGGAGCTATTTTAAATGCCCATATATTAAAATTGGCTTTAGATATCAATTGTGTTGAAATTGTCAAATTGATAATTGAAAAAGGTATTAGTGTTGATATATTATTAGAAAAACAAAATACTCCTTTATTATTAATTACTTCTAAATATTCCTTTAAAGAAACAGATGTTAAAATGGTAGAAACATTAATAAAATTAGGAGCAAATGTTAATGTACTTAACGATAAAGGAGAAACACCATTAATAAATATAGTATCTAGTATTGATAAAGGTGATAATAAAAATAAAATTGCCAAAATACTTTTGGATTCAGGTGCTGAAATTACTGCTTTAAATAAATATAGAGTAAATGTTTTAGAAATAGTAGAATATAAAAATGATCCTGAATTACAAAAAATATTTGATGATTATATCTCAAAAAATTGATTTTAATATGTTATATATATTTTTTTATATATATAAATTTATCCAGAATGTCTGACGAAAATAAAACTTTCAAGTCTAAAACTATTGAACTTTTTGGTAAAGAATTTGAAGTTTCGCACAAAGCATCAAATACAATTAATAATAAATTTCTTGTATTCTTAGGTATTATAAAATATTATCTTACTAAAGCATTACAACCAATTAAATATTGTTTTACCAGAATTAGAAATTGGGATTTTTTTGAACCATTCGTATGTCTATTTGGTTTTGTGCTATTATCAATATTTTTAATTTCTTTTATAGGAGCTTTGACTGAATATTTTACAAAAAAAAATTTTTGTCGTCAAGGATGTGATATTTATGAAAAGTATTGTGTAGGTTATAATGGTAGAATAGAAGAATGTATTGAAAATAACATGTATTTTTTACAAGAACTATTCAAAACATTAACTTTAGTAGTAAATATGTCTTTAACTATCTTGTACTATCTATTCATATATGGATTTATAATTGCCATAGCAATAAATATTTTATATGGAATTTTAAATCTTCTGTTTTGGTTATTTAATAAAGTATATCAACAAGTTGAAATACTAAATAAACAAATACCAGACATTGAAGAAATTTAATAATAAATATATTATTTAATAATTTATATTTATATATATATATATAATTAAATGAGTAATAGTTTTAATATAGATGAAGAATCGAGCGATGAAGATTTTGAAATTTTCTTAAAAAGAATTAAAGAAACTAAAATAAGTGAACCGACTATTAAAAAAGAGCTTGTTGAAAAATATTTGAATGATTTAGGATTGCAAAATTTTAAATTAAACACAACTGATAAAATTAGAAAACAAGTAAAAAATATTATAGATGCTACTGATACTAATTTTTGTGGAATATTTAGATATCCAAAAAAACCAAATGGTGAAATTAATTTTAATAAACTTAATTTATTCCAAAAAAATAAATCACATCATATGATAATATCATTTGAATTAATAAAAGATTTATCAGAAGAAGGCTTTTGGAATAAAATACAATTATTCAGAGATAAATTGGGTAAAGAATATATATTTCGTTCTGCTATTAAAAAAAAAGAAATGATTTCTGAGAAAGAAGACGCATATTTATTTAGATCATTTAACGAAAATTTAAAACATATGATTTTATATTTTTTATTAAAATATTTTTATCCAGACAAAAAATATAAAATTATCCCAGAGATATATTACTTTGGTTTATTGGTTAATCCAGAAACAGAAGAAAAAACTTTTGTTATCGCAATGGAAAAAGAAAATTTAACATTAGGAGATTATTTTAAATCAATGCCAACAAATTATTTAGAAATGAGAAAAAAAATTTTTGTAATTTATAGAGCCTTAGAATTACTTAATGATTTGGGTCTAAATTTTAAACACGGAGATTTAAAATACAACAATATATTATTGAACGATGAATATAAACCTATGATTATAGATTTTGGTAAATCATCTCTACAATTAGATGATTTAATATTTGATGAAAATGATTTTTCGACTAAATACGAAAATCCCTATATGAATGTAACTCATGATATAATGCAATTATTATGTTCTTTATTTATACCAAAAGTACCAAAGATTATAATGAGCGAGGATAGTAGAAAAATAGAAGATTATATTATTGATGTATACCAAATTTTTATTTTTTGTAAAAATAAAAATAATTTTATTTTAAATGCAGAAACTATGAAAAAAATAATTATGTACAAATATTGTGCTTTATTCATTCCATACACAAAATTTTATTTAGGTAGTAGACGAGGCGTCGATTTAAATAATTTATTAAAAGAAAATCCTTCTATAACCATTATTATGCGTTCTGATGAACTTGCAGAAGAACTAAATCTAACTGATGTTGAAGACGAATATATTTTTAGTAAATATGAAAAAAAGTATTTAAAATACAAAACTAAATATTTAGAATTAAAAAAAAATTTTTTATAAAATATTTTAATAAAAATATTTTTATTAAATCTTCTGATGAATCATCATCAAAAAAACACTTGCTAATCCTGAATATTCCATAGGATTGCTTAAAATATTTGTAAAGTCACTTGGAATTTCAAATTCGTAATTTAGCCAAGGCTTCAAGTCCATTGCCATTCGCTTTAATCCAGACTTTACATTTTCGGTCAAAACATCTGTAGTTTCTACAGCTGGAAAATATTCACAAACTAATTCCTTCAACCAACTATCAAATGCTGGAATTGATGCATTAATAATCATCTTATACTGAGTTTCCTTTGATGCTGTAGGAAAACTCTTAGCAGCCTTACCTTCTAATAAACTAGAGTAAGGCAAAATACCAACATTTAACTTTCTTGTAATTTCCAGAAACTTGGAAAATCCTGAATAAAAGTCTCCTACTGCCTTTGCCATTGGAAAAATATGAGAAGCTGTCTTACTTAGTTCATAAAGTTCCTTGATTGAATTATCGTGAAACTTGTGTCCAATATAATATGCGGCTAACTTTAACTTGTTGTAATCCACCAGTGGAAGATCTCGATGTTCGCCTTCCTTGGTATAACAAACATAACCCTCTGGATGCAAAGGCAAAAGAGGGTCAAAAGTCTTATTAGATGGAGTAAATCTGCTAATAAAAGCTAATGATGACAAACGTCCATAAACCACATCTTCTAAACCACGCATCAAATCATCCACTTGCTTTGCATTTTCGGTAATCCAAAAACGAGGTTCTGAAACATCAGTCAAGTTTAACATAGTATGTGGAACATTCATTAGCCAAGTGTTTCCACACCAAGATGCTCCCAAAAATAAATACATTGACTTGTTATAAGAGATTGCTAACTCTTGATGTAAATTAGCCCACATTGTAAGACGACCAGCACAAACTGTCTCCCAACACAAAGAAATGTTCTTACAATCATCCATAATTGGTAATTGGTTCAATACAGCAATCATTTCAGAGAACCAAAATCCACAATTCTTCTTGAAAAATTCAGTTGGACTTTCAGTAATAATTGTATCACGGGAAACAGGATAATGGCTATCGTAAATTGATGTAACAAAGTAATCTTGCATATCATTCCCAATACTAAGTGTTCCTTGAGTAGAAACCACTGCTACAAATCCTAAATTCATAAATCCCTTCAAAATCATCTTGCTAAAATCATCTGCATACTTGTTAATAAGTTCTGTCATTAACTTTGCTTGTTCACCGAAATAAAATGTTACTGTAAGTAAAGACCCATCAACCTTCTCTGTCAAATGTGCATTAATTAAACCATCATTTTCACCAGCCAATAAAATCTTGCAAGTACGTTGTTGACTATCAGATAAACAAGCAATCTTCTTTGCATCAGCAATATCCTGTGTAGATGCGATCTGTGCAGAAACTAACATTCCTGTCATTAATTCAGCTCCTCGTTGTAACTGATACTTGATTGGAACACATACTAAATCGTCCTGAACATAAAAGCAAACTCCTCGACATTGACGTGCCCAAGTTGGACGCCATAAACGATTAATTCCATCACGATACTTGATGGAAAAAATTCGACCATCTAATTCAGTTCCTTGTAAATAAGATGGACTACTTACAACAAAATGTTGTACAGCAAAACGACGCTTCAAAGCATCATAATTTACCTTAAAATCTGTTGATTCAGCTAATCCATAAATATAATTGACATATTCAACCACATCCATATTTGAAGTGTTTACAGAAGCATGAATACCCTTCTTTAATCCGTGTACTAGATGTGAAAGAAGTTGATAGACATGGGCTAATCCAAAAGTATAAAATTGATTCCAAACAATAGAAGTACTTAATGTACATTGAGGACGATTAGAAAAGTCTCGCTTAATATTCCAACTTTCCATTGCTGATGCTAATCCAGAAATATCGGAAATTCCAAGCTTGGAAAGAGGATTCATCAAAGAACATTCGCCAGAAAGAGAAATTTGCTTTTCTAGTGTCAAACCTAAACGATTAGCATCATGTTGATTGTGAGGTACATTGCGGTCAACTATGATTTGCAGAATTTCACAATTCAAAACATCATCAGAAAAGTAAGAATTAAAAACCTTACGATACAAACAGACAACAGTATCAATAATGCATACTTCACCAAAAGCAACTGCATTAGAAATACGTTGCTTGACTTGTTCATCAATTTCCTTACCCATTTCATTTGCCTTTGTATAATCATAACACGCTGAATAAGAGGATTGAGAAACTTCCAAACCCAAAATTGGACATACTAATTCTAACATAATGCTGTCTCTAGATACATAGGTGCTTCCAATGTCATTTTCAGTAAAATAAGACATTAATTGTCCTGCTAAAGTTGACTTTCCTGCGGCAGAACCACCAGCAATTACAATAATTAATCCTGAAGTTCCTAACTTGGAAAAAATCTTACTTTGATCCGGAATTTCAGTATTTAGACTTTGAACAAACTTTTCACGAGATGCAAAAAATTCTTCATCCTTTGCTAGTTCATCAGCACGAATGTTTCCAATCTTATCACCTACTGAAAGATATGTTAATGCCTTCTTAACGCTTTCAGTTTCCAAACTTAACCGTAACCACTTTGATTGAGTAATTGGACTAGTTTCATCTGTACAATGGTATCCGCACATATGAATTGAAACACAACGACACAAAGTGTCCCATTCATCATAAGTAAAGCCAAATGTTGGTGAATATGCCTTCTGCAAAATAATTCCACCAATTAATCCATGAGCAGGAAACTTGGTAACTCGCTTTGTCGTAGTCCCAATTGTAATAATTCCAGTACTCATTACTGATGGCTTTCCAATGTCGTGTAGTAAAGCAGTTGCTGCAGTAAAAATTGCATATTCAATCGAAACATCAGGATTTAATGCAAGTAAATACCAAACTGCAGAAATTGAACTCAAAATTAAGTGAGCAAACAAACTCTCTTGATGAAATTCACACTTGTAATCAACATTCTTAACATTGCAATTGTGCCAGTTTTGAGACTTGATGTGTCCAAGAAAAATATCCTTAAAGGTTGTTTCAATCATAGTTTCAATTCCCTTATGAATTGTTCTTGTTTGAAATGGAGTAGTCAATAAAGGATTTAATCCCATAAAAATACTAATCAAAGTTTCATTCAGAGATGATAAAGTTAATCCAGACTTGGACATTCGCTTACTCAAATAATCTATTATGGTTGTTAATGCTTTAATCATTGAAACATTGTCTAGATCGATGATAGAGTTAAAAAACTCCAAAGCCTTTAGCTCGATAGCTTCCATAGTCAGTATAGTTATATATGTATATATAAATAAATGTTTAACTATAGAAATTTTCAATTTTTTTTAATATACTCTCAACACCAAAATATATTTATCTCCATAAGATTCATCGGCATAATGTAATAAGCTATGGTTAAACATAACGGAATAACCTTTACTAGGTGTAATCGCTATTCTTTCGTGTTTATAATCTGGGTTTTCATCTTCAAAATTTCTTGTTTTTAATCGTTTTATTTTAGTTTTTCCTGTATTATCTTCTGTATTCGATAGATATATTATTAAAGTATATTTACTATTCATTTTTAGTTCTTCATCATAAAAAGGATAGTCAGTATGCTCTTTGATACCTCCTTGAATAGTATGATGAATTTTACCGATGTTGTCTATTTTGTTTGTAACTAAATATGAAGATAATAAATTAGTAATTTTAGTAATTATTTCATTTGGAACTATTATTTGACAATATTGTCTATATCCTCCTAAATGATTCAAATTATATTTAATCTCAGAATTAAACATATCTATGAATTTATTACATTCATCTTCATCTAACAAAAATTTATTAAGTATTACTGAATTATTTAGTTCTAAATCCATTATATTTATTTACTTTTTTTTTATATAATATGTAATAATCAAATTTTTTTGTATATTGGGCAAAAATTGAAAAATTATATATATAAATCTGTCTAAAATATAATAAACATAATTCTCAAAATGTCAAAACAACAAGTCAAAGATAGGCTTCAATATCTTATAAATACAAAATCACCTTTAGTCGATTTGACTAAACTTTGTAAAACAAACAATATATTTAATATATATGCACTTAAAAATATTGTGTCTTTAGAAAAATCGATTGATTATTATTTTAATGTTCGTAAACTAAAAAATGCACCAGATAAGCTATTGCATTGTCTAAACTTAACAATAAATGATATATTCCCTGAAAATGTTTTTGCACCAACCATATTTAATGTATTTGGTTGTCCACTTTCTACAGATATTGATGTTGCAGTGGTTGTAAAAAATATTATAGATATATCATTTTTAAGATTAGAAAATATTTACAAATCTTTAGAAGAATTGGGTTATGATACATCTAGGGAAATTGATTTTGTTCAAATTGTTTTAGATGAGCGAGGAGATTTTAGTTCTTCCAACAAAGGTTCAAAAGAAACTCAAAATATGATTTATTACACTTTTAGAAACCATAAACAAGCATATCCGTGTATTTTTGAAAAACCTGCAGATATTATTGAACCAATTGATAAAGTTAGAACAATTTCAAAATATGTTTTAGATAAATTAGAAGATATAATCGACAAGGAAACATACAAAAATACTAGAGATATAAAAAAACAAATTTATACAAATATAGTAAAGAGAATTGATTTTACAAATGGTCTACTAAAAAGTTTTGAAATTGTAGAGTTAAATTCATTTGTAAAGGCATTAAATGTTAAAATATTTCAAACACTTATTATTACAGATTATCCAGAATCAATTCCAGAAATTTATAAAAAAATAGAATTAGGAAAGTTATTTTCAACAAAATATGGGTTTGATGAAAATATTTGTTTGGCTTTATTGACTCGAGGAAAATTAGGAAATCCAGATTTAGTCTTGGTAAATGATACATTTCAAAACATTATGGACTTGTTTATATCTAAAAGTAAAGAAATCATTGATGAATTTTTAGATTTTGAAAATGTAATAGAAATGAACTATATTGCTAATGAGAGCTACGGATTTGATTTGTTATTATCAGAATTTTACAAATCACCACTTGTTCCGACTGATATATTTATTTCAACTATGGAAAGTTTAACACCTGAAAGAAAACTAAATAAACTTTATATTCTTACTTCAAATTATGAAGAAGTAAAGGAATATTTAGATGAAGATTTTGTTCTTAAACATTGTGATTTATCAGATCAGCGTTCCGATGAATGGATTGAAAAATTGGATTATTATTTATGTGGAAAAAATAATGGAGTTCCTATTTTTACTGGAACAACCTTTGCAGAATGGGTAACTCAATATTATAATCTTTGTAGAGGTTCGAGTGCTGAAATTTTAATGACAAAATGTTGTGATTTTTCAAAAGCATTAGGTCTTAATTTAATTAAATTTACTTGTGGATTTTTAGTTGAATCAAAAGATTATGGTGCAAAAGGAATTGCTCCTGATTTACTTTTAATAGATAAGAATACAAAAAAAATTATTCCTGTAGAATTCAAATGTATTGTTGGTAAAATGGAATATTCTAAGAACTTATCAAGAGAAATTAAATTGGCAAAGTTACAATTATTGTCTTGTAAGAATATTTTGGAAAATAATTATTATGGTTTTAGTTTGATAGTTTTAATGTTCATTTATGAAAAAGATGATAAATTTGTTTATGAAATTAGATATTCTAAGGTGTAATTTTTTATTATAAAAAATTGAAAAATTATATATATACATATTCTAAAACATTATAGATAAATCTAGGATGAACTTTGAACAAGATATCATTATTTCAAGAATTAAGGAACATTTAACTAATATTAAAATTGATTCTGACAAATTTTTGGAAATTATCAAAAAATACAAGGTTTCAATAACTGGTTCTATTGTTTTACAAGCAATTGTAAATAAACATTTTGAATATTCTGATATTGATTTGTGTGTTTTGGATGATAGAAATTCAGAGTTAGAAAAAGAAATAGAAAGCTTAACTGATGGAAAATTTTATAATATAAATTCTTTAGAAGTAAAAGAATCAAATAATGAAATTATATTAAATTATGAAAATGTAGGAATATTATCAGTTTCGACTTTGGATTATAAAATTAATTTAAATTTATGTGGTAAAATTCAAATTATTTATATTGATAAAACTAAACATATTACTTTAGACGATTTTATAGACACTTTTGATTTTGATATTTGTAAAAATTACACTGATGGAGAAAAAGTCGTCATAAAAAATCCAGAAGCAATTAAAGGTTCTACTGGAACTATAAATATTTATGAAAATAAATACATATTTACTGAGAGAAATATAGCAAGAATAATAAAATATTATAAAAGAGGTTTTGATATTAAAGTTAATTTTATTGATAAAAATATAATTTATGATGTTATGGTATTGATTGGTCAATGTAATCAGAGTGCAATAAAAAATTATGCTAATTTATTGATATTTGTTGAACCTAAAAAAATTATACCGACTAATTTACCAATTGAATTGGAAAATTTAATTATTTATTATTATCATTACGATACCGAAATAGATAATTTACCAATTGCATTAAAAAATTTAATAATTTATGATGAACAATATAAATTAAGAAAAAGAGACATTGATAATACTGACAAATATAAAAAAGTATACAACAAAATAAAATTACCTTTTGATTGTAAATTATTGGTCAATGGAAAGTTATTTGAATAAATTTTTATAAAAAATAAATTTATTTATTATTGGTCAATGTAAAGTTATTTGAATAAATTTTTATAAATAAATTTATAAAAAAATTCATTCTACATCATAATTCTTTTTGTTGGATTTACGACCATATTTTTCCCGCTTATATGCCTTGTCTGTTTGCTGATACAATTTTTTATGACTATTCTTCTCGGAAAAATATTTAGTATCAGATAATAGTGAATTCCAAACCTTAAAAACTACAACATCATCTGTAATAGAATAAGGAATTTCTTCTTCATTTTCTGTACGATAAATGTATTTCTTCTTCTTTTCATCAAACTTTTCATAAAGTCCAATTACTGGAATATGATAAATAGTGCGAGTTCTATCTTTTCTTGTATAAACATTGTTTTCTTCCAAGAATTCAATTGCAAATGAAAAATTGTCATCAGAAAAAACATAACTACGTTCTTTCAAATATTTTGGAATAATTCCAAATACAACATCAAACAAAGTCAAATGTTTGTTGTTTTTGCGCTCAATGTCAAAAACTTTATCAACGAAATGTCCAAGTTGTTTCCAATAATTATTCCTAACAGTTTTTCCAGAATATTCATTCTTTGAATCTTCACGACCATAAAAGTCTGTATTATATGCATCAAAAGTAGGTGTAATTGTATCAACTTCCATTGTAACAAAGTCTTATATAATATGTATTTATAATAATATTCTTATAAAACATTTTTCAATTTTTTTATATTTTACAAATTACATCTCTATTATCATATAATAAATTTTCTATAATGTCTGAAGCTTGTTTTCTAAATTTTTGTCTATCATTTGTTTTTTTTATTGTTATTTTTTCGTCTTCATCTGTATCTTCTGCTTCATCATCAGAATTTACATTTTCTAATTTATCTAATGCTTTCTTTTTAATACCAAATGTTTTTTTATCTACAACCAGTTTTTCTAAATCATCCATTCTATCGGATATCAGATATAAACAACGATCTAACATATCAGTTCCTAAATTTTCATATTTACGTCTTATCCATTTATTACCATTCCAAAATAAAGCATGTTTTCTGTTTTTATCAGTTATACAAATATTTTTGAATTCAGGAAAGTCATTATTAAAATGTAATTTTTCAATTATATTACAAGGTATTCCTGCACCTGTTGAAGACATAATAGCCTTTAATATTATTGAATCGGGTATTTTAGAATAATCTTCCTTTCCAAACTGGAATATATTTATATTATTTGTATTAGTTTGATTATTACTATTTATTTGACCATTGTTAGTATTATTACAATTAGTATTATTGTTAGTATTGTTAATATTGTTTTTTGTTGCTTCTTCATTTTCTTTTTTTAATAATAAATCCATTAATTTTTCTTGATTAGATTTGAGTATGTCAAACTCTTTTTTAAGTAAATCATATTTTTCTTTATCAGTTAGTTCTTCTTTATTATCTATATCTTCTTTTTCTGATAGTTTATCATTATATATTTCATTTTTTTCTTCGATATCTTTCTTTTTACAAAAACTTTTTTTATGTCTTATTAAATTATCCTTTCTTGAGTAAACTTTTCCGCAATCATTACATTTAAGTTCATTATCTTCTTTAATATGTTTTTTATATATTTTTTTATCATCTTCAACTTTATCATTTTTATTTATATTTTCTGAGTTATTTGAGTTATTTGAGTTATTTGAGGTAATCAACAACCTCAATGTTTCCTCAACATTTTTTCAGTTACAAGGCACTTTTTTTAATTTTGTATGATTTAAATAGTTTGTTTTTTGATTAAATGTTTTTCCACATTTTTCACAAGTATGAATGACCATATATATTGTATTATATTATATTATTTATATTATATTTATTAATTTTATTTATATAAAAAAAAATTATTTTTTCAATTGTTGAGTTATATAAAAAATAATTTAATAATTTGAGAGAGAGATAAAGGCATTATAAAAAACTTTTTTGAAAATAAATTTTTTATATATTTTTTATTAAATTATTAAAATTTATAATATTTTTTTACTTTTTTTAAGTTATTATTTTAATTTTTTAATAATATATTATAAATAGATGATATATGATTATATTTATTAGTTTTTTATAATTATCTAATATTTTATATATATAATAAAAGATATACAGCTTCCATTATATATATTAAAAAATTGAAAAATAAAATATCAAATATACAATTACTAAAATTAACTATAATAAATATAATATGAGTACCCAAGACATTAATTGTCATTGTTCTACATCGAACAATACCATTTGTACAATGAAAACAGCACAATGTTGTTGGTGTTCTGACAAAAGACAGGTTTACAAAATTTATATTGATGAATATGGAATGATTGAACCAAATATGCATCATTATTCAATGCCCCGTGACCTCTATTATTGCTCAAGTTGTAAGCGACCAGATACTATTAGTGTCGGAAAATTTACTGAAGAATTCAAGAATATTCTTCCACCTCCTGAAATCTTTCATGGTCGTATTACCAAAAAGAAAAAGAATGATAAGATTCAATTTAATGAGCATATTATGAAGAAGCAAGAGAGATTGATTCATGAACTTTTGAAGAAGGGAGAATATGATAAGTTGCGTCAAGAAAGAAGAGCTTTTAGTTTTTGGAATCATTAAAAAAATTGATTTTATTTAATAATATTTATTAGTATACATATATACTAATGAATATAGATTTTATAAAAATAAACAATAAATATATCAACATATCTTATGATTATTATAATTTTGATAATTATGATTATATATTAGAAGATAAACCAACTTTAAATTATAGTCAATTCTATCTAGTTTATAAAGACAATGATTTAGGAAAATACAATTTTTTCTTAAAAAAACTTACTATTTTTAAAGAACCTAAAAGTATAAAAGCAAACGATAAATTAATTCAGCTAATAAAAAATAATAGTATTACTTTAGAAAGAATAAACGACAAAAAACAATTTATTGAAAATAAAAAAGCAGACGAAGATAAAAATTATATTAAAGTTAATGAAACTATAAACTTTTTAGAAGGATTATTAAATGATGTTACAGAAGACGATAAATTATTTAAAAAAATAGGAGATTTTATAAAATATTTAGAAGAGTAATTTTTACATAAAATTAATTTCTACCGAACAATCAAAAGGTATTTTACTATCATTTATAAAATTTTCCAAATGTATTTTACTTTTTTTTTCTAAAGTTTCAATATTTGGATAATTTAAATGAATTTTTTTTAAACAAGGAGGTAAATTACTAAAATTATAATATTCCAAATCATAAAAATATAATTCCTCTAAATCAACAGGTAAATTATCAAACATTGTATAATATTTATCACATGGTTCTGTAAAGAAGAAATATATTTGTTTAAAATTTATTAATTCTGGATCTGTTCTAATATCTTTTTTGTAAGGATTGCAAATAATTATTAACTTTTCATCTTGAATAAATACCATTTTACTATCGTTATAAAATCTAAGTACTGAATAAGTTAATCGCAATTTAGATTGATATAATTTACCAAATTCAAAAATATCAATTATTTCCATTTCTTTTTTTTCAGCATTGAATTTTTGTAAAATAACATTTTTATTAAAGTTTAGATATTCAAAACGTGTTTTTGCAATATAATCAAATTCGATAGTTACAATATTTTTCGAGTGAAGTGTCAAAAATTTAACATTTGGATATGTTTCTATAAAATAATTAAAATTATTAACTTCACAATCATATATTTGTAAAACAGAAACTTGTTTATTTATTTCAATAGTTTTAAAATCAACTAATTCGTCTCTGTAGGTCTTTATTGTCATTTATTAAAGTTTACTTATTTTGATAAATATAAGATCTATTTATCAATTTTTTATAAAAATTAAGAATTATTGATACTAAATAATTGGTTCATTCGACCATTTCGTCTTCCCAGTACTAACCTTTTTCCATCCGCCGAAATGTCGTCTTCAATCTCCCAAACTAAATTTCTATCACTTTCACAAGAAATAATACACCAATAATTGTCTCCATCGCAATAATTAAATTCAATTTTGAATGTTTGTCGTGGAGATTGAGAATTTATTGGTCGAACTACTATTGGTGCACCCGCAACCAAATCACCAATAATTCCAATTGATTTTTTATTGCCAGAAGATTCACTTAAAAAATATCCTTTGTTATTTGAACCTTCAATAAAAGACAATGTAAACATTTGATTTGTATTATTTGTTCTGAACCATTGAATAACTTTTGTATTATCCGCCGTTAGACTCCCTTCTACATCAATATATTTTCTGGAATGATTTACTTGAATTGTGCAATATTGGAACGAATGAATTGTTCTTGTTGCCATAGTTTGTATACCTCTGAAAATATGAGTTTTTATAAGAGGAACTAATTCTAATCTATTACAAACTAAATATTCAAGCTCCATTACTTTTTCCTCAATTTCAATAACCCAGTTTGGATGAACAAATTCACCATCATAATCACCATAACACGTTTCTGTTAAATATTTATGTTTTAATGTTTTTTTCTCATAGTCATTGCAAAAACGTCCTTTGTATCCTGGAGGAATGTCTCTAGTTATTGATTCTTCTTTACTCTCAATCCATTCTTTGTTAAATGCAGATTTAACAAAGGAAAATTCTAAACCAAAAATGAAAACCTCTAGTAAAACCTTCTGAGGAAGTAGAAATAATTTTAGTTTGTCCTGAACGATGATCATTTACTATCCATTTAGTAGGTATTGTATATTTTTCATAAGTTATATTATTTCTAAAATGTTTAGGATAAATACCATTTCTGCGTTCCATATCAATACAAGTTGAACATTCACAAAGTCCTTTTTTATAATTTGGACAAAGACATCTAGAATTACTATTTCCCATTTTATATATATTTTATAATATTATAATTTAATAAATTCAATTTTTTAATCATATTTGTACATATTAAATTCACAACCAAAAGGTATTTTTATATCATCTGTATTTGCAATATCCTCCTTTTTGCAATATAAAATTTGTAAATTAAAAGTTTTTAGACATACAGGTAAATTAAATTCTAATTTAGCTAAAGTAAAAACATTACACGAAATAACTAATTGTAAATATTCCAAATCAAAAGGAAGATTGACCAATAATTTTCTTAAATTTAATAGTTCTATTATATTACATTTTTTTGGGTTTATTCTTATCCAAAAGAAATTATCTAATGTTAATGCATTCAAATTCAAGTGTGTAATATTTTCTATTTTTGGTATTGCACACAAGTCTGTAATTAACATATGGCTATTATGTTTAACATTTTTAATACATTCTAATATATTCGTTTTAACTCCCCATTCATTAAATGTATAAATGTTAACTAAATTATTCATTAGTGCCAATTTATTATTAACTATATCTATTTCTTTTTCAAAAATAAACCAAAAATAAATAAATTTTAAATTTTTATAATCTAATAATTTTTCACAAGATTTTTCAAAAAATAAATTTGGATTTTCTTTAGTTATTTCTAATTTTATTATTTCATCTTTTGATAAATTCATTTTATCTAAATCATCAATGCAAGATGTTTTAATGTTCATTATACTTAAATTATAACTTTTTATTTAATTTACTTTTATTTAGTAGTATATTTTTTAATTAGTTCTATTAAAACGTCTCCATGACAAGGTTCTGGTTTACACCAACAACCTAAATTTTTATTTTTGAGTGTTGTTACACCTTTTTCACTGAAAATCGGGACATTGAATCCTGAATAAAGTAAAAAAAATATAATTGTACCTCTGAGAGGCTACTTATTACTTGACACATTTATAAAATAATAAAATAAATGGGTTAATAAGTTTTATTTATTATTTTTAACCACTATATAAAATTACCTTATAATTTCGTCTTTAAGACTTAGGTTTTTCAGTAGGAATACACTGGAAAATAATAACCATTATGTATTACATTTTTATATAATTTTATTTCTTTAAATTATTTTAAAACTGTCCTGATTTTCAGTGAAAAAGGTGTAATTCCTTGAGAAAGTTATTATTATTTTTTATTTTATCTTCAATATAATTTTTATATTTAGTAATAACTTCATCTCTAGTTCCATCTTTACCTATCTTATAAGGATTAGCAAATATTGAACTTTCTTTTGGAAATCTAATTCCATTTATAAAAACTACACCTGCACGACCAATATATATATTATTAGTATCTTTCATCCATTCTTCTAAATTTTGATGGTCAGGACGTAGATTTTTAACTTTTACATTTTGAACTGACATATTACATATTTTATAGAATTAAGAAATATTTATTTATATTTTATTATGTCAAAAGTATAAAAATATAATTATTATATCACTTGAACATTTAGTCTTCTAGTATAGGTAGGATTTCCATTATTTGTTCTTTTTGAGCAAATACATATTAACGATATTACTAAAGTAGCTAATATAAAGAATATAATTATAGATTTTGTTTTATCATTATCAGTTTTTATATCATTTGAAGTATTAGTTGTATTAGTTGTGTTAGTTGTATTATTTATAACATCATAGATATTAAAAATGGTAAGATTTGCTTCTTTTAACATTTTATATTTTATTGTAGTATTAAAAATAATATTCTTTACAATTGTCAATTTTTATTAAAAAATATTTATATATAAAGATATAGATTGTAGGTTAATCACATGCGTTTTTACAATTTTTATTTTTTATAAATAATATTATATGTATTATTATTTATTTACAGTAGAAGAAAAGGTAAATCCTCCATTACCATTTGATATAAGATTGTTCAAATATGAGCCTATTGATAAAAAAATATACTATGTTATTAAATTTGATGAAAAGAAAGTAGAAATATTAGACGATAATAATAATATTTTAACGACAGGTGTAGTTGTAAACTCTACACCCGAAGAATTAGCAATTGGATTAGATATTGGAAAACTCACTTTTGCAGGTGGTTATTTAGTAATTAAAGGTAATACAGCAGAAATGACTATTTATGGTTCAGGTTTACCATTTGTTGAATCTATGAAAGGAAGTTTAAGAAAACTTATAAAAAAATAAAAGTATATTCAAACTTTCTAGTTTTTCTTAGAAACATATTCTTGCAAAATTTGTCTATAATGATGACATAAATCTGCAAAAACGCTTGGATATGAATTAGAATTTTCAATTTCATTTATTAAAGTAACTTCAATATCTTTCCAAGACAATCCTGATAAAAATCTGTCTTCCAATTTTGGTTTAAAAATATTCCATTTTATGAATTTTTCATCTCCCATCATTTCATAATAATTAATTATTAAATTTTTGTATAATCTGAGAATATCATAGACTTGTATAATATATTGTGTAAATTCCTTATAATATTTACCTTCAATACCTCCTAAAAAGTCTATCATAACATTTGTTACTTTAATATTTGGATTAAAAATAATACTTGTAGCAGGATTATCCATTAAATAGCCATAATCAATATGAAATATTTGACCTAAATTATTTATCATTATGTTATCTAAATGTCGATCACCTAAACCTAAAATATAAGATAAACTTGACGAAATTGCCAAACTTTGTAAAAATTTTCTTTTAACTGTATCAACTTGTTCATTTGGATTATTATCTAAAATATAATTTTGCAAGGTAAATTTATTATTTGAAACCATTCTTAAAGTTAAACTATCTTCAACATACTCAATTATTGCTAAATTTTTAGTTAACATTGCAATTTGATAAGTTGGTATTTTGTCAAATTGCTTTATTCTATTTTTTTTACTTTGTCTATAAAGTCTATCCTGTAATAATTTAATTAAACTAGCTACAATACTTTCTTTTCGCAAACTTTCGTCCTTTTTTACAATAAATTTTATGATTTTTCCTCCTAAACCTCTTGTAACCCTTGCTGATACTAATAAAGGAGAAGTATTACTTTTTAATTTCTCTACACTTAAAATTTCCATAATATGTTCATTAAGATTTAGTGGATTTAAAATTGGCTCATTTAATTTAATATTGTTATTTTTATATAATTCAACAAAAAAGTCAATAGTAATATCTATTTGTTTGGTTATACTTGTTAAATTATATTTTTTTATTAATTCATCAATAAAGTTTGTAAAATAAACATGATTAATTTCTTTATTGGAAATGTTATCTAAATATTTACTTTCTAAATAAAAATTTATTATACAATTGTCTATTTTAATAAATTCGTTAAAAATATCGTTTAAAAAATCTGAATTAGTAACATTTTCATCTCCAATTAACTTTATAATAATAAAACAAATTAATGGTATTGCTGATATTATTTTATCATAAAGTTCATCAGTGCCATTATAATATGTTTTTTCTAAAGCAAATTCAATATCTAATATATTTTGGAGTAATAATAATAAAAATTCTTGTATTAAAATATCATTCCAAATAATTTTATTAGCATTTTCTAATAATGATATAAATTTTAATATTTCTATAAAATCCAAAATATCATATTCAATATTACATTTTCTGGAACACATAAGTGTCCAGCAAGATACATTTTTATTTGAATTTTCTATTAATTCTGATAATTCAAAAATAATTTTAGGATCTTTAGTTTCATAATACTTTTGTAAATTTGATTTAATTAAAATTATTATCCAGTTATTATGTCCAGCAAAATAATTTTTACTATTCCAAATAATTCCTTGTTCCCATTCAGTAAAAAGATTAGAACATTTATATTGAATTTCTCTAAATTTGGATAATTGGTGTATACCTGCTTTATACCAAGAATTAGAAACAAGAAGAATTTTATTTAAAGAGGCAAAATCCATATATTCACATATTTTAATAATCCAAGTTATTTGTTTCAAATTTTTTATTTTATTAAAACAATCGTTACAAACTAAACTCTTATTACCATTTGCTAACCATTTAGTTAAACTAGAAATTTTTTGTTTATAGCTATCATCTTCTGTTGGTTTTTGTATAAAATTATTTGGTATTTCAATCATTTTATGACAACAAGTAGAACAAAAAACACCTCCACAAGCTCTACAATGATGTTTTCTTAAAAATATACCAAAAGTAGACATACAAGTTTGACAAGATAAAACTAGATTAGAATTTACCCATTTTCCATCAGATTTAGGATATATTGACTTTAATTTTGTTAATAAAAAATCTTTTTCTGGTGGAGTACAAGATATTGGAGGTGATTTTGAATTATTTTTTTTACTATCAACACATATAGAAAAACTCAAATTTGAGTAAGAACTTGATTTTTTCATAGGACTTGGTGTATTATTTATTGTATTGCCAAAATAAGATAATACAGGTAATGAATCTTCATCTTCTTCCACAGTTTCTAAAGTCTCTAAAATTCTAATATTTTTTTTTGCGGGAAACTTAATATCAATTGGTAAAGATTTATTCATCTAATATAGACATATATAATAATTATATGTTTAATTTTATAAAAATATTGAAAAAATTACTTAATAATATTCTAAGAATATTATATTCTTAGAATACTATATCAAAAAAATGCAACTAAATCAAGATAAACAAATCATAAAGTATGAACCAAATTTAATAAGCGAACAATTTAAAATACAATTTCCACCAAGACAATCTTGTCCAAAATGTAATAAAGTTCATTACTACAATATTGATAAAGAAATTTGTGAATTAAGTAATAAATTTACCGCTATGAGCTTTAGCAAATAATTTATTCATTATGTGAATTTACGTAATATTTAGAATCATATTTTATAGCTTCTGTCATTTTTTTATTATAGTTTATATTGCCATTTATCAAACTAATAATTAATTGTAAAAAACAAAATAGTTTATCTAATTTATAATTGTGCATTAAAACTATTCCAAAACTTGTACTTATAAAAATTAAAATTAAATGAACAACTAAATAAGATAATTTGTTTATAACATTTGGTTTTTCATTTTCTTTAAGTTTTGCAAAATATTTTAGAGAGGTTAGAGAATATCCAGAATAATAAAATAAATATATACTATAAATAACAAACCAACTCAAATAAATAAATGAACATTTTTTAATATATGCAAAATATGTATCAAGTGTTAAAATAGTTGTTTCCAAATTATTCCAATATATTTTATATGTTATAATAGTACCAAAAGAATGCAATGCAAAGGACGTTGTTTCACTTAAATTTGTCAAATTAAATTTATCTTTTAAAACTATAGAATATAACAATAGTGGTCCATGTAAAAAAGGATAAATTATGTTAATGTTATAATTAAATAACAATATTATTATTGCTAAAATATTTATAAAGTAGCAAAATTCATAAAAGAAATGATGATATTTTTTTTTTATAAAGTCCGGAATTCTTAAAATAAATAATATTGGCATAATAATACAATACCAAAGTCTCAATAAATCAATATTTCCAAAACCAAATAACCAACAAGTAATACCAAATAATAATGTAATAATTGTTAGGGAATATTTTTCTATTTGTAAATATATTTTTGATAAAAAAGAAAACATAAAATTATATTTAATACTATAATACCTATATAATTTAATTAAATTAAAATTTTAATTTATATTTTAATTTTAAATATTTTGATTTGTATTTCAAATATTTTTGTTTATAACCACCATCCATATCTAAATTAATATTATAAACTCTACCAAAATCCATGCCTTTTCTATCTGCAGTAAATTGTTTATGAGCATCTGCATGTGTAATAATTAAAATGTTACCAGAATATTTTCTTCTAATTTCCTTAAGTTCATTTAAAATTCTTTTATCGTATTCTTCATCGGTTTCAAATTCTTCAAAAGTTAAAGGTAAATTATCAGAATTATCTAAAGTAAAAGTCATTGAACTATATTTTTCTTCTACAAATCTTTTACTATTTTCAAAAACTCTATCTACAACGTGCGGTTTTTCAAATAATAAACTTGGATGTACTAATTCACCCAATTTGTTGTCTATGTGTATAGTTTTATCTGTTATATTTAATTCTCTAGAATTAACCACTAAAATAGCTGTTTGTATACATCTTACATAAGGAGAACAAACTATATGGTCAATTTTTTTATCTTCTAAATTTTCTACTAATCTAGAGATACTTATATGAGTATCTAAATAAGGATTAATTTTAATATCATAATCTTCTCTTATTTTTTTCCATTCTTCAAATTCTGGACTCCTAGTATTATCGGACATATCAATTCTTTCTAAATGTCTAATCATAAACATTTTTGGTCTAGAAACTGCTTCTGATACTGGTGCAATTGCTGGAGTATAAGTTCTTCTTGGCACCCATTTTGTTGGTGGTTTTTCCATAATTTTTATATATATATTATATAAATATTTAATTTTTCAACATAAAATATTCCTTATTACACAAAATTTTATCCCATAATTCACCTTCTGGTACATCCGAAAATCCAAAAACCAAAACATAATCACAATTTCTAACCATCAAAGTATTTGCTTGTTTATAACCTCTTTTAATAATTTGTTTTTTATTGGGCTTTCTTGCTTGAATAATTCTTGATAAATTATCTAAACTTTCAATATTTGAAACATCTTTATATTTTTTATGTAATTCATTTAATACACGTCCTTCATGAGTATTTAAAAATTGTTTTTCTTTACTATTAATTTCTGTCGGCATACAAAGTTCAATACCAGCATATTCTTCATCTTTTAAAAATATAGTTACTGGTATATGATTAATCCACGGATAACCATTTGAAACTAGAGTTATATCAGATTTTTTAAAATTATTTTTTTCAATAAAACTATTGTATGATTGTTCAACATATTCTAAGACACTTGTATTATTAAGATATTTTGTTAAATCATGAATTAATATAGGGGTTATAATTCCAATTTTTACCATTGCTAATTATATATGTTAATTGATGTTTATATATTATTTATTTAAATAATAAAAAAATCAATTTTTTGTTAGATGAATAAAATATATAGTTTATTTTAATTATTATTTTTGTTCAATATATTTTTATTGTAAATATATTTTTCTAAATGAATATTATAATTTTATAATGGAACATGAAGTCGCACCTATGTTATTTATAATGTTTATTGCAGGTCTTTTAACTACAATGAATATTTATACAACAAGTTTTGATGATATGAGATGGTCTTTAAATGATGTTTATATGAGTTTGATGATGTGTGGTTGGATGTTTTTAATTTGGGGTGTCATTTATCAAACAATGAAACATACTATTATTGGTCTTATGCTGTTAGCAATTACATTTTATAGTATTCGCACTCAATTTCTTATTTCACCAAATCAATATATTAAAGGTATGATACCTCATCATTCAATGGCTATACTAATGAGTAAAGAATTATTAAAAAATCAAAAACCAGATTATCAACTGGCTAACCTAGCGAATACTATTATTACTTCTCAACAGCAAGAAATAAATTTAATGAAAAGTTTGGAAAAATAAAAAAATTGAAAAATTATTATTATGATAGTAAAATTATATATATATAAAAAATAATAATGTCAAATTTAGTTTTTGTTTATGGTAGTTTACGTAAAGGATTCAGTAATCATCATTTTCTAAATAATTCTGAATATATTGGAGATTATACATCAGAAGAAAAATTTTATTTGATAACATATAAAAGTTTAAGTTTTCCTTATTTATTAGAGGATTTAGAAATTAATAGACCTAAAAGTAATATTAAAGGTGAAATTTATAGAGTAAATGACGATGTATTGAAAAAATTAGATAATTTAGAATCTAATTCTGTAATTTATCAACGCAAAAAATATAAATTTTTTAATGGAGAAAATAGTATTGAAGCATATGTCTATATTTTAATTAAACCTCCAATAATTGATTACATTAAGGAAAAAATAGATATTGACTATTTTTTAATTAATTCTGGTGATTGGGCTGAATATTTATATAGTGGTAAATAACTTAAAAAATAAATTTTTATAAATAATATAGTTTTAATTATAAAAAATGAATTTTTTAGATTTGTATTTTGATGAAACTAATCAAGAATTTAATAATGTTCATACTAGAAATGATAATATAGTTGTATTTGTAGAAGATGAATGTTTTGTTAAATTAGAATTTAATGATGATGGAACACAATTTAAAGTTCTTGAATTTTCAGAAGATGATTTTATGGCTTATTTAAAAGATGAATATTTATTAAATGAACTATATACAATAATTAAAAATAATTATATTAAAGAAAATTGGTTATTTATCTTAAGCCAAATAATTTTTGATTTGACTTATATGAAAGACTATTCAAGTCTTAAAAAATTTATAAAAGATCATATTTATCAAGAATATACGACAAAATCGTTAGAAAGAAATAATTTAAAAAAAATTGAAAATTAATTATTATTTTAAATTAAAAATATCACTAAAAATGTTAAAAATTCTATTATTAAGTTTATTAACATTAAGTTATGGTTTTTGTACCTGCAATTTAACATATCCTTGTTATTGTGAGGACATTGAAGGTTATGAAATTTGTAATCAAGCAGTCAAAACTTCAAATGCCTATATAAATACATTGTCAAATTTGGCCAGGATATATTTAGATAGTTATCATTATAGAGTATATACAAATGATCTAAAAAATTATAATATGAGTAACTATTGTACAGGAATAAGTAGTTGTTTTATCGAAAATTTTAATGAAAGTTGTAAAGGAGACAATTTTTATTATGATTGTGAATTAATTAAAAATTTTTTACCTTTAATAAGTAATTATAGTAGTTATTTATTTATTGATAATGATATAAAAAATACAATTGATAAATTTTCTTCTGGAGTACTCGTTATAATCGATTGTAATCAAAAAAATCATAATTCTATATCAATCATAGAAGATTATCCTTCAAAAATAAATTTTACTAATAATTCTTTTTCAAATAAATATAATTTAATATATATAACAATATTTTTATTTTTATTTTTGCGTTAAAAAATTTTTATATATAATTAATTATATAATGTCTACAATTCAAGCTGAAAAAGAGTTTGGTTTAAATCTCAGCAAAGAAATAGCAACTCAAGCTAATGTTGAACAAACTGCAAAATTAGCAGCTACTGGTGGTGCTAAAAATAGACGCTCCAAAAAAGCAGCAAAAGCTGTCTCTAAGAAATCTTCCAAGAAATCTTCCAAGAAATCTTCTAAGAAATCTTCTAAAAAATCTTCTAAGAAATCTGCCTTAGCAATGGTTGGTGGTGCAAAAAAAAGAAGAAGTTCCAAAAAGAGTTCTAAAAAATCTTCCAAAAAGAGTTCAAAAAAATCATCCAGAAAATAAAAACTTTATAAAATTAATTATACAAAATCATTAAATGAATATACAATGAACAAACATTTTGAAATATTATTTTTAAATAATAACTTATTTAAAAAAATAAAAATTACTATACTATAGTACATTATGATTTTTTTAACCATATTCCTATTTTTGGCTTTATTTTATGCTTTTTATCAAAATTTTATAAAGACTAAAAGTACACAATGTCAAATAAGAGATAATTTTAGAGACAATGTTGCAATCTTAACTAAATTAGGTTATTACAATTACAACTATAATTTTATTAAAACAGAAATATTAAGCGATTGTGTAAATTACATTATTTTTGGCAATAATCCAAATTTTAATTTAATTTACGATTTCTTTTTTGATAATGTTAATGTTGAAGATGAATTCTTACCTAATATGTTAATGTCTTATCAAGAACATTGTAAAAAAAATAATAAAGTAATAGGAGATACAACAGTAAATGAAATAATTAATTTTGTTAAAAAACAAGAATCATTTATAAAAATTCAAAAAACAAATGATAATTCAATGAAAAGAGCTATAGAACTTTCTAAATATTTGTACGATCGTAATACTGATTGGCTTATTGATGCTCTCACATATGAAGAACTTGATTTTTTAACTACATAAATATTTTATTTTTTTAATTCAATATTATCATTTATAATTGGATAATATTTCCCTTCATATTTATGCCATATATTTTTAAGAAATTCTTGTCCTTTAATAGCAAATGATAATTCATTATTGATAGGTTTTTTAATAATTGTTAAATTTTCATACCAAGAATTTAATATATCAATTATTTCTTGTTTTTTTAAATCCGAAAAAAAAGAAATATCAAAATATTTTTTTACATCGCCTTTTTTATTATACTTACAAATATAATCATTTTGTAAAAAGAAAATTTCTGATTGTTCAATTTTTGGTTTTGATAATTTTTTTAATTTATTATTTACCAAAACATTTATTTGAACAAATACAACATTATCATCTAAATCATCATCATATATTTTAAAAATTTCATAGTTGCCTCTTTTATTAATTGTTTTCACAAAATTATTTAAACTATCTTCAGGCATTTCTATAAACAATGGTTCAAAATATTTTTTAATATCAACACTTTCACTAAAACCACTTCCATTAATGTTATTAATCCTAATGTAATCATTCTTATTCAAGTAATCACACTTATCTATATCAATATTAATTTGTAAAAGACCTTTATAAGTAGTAATTTCTGTATAAATAACATAAAAATCATTGTCTGAATCAGATATTAAATTATGTAAATATTCTGGTAAAGTTATACTATTATAACTATTAATATAATTTATCAAACTTAATTCATCATAATTTTTTGCATAATAATATTCATCTTCATAATTTATTCCTGTAAAATTATAACCCTTTGATGTTATATAATTTGTAATATTTGAAAACATTTTAATTATATTATGATTTTAATATATTATTTAATGACAATTTCAATTTTTTGTTAAAAAAATTGAAATTAATTATAAAAATCAATAGTATTTTAATTATAAAATGTCTGCTCTAATAATAAATTCTTTAGAATATGATACAAAAGATATATCTCAAAATATTATAGAATTGATAAGATTTTCAAGAAAAGTAAAAATACCAATATTTTGGTTAAATAATTCTAAAACAATTACAGAATTTGAAAAAATATATAAACAAACAAAAGATTTTACTTTTGACCAAAATAATATATTGTATTATCTCAAAAAACATAAAATTACAAAAATCTATTTAACGAATTTTACAACAAATGATGTAACAAAAGATTTTTTAAGTAAAATAAAAGAATCAGGAATTTCCTATTATACAATTAGCGATTGTATTTTATATAGTCAAGAAACGGAAAATACTATTAATTTTGAAAAATTCAAAGAAAATAATACATCTTTTGGTTCAAAGTCTTTTCTTATACTTGATGCATTGAATTTAGATATTAATATAGAAACCTTTATTATACAATTAGCGATTGTATTTTATATAGTCAAGAAACGGAAAATACTATTAATTTTGAAAAATTCAAAGAAAATAATACATCTTTTGGTTCAAAGTCTTTACTTATACTTGATGCATTGAATTTAGATATTGATATAGAAACACTAAAAAAAGAAATAAATTTTTCAAATATGAATTCACATGGTTCTCCTGTCCCTCGATTAATTGCAATACAAGGAAAAATAACTGATGGTAAATATCCGCTTTATCGACATCCAGCTGATGAACAACCATTTATAACTGAATTTAGTAAAACAACTAAACTAATTAGAGATGAACTTTCAAAAATGTTAAATCAAGAATTTAACCACGTTTTAATTCAATATTATAGAAATGGCGATGACAATATAGGAGAACATAGTGATAAAACTTTAGATATAAAAAAAAGAACTAATGTTATAAACTATTCAATAGGTGCGACAAGAACAATGGTTCTTAAAAAAAGATTACTCATGAAAAACAATATGTTCATTTATTAAATAATTCTGTATTTAGTTTGTGTCCTGATACTAATAAAAAATGGTTACATTCTATAAAACAAGATTGTAGACCAGAAAAACTAAAATACCCAGATGAATTAGCATATAACGGCGAAAGAATAAGTTTTACTTTTAGAACTATTGCTACATTTGTAGATGAATTTGGTAATATACAAGGTCAAGGAGAACCCAAAATAAACGGAATAGATGATAAATTAGATATGTTAAAAGCATTTAGTAAAGAAAATCACCAAAATGATTTTGAATATGAAGAACATTATGGAAATGGATTTAATGCTATAAATTTCAAATTTATAAATAATTAGTATTTATAAAAACTAATCTATGATAATTTCTTCATCTAATTTATTTACTATTTTACAACCGAAAGGTATTTTTGGAAAAAATTTATTTATTAAATCCATATCAACAAAATACTTAATTTTAATTTTTTCTAATCCAATTGGTAAATTTGTAAAAGGTCTTTCTAATTCAGAAAGAAATATTTCTAAAATTTTTAAATCATCTGGTAAATTATCTATGTTTAGTTTGTATTGTATAACATATTCTATATAAGAATTATCATTTATTATAAAATCATTATCTTTTTTAATGAGTAAAGATAAAGAAACATCCTTTTGTAAAAATGAATCATTTTCCCTGAAAATACTTGTTGGATGTAAAGAAAATGAATCCATAAATATATAATTATTTTTATCATTTACGTCGTCATTTAACATTTTATCAAGATGCTGATATGATTTTATTAAAGAATAATAATTTAATTCTTTGAGAAAGGATTTATTATAATTTGTATTGAGTGAAAATGCAGCATCTTCAATATTTGTATTATGAAATTTCCAATAAATAGCTATAATTTTATCATTGGGTAAATCTATTAAATCAAAAGTTATAAATAATTCATTATTTGATTTTAACATATCTTTTGTAATTTTTTTAGTTTTTGTTATGGAATTATTATATTTCAAAAAATGTAATGTTGGTTCATTGATAATATCACTTTGCATTTATTGTTTTTATATTATAAACTTGAATTAAATTTTAAAATATTTTCAATTTTTATTTAATACTTTTAGCTATACTATAAGCAACAACTAATCCAGTAGTTATACTAAAAAATCTTTTATTTAATTGAATAGTGAATATTCCGTTTGGTAAAATAATTTCAGTTATGAAAGCACTCAATAGTCCTACTGAAGCTACAAAAGGTATTTTAGGATTAAGCATTTTTTATTAATTTAAATATACATAATTTTAAATTAAAACATTGGAAATCCCAATTTATTATTTTCTATTGGATTACATTTGTAATTATATAAATAATAATTTAAAAAACCACTTCCAGCAATAAATTTACATTCAGTCAAAATTTCATTTAAATTAAACATATTTAATAAATTAAATACATCCACATTATTTTCTTTTGCATAAAAAACTGCAATATTTATTAAATCAGCTAATTTCAAACTTTCATTAAAATAATAATATAAATAACTAGCTTTATATTCTTTATATTTTGTATTATTTTCTACTGAGTTATCAATAATAAAAAAACTAATCATATCAGTGACTTGTCCATTTAATTCAACAACATATGTATAGACTACATTTTTTTTAGACATAAAATAATGAGTAAAAGCATCTTTATCAAAATAATGAGTTAAATTAAATTTAATTAAATAATTATTTAATTTTTCTAAACAATTATCAATATCTTTTAATTCAATAGGTCTTATTACATATTCTTTTTTTGGTAAAGAAACTTTATATAATTTTTCATACATAGATGTTTTATCATTTGGTAAATTATAAAAACCAATTGAAGACATTTTTTTTAAATTAATAATTCTATGAAAATATTGTATAGTAGAAAGTTTATTTGGTAAATCTAAACCTGCAGTATAAATTGCTTGGAATATTCCTCTTAAATTAGTTCTTCTTGTAACTTCTTTAATCATAACAGGTGCTAACCTTTTATTTCTAAACTTTTTACTGATACATAATAAATCAATTTCCACTTGATTTATTATTTTTCCAAATACTCTTACTTTTACAGGAATACCAAAAATTGTTGCAATAATTTGTTTACTTGCTGCTGTTCTAACACAAATAAATAATTCTGGAAAATAATTTGGACACATAGTAATCCATTTGATTGATTCAGTAGAATATGCAAATTTTAAGTTGTCGGTATCAGATTCCAAATAATTATTATTTAAAAAAGTTTGGACACTCAATAAATCTTCTTGATTATTTAAATCCAAAGTATAAAATTCAAAACCTTCAGGTAAATTATATGGTTCTTTTCTAATTTGGTCAATTGTAGGAAATTCTATTGGTCCTATTTCACTTTCTGGTATAATAGTGGTTTGTAAAACTGGTTGTGTTTTCCAAAATTTGTGATTTTCCATTAATAATTATTTATATGAATTAATTTTTAGATAAAAAATAAAATAAAAAACAATTAATTTATTAAATCTAATAATGGTTAAAACAAATAAAGATGACTTGTATTCGTTTGAACATTGTGTTCAAAGATACAAGGAAAGATATAACAAGGTTCTAACATTTGATTCTTACAATGAACTTAACGAAAAAGTCAAAAAGTGGTTTAATAAAAATAATAATGAATTTAAAATTGTAAGTAAAGATAAAATAAATAAAAATAATTATTCATATATATTTGAATGTTATATATCTAACGAATTAACATTTATAGTGTTTGAAGACAATAAAAATTGCATTACAACTTTTTTACCAGTTGATTCAGTATTAAATAAAATTAAAAAACTTAAAAAATATTAATTTAATGCAACATAGAATAACTTGCATCTTTATATAATTCATTACTAGAAAGGAATTCTTCTAAACCAGAAGAAACCCAATTATATAATCCTCTATCATATTCTGATAATACTTGTTCAATTGGTTTGCTAGTTATCCAAAAAGTTTCGATTATGACATTTTCCTTTTTATTAAAATAGAAAATTGCAAATGCATTTCGTGTGTAATCTTCATAACTAGTAGGAAAACTATTAACTGCATTTGAAAATTGCAATTCATTATAAGTATCATAATCAGAACTATGCAAATAAGAAGCTTTATAAAAGAATAAAGAATTTGAACGAACAAGTAAATTAACATGAGCTTGAAATAAATCAAATTGTTTATTTATGTAATTACGTTTAATTGTATCCATATTTGTTAAGTGTTCTGGATTTAGGTTAAAAGGTATGTCTTTAATGAGTGCTAGATATTCATCTAATTTAATTTCTTCAAATTCCAATGGTTTTTCTGAAATCCATAGACCAATTAATTCATCATGGTTAAATCCATAAATTGAGAATACTGGATTTTCCATTTTAAGCATAATTTCTTTAATTTGTATATCGTCTTCATCCTTTGTTAGATGAATACTTTTATAAAGTTTGTATCCATTTGAAGCATATTCTTCAACAATTTTATCAAAATCTTGAGAATAATTTTTAACATATTTTTTTAAACCTTCTGTTGGATCTTCAGTTTCTTCATCGTCATCATCACCTGAATTTTTTGGAACAAGAATACGATTAAGGTCATCAATCATTTTTCCATATGAACCTTTAAGAAAGTTTGCACCGAGTGAATTATAAATACTCTCCGATTTTAAGAATTCAAATAGTTCTGCAATCCATTTATTAAAATCAACAGCAAATACTTTCAAACTTTCTTCCGAACATACTTGTTCTACAATTCGTTCGACAAGTACATCATAACGCTCCTTATCAGACAAAGAAACCTTATTAGTCGTATTATACTTTTTAGCATTAAAGTATAATTGAAAATTAGGAATTTTCTTATCCAAAGTCTTGAAAAAAGATACAATAGTCTTACAAGAAGGAATCCAACTACTAGTAGTAAAACTAGAAACAAGTTTTTGCATAGACATAATTTATACTATTTAATTTATATTTATATATCATATAAGATGTAAATTTCAACTTTTTGACAATAATAATGCGTTTTAAAACTAAATAAAAATTATAGCTATATTTTAATATGATGTTTTTAAATAATAATGATTACAAAAGCAATAGTTTATTAAATTCTACTAATAATAGATTTAATAATTCTTTCAACCAAAATCCTCAAATCTCTGCAAGTTTTTTTCCATCTGAAAGCAGAACTATTTCACCGCAATATCAAGGTATTCCTGATTTAAGAAATTTTGGTCAACATAATCCACCTGTTGATATCAGAAATTTTAATGGATTTAATAACAATGCTCATAACAATAATAATTTTGTAAATCCATATCAAAACAATAATGTTCAAAAAAATAAATTTAGAAATTACAAAAATACAAATCTTAATAAAAATAAATATAATGGTAAGGGACAAAATAGTTATAATAAACAAAATAAATATAATGGTAGACATAATAAAAATAATTATAGAAAAAATAAAAATAATGATAGACTAAGCAATGATGATTTAACTATTTTTGAAGATTTGAGCAAAGTATTAAAAGGTTTTGCAAAAAAATTCATAATGAACTTTTTAGAAAGTAAAATAGATGATTGGTTAGATGAAATTGAAGTAAAAGTAAAACAATATTTAAGTGTAAAAAATGTAAAACCTGACAAAAAAGAAACTAAAAATAAAGAGAATAATATAAATAATAATTTTTTTGAAGTATTAAATATACCTAAACAAACTAACACATTAAAAGAAACAAAAAATGAAGAATATAATGTCGAACCATATAATACTGAACCCTTTGATGAACCATGTCCTTTAGAAAATTTTAATGATAAAATAATTAATTCAACTGAAACAGTAAGTTCTTGTCTTGGTCATAGAGAAAGTAAAGAAGATATAGAAAATAAATTAAACCAATATAAAAAAAATTATTTATTTGGAACAACAAATGAAACTTTGTCAGAAATGTTAAATAATATGTCATCAATGACCAAATCAAATAATATAAGTAATAGTTTAAAAAATGACATTAATTTTAAAAATATTAATATTATAACGAACGAACAATTAAATGAACAAAATAATAATTTTAATGATAAAATAATTAATTCAACTGAAACATTAAGTTCTCGTCTTAGTCATAGAGAAAGTAAAGAAGATATAGAAAATAAATTAAACCAATATAAAAAAAATTATTTATTTGGAACAACAAATGAAACTTTGTCAGAAATGTTAAATAATATGTTATTAATGACTAAATCAAATAATATAAGTAATAGTTTAAAAAATGACATTAATTTTAAAAATATTAATATTATAACGAACGAACAATTAAATGAACAAAATAATAATTTTAATGAAGAAATCAATAATGAAAAAGTTGATGACTTAAATCAAGAAGAAGATACAAATGATAATGATTTAAAAAAATTCATATATAGTGAACTCTTAAGTAATTTTATGAATGGTTCATATGATGATAAATTAGAAAAAACTATTGATAATATTAAACGAGATTTAATAGACAAAAATACAAAAAAAAATTTACAAAATTCTGATAGCAATTCTACAGATTCCGATTCAGAAAATACAAGTTCTGATTAGCTATACTCTTCTACTATTGTTATGAAAGGATATTTTGGACTATATAAACTTTCATCCATCTCTTTATTTTTTAAATAATATTTGTGTATTAAATTTCCAATGTATATAAAAAATAAAATACCTCCAAAAATTCCTAGGGTTATAATAAGACCAATAATATTACCATTCATTATAACTAATAATATATAATAAAATAAGTTTTATTACATATTTTTTTTTATATTATATAATATAAAAAAAATGTCAAATCAATTATGTTATTATTCATTCACTATAACTAAGGATAATAATGAAAAAGAAACAGTTACTTATACAACTAGATCTCCTACATTAGCAAAACTAAAAGCAGAAAAATATGCAAAAGAAATAAATGGTAAATTAGATCCAAAATTTAATAAAGCATTAACGCCTCCAAAATCAGAAAATGAACAAACAAAAAACCTAATTCAAAAGGCTTACTTCGGATAAATACTTTTTAGTAATATTGTTGACAACATCCAATTTGGTAATCATAGTTATAATTATTATTATCTGAAAGTCTTAATACCTCGTATTTTTCTTCTAAAATAGTAGCTGGTTCTACTTGTATTTTAATAAATTCTGGTTCTGATAATTTTATTTTTAATATTTTGTTAAACATTAATTCAATACCTTCACCAGTTTTTGAAGATATTTCAAAATATTCCATATTTTTGTTTAATGCAAAATTTTTGGCTTCTTCGTAGCTAATAATTCTTTTTTTTGTTAAATCAACTTTTGTACCACATATTACCATTAATACTGGTTCAGTTACATAACGTAATGCATCTTCAATCCAATAATTTAATTCGTTAAAACTATAATAGTCTGTTATATCAAAACAAATTATAATAATATGTGAATTTCTATAGTAATTACTTGTTATACATCTAAATCTTTCCTGACTAGCAGTATCCCATAATTGTAATTTTATTTTATAGTTATCGATCACTATATCTTTAAATTTGTAATCTACGCCAATTGTAGTTATAAAATGTTGATGAAAATTATTTGAAACATATCTCTCTAAAATAGAAGATTTACCGACACCACTACTTCCTATTAATAAACACTTAATAAAAGCATTAATAAATTTTGTCGGTGCACTAACTTCTTTGATTTCTATTATTTCTTCATTGTTATTAACAAAATAATTATTCATATTTGAATACATTTTTTGTATATATAATTATAATTACTTATAAATTTTAATTTTTATTTAAAAATATATTACTAAACTAATAATATAAATGTTTTTTTTCCTAAACATAACAATTACACTTTTATTTATTGTCTTATTTTTTGCGAAATTAAAAATTATTAATAAATCAACATCAACTAACATATTCAATAAAATTTATGGTATTTTCAAATTAAAAAATGAAAATAATAATATCATAAATACACCTAGTATCAATTATACTGAAGTACTACTACAAGAACAACAAGAAGTACAACAAGAAGAACAACAAGAAGTACAACAAGAAAAGAAGAACAACAAGAAGAACAACAAGAAGTACGACAAAAAGTACAACAAGAAAAAGAAAAAAAACAAGAAGTACAACAAGAAAAAGAACAAGAAGAACAACAAGAAGAACAACAAGAAGTACAACAAAAAGTACAACAAGAAAAAGAACAAGAAGAACAACAAGAAGAACAACAAGAAGTACAACAAAAAGTACAACAAGAAAAAGAACAAGAAGAACAACAAGAAGAACAACAAGAAGAACAACAAGAAGTACAACAAGAAGTACAACAAGAAGTATCAGAAAATATGAATTCAATTCCGAATGCTGTTAATTACAAATATAATGTAATTAAACACCTAGAACATTATATTGCGGATACTTTTAATAATAAAGATGAAAATATTGAAACAAGTTACAAGATTCAAACAAATGTTTTAGAAGAAATAAAAAATCAAATAAAAGAAAAAGGAATAACTTCTTTAAAGAATTTCAATAAAATATTAACTAAATATGAATATAAAAAACATAAAAAGGATATTTTGCGAATATTAAATTATAAAATTCCTATTTTAAGCGATGAAGACAAAATAAAAATAATTAATCATTTTAAAAATAACAAAGTTAAATTTTCAAGATTTAAAAATGGAAAAGCACCATTCAAAAGTTTTTATGATATTTGTGAAGAATCAATGGATGATTTAGGTATAAAAAATACTTTAAAATTAGAAAAAGTAGAAGATAATATTGAAAATTTAGATAGTATAAATGAAACAGGTGAAAATTATCTAATTACAAAAAAAAATCAATAAAAAATTTATATTTCTTTTTTAATGTGTTTTAGTAATTTATCACATAAATTATTAATTTTGTCGTCATTATTTTTTATCCATTCATCCATAATTAATTTCATATCATTGAAAGAATAAATATTATCTAAATTAATTGTTTTTGATAATTTAAAATCTATTCTTTCAAGTTTATTTCCTTGTACAAATCTGTCAATTAATTTTAATTGGTAATTGTGTTCTGCTATATTAGCATTAAACAATATATCAATAATTTTAGCAGCCCAGCCTATTTTACCAAAATTACCTGTAGAATAATTAACATCATAATATCCAGTTCCTAATGATAATGTATAGAAACTTTCATATTCAATATTATCATTGCCTTTAATTTCATTTTCATTTTCTTTATTTTTAATATTAAAATAATCATATGCATCTAAAAAACATTGTTCAATAGGATTATTACTTACAACTCCACCATCAATTAAGAGATATTTTTGTTCATTTATAAAAGTTTCATAAGGAGAAAAATATGTTGGTGCTGCTGTTGTTGCCATCAAACAATCTTTAATTAAAATATTTGGATTATTTTGTAAATTAAAAAAAATGGGTTTATTAGAAATTAGGTCATAAGAGATTATACTAATTGGTTTAACTAAATTAGATAAAGTTATATTATTAAAATATTCGTTAAGGGATTTTTCAATATTTACAGAACTATAGGTAGAATCAAATAGTCCAAATCCAGTTTTTATCCATCCTACATAAGTATAACTAAAAATTGTTTTACATTGATTTTCAAAAATGTTTAAAATATCATTTGCTGAATATTTTTGTTTTCCATCTTCATTTTTGATTAAAAACATAGAACATATCAAAGCACCTGCACTAACACCCGTAAAATAATCAAAGAGTTCTGTTACAGATGTCTTTGTTCTATTTTCAATTTCATTTAATAAATAGAGTGGCATAAAAGTTTTTACACCTCCTCCATCAATTGATAATATGTTCCTCATCTATAATTATTTTATAAATAAAAATTTTATTTTTTTTATAATTATAAAAAAAGAATTATAAAAAATAAAACTATAGTATATTTACTAATGAGTTATAATTTAGAAAACATAGATGTTTTACCTGATGAGGTAGAAAAAGAGATTATAAATAAAATAAATAAAAAAGCACCCGAATGTTATGCAAAATTGTCTGATGAAGAAATAAATTTTTTTGAAAAAGAAATTATTTTAAATCCCTTGTATAAAAAATATAATATTTCCATAGAGCAAATAAATTCTATTCGTTCTGCATATATTAAAAATAAAATGATAAAAACACATTTTAGATTAATAAAAAATACAGAAAAAATCGTCAAAGATTATCAAAATAATATACTTGTATTAGAATTAAGTAAAAAATATGATGCATCTCCTCTTAATATTATGAGATTTGTATTATTAAAAAATCATTCTAAAGAAAAAGTAAAAAAAATATTTAACAATCCAAAACTATTAAATGATTACGATTTTGAACAATTTATAATTGCAAAAAATAATGATGATTTTGCATTGGTAAATCAAAATGAAATATTAGAAAAAGCAAATTTGTTCGAAAAACAAATTGAAGAAATACTTAAAATTAATAAAATAAAATATAAAACTCAGGAAGATTTAGTAAAAGAACAAATAAAATTATATGGTAAACCTATAAATACTCCTGATTTTTTAATAGAAACTAATCTAAAAATTAACGATAGAATTATTAAATGGATTGATGCTAAAAATTTTTATGGTTCTAATATTAATTTTGTTAAATCAAAAATAAAGGAACAAACTAAAAAATATATTAATAATTATGGAGATGGTTGCATTGTTTTTAATCTGGGCTTTAATAAAACTTTTATGGATAATCCAAATATTTTATTTTTATCTTGGAATTCATTTAATAAGTTATCATAATTTACTCTGTAAATGATACTTTTTTATATATAGGATTTATTTTTTCCTCACGTTTTAAAATTGGTTTTGGTTCTTGTTTAATAGGTTTTTGATTAAAATTTATTAATTCATCTTCATCTAATATTTCTTCTAAATCACTCAAATCATCTTCTCCCTTTCTCCCATAATCATTGTAAATATCATCTTCTTGAAATAGTTTATTTTGTTCTTCTATTATTTTATTATTTTTTTCCAAAATTTCATCCTCTTCTAATACTTCACTATCTTGAGACTTATCACTATCTTGAGAACTATTACTATCTTGAGAAGTATCACTTTCTTTATCTTCATTGAAATGTTCGTCTTTCTTTAATAATTGTTTATCTTTTTTTATTTTATTTTGTATAAATACATCTTCATCAACTTCACTTTCAGTCCTTGGTTCATATAATTTAATTTTTTCTTTAGTGACTTCTAAATTTTTTTTAGGAAATTCTAAAACTTCTTTAGTTTTTGTAATTGTAGGCATTACGGGTAAACTTTCACTTTCTATTGGTCTAATATAAGTTTTTATCCTTGATTTTACTTTATTATAATCTGCATATATTTCATTCATATGATTTAAATAAGTTAAAGGAGATTTAACATTTTCATAATTCATTTCAAAACAATTATATATTAATCTCATAAACATAGGTTTAATTACTTTTGGTTCAATATCAATAAATTTTGTTGTCAATCCATTTAATAATTGTCTAAATTCTTCACTTTGTTTTTTATTTTGAAATAATTTCATATAATGATGATAATGCAAACATGGTTTTAATTGTGATGGATTATATAATAATTTTAATAAATTTTCCATATATTGATCTTGATTAAAAAGTAAAAATATTAAAATTTCTGCTAATCCAACACTATATAATTTATCTAATTTATTTAACCATTCAGGGTTCATTTCAAAATAATCATTAATTACAAAATAAGGTACTAATGTTCCAGCACATAAATTATCACAGCCATTTTTAAATTTATTGAAATAATCGTCTGTTTTTTTTATGAGAGACAAGTCATTATAATCAAGTAAAACAAATTCTATTTCTGAATTAATAAATTCATAACCAATTCCACTAAATTTAAAATTTCTCAATATTATATTGTTCTCTCTACATTTTTCGATAAAAATTAACATTTTAATTATATATTTAATTGTATACTCATAATCTATTTTTAATAATTGAGTATGGTTTTTGTATTTTTTGGTTATTATATAATTACAAATATAGGTATTATCACTTGTATATAAATCACCATACATATAGATATCATGAATATTATGTTCAAATAAAATTTTATTTTCTTTCCACTCATTAATAAAGGTATCAATATCTTTATAAGAAAATTCTATTAATTTTAAACTTAAATTATGTTTTGGCATATCTTTGACTGAAACATTAGAATATTTTTTTAATTTTAATCTTAAATTATGTTTTGGCATATCTTTGACTGAAACATTAGAATATTTTTTTAGAAAATCAATACTAAAGCTAATTGAATTGTTAGAGCGTTCTGTATAATATAAGTTTTCATATTTATCGTCATTGTTCATTACTTCATTATTAAATTGAAACCATAATTCAACATCAGTTTCAATTCTAGGTGTTCCATGAATAATTGTTTCTACATTTCTATCTGCTCTTAGATATTTATTTTTACTATTATTTATTAAACTATAGTCAATAAAACCTCCTTTTTGTTTTATTTTTTTTGTTGGTAATTCATTTTCTAAATATAAATTTATTTTTCTAGGATTATACATACAATTAATATTTATATATAATTGTAATATTTAAAAAAAAAGTAAATAATTATTTATTAGTATTACAAAATTACTAAATATTTTTATAATAAAATAACTTATTTTTTTTAGAATCATCCTTCTTTGAAGCACTTTCTTTTGAATTAGATTTAATGTGTGTTTTTGATGTTCTCTTTAATTCAAAACTTGGATTATAACTAGTTTTTCAAAACTTGGATTATAACTAGTTTTTTCACCACCTTTTTGTCGTTTAGAGTATTTTTTTAATAACTCCATTAAATCATATTTGGGATAAAATCTTATCTCTCCACCTTTTTGTTTACTTGATTTTTTTGAACCTTTCGAAACTTTGGAAGATTTAGATACTTTTGAACCTTTTGAACTTTTAGAATTAGCTCTATCTGCGACATATTCAGTTTGAGTTTTTATCCATTCAGAATCTTCTTTTAAAATATTTGATAAAACTTTATCTTTACCTTTATTTAAAGTAGATAAAGCAACTAATCTTCTATATACTGATAAAGGTTTAATTTCTTTAATCGCTTTTCTTAATGCACGTCTTCTTTCACTTGGACTTAGTGTTTTAACATCATCATAACCAAATTTTCCTAAAACATCTTTTTCAATTATAGTTATTAATTTTTTACCTTTTTCAGATTTTCCTGTTTGACTTTTAATACATTCTGGTTTAGTCCATGATGCTTTAACTTTAATTGGTTCGCCTTTTTTACTATGGGATTTATAACTTTCTCTTTTGTATCCTTCTCTTAAAATATAACCTTTAGGACAAGATTTTGGTGTTTCCTTACTAAATTTTTTACTTGCTTGTTTTTGTATCTTTTCTCTAGCCTGAACATATTTTTTTATATCTTCTGTTGTTTTTCTTCCTGTTGAACTTTGAGATGTTATACAACTTTTACTTACTCTTTTTCCTGTTGAAGTTATATAACCTTGTCTCATAATTTTACCTTTGGGACAAGCTCCTCCATTTAATGATAAATCTTTACTATTTTTACTTGATTGTCTACTTAATTCTTTGCTATTTTTTTTACTATTGGTTCTAGAAAATATATCCATTATTATATTGTTTATATTATTTATCAATAAAAAAAATATTAAAATATTATAATAAAAAAATATTTTATAAATAGTGAAACGCATAAGTAATATATGTATAAAAAAAATAATTTTCATACAAAATGCATACAAAAATTTTACTCCTGGAATGATATTCTTTAATAGCTGTATGAACCTTTTACAAAGTTCTTGATTTAAATTATAATCTTATTTAAGTAGCTGTATGAACCTTTTACAAAGTTCTTGATTTAAATTATAATCTTATTTAAATAGCTGTATGAACCTTTTACAAAGTTTTTGATTTAAATTATAATCTTATTTAAATAGCTGTATGAACCTTTTACAAAGTTCTTGATTTAAATTATAATCTTATTTAAGTAGCTGTATGAACCTTTTACAAAGTTCTTGATATAAATTAAAATTTTTGTAAATAGCTGTATGAACTTTTTACAAAGTTCTTGATTATTAATATTACTTGATAATATCAACATAAATATATTCGATATAGCTGTTTGATTCTTTTACAAGAACCTTATTACAATTAATGATATAAAACATAATTTTAAATCATTTTAATAATTTACTCCTATCTATAATACATCACGTGATTAAATATATTTTTCAATTTTTTAAACATAAATAATATGTAAATAAAAAATTTTTTAGGAATTTTATTAAAAAAATATTTTAATCACTTTCATATCCTAGTTCAATTTCAGCATGTTTCTCTGTAATTACTTCTTTCTTTGGTGGAAGATTTTGTTTGAAAACTTCAAACAAATTAGTAATACGTTCCTGAGTCATAACATTACTATAGGTAGGAATAGATGTAGATAGAGTTAGTTCTTCTAATGCAAGAGTATAATTTAGAATACTATCTGGTGTAATCATAGTTCCTGATTTTGTCGCATCGCACAAAGCCTTAATAAAACCATTGAGTGTCTTTGGATTATTACCTGTCAAGTAGCAAACATGAGGGTCGATGTTTAAATAAGGAAATTTTAGGTCAGTTTCTTTAACATTTACCACAATAAAATTGCAATCCAATACATTTGGATAAGCACTAGTCTTTTTATCCAAACGAGTTACTTCATGAAAAGGATTAGTACTTGAATGACCATAAGTATTAGGATCACAATCCCCATCAGTAATAATAACAACATTTTTATTGTTGGTTCGGATTGTATCTAAATATTTAAAAACAGAAGCAAGATTAGTCGAACCTCTAGTATACAGATAAATTTGTTTAATTAGTTCAAGATTTGAACTAACATCTCGATTAATTTCTTTTAGAGTATGGTCACTTTCAAAATAATGAACTTGAGATACACCAAAAACTTTTACCATCATGAACAAATAAAATAATCCAGTTTCAATTGGAGTTCCACTCATGGAACCAGAAATGTCCAAAATTAAAACAAGAGATTTTGCAAAATCTTCAAAAGTAAAAGTGTCGTCAAATGAGGACATTACAAAAGTCTTTAGTTCATCACAACTTTTGTTGATTTGTTCTTCCAAAACAGGATCTACAATATCAGTTAGCCAATATTGATGACATTTAGTAACTAAATTAAGACCTCGTGTTTTCACTACAACTTTTTTTTCTGAAACTTCTCTAACATACTTTAGATAAGCAGAAACAATTAGTTCATGTTTTTTAGTTGGATAATTGACTTTTTCATCGTCACCAATATATTTAGTCATCCAAGACTTTACTGTTTTTTCTGCCTTCTTGAAAGAAAGAGTCGGTGTTTTTTTAAAAACACGATATAACATTTCAATCTCTTTTTCATCATTATCTAATGAACCAATAACTTGACCATCTGTATGAATTCCCTGAAACATATAGTCAGTAAGATTAACTTGTTCGTTAAATAGTTTTTTGATTTTACGACGAGATTTATTAGTAATAGCTAGTTCACCCGAATCAAAAAGCAAAGAATGCAATTTGTCTTTGATTTCAATGGCTTTTGCAACCTTCCAGGCATCGGTTTCAACAATTTGTGGAATTGACATTTCAACCGCAGACATATTGGTTTTCTAATATATGATAATTATTCTAATAGACAATAATATATTTTTTTTTCAATTTTTTTGCATATAAAAAGTTATCATAGTAAAAAATGTTTTAATTATTTGATAACTTAGATAAATTCCAATTTTTTGCATACTGGTTCTAGATATAAAATATCACGTACACGTTGCCAAATAATTTTAGTTTCTACTCCAAAATGTCCAGTTTCATGACTGAGATACTTGAAAAGCATCAAATTTACATCATCATCAAAAACTTTTCCATCCAAAATTTTAATAATGTTCTTAGCTACAAGTTGTGCATATAATTCAATTTCTGCAGAAATTTCAACTTTATGAGTTGGGTCACGTCGATGACCAGAACTATTAGTATTTACATTTCCATTTTGCTTTTCAGTAAGAAGCCATTTTGTTAATCGTTTTCCATTTACACCCTTTGGAGTACCAGCAATTGTTTTATATTTTAGTGGGGTTTTAAAAGACACTGATGGATAATCGCCAGTCACATTTGCTTTTCCAGATGATTTACTTGCATTTCCTCCAAACATTGATGAAATACGAGCTAATCTAAGAATATCTTTGGGATATTCATGAGACCATTCGAGAATTTGTTCGTATAATACTGGGTCTTCTTCTTTCAAAATCATCATACAAATATAATAAACACCTTTCATTCCATTTCCTTTTTCGATTAAACGATGAAACTTTAAAAGCCTTACAAACATTTCAGAAT
>Ga0194133_10000691_pt1 | contig 64674 bp, 46 predicted proteins | sample TA2KigOf40mmetaG_FD_155448 | JGI IMG/M metagenome (GOLD analysis project Ga0194133, IMG submission 155448) | Freshwater microbial communities from Lake Tanganyika, Tanzania - TA2015055 Kigoma Offshore 40m | ecosystem: Environmental > Aquatic > Freshwater > Lake | place: Tanzania: Lake... | reverse complement strand
TTAACATCTGCTGTCTGTAAGGTTTTACCTGGCAATTCAGCAGATTCACATTGTAATGAAAGATATCTCGTCAAAGATGAATTTGATGTTTTTGCTTGTCCTGTTGGAAGTGAACCCAATGCAGAATTTACAAGATCGGAAACTTCAGTTACAATTGTATTTGGAAGATTTAATAATTGTTCTAATATACTAGAATCAATGTAATTATTGATGTAACTTGGTATAGGAAGTATCACCTGAAAACGATTTGGTTTTGCCAGACCATCTTTAGCTTTAATATTTGAAAGAAATAAACTTGGTGCAAAAGACATTAAAATTTTTCCCTAGAGTCTGCGAAAACTTTACTTGATGACGCTCCAGTAAAATCTTCCATTGGTAAGAGTGCAGCAATATCCCATTCGTCAGCTGAAATTTCTAAAAATCGTGATCTAATATGGTTGTATAAATATCTTTTAATACATGCTTGAGTTTCATACACTGTTGAAGCCGATTTCAATAATTGGTAAGAGAGTCTAAGTTTTGTTGTTTTATCAAATTTTTCATTGTTTGCATAAGAACTTAGTTTGTCTAATAAAATTAATCTTTGTTTAGGATGAATGTAGTGTAAATTTAGTCCTAAAAATCCATCTCTATATTCTTCAATTGGAATTACTAAAGGAAATTGGTCAAAATACTTAAGTTTTTCTTTTCCTTTTGCGTCATACAGATAAAAGTACATTTTGCCAATTATCGTGTTTTCTCTCAATCTTGACATATCATTCATAAGAGAAGATCTTGTTGGTCTTAATGTTTGTATTTTTGTGCGTAACCAGTTTCTAGATTTTGCAGATCTAGAATTTAAACCTTCTTTTTGAAGTGATAATTGTATTCGGTCTATTAAATATGCCATTGCTTATTTATACTAGACCCAAATCTTTTTCCGTGATGATCTTAAATTGCCATCCATGTTCATAACAGAAGATTTCTGCAGCTCTCCACTTCTCCTGATTTATCGCATAAGTAACCATTTCGTTGATGTATCTTTGAGTTTTTCTTTTTTGTGATGGTTTTTTAGTCTGTTTTTCTGGTTTAATTTCTAAAACATATGTCATAACCTTTCCATCTTTCTTTTTCGTTTTAACTACAAAATCTGGAAAGTAACGGTGTATTTTCTGGTCTACTGGATTTTTGTAAGGTATGATTAACTCTTCAGATGACCACCAGATAACATTTGGATTTTCATCCAAATATTTCATAACACGAGCTTCCCAAGAAGAACGATAGATTACGTTATTGTAATCACCATTATACTTCTTTGGATTTTTTGGTGTGAATCTTCCTGAATATGACATAAATAATATATATTTAACTTAGGACACCCTAATGGCACTCTTTTCTCTCACAGATATAAAATTCAAAGGCACTCCTGGAAATAAAGGTGCATCTCAAATTTTAGAAAGTAGGTATTTGACTAATACACTGAGATATCCAATTGATATTGGTAACACAGATCAAGGTCACTATATGGTCATACATATCAATCAACAGACAAGAACACAATTTGCTTCAGCCACCACATCAGATTTGCCAACAATTTTTGACAATCCTGAAAATAAAGCCATAACAGAAGTTAACAAAGCTCTCGGTACAGCAGGATTAGAGTTAAACAGACGACTCAATGAATCTTTAGAATCACCAGATAACATTAGTGGTACTTTAGATGCAGAAACTATAAAAAGAATAACTTCACAAGTAGCTACTGCATCTGGAGTATCACCAGAAAAATTAGAAGCTTTTGTTGGAGGATCTAAAAATTTAGCTAAAGGTATGCAAAATGCAACTATTACGATGGCGAAACAGCTGAGTACCGGAAAAGGAATAAGAACTATTGAACGTACAACAAAAACAATTGCGTTGTACATGCCAGACACTTTAAATTTTACACACGACCAAAGTTATTCAAAATTAAATTTAGGCGGTGGACTTTTTGGTCTACTTGGTGCAGCAGCTGAAGCTGGAAGGTCTATTGCTAATGCTTCAGGTGATCAAAGAAATGCTGTATTAAACCAAATGGGTAGAAATTTAACTCCTTTTATAGCATCTCAAATAACTAAGCGTTTTGGAGATGCAGGAGTGGCAATTTTTGCTTCAGCTACAGGAACAGTCGTAAACCCTCAATTAGAATTAATTTATACCTCTCCAGATTTTCGGCAGTTTAGATTTGAATTTATGTTTTATCCACGAAGTGAAAAAGAAGCGATTGAAGTTCAGTCAATTTTAGAAACGTTAAAATTTCACCAAGCACCAGAGGTATTAAATCAAGGAGACGGTGGTTTAGGAGGATTCTTTTTAGTGCCACCTTCAGAATTTGATATTAAATTTTATTATAATGGATCTATAAATCCCAATATACCTAAAATTTCAACATGTGTTCTTACGCAAATTGACACGGACTACGCACCAAACGGATTTGCAGCTTATGAAAAACCTAATAAATTAAAACCTTCTTTAGGTGGTACAGGAATGCCTGTTGCTATAAGATTATCTTTACAATTTATGGAAACACAAATCATAACTAAAAGATTTTTAAATAGACAACTACAAAAACCATGGACAGTACAAAGAGCTCTAGATTTACAATCTGGCGGAAGTGAAGGTGAATAATAAAAATGGCAAAATATTTTAATTACTTTCCAAAAACACTTTATTTTTTAGAAGATGATAAAACTTCTTTAGACATTGTTACAAATTTAACTATAAAATTTAAATTTGATTCAAATTTTAAAGAAAATAGTGTAGTGTATTATGATTATATAATAACTGATGGTGAAACTCCTGAAATTATAGCTGATAAGATTTATGGTTCTTCAGAGAGACATTGGATAATTTTAGCTTTAAATGATATTGTGCATCCACAATTTGATTGGCCATTAGAACAAAAATCTTTAATTAAGTTTATAGATAAAAAATATAAAGATAGAGCAAATACTGCAAATGGACAAACGGGTTTAAGTTGGTCTCAATCAAATTATAAAGATTACTTTATTACCGAAACTATTACGGATTTAAATACTAATTCTACTACAATATATGTGAATGAAATTACGGCTCAAAGTTATGCAAATACAACTGATACTGCAACAAATTATACCTTGTCAGATGGAACAAATGTAAACATTTCAAAAGTTAAATCAAGAAAAACTTACTTTGACTATGAAATTGATTATAATGAATCAAAAAGAAATATAAAATTATTGAAGACTGAATTTGTTCCTATAGTTGAAGAAGAGTTTAAAAATATTATATAATGATAGAATTAACACAATCCACACAATTTAATATAAGTGACCTCACTATAATAACAAAAAGAGGTGCAATAAGTGTAAAAGGAATATACGAAGAAATTAACTTATTTGATTCTCTTTTAAATCCTTGTATGAGTGGAAATATTATTATTCGTGATGCTATAGGGTTATCAAATGATTTTTTATTTGATGGTACTGAAATTTTAAATTTAAAAATAGGAAAAGATGGTGATAAACTTGCTACACAAAAATCTTTTAGATTATATAAACAAACAAACAGAAAACCTATAAATCAAAACTCTGAAATGTATACTTTACATTTTGTGTCTGAAGAATTTTTATTGTCAATGCAACAAAAAGTTTCAAGGTATTATGAAACTACATATTCAGAAGCTGCTGTTAGAATAATAATAGACTATTTGAAGGTGCCAGTTAATTCTTTATCTGGTGAATTTCATAAGTCAAAAGGTGTTAAAAATATTGTTATTCCAAACTTAAATCCTTTTTCTGCTTTGAATTGGATGAGTCAACGTGCTATTGGAGAAGATAATGTTCCAGGTTTTGTTTTTTTTGAAAATATTTTAGGTTACAATTTTGCGAACATTTCAAATTTACTTGCAGCAGAAGAAATTACTAAAATAAATTTTAATGTTAAAAATTTAGATTTAACAAAAAATAATACTATTACAGAATTTTTAGGTGCTAGAAGTTTTGAAGTTATACAACAATATGACACAATAAAAAATATAAGTTCTGGAGTACATTCAGGAAAATTTATAGGTTTTGATCCTAAAACAAGAACAATAATAGAACGACCATTTACTTTTAATGATCATTTTTCTTTATATAAAAGTTCAAATCCTAGTCCAACATTAGGAGCAATTAATAACAGATTAGGTTCTAGTCTTACGCAATTCAATTCAAAACAAGTTTTTCACACTTTTAATTATTTTTCAAGAGAAAGTAATTTTATAAAAGAAAATGATCCAGAATCTGTATCAAAAGAATTTGACACAGAAAATTATGTTTTTCAAAGAGAAGCCATATTTACAAATTTAATGAATCAGCGAGTTAAATTAGTTGTTCCTGGAAATTTTGCCATTTCTTCTGGTTTTAATGTTTATTTAAATATACCTAAGTATGGTTTCAAAAGTCGTGAAGAAGATAATCGTGACAAAACTGTATATGGAAAATATTTAATTGTAGGAGCAAGACATATTATAGGGTATGAAAAACACGAAACTATTTTTGAAGCCGTTACAGATTCGTCCAATAGAAGTGATAAGAATGAATTATATCAAAGTTCACCACAACAAAAAATATGAATAAACAATTTTATTACGCAATAGTTGAAGACCGACAAGATCCATTAAAACTTGGAAGGTGTAAAGTACGAATAATTGGAATACATAATGCCAATAAAAATGAACTTCCAACTAAAGCTTTGCCATGGGCTCAACTCGTATACACTGAAAATACAATAAATGTACCAAAAGAAAATGAGTGGGTAATTGTTAGTTTGATTGATGGTAATCCTGATTACCCCATAATGATAGGATCAACTCCTGGCATAACTCTAATTGATTATGAATATCCAGAAGGAACACCAACATGGCCAGACGGAACAATCGCTCAGAAAAAAGATCAACCAACAACACCAAGACTCTCTAGAGGAGATATTAGTGATACGATTGTAAAACGACAAAATGACGATAAAGAACACGTTTGCAATATTTCATATGAATTAAGAGCAGAAATATTGGCGGCTAGATTGAGAGTGAGTGCAGCTGTTCAATGGCTTCGTGAACAGATACAAAAACTTTTTAGTGCTACAAGTAGTTCAGCTTTAGCTCAATCAATACAAGCAAAAATAAAACAACTTGCACTAGAGTTGAAAAAAATACAGAAAGTAATCAAAGAAATAAATGATATATTATTGGAAATTGCAAAAATTGTTCAACTTATAAAAGATTTAATTGTTTGGATTTTAAGTTTACCAGCAAGACTTCTGGCATTTCTACAACAATGTCTCACTGAATTTTTATCTTCAATTACAAGCGCATTGAGTGGTTCTTTTGGTTCAGTAACAGATGCTTCTGGTGTAACAGTTTTAATATCAGATGTGACCAATTTAGTACAAACTGCAAATCAAACAATTACTCAAGCTGCTGAAGTTGTAGAAAATACAACACAAATTGCAACGAATGTTGTGGACATTGCAAATTCTTTTGAGAAAGTATAATTATGGCAACAAGACCTTCAGGCGATACGACATGGATAGAACCAGATTCTCAGGCAGAATTTTCAAAATATCCCTATAATCATGTACAACAAACTGAGTCTGGTCATTCTATGGAGTTTGATGATACACCAGGTTATGAAAGAATTCGTCTACAACATCGTTCTGGTAGTTTTACTGAAATACAATCTGATGGAACAGAAATACATAAAATAAAAGGTGATGGTTATGAAATAGTTGCAAAAAATAATCATGTATTAATTAAAGGTTACTGTACTGTTACCATTCAAGGAGATTCTGTTTTAAATGTTAAGGGAGATGTATTTCAAAAAATTGAAGGTAATGTAAATCAAAAAGTAGAAGGTGATTTAAGTACTGTTGTAAAGGGTGAAGCTATAATTGCTTCAGAATCTGATGTTACAGTTTCTGCTGGCGGTTTAACAGGCCAATTAACTTTAAATGCTCCGTTAGGTGTAATAATTAATAGTGATCTGCATGTTGGTGGTTCAATAACATCTTCTAGTACAGTTTATAGTGCAGACAATTTAATTGCCGGAAAAAAATTATTTTCATTGGATGGAATTTCAACATTAGGAGGATTAAATGTTGGTGTTCCAGATACTCCTGGTCCAATGGCACCAGGAGTTATAAATGCTGCAGTAGCTGTTAATGTACCTACTGTAAATGCACTGACATTAAATGATGTAATTGGACCAGTTCTTTTTATGCGTTATAGATATGACACACATATACATCCAACACCGAAGGGACCAAGTGGAACACCTTCTAATAGTCAACTTTCGTGAGTAAAAAATGGCAAAAATAATTGATAGATTAACTTCTAATTTTGATAGTTCAAAATTTGGTACAGATATAAACTTAAGCGCTAAAGCAAAAAACTATTTAAACACTGCTCCCATTTCAGTGCCGGAGTGGATGAAAAATGATATTGCTAATGGTTCAGTAACTAGAACAGATTATTTTCAAAATCCTGTTTCCAGTTATGTGTCTTCAATAACTTCAAATGTTAATTCTATAATCGCAGTTTGTGTTAATGATCCAGCAAATACTTTTGCATTAGCTTCAACCGAGGCGCAAGAGTTGGCCAATTCTTCAAACACATTAATTTCCGAATTGCAATCTTTTTTGTCCCATACAAATAGAATTTCTGGCGTGACAACACCAGGATCTAACACTGAAATAGATGCGTTAAAACCAGATTATACCTCTGCAATGGCTGTAGGAGGTGTAATTCTGACAATAACTGCTAGTTCAGATTCTGTTAACAATGCTTCTCCAATTTTAAATAATTTTACATCTTTATACATTGGAGATGAGTTGTCTTCTAACAGTTGGAGTATAGGTAACTCTAAAGTATTTTTAACGGGAGCAGACACAAATACGGTGACGCCTGTTCAATTAGATCAAATTAGAGACAAAATTAATACCGTATATACTATGGTAAATACAAGAAGAACATCCGATGAAAATTACTTTTACACATCTCAACAGGTAATAGAAGACTTTCAGTTTTTAAATGCTTTAAATAATTCTGGTAGTACGGAAAGAAATTTAATAAACAATTTGGTTGGCACTTCAAAACTTAAAAATATAGTAGGTAGTTGAATAAATAATAAATGGCCACAATTACCACAAAAGTAGCAAGAACCTACAAAGATTTAGACCTTCTTTTTAACATACATCCTGTTAAAAAAGATATCAATAAACATACAGCTGAAATGGCTGTAATCAATTCTATTAAGAATTTGGTTCTTACGAATCATTATGAAAGACCTTTTCAACCAGACTTAGGTTCTAATGTAAATAAACTTCTTTTTGAAAATATGGATGCGGTTACTGCATCATCGTTAGAACGAGAAATAACTCAAGTAATTCAAAATTTTGAACCCAGAGCAACAATTTATAAAGTTTCAGTAATACCAGATTACGATAATAATGGTTTTATAGTTGATATGGAATTTCTAATTAACAATCAAACAGATCCAATTGAAATAACATTTTTTCTAGAACGAGTACGATAAATGGCAAACCGATTAAACGTAACAGAATTAGATTTTGACACAATAAAAACTAATTTAAAAACTTTTTTAAGAAGTCAGAGTGAATTCACAGATTATGACTTTGAAGGTTCTGGTTTAAATGTCTTACTTGATATTTTAGCTTATAACACTCACTATAACGCATACTATTTAAACATGGTAGCAAATGAGTCTTTTTTAGATTCATCTATGTTAAGAAATTCAGTGGTCTCTCATGCTAAAAGATATGGATATACTCCTAGATCATCTACAGCTTCTAAAGCAGTAGTCAATTTTACAATAAATTCAGGTTCTGCTACACCAGCATCTTTAACACTTCCAGCTGGTTACACATTTCTTTCTAATTTAATTGACAATAAAGTTTACAATTTTATAACTTTAAATGATGTTACGGTTTCAAAAACAGCTAACAATTTTGTTTTTAGTAATTTAAATATTTATGAGGGCACTTTAAATTCTTTTGCATTTAATCATTCGCAATCTTCAAATCCAAAACAAATTTTTACAATACCAGATTCTAATATTGATACTTCAACTTTAAAGGTTTTGGTTCAACAATCATCTGCTAATACTGATACGGTAGTTTATTCTCTAGTTACAGATGTTTTAAATCTAACTGCTAACTCAGAAGTTTATTTTTTACAAGAAGGATTAAATCAACAGTATCAAATTTATTTTGGTGATGATGTAATTGGTAAAAAAATACCCGATGGTGGAATCGTAAATGTTAGTTATTTAAGTACGAGTGGTTCTATTGCAAATCGAGCAAATTCTTTTGTTGGCACATCTACAGTTTCAGGTTTTTCAAATTTTTCAGTATCAGCTGTTTCATCTTCTGCTGGAGGATCAGAAAGAGAATCTGTCGATCAAATTAAATTTGCGGCTCCACTACAATTTATATCCCAAAATAGAGCAGTTACAAAAACAGATTATGTTAAGTTAATTCAACAGAAATATCCTCAGTTTGATGCTGTAAATGTTTGGGGTGGCGAAGAAAATATTCCTCCAATTTATGGTAAAGTGTTTATATCAGCAAAGCCAAAATTAGGATTTGAAGTTACCGATTTTGAAAAAGAATTTTTTATAAATGAAATTTTAAAACCAATTAGCGTTTTAACTGTAACGCCAGAGTTTATAGATGTTGATTATAATTTTGTAAAAGTTATTTCAACGGTTTACTATAATCCAACAAAAACTATTTTAGATACTAATACTCTCAACACGAAAATTCAAACAGCTATAACTAATTTTTTAAATTTAAATTTAAACCAATTTAATTCTATTTTTAAATCTTCTAAATTAAAAACAGAAATTGATGATAGTGATAATTCTATTATATCAAATGAGTTGGAAATATTCCTATCAAAAAGATTTAGACCAGAATTAAACACAACAAATAATTATATTTTAAATTTTGGTGTTGAATTGTCAAGAGGTACAACATTAGATAATTTTTATTCTTCTCCATTATTTAAAATTTTAGATGAAGATGGAGTTGAAAGAACTTGTTTCTTTGAAGAAGTTCCTTCTTCCTTCACTGGAGTTGAAGCTATAACGGTTATCACTCCAGGTTCTAATTACACTTCGACACCAACAATAGAAATAGTTGGAGATGGTGAAGGTGCAAAAGCTTCAGCCATTATTGTAAACGGAAAATTAAATTCGATTAAAATTACTAATCCAGGAATTGGTTACACTACAGCTGCTGTTAGAATTTTAGGTGGAGGAGGATCATCAGCTACTGCACAGGCAGTTTTAGAAAATAGATTTGGCCAAATAAGAATCGCTTATTTTAAACCAGATGAAGTTACAAATTTAAATACTAAAGTAGTTTTAAATTCAAATTTAAACAATGGAGTCACTGGAATTATTGATTACCTTTTAGGTAAAATCACCATAAACAATTTTAATCCTAGAGATGTTCTTAATGATTTTAAAGAATTATCGATAAATGTTAGGCCAAAATCTACAGTAATTCAATCTGTTAAAAATAACATGTTAGCTTTTGATGTTTCTGATCCAACAAGTATAGTCACCGAATTAAAACCAATAATATAAATGTCTGAAGTTAAAATATCAAGTTTAGTATCACAACAACTACCTAGTTTTATCAGAGATGATAATACTAAATTCATTTCGTTTTTGGAAAAATATTATGAGTGGCTAGAACAAAGTAATAATGCAATAGGTCAAATAGAGTCACTTTATAATTCAAAAGATTTAGATTTAGTAAATAATTTTTATCTTGATGAACTCGTAAAAGAAATACTCCCTAATTTTCCTCAAGAAACTTTATTTGACAAATCAAAATTTATAAAACAAGTTGGTCAATTTTATCGATCTAAAGGTACTCCAGAATCTGTAAAGTTTTTGTTCAGAATACTATATGATGAGAATATTGAGATATATTTTCCTAGAGAACAGATAATTAAAGCTTCAGACGGTAAATGGATTTTACCTTTAGCTTTAAGAGTTGAAACTGGTGATGCAAATATATTTGATATTGAAAAAACAAAAATAACTGGTGAAGTTTCTAAAGCAACAGCAGTTGTCGAAAAGGTTATAAAATCTGTAGATAGACAACTTGGTATAGAATATGTCGAACTTTATATATCTAATGTAAATAAATTATTTACTACTGGTGAAAATGTTTCTACGACAATTGTAGAAACAAACGGAAATACATCTTTTGTTACCGCAAAGTTAATTGGATCTTTGTCAGAAATTAAAATAGACCCAAACAATAGAGGTTTATTTTATAATGGTTATGATCCAGAATTAAATTATGATGGAGATCCTGTAACAATTGTTGGAGGTTTGAATCCATTAGCTAGCAATCCTATTGGAGCTGTTGCAACGGTAGGAAATGTTTTACGAGGTTCTGTTACTGAAATTTTTGTAGATAGTGGCGGGTTTGGTTTTCGAAATCCTTCAGTAAACCTAAATTCATCTATTATAGATTTCACTGGAGGTTTTTCAGGTGGTGTTTTAGGATCTGAAGCAAAAGCTAGAATATTATTACTTGATTCTAGTACACACAGAACTGTAAATGTTAGTAATGTTACAATAGAAACCATTTATACTTCAAATATTAATTCAATTGACAATCTAGCAAATACAAAAATTATAAATGAATTAACAACAAAACAGTCATTGAATGTTTTTCCCATATCTTTTATCACCGTAGATTCTTCTGGCGGAGGTTATAGAAATAAACCAAATGTTGGAATATACAGTTTTTATATGGAAGAGTTTAACGATGATTTAATTATAAATTCAACTACAGCTGTACAAGGAACAAATATTTTAAGAGATGAAAATCAAGATTTAACTCAACTTTTTGAAGTTGGCGAAAGTGTAAAATTATTTTTAACTAATCGTTTTGAAGAAGTAAAAGTAATTTCGAATGTCACATCGAACACAATTACTTTTGATAGTAAATTTGAAAACGACATAAACAACTTGCAAGTATATAAGTTGATTCGAAGAAAACTTAACACTATTGGTTCTTTAGGTAGAATAAGGATTGTTAATGGTGGAGATGGTTATGCTACAGGAGATTATCTTGTTTTTAATAGTAATGGAAGAGGGTATGGTGCAAATGCAGAAGTGACTGAAGTACACTCCGGTAACAATGGAATAAAAACTATAACCTTCAACGAAAGCTCTTCTTACATACGAGGCGGCGAAGGTTATACAATGTTAGATCTTCCTACCGTAACTGTTGATTCACCGGGTGGTGGAGTTAATTCTATTTTAGTGGTTTCTGAAATATTAGGTGAAGGTTATGATTTTGACCTTTCAACATCTAGAATTGGTGCAATTTCTTCATTGAGAGTTACAAGTTTTGGTTATGATTATATTGAAGCTCCAACAATTTCTTTAAGAAATGCAGACTTAACATTATCTAATGTTACTGAAGGACAATTATTTGTCTCCAACACTAGAATTTATCAAGGAACAACAAACACCTCAGCGAGTTGGTATGCTTTTGTTGATCAATATAATCCAGACACTAAACTTTTAAGAATTTTTAATTATTCAGGTTTTTTTAATAGGAATCTGACAATTAAATCTGATGATAATGTTATATCTGGAAATATAGTAACTTCTATTTTTTATGGTGATGGTAAAGCAAAAGCCACTGCTATATTTGAAAATGGATTAATTCGTTATCCTGGAATTTACTTAAATACTGATGGCCAACCAAGTTCCGATCAAAAGTTTCAAGATGAAGAAAAATATCATAATTATTCATATGTAATTAATACTGAAAACGATTATCGAAAATTTAAAAAAACATTAAAAGAAGTTGCTCACCCAGTTGGAACAAAAACTTTTGTTGTTAGAATAGATACAAATACTAAAAAAGTTGCAAATTCTACAGTTGATACAATTTATTTAACTCAATCGTATGTTTCAAACACATTTAATATTGCAAATTCCACAAATAACATGATTGTAACTAGTAGTTTAAATGTTGCTTCAGAAGTTTCTGTGGGTGATTATGTTGTATTGAAGAATTTATCAAAACAAATAACTGGTACAGGAAATGTAGTTTCAAGTTCAAATGTTTTAACAGGTAATGGAACAAACTTTATTAATGATATTTTTGACGGTCAGACGTTGTTTCTGTCTTCTGGTAATACAGTAACAGTAAGAACCGTTGCAAATGCTAACAGTGTAGTGCTTTACGAAACAATTAACATTACAGAAACTAATGTGACCATAAATGTTCGCTTTGATTCTACTAAAAAAGTAAACTCTGTTAATGCCAATACCATATTAGTTGATACAAATTTTGATACAACAAACAATTATGTCTCTACAATAGTACAAAAGGTGAGATAAATACACTTATGTCTTCAATAATTACTACTAACTTTTCTACGGTAATAGCTCAACAGTTTATAAATCTGTTGGATGTTGCTGCCAACTCTTACCTTCCTTTAACAAAACAGTCATATGTTTTTGTCACTATTGGAAAACAAATTAAGTGGAATCAAAACGATACACCAACAACACCAGGACAATCAACAAGAGATTTGATTGCATATCACGATAATGCAATTTTAGCTAAAAGATTATCTTTAGACAATATTTCTTTTGTTGTACCTAGAGTTAATTGGCAGACTGGAATAGTATATTCACAATATGGTTGCACTATTTGCCCATTAGGAACACCATATTATGTATTGAATAGTAAAGATCAAGTTTTTAAGTGTTTAGATAATAATGGCGGTGCTCAATCTACAGACGAACCACAGTTAGTTCTTTCTGCAACATCTTTAGAAGAGCCTTATTTTCTAACTTCTGATGGTTATAAGTGGAAATATTTGTATACTATCAATTCAAATCAGAAACAGAAATATTTAAATGAACAATGGATGCCAGTTTTTTCAAATCGTTTTGTTAAAGCCTCTGCAATTAATCGTTCAATAGATATCGTTAGAATAACAAACGCTGGAAACAATTATACAGACGGTTCAACTCAAGGTATTATAACTGTTGTTGGAGATGGTAGAAATGCTGTTTTAAAAGCTAATGTTGCAAATGGAAGAATTTCTGATATTGTAATTCAAAATCGTGGTGAAAATTATACTAAAGCAAATTTAATTTTTACTGATGTTGCCGGAAGTTTTGGAAGTAATGCAGCTGCTTCAGTTGTTTTATCTCCACAAAACGGACATGGTTATGATCCAGTAGAAGAATTATATGCTAACACAGTAATGTTTAATGTTGATTTTGAAGAAGACGAAGGTGGATTATTTCCACCAGAAAATGAATTTAGAGAGGTTACTTTGTTGCAAAATCCATTAGAATTTGCAACAACAACTTTAGCTGATGGTGTAACATATAAAATGTATACTCAAATACAAGTTTCTCCAGGAGTTGGAGATTACAATAATGATGAGTTGGTGATACAAGGAGAAAATTTAGAAACTGCTTCATTTAGTGCTGAAGTAATTTCTTTTGATGAAAATACAAATTTACTTTATATCAATAATTTGAGAGGTAATTTTATATCAAATCAACCAGTTAAAGGTTTAACGAGTGGTGCAATAAGAGTTGGAATCAATAGAACGCCTCCAACTCTAGAGTTATACACAGGTAAAACTTTATTTGTTGCAAATAAATTACCTGTTACAAGAGATCCAGATCAAACAGATAGAATACGATTTATTTTAAGTTTCTGAAAAGAGGAATAAATGACAACGCTTTTTAATTACGATCCATATTTTGATGATTTTGACGAAGACAAGAATTTTATGCGTGTTCTCTTTCGTCCTGGGTATTCACTTCAGGCTAGAGAATTAACTCAACTTCAAACTATATTATCAAATCAAATTGAAAAATTTGCTAATCATATATTCAAAAATGGAAGTCCTGTAATTGGTGGAAAAATTTCTCTCGATGAGAGATCGTATTATATAATTTTAGACTCTCAATATAATGGTCAAGATATTGTACTTGAAGATTTTTTGAATAAAACAATTATTTCATATAACTCTTCAAAAAATTCTAGAGCAAAAGTTATTGGTATTGACAACACAACTAATAATTTAATTTTAGTTGTGAAATATTTAAGTGGTGATTTCTTTATAGAATCTGACGAAATGAGAGTAGTTGGAACGAATACATTTGCACAAGTTAGAAATTCAAATGCAGTAGGAAGATCATATGTTGCAAGTATACAAGAAGGTATTTATTATTTTAAAGGTCAATTTGTAAAAGTTAGTCCTCAATTTTTAGTACTAGAAACATTTTACAGATTAGGATTAAATACATCAACAGTTAATATTCAACCCTCTTACAAAATTGGTATTGAATTTGAAGAATTAATTATTGATGAGATTGATGATGTTACACTTTTAGATCCAGCTCAAGGGTCTTTTAATTATCAAGCTCCAGGTGCAACTAGATTTAAAGTTAATACTATTTTAAGTAAAAGAACTTTAGATTCTGCTGATGAATCTTCATTCTTTGAAGTTATACGAATTGTGAATGGAGTGAAAACAAAAGAAGTAGATTATCCAATTTACAGTGAAATAGAAAAAACTTTAGCACGAAGAACTTTTGAAGAGTCTGGCAATTACACCGTTGATCCTTTTGTTTTATCTTTAGAAGAACAATATGTAGACGCAGCAAATAATAATTATGTTGATTCAAATTATTTCACTGCAGTTCTAGATCCTGGCAAAGCATATGTTGGTGGTTATGAGGTGCAAACAATTGCTCCAACAAATCTTAAAGTTGCTCGTGGAAGACAAACTGCTAATGTTTCAGATTATGATCTACCAACAAATTATTCTAGTTATATTGTAGCTAATACAGTTTCTGGAACATTGTCAATTTCAGATTTCCCCTCATTGGATATACATTGTATTCCACACACAAATATTAGTCGTGCATCAACAACAGAATATAATTCGTCTAAGATTGGTACACTTCGTGCTAATATGATGAAGTATAATGATTCAACTGTCACTGATGTTGGAACAACTCACACTTTCACAATCAATGTTTTTGATGTGGATTCATCTTCTATTACTGGAACTTTAGCTAGTGTTGGTTCAAACACAAGATATGTTGTATTGCCATCTTCATTTGCACAGTTACCAACAAATGGTTATAAAGGTTTATATTTCAGCGTTAAAGACGGTCTCGGCACTTCAATTGCTCCGATTTTAATTGAAGGATCAGATGGTTCAAATAAATCTATTTGGTTATCTTCAGCTCTTCCTTTTGTTCCATCATCAAATTCTTTTTCAATAGATTCCGATTTTAAAACTGCTGAATCTGTTGCTATAAGAGATGGAACATCTTTAACTTTTGCTGGTAATGTTGATGGTGATTCAAAAGATTCTAATGGAAATGCATTTGTAACAGAACCAAATAGACAAAACTTAATATTTGATGTTCCGTTTGAAGCATTAAAAGCAAATTCAATTTCAAATTTTGATTTTTTCTCTAGAAAAGTATATGCAAATAAAGTTTCAAATGCTGGAGGCGAAATAACATTAGGATCTGTTGGTACAGATACTTTTGCATTTGCTGCAACACCAGGTGTACTTTCGGATAATACAATACTAAACAATATTATTTGTTTTGTTCGTTACGACTCAGCATCAAATAGTACTTCTGGAATTACACCAAATACAGTTTTGAGTTTAGCAAATAATTTATTTACAGTCACGGCAATTAATGATCAAACAGTGGTCGTTGATTTAAATACTGCTGGTGTTCGTGCAGATTTTATTGTAACAACAAAAGTTAACAATGCAGAAGATGGTACAAACGGTGCTATTCGTGTAAAACAAATGTACCCTCTATATGATGGCCATCAAGCCATTGCTTACACTGTAGATTCTTCGACAGGATTATCTGTTGGGAATACAGGTACTGTAACAGCAATTACAGGCGGTTATGTTTTTCCTGATATTGGAGTAACTTATTTTGATAACGAAAGTGTAGGTGCTGCAGGAAAAGTTAGAAACTTAAAAACACCAGGTGTTTCAGTTAGTCTTGAAGTTCCAGATGTTTATCAGATCGTTAAGATAATTGATTCCAGAACAACGACAGGTAACATTACAACAGCAATGTTAACCAATTCTGCACATGATATCACAGACAGATATGAATTAGATAACGGTCAAAGAAGGACTCATTATGATCACGCTTCAATAAAATTAAAAAGAGGATATAGTTCTCCGACTGGAGGTTCAATTTATGTGATGTACAAATATCTCCGCCATAGTCAAGCACCATCACCACAAAATATTGGACTTTTTACTGTAGATTCTTATCTTGGTCAAGCATCAAATATAACTTATGACACAATTTCTTATTATAACGATAAAGAAGGTGGAAGACTTTTATCTGGAAGATCTTCGTTTGATTTTAGGCCAACAAGAGCAATTGCTGGCAATTCTTTAAGTGGAGCTGTTTGTCCAGAACCAGATTTGACTGGTGAAGTTTCTTTTGAATATTTCTTACCTAGAATTGATAGAATAGTTGTCAAACCATCAAATGAAATTGCTGTTGTTGAAGGAAAAGCTGCGATAAAGCCATTAGCTCCTGTTACAAAACAAGAAGACATGTTGATTTACACTATTTACATTCCTCCATACACTGAAAGTGTTAAAGATGTTCGTGCAGATTTCCAAAACAATAAACGATTTACAATGCGTGACATTGGACAATTTGAAAATAGAATCAAAGGTCTAGAATATTATGTTTCATTGAATTCATTAGAAAAAAATGCTAATGATTCTAAAATACTAGATGGTAATGGTCTTGAGAGATCAAAATACGGAATACTTGTTGATAATTTTACTACAACCGATGTTCAAGCTACATATAGTGATGTTGGTTTTGATAATCGTTGTTTAATAGAAAATTCTGAGTTAAAACCAGCGTCTTTAATGAGAACATTTAAATTGCGTTGGGTGGAAAGTGCATCCACTGGATTATATAAAGTTTTAGGAACAGCAACTAAAAAGTCACTAATTTTAGATTATACAACTTCTGTTTTTGCTAATCAACCTTTTGCAACAAAAACTATACCTGTTGCGAGTGCTTTATTTGGTAATTTTAATGGAAGTTTAAAATTATTTCCAGAATTTACAAGTGATCAAGATACTGGTCATACCGCAAGAGTTACATTAAATTCTGTTCAAGGCATAGAAAACGCATTTAATTTTGTCAATGAAGCATTTAGATATATTTCTGATCAAAACCCATCATGGGTAAATGATGCAGATAATCCTTTTGCAAAAATTGTTGATAGTAAATGGTTTGAAACACAAACAACAGTACAAAATCAAACAGTTGGTTTAGGTGGTAATCGCAGAGGCAATTTACAGACAACTACAGATAGAGTTTACATATCAAAAGGTGCAGAATTAAATCAAAAACAAATAAGTACTTCTACAAGTGAAGTTGATGTTGGAACTTTTGTAACTGATGTTTCTATTAATCCTTATTTGAAACCAAGAGATATAACATTTGTTGCAACATCATTAAGACCAAGAACTCGTTTTTATGCATATTTTGATGGCCAAATTGTTGATAATTTTATTGTTAATCCAAATAAGACTAAACTTACAATTAATACTCAACCATTCAAATCTGGCGAAATAGCAATAATTGCTAACACAGCTTTAGAATTGACCACTGGAATAGGTAACTATTTAAACACTTCTGGTGATTTTAATGCGGTAGTTATAACAACAGCTGAAGCTTCAAGTGGAAATGTTTCTATTGTTAATGAAAATGGAATTCCTTTAGCTGGAAAATATATTTGGGGTGAAGACTCTAAATTTACAGCTGTTATAGATTCTGTAATTGAACATAAATCTGGAATTACTAGAGGTATAACAGAATCTACAATAACTTTAGCTTCAGATGCTCCAAGTGTTAATATTAGTGGAAATACGTTAACATTAGTTAAGACTTCTGACTCAATTGAAGGTTATGGTCGTGTTTATAATATAATTGCTTATAACACTTCAACTAAAGTTGCAACAATCGCAGAAACAACAACAACGCAAGAAAGAAGTCTTATCTTTACATATTCTATTGGACACAATCAAACAAATCAATTAGGAGAGACTGGCGGTGTATTTTATCCTCCAGTAGCAACATTTAGAAGTGGTGAAAGAAAATTTAGATTAACTGAATCTTTTAATGATACTTATGATGAAGATGCCATTTCTTTTGCAGAAAAAACTTATGTGTCTTCTGGAGTAAGTGTAAACAAAACAACTTTAGTTGATACGGTTTTAAATGTTGATGTTGGTGTAAAAATGATTGGAAATGCAACCTCTCCAATATTAACAAAGACAACAGTTTCGAGTAGAATAACTTCAACATGGAGAGTAGATCCATTAGCTCAAACATTTTTCATCGATGAAGATGTTTATCCAAATGGATTATTTTTAGAGAGTGCATCTGTATTTTTCTCTGCAAAAGATGATCAATTGCCAGTTCGAGTACAAATAAGACCAACAGTAAATGGAATACCATCAACTGACTTTTGGTATCCAGAATCTGTTGTGGAGAAAAAATCCAGTGAGATTACTGTTACTTCTTCACCTAATGTTGATGTTGCATCTTCAAAAACAACATTTAGATTTGAGTCTCCTGTATTTTTAAAACCTGGTCTTTATGCTCTTGTAATATTAACTGATAGTCCAGATTATATTGTTTGGACTGCAGAAAAAGGACAAACAACAATTAATAATCAAACAGTTTCTGTTAATCCATACGTTGGTACTTTATATAAATCACAAAATGCGATGGAATATGTACCTTATTTGAATGAAGATTTGATGTTTGAATTAAATCGTTGTGTATTTAAAACTGGAACAGCTACTTTCTCTCTTCAGAGTGAAAAACAAAGTAGAACATACAATATCGACAGATTTAGATTATTAGAAAATTCAATTACAGGATTGTCTAATTCTCCTGTAGATATAAATTATTCTTTTATATCTAAACCTGTTGGTTCATCAAAAGAAACAGTTTACAGAGACATTGAACCAGCTTTAATATATGATATGTCAGATGATAATTTATATTCAATTGGTTCTAGAAGAAAAGAAATTTTAAATCAAGGAGATTTTACAGTATCATTGTCACTATCAACTTCAGATGACAATGTAAGTCCTATAGTTTCCTTAGAAAGTTTATTTTTAAACGCATGGGAAAATTTCATAGACAATGGAGAAATAAACTCTACAGATTTTAATATAATTACGCCAGGTGCAGGATATTCAAATTCTAACAACATAATCATTACCTCTTCTACTGGAACAGGTGCAAATGTAAGATTTATTACTGATGGTGTGAATGGAAACGTAATAGGATTTAATGTGATTTCTTCTGGTTTTGGTTACACAGATGATTTCACAATAACTTATCCAGATACTTCTCATGCAAGTGGCAATATAACTGCAAGTGCTGTTGTTACTCTAAATAGTGAATTTGATAGTGAGGGTGGGCCATGCCTCGCTAGATATATTACAAAACCAATTACATTGGCTGATGGTTTTGATGCTGGTGATATTCGTGTGTTCTTAAGTGCAAATAAACCAGCTGGAACAGAGGTAGAAGTTTTTTATAAGATATTGTCTTCTTCAGATATAACACCCTTTAAAGAAAGACCTTATCAAAAAATGGAAATTTATAATCCAACTGTAAGTCCTTCTATTAACACTGAAGAATTTAGAGAATATGAATATCGACCATCTATAACTTCTGATGAAATTTCATATATCTCAGATAATGGTGTAACATATGATTCTTTCAAAACATTTTCAATAAAAGTATTGATGACTTCTGAAGATCCTTCTGTCATACCAAGAGTCAAAGATCTTAGAATTATAGCTTTACCATCAGGTTAATTAAATGGAAGATAATTTTTTAAAAGTAGAAGGTGATCAGTTTGTAAAAGACAAAAAGACCAATGCTCTTTTGACAGTTAATAGAAATATTCTTCTACAAAATGAGGCTAGAAAAAAATTAGGTCAAAAACTTAATGGTAAAGACGAAGAGATAAATAAACTTAAAGAAAAAGTAAATGAAATAACAGATGACATTGGAGAAATAAAAACCATGTTATCATTGTTGTTACAGAAAAAGGACTGTTAATTAGAAATGCCTACGACACTAATACCTATCATTGCAAGAACGAATACGATTGATGAATGGCGTATTCAAACCAATAAATCGGCCACAGATTTAAACGATTTAGGCTTTTACACATATGACAAAACTCAAGGTACATTAATACTTTCAAACACTTCTGTTTTACAAATAACTGCTGAAGGAACTTCACTTCAAGTTGCAAACAATGTTCTTTTTCAAAATAATTTAACTCTTTCAAACAATTTAATTTTAGGCGTTCAAAGTTCTGGCACAGGTAATATAGTTGCTGGTAGCACAGTTTCTGTTAGAGGTCCTGGCAGAGCATTATCAGTATCAAATAATGCTTTTGTGGGTATAAATTTAGAAGTAGTTTCTTCAATTTATACTGGAAATGTTTATGCAAATAATGATGTAACAATAGGTGATGACCTGACTGTTGACGGCACTTTAACTTTACCTGGCACAGGAGTAGTTTTAGAAATTAATGATGGTGAAGCTTCTGTAAATTTATTGACAGGTTTAACAGTTTCTTCCACAAATGTTTCAACATCAAATCTTTATGCCGCATTTGGAAGAATAGATGTTCTTGATGATTTAGCCTTTGCTAGAATAGGAATTTTAGAAAATACGACAGGAAATTCTTACTATCTTTCTTCCAACTCTCATACTTCAAACTCTATATCTACAAGATATCTTACAGCAAATATTTCTGGTAATATTGTAAACTTTACTTCTGATATAGCTGCAATCAACACTGCAACAATATTAAATGGAAATACAGTTACATTTGTTTCCAATTCTTCAAGTATAAATGTTATTACTGGAAACACAGCTACAATCATAACTGGTAATGTTGTCAATTTAACATCTAATGTTTCTGGTATCAACACGGCTTCAATTGGTACTGCAACGATCATAACTGGCAATGTCGTAACACTAAATTCAAATCTTTCATTTATCAATACTGCCTCTATAGGTACTGCTACAGTTATAACCGGTAATGTTGTTACACTAAACTCAAATCTTTCTTATATTAATACTGCAACAATTGGAAGAATAACATCTGTCAACACTGACATACAAACATTAAATGTAAGTTCTTTTATTAATGTTCAAACTGGTCTTGTGAGAATATCATCTGAGACAAATACTGATGACGCATTAATTGTTGAGCTTGGTGATACAAGAATTCGTGATACTATCATAGATGGAAATCTGACTGTAACTGGAACTTATACCCAATCAGGTAATATTAATTTTGAAGTTGATACCTTTATATTAAATGCAAATTCAAACATCAATAAAAATGGTAATTTTATTAATTTTAGACCAAATGGCGATGATGCTATAATTAAATGGGATGAAACTAATGACTGGTGGGAAATCTCAAGTGGCGATACATACGCACAATTAAATAAAATATTAGATCGTTCAGATATACATGATGGTGTCTTTAATACAAGTTCTTTACTTTTAGCTTCTGCCAATGCAGTAAATATATCTTATACTGCACAGACAACATCTGGTAGATATGCAAATTCGGCTTATGCACATGCTAACTCAGCATACTTACATGCAAATGCTTCTTATGTTTCTCAAAATACAACTGGAACATATGCGAATTCAGCTTATGCACATGCTAATTCTAGTTATATTCATGCGAATTCTTCCTTTGAAACTGCCAATGCAAACACTGCAAGACTTACAACAAATAATACAATAACTGCAAGTTATGCTAATTCTGCATATTTGCATGCTAATGCTGCATACAGAAGTCAAAACACAAGTGGAATTTATGCTAATGCAGCTTTTTCTCTGACAAATACAGCAATAACAAATGCAGGTTCTAGTGGAACTTATGCGAATTCTGCTTTTGAAACTGCTAATACCGGAGTCGTTAATGGAGAAATTGCTGACGCAAAAGCAGTGACTGCAAATGTTCTAGCACAGGCTGCATTTGACCAAGCAAACACCGCAATAGTTGCTGGAGTTCAAACTGTTGGTAGTTATGCAAATAGTGCATATTCACATTCAAATTCAGCTTTTGATTCTGCAAACACTAAATTGGACAGAATAACTGGTGGAACAGTTCAAGCAAGTTTGATTGTTCAAGGCAGATTTACTGCTGCAAATTTATCGTTCGATAATACCAATTCAGCATTACTTCCAGGTTCTAAATTTGTTTTCAATTCGAATCAAAGTCAATCTCAATCTCCTTCTCTCAATGCAATAATTGAAGTTGATCGTGGTGTTGATGCTAATGCTCAACTTAGATATAATGAAACTATTGACAAATGGGAGTATGCACACGATGGAATAAACTATAGTGTATTAGGATTTAATGCTGACAGAGCAAATACAATTGCTGGTGGAGCTGCAAATAGAATACCGTATCAAACAGATGTAAATTCTACTGAATTTATTGCTGCACCGTTAACATCAAATTATTTCTTAAAATATACAGGAACAGGATTTGAGTGGTCAGCTATACCAATTCCAGATTTATCAAATGCAACTTTCAGAGCAGATCAAATTACAAGTGGAACATTTGCAACTGCTAGATTAAGTGGTACATACAATATTAATATTACAGGATCGGCTGGATCAGCTACAACCGCTGGATCAGCTACAACCGCTGGATCAGCTACAACTGCCACAAGTGCTACAAATGTCACACAAGGTGGAACGATAGTTACTGGAACCGCAGGTCAAAGAGGAATTACAAATTTCGGAAGTTCTTTATTTTATCAAAGAATAGAAGTTTTTGGAGCTGCAACTACAGGTAGAACTGACCCGCCGAATACTGCAGCAATAAAAGTAAGTGGAGATGTTGCAATTAATGGCGACGCTTGGGCACTATTTTTTAGAGGTACTGCAACGGCTGCTCAATACGCTGACTTGGCAGAAAAATATCTAGCAGATAAAAAATATCCAACTGGAACAATTCTAATGGTTGGCGGCAAAAAAGAAGTTACTGCGGCAAAGAAAGACAAAAAACATGCAGTTATAGGAATAGTCTCTGACAAACCAGCATATATAATGAACAGCGAATTGAAAAATGGAACTATGGTGGGACTAAAAGGAAGATTGCCAGTTCGAATGATTGGTAAATGTGGGAAGGGTGATTTAATTACAATTTCCGATAAGGCTGGAGTTGGTGAAAAAACAGACTCAATGAGTATTTTACCTTTTAGAATAATATCCTTAGTTGACAAAGACACTGAAGAAGAAGAATTGATAGAGGTTTTAATAACATAAAATGATTGGTATAATTGGTTATGGTTTTGTTGGTAAAGCAGTTGAATATGGATTTAGAAAAGTTGAGTGTTATATTTCTGATCCAAAATATAACAATATTACCATCAAAGATGTGTGCAATAAAAAACCAAAGGTGATTTTTGTATGTGTGCCAACACCAACAGACAATACAAATTATTCCTGTTTAATTGATGTTTTAGAAGATATTAAAAAAAACAATTATAAAGGAATAATTTGTGTTAAGTCCACAATACTACCAGAACACATCGAAAAATACGATGTTGTTTATAGTCCTGAATTCCTTTCTCGAAATACATTCAAAAAAGATTTTGTTCGACCGAAAATGTTAATTATCGGAGGGAAAAAATCCAAAAAACTTCTTTCAATATACAATAAGTATTCTTTTGTCAAAACAAAAAAAGTATTTTTGACTGACATAAAAACGGCTTCATTATTAAAGTATATCATGAATTCTTTTTACTCTTTAAAAATAACCTACATGAATGCTATCTTTGATGTTGCAAAAGAGATGAAAATAGACTATAATGGTCTAATAAAAATTCTTGCCAAGCATCCTTGGATGGGAACACATCATTTCGAAGTTCCCGGTCCAGATGGTAAAAGAGGTTTTGGTGGTCCTTGTTTTCCTAAAGATGTTAAAGCATTTACGGAAAAATACAACATAAAATTATTAGATGAAGTTTTAAAATTAAATTTAGAATACAGAGAGAAAGAAATCGGAGACAAAAATGGTAGTTGATATTAATGTAACAAGTATTTGTAATTTGGCTTGTACTTATTGTTCTGAAGGATTTGAGTGTGGACTTTCTACTGAATTTGAAGAAAATACCTCATTAACTTTAGATAATATAGAAGAATTCATGTCCAGAATAAGCGACCCTAAAAAAGATGTTTATTTTTGGGGTGGAGAGCCTTTTGTAAATTGGGAATTTTGTAGAGGTGTAATAGAAAAATATAAACATGATCCAGGATTCTCTTTTTTCTTTTATACAAATGGAACATACTTAAAAAAATATTTGAAGGAATTAGTTAGAATTAATAAAGAAATACCTGGTCGTTTAAAGTTACAAGTTTCTTATGACGGAAAACCAGTCAATGATAATACTAGAATGACTAAAACTGGTGTTCCATCTTCAGCATTAGTTAAAAAGAATTACATTGCAGCTAAAGAGGCTGGATTAAATGTTTCTTTAAAGTCGGTCCTAACTTCTGAAAATTTTCATTTAATTTATGAAGCTTTTTTAGATGTAATAGAAATGGATAACAATTATTTTCCAACTCCAGATTTGTACAGTCAATTGAATGGAGAAGAATTTTATCCTAGACTAGAAATATTAAAAAAAGGTTTGGCTAAAATTGCTAAGTTTATCTATGAAAATAATTTGCCGCCAGAAAAGTTTGGATGGTTTCAACAATCTAGAGCTTTGTGTGCATCTGGTATAAATTATTTGAGTGTAGATCTAAATGGTGATTTGAGTCCTTGTCATGGTTGTATGTACAAAGAATCTCACGATCATAAATTAGGAAATATATTTAAAGTTGAGAATTTAGACTCTTTGATAAAAGAGAAGTCTGATATGTATAAAAATGCATTGAAAGATCAACCGCTGGATTGTATGAATTGTGACAGTCAATTTTGTATGAAGTGTAATGCAGCCACATACGAAAAGAGTCAAAAGGAAACTTATATTGAAAAATGGAATGATCATACAGCCAATTGGCAAGTGTGTAAAGTTTTCAAAACAAACGAAATTATACATTACGCTCTTAGAAAAGCTTTAAAACAAAAAGTATTTCCAGTAAAAATGCAACAAAAATCTTGTTCCATTTAATAAGAGATAACAATGTTTACTTTAGAAATTTCAGTAACTGAAAAGTGCAATTTGGGATGTCCTTACTGCTATGTAGCCAATAGACCAACTTGGATGACTCCACAAGTTTTTGACAGTTCAATTCCTAAATTATATGATTTGATGAATAGAAGTGGGGATAGTACATATCATGTAAGTTTTTTTGGTGGAGAACCACTTTTAAATTTTGATTTGATAAAGTATGCTGTTCCATTTTTGAGAAATGATAAGAAATGTAAAGGTATTAATATCATAACAAATCTTACAATGATCGATGAAAAAAAAGCAAAGTTTCTAAAAGAAAATCATGTCGGTGTAAGTTGGTCATTTGACGGAATGAGTTCAAATGAAACGAGGCCTTTATTACCACTACTTGAAAATACAAATCCAGAAACCGGTGAATTGTTTGATGGTATATTATCAATGTATGAATACAAAAGAGATTTGATCACCAGTTTGACGAATGGCTGTAAGGTGATGATTTGGCCTGGAAATACAAAAGATATGACAGAGAATTTTGAATTCTTACTCAGTTGGGGAATTGAACATCCAGATTTCAGCATTGTTAGAGATGATGTTTGGACTAAAGAAGATATAATTGTTTTCAGAGAAGAGTGTATTCGACTAGCTGATAAATGGATAGAAAAATTAAAACAAGGTATTCCTTCCAGTGTTGGATTTTTACGCTTAGCTATACTCGACATACTATTTGGTTTGGTCAAAGGTAAAAGACCATTTGGTTGTTTCGCAGGTACAAATGGTGGAGTTCTAATGAGTAGTGGAGAATTTTATCCTTGTGCTCGTTTTGCTAGTAAAAAAATTATGAAGATGGATGAAAATTATAATTTTAAATATTATCAAAAAGAATTTAATCCTAAAAATTATGACAAATGTGAACCTTGCAGACTAAAACAAGTTTGTAATGCGGGTTGCACATATAGTCAAATAATGAACGATAATAAGCCACTTGACAGTGTATGCGAATTGTTTCACATTTATTATGAGCAAGCAATGCGTATAGTCGAAGAGTGTAGGGATGTTCCTATATTTCAAGACTTGGTTTTAAATTACTTAGAAAATGTTGGAGTAGAAAGCGCAGGTGTAGAATGTCGGAACTAGAAAACAAACCAAAGAAAATTTATAGGAGTATAATTGATATTCCTATAAAGGTTGAAATGCAACCAGTCAACCATGCAAGTGATAAAGTTTTAAGTCCGGAAGAATTGGCCGAACAGATTGAAGAAGCGAGAAAAGGAAAAGCCAAAGTCGATAGTAAGTATGTAGGATTTGAATTGGATGAAAGAGGCCATCTATTTGATTATGAATTTAATTACACAAGATTTTTAGAAAATATGTCACATATAATTAAGACAGCTAAAGAGAATAGGAGAAAAAATCCTAATAATGTCTATATTGAAAATATGAAGATAACAGATTCTCCAACAACAGAAAAGAAGAAATATGTCTAATGTTGTTAAGGTTAAATTTGCATTTGAAAAGGAACCAGGTAAAAAATTCTATGTAGGAGATAAAACAGAAAAACCGATATCGAAAAATTCAGGAGTTAATGTACTTTATTTTACAAATAAATGCAACTTAGCTTGTACATATTGTTACGAGGATCTTCCTGGCAGGCCTCCACAAATAATGACGAAAGAACAAATAAAACAATCTATTGATAAAATTATAGAAAGAGAAGATCCAGAGACTCAGACACTGATAGTTTTATTTGGTGGCGAAGCCACATTAGAATGGGACAATGTGTGTTATGCAATGTCTTACGCTTATAGTAGAAAGAAAAATATACACTTTAATTTAAATACAAATGGCATAAAATATTTAAGTCAAAAATTTATTAATGAAACTAAAAAAAACTTTTTTTATAAAAAAGGACTCTTGAGTATTGATGTTAGTTTTGATGGAATAGGAAATCAAGATCGTATCTTTCACGATGGATCTTCCAGTACAAATTCTATGATTAAAGTTTTGACAAATTTAGTTAAAAATAATTTCAGATTTAGATTGAGATATACCATACAAAAAAATAATATAAATTACTGGTATGAAGATATTACCAGATTGTCTAAATTGTTTAAACCGGAAAGAATAATAACATCGGTTGCTTGGAGTACATTAGAAAGTGATGAAAAATATAAAGAATTATTGGAGATAGGTAAAAACAATTTTAGAAATGATTGGATAAATAAGGATATATCTGTGCCAATATGTGAGCTATTCTGTGACATGTGTAACGGTTGTGGAGAAAGAAAAGATATTAAAACTTACTTTACAAATGAGGGTAATGTCACAACTTATAAAAATTATGAAAATGCTCCTTTGTTTCACGATTTCAAAGAAAAGGAATTTTAATGAGTACCGTTAATGATAAAATTGATAATATTTTTAATATGATCATGGACATAAAAAAAGATAATGAATCAATTCATTATCTCATGCTTGAAGGATTTAGTTTATCGATAGAATTGATAACTGAGTTGCGAAAAACTGGATCTAGAGAATCTATAGATTTTTCCAAACATTTAGAAATCATAACAAATATTTTAGGAGTTTCTTTAGAAGATTTAGTAATTCAATCTCTAAATAAAATACAAAATGAAAATGGTGAATCTACAAAAGAGCCAGACCAAGAAACTTTAGAATTTATAACCTCTGATCTAGACGATTATGAAAAATTTTTAGCAAAAAATTCTTCTAAAGAAAGTTTAGATTTTTTAACAAAAGAAATTTAAAGGAACTATAATGCCTTTATGTGTTTTTCCACTACGTACCGGTACGAGTGTCACCAAAAATGTTTCTACCGAGCGGTCTCAAGATGGTATTGCGGTTAGGGCTTATGATCAACCTATTGAAGGCAATCCACTTAATATATCTGAAGTTCCTAGATTAGATGAAACTATTGATTTAAATCGATGGACTGATTTGAGAAATAGTATAAACAATGAAAGACAAAGGAGAAATTTAAATAATGCTTTTTTTAGTTTTATTGATAGGGATGTAAAAGTCAATGACACACACTTTCAAGAATTAAAACTTGTATTGAGTCAATCATCTGCACGATTTACAAATAGTGCTCTCACTGGATTTGTAATCAGCGATACTGTTTATTCTACAAATCAAAATATTGATGATAGTGACGGAAGAGCTTTACAACCAGGAACAACAACTTTTAATGCTCCAGGTCCACCAGTTACTCCGGCCGATGTTCGAGAAGGCGAGACAATTTTTGCTTCAAGCATTAATGGTATAATTCAAGCTATTAATTCAGCTAGCGCTCAATGCGTTTGTAATTGTAATTATTGCACATGTAATTGTAATTATTGTACATGTAACTGCAATTACTCTTGTACCTGTAACTGCAACTACAGTGATAAAAGATTAAAAACAAACATTATGTTCTCACATATGGTTGATAAATTAAGTATTTACAAATTTTCTTACATATGGAATACTAAAAAAACATATGTAGGAGTCATGGCTCAAGATTTACTTGGAACCAAATATAAAGATGCTGTCATAAAAGACAAATTTGGAATTTATATGGTTGATTATTCTAAATTGCCAATTGAAATAAAAGAGGTATAAGATGAAATACAAAGAAGTTGAAAATATTGATGCAATAACTTATGCAGGAAAAGCAGCAGCTGCAGTTCGTGTTAAAGCCAGAGGTATAATGGGTGATGATTTACTTATATTTTATTTGATGGACTTAGTAAAGTTTATGATTTTAAGTAATGATTTTATGTCAAAAGGAATTTTTATAACTGAAGATAATAGAGAAGAATGTTACATTAAAATTATTGAAATGGGAGATGAATCTCTCATACAAAAACTAGAAGAGTATTTAAATATGAAAGATTCAATTAATGTTATAATAAAAAAACAAGAAGAATATAGAAAAATAATTACCGAATTGCAAGAATTAGAAGATAAAAATAATGAAAAAACAATAAATCAAATAGTTGAAGAGTATTTAAGGAGATAAAGTGTTATTCATATTAAATGCAACATCTACTATTGGAATTAAATTTATTGCCCACGAATTTCTTAAAGTATTTAATTCTCAAACAATAGAAGATCATTTTGTGGAATTATCTCCTATTATTGTAACTGATACACAAGGAAATGTTGTATATAATATTTTAACCGGCCAAAATGATTTAGTAAAAAATAATCTCAATCTGTTTGAAAAAATAGTTAAATTAGATATTGATTTGAGAGGATTGTCTCATGCAGAACATTATCGAGATGGGCAGTTAGATGATTTTTACTATGATTATGAAATTACAAATTATCTTAAAGTAGATTTGTGGCAAAATGCTCCTGAATTTGTTAATGGAAATTTGACATATCATCATTATGGAGTCAGTTATAAAAAAACTTTCGATAATTATATCAATCGACCAAGTTATGTTAATAACTATGTAATATCAGGACAATTTTCAAGAGGTATAATAGAAAGATTTCAAAAAGATTTAGGTGAAGAAAATGTAATCGTTATTAATTTCTTACGCAACCCTTCAATCGCAACGGCTTTACACTTAAAAGATCAGGAATATTTTTTAAATCCACAAAATGAAAACTATGGAGATGAAGAATTTTATTATTTGAGACTGTATGAATCTATTTTAAGTAACATCTCAGTAATGTCTGTCAAAGGTGTTATTAATATAAAATTTGAAGATTTTTTAAAAAATGGTCACATAACAGTTGCAAACAAAAAAGTTATTTTACCAAAATTATATAATAATTTCAATAATTTATTAACATATTGGGAAAAAGAAAAGATATTAGAAACAAATGTTTGTACTCCAGAAAAAATAAAGTATTACAATGATGTTTTATTAGATTGTAGTAAATCGATAGATGAATTTTTAGAGTGTACTAAATTAAATGTAAAATCAGAATTGATTGATGAATATGTTAAAAAAATTAGTAATGGTGAGGAAATAAATCCAATTTGTGTTCATTTTTATGGTGATAGATATTTAATGTCTGATGGTTTAAATAGATTTCTTGCATATAAAAGATTGAACATAAAAGAAATTCCTGTTCATGACGGAACTAGACTTTTCACTATGAGTGATGAAGAATTGAATGAAATTTTAGAAAATGATGATGAATTTGAATATGATGATTCAAAAAAAGAACGTCTTTTAGAACTTTTGCCTTCAAATATTTTCACCTCTATGGGTTATCAACCTCTAACACTATCTCAATTAATTCGACCAGCTCGTTAATATTTTTATCGTCTTTTGATGAGTAAGATACTCAATTTAAGTGCATATGATATTGTTTTCACCACTTCATTTGAATGTACTCACGGACTTTCTGGTCATCTTTATGAACAAGTAGAGTATCATTTTTTGTCTTTAGAAAATGGTTTTAAATCTGCAATCTTGTTATCTGATGGAACAAAAAAAGAAACTTTAATTTTAGCTTTGAAAAATAAGTATAATTTTACAGAAAAAGAAATTAATTTACTTTCAAAAACTGTAATAGAATGTCATTTTCCAAAAATACTAATTGTAAAGAATCTCTGTGTTGTTGACGGCTCTGCTCAATTTGCCAATTGTGTTGTATATGCAGGCAATGTTTATTTACTTCGATGCTCACAATCTGATTTCAGTAAATTTACAAAATCAAAAACAATAAAACGAGTGCATCTGTTGCAAGATTTTTTAGTTTACGGCAATTCAATAGATAATAAAAAAATAATATTAGTTGATTATGTAAAAAAAATATTATGGAACAGATATAAAACTCCAAAGCAGGTTAAAACAAATACAGCTTTATTGTATCTCACCACAAATACAAGAAAAATATCTGTTGAAAATATTAACAATATAGTAGAAAAAAATAATTTTGAAAAATATATTATTGTTACAAATGATGTTTCTTTGTATCAAAGTGATGAAAAAGTTGCCGTTGTTAAAGGCCCAATAAACAATATTTTTGAAGTTTTTGATACCTACATATATACACCTACAGCTAAAAAATTTGATTGTAGTTCAAGATTTATTGTCGAATGTGCTGTCTATAAAAAAAATGTTGAATATTTTATAGATTACGATGATCTTGGAATAAATGCAAGAAAATGGCATATTGAAAATAACTTAGATTCTCTACACCTTAATGTAGATGATCAATTTTTTAAATACATGGAATTTTTTAATGAATCGAGTAAAGTTTAGAAAAAACAATCATATTAATGAATTGAGCTGTAGTGGTATAAAAATTGATTATGACACAAAAAGAAATAATAGAGCTAGATTAGATACTGGACCTTTGTGTAATTATGATTGTGAATTTTGTTATTATCGACATAGACTATCCGAAAAAACTTCTTGGGAAATAGTTAAAAATAGAATCGATAGAATTTACGGTTATGGTATAAAAGAAATAGATCTTTCTGGTGGAGAAAGTTCTGTTAGCCCAGACTGGTTTAAAATTTTAGATTATTGTAAGGAAAAATTTGATCATATTAGTTGTTTGTCTCATGGGGGTAAATTTTCCAATTTAAAATTCTTAAAAAAATCATATGATCATGGCCTTCGTGAAATTTTATTCAGTTTGCACGGTTCAAACTCTGAGGTGCATGATTTGATAACAAATAGAAAAGGTTCTTTTGAACGAATATTGCAAGCAATTAACAATGCAAAGGAACTTGGAATATTAGTTCGTATTAATTGTACGGTATATGAAAAAAACTACAAATTTCTTCCGACAGAATATGTAGAACTAATAAACAAAATTAATCCACTAGAGGTTAATTTTATATCTTTAAATTATTGGGAAGAAGTAGTTTTAAAATATGATGATGAATATATCAATAGAGTAAACTATTCAGACATAACAGATCATATTAAAAAATGTATAGATCAAATACAAAAAATAAAATATATCAATGTTAGATACACTCCTTACTGTTTTATGGAAGGATATGAAAAATATGTTTGTGGACAATATACACACATATATGATGTATTTGATTGGAACAAAGGAATTTATGGTGATGATGGTACTGAAGAATATTTAAATTGTACAGATGACCAAAAACTAATGCACGCTCATAGAGATGCTGAAAAAAATCGTGTAGCATTTTATACTAAAGATAAAGAATGTTTAAAATGTAAATATTTTTATATATGCGATGGTGTTGAAAATGAATTATTTAAAACTAATAAAGTGAAGCCAATTTCTGGCGATAAAATCATACACGTAAATTATTTCAGAAAAAACATGTATGATGACGCCAAATGATATTTTAAGTGTTGAGATTGGTTTAATTAATCAATGTGTTCTAAAATGTAGATTATGTCTAAGAGAAGAAGACGTAGCTAAACAACTTCCAAAAAATGTTTCAGTAGATTATGAAGCTACTGTAAATTTTTTAAATAAACTTCCAAACTTAATTCAACTTGATTTTGTTGGCTCTGTATCAGAACCAACTCTACATAAAAGAATCCATGATTTTGTTAAGTATGCTAAGAGTAGAGATATTCAAATTAGATTTAGTACTAATGGCAACACTTTTTCAAATGATTGGTGGGCTAACTTTGGTAAACTATTTGATTCTAAAGACATTATTAGATTTGCTGTAGACGGTAGCACACAAGAAATACATGAAAAGTATCGTGTTGGTGGAAAATTATCTAAAGTTTTATCCAATCATAAAGCTTTTAAAGAGAACACTAAAGCTAAAACAGTTTTGCAAAATCTTTTATTTGATTACAATATTGATGATCAAGAAAATATTAAAAGACTTTTTATACAAGAAAATTTTGATGTTTGTGAATTTACTCATACTGGAGATGCTAATTATGAAGAAGATCCAAACCTTGCAAGAGATAATATACTTCCAGTAAACGATCTTAGATTACGTTATAAAAAAAGAAACAGTTCTAGTGGAGAATTTTTTAAAGGTGTAATTTGTAAGTCGTGTAAAGAAAGTCAAATATACATTAATCATATGGGTTGTGTTTTACCATGTGACGATATGGAAGAAACAACATTTGTTGATCGTGAAAATAATATTACAATATATGATCATACGATTGAAGAATGTTTTGAACATGTAAATAATATTATTAGAAAAAGATTTGTAAATAGAACTTGTGAAATATGCTGTGGCCCAGCTAATCAAAAATTACACATAGACTATCCAATTGTACAGTTCAATCGTGAAGGTAAAAAAGCCATACTGCATAAATTTAGAGAAATTGGAGATTTTAATTGACACCAAAATCTATACGTTCTATTGAATTGGGTATTACAAACAAATGTACGCTACGTTGCCCACACTGTATGAGTCTCGTATATGATATGCCAAATAAAAATCCTATAAATCTTGATCTTTCTGTTTTACTTAATTTTTTAGATAAATTAATTTCACTAGAAACTGTTTTAATAGAAGGTGCTTATTCAGATCAACTCATGTATCCACAATTACTTGATGTGATATCATATTGCAAAAAAAGAAAAATAAAGATTAGAATGTGTACTCATGGAAGTGCAAGGAGTGAATCTTGGTGGAAAGAATTAGCTTGTTTATTGGATGAAAATGATATTGTTAGATTTGCTGTAGATGGATCAACTCAAGAATTGCATGAAAAATATAGAGTAAACTCTCAATTAAAAAAAGTTTTAAAAAATCATTCTATTCTTAAACAGAACAGTAAAGTTATGACTTCTTTACAACATATTGTTTTTGAATACAATAAATACGACACTGAAAATGTAATTATGTTATCGAAAACTGAAAAGTTTGATAGGTGTGAAGTTATACAATGTGGCAATGTTGTAGTTGATGAAAAATTAAAAAAAGAAAAAATTGTTCCTGTTAAAGACCTTTTACAATACTATAACAAAAATAATAAAATACTCGCTGATATAAAATTCTCAAATAATTATATTTGTGATTCGATCATAAGAGATGAAATTTATATCAATCATAGAGGTGAAGTTGTACTGTGTGCTGATCACGATAATGATATTATAAAACCAAACATAATTAATTCTGACATAGACACTATTTTTCACTACATAAATACTTCTATGGATAAAAATATATGTTTTAAAAACTGCAACACTTTAGATTATAATGTTGGTAAAAAATTTCCAATAAAAATATACAGTGAAAATATGCAAACAGTTCAATTTCATACGAGGGAATTAAAGTGAGTTTTAAACCAGAAAACTTAACTGTTCTTGAAATTGGGTTAATTAACAAGTGCAACAATGTTTGTCCACTCTGTTTAAGAAACGATAAAAAACTAATGAAAATTCTTCCTAAAAATGAAGCTTTAAAATTAGATGTTTTAATTCGTTTTATGGATGCACTACCAAATCTTAATCGTGTTGTTTTAATGGGAGCTTTATCTGAACCCACTTTATATGATGATTTTTTCGAACTAATAAGTTATCTAAAAAATAGAAAAATTTGTGTTCGTATCAGCACCAACGGATCAACAAATAAACTAGATTGGTGGAGAAAATTAGGACCTATGTTAGATGAAAACGATATTGTTCGTTTTCCAATTGATGGTTCGACAAATGAATTGCACAGTAAATATCGGGTTGGTTCAACCATAGAAAAAGTTTTAGAAAGGCATAAAGCATTTAAATTTAAAAGTGATGGAACAAGAAATACAGAAGCAACAACAATTTTACAACATATCATATTTCAATATAATCAACACGATGGTGATAATATTAGAAAAATTTATTTTAGAGAAAATTTTGATTTGTTAGAAATGAGTCATTCTTATGAGCCTTCACTTGCAACACCAAAAATAGTAGAAGAAAAAATTATTCCAATAAAACCATTGTTTGAATACCAAAGAACTAAACGAAATCTTGTTGCTGAATATAAAAAGAAATCTGATTTTATTGAAATTCCTGGTGGATGTCCAGAAGCAAAAACTGGAGCCGCATATCTAGGGCATAGAGGACTATTGGTTCCTTGTAATGAACAGGAAGATGTTCATTTGGTTCTTGATAAATTTATCAATATTTACGACAATACAATAGAAGAAATATTTGAATATTATAATAAAATTCTTGATGGAATTAATTATGATTCAACATGTGCTAGATCTTGCACATTAATGGGACAAAAAGAGTGTATAGTTTATCCTATTACACAATATAATAAAGTTGGTGACAAATATGATTTGATAGATTTTAGAGAGTGCATGAAAAGATGATACATACGCATACAGAATGGAGTAAATTAAAAGAAGTGATTGTTGGTCGTGAGTTAGAAATTCCACAAAGAATAATGGACACAACATTTAAGTTATTCTATTCAAATAATATTAAACATAATCAATTTCATGAGTATGAAGAATATAAAATTTCAGCTGAATTAATCCAAGAAAGAATAGAAGACTTAGATAATTTAGCAAAAATTTTAGAAAATTTAAATGTAAAAGTTTTAAGGCCAGATCGAATAACTCAATCTATTTCTGTAAAAACTCCTGAATTCAAATCATACGTAAGTTCTTCTTCCAATGTTAGAGATTTAACTTTTACATATAGAGATTTTATAATTGAAACTCCTCCATTAATTCGTGGTAGGTATTTTGAAAATAGAAATATGCACAAGATTTTTAAAAAACATTTTTTCGAAGGTTCTAAATGGATAAAATCTCCAGATGTTCTTTTGACTGATGAATCTATTGATGATGAAGAATGGGACGCAGATAGAGATTTTGAAAATATAGACTATTCACGGTGGGATTTAGCAATTGATGCTGCACAATATTTAAAATTAGGAAAAGATGTTTTTTGTAACATATCTACATACAATCATTATTTAGGTGCAAAATGGATAGAACAAGTTCTTGGACCAGATGTTGAGATTCATATGATAGATTCTATGGTTGATAATCACATGGATGGAAATTTACTACCATTAAAACCAGGAGTTTTTCTTGTGAACGAAAGTGCTTTAAGAAAGCCAATAAAAGAATATCTTCCAGAAAAATTTCACAATTGGAAATTTATTAATTCAGATAACGGTGAAATTAAAGAAAAAAATTATGACACATACTTCACACCCTTTGTTCAATTGTGTAGTTATCGTGGTATGGATATGAATGTGCTTAGTGTAGACGAAAATACAGTTTTAGTAAATGATGATGCAAATCAAACTATATCTGTACTAGAACAAAATGGTTTTACAGTTGTGCCAATAAGATTGAGACATTGTGAGTTATTTGGTGGAGGAATTCATTGTTCTACTTTAGACACGATTAGAGAAGATGAATTTGTAGATTATACATGATAACAGAATTTGATATTGAAAGAATCGATTTAGGATTAGTGAATAGATGCAATTTAGCTTGCCCACTTTGTCCTTATGTAAAACACAATATAAGAGAAGTTCAAAAAGCTGCACATGCAGACATTGATGCTGTAAAAAATTTTTTAGATAAACTTCCAAACATTAGAGTTGCTATAATAGAAGGTAATTATTGCGAACCTACTCTATACAAACACTTCAAAGAATTAATAAAATATTTAAAGTTTCGTAATGTTAGAATAAGATTGAGCACTAATGGTAATACATTTAACACAAAATGGTGGTCAGAAATAGGTTCTTTATTTAAAAAAGAAGACATTATACGTTTTGCTATTGAAGGTACCACACAAGAATTACATTCAAAATACAGAGTAAAAGGCGACCTCAATAAAGTTATAGAACATCATAGAGCATTTAAAAAAAATTCTGAGGGTACTACAGTTTTACAAAATGTTATATTTCAATATAACTATCACGATCAAGATAATATTAAAAAATTATTTCTTGAAGAAAATTTTGATTTTATAGGTTTTCAAAGATGTTATCCGAGTGAAAATTTAAATGAAGAAGAAGGTATTGCTCCTTTAAAAGATGTGATTAATTATTACAAATTATATGAAAGAATAATACATAGTCGCCAAATAAAAAAACCAAAAGTAATATGTGATAGTAATAATAGAAAAGAAATTTATATCAACCATGAAGGACAAGTTTTTCGTTGTGGTGTACATGACGAAGAAAAACCTTATGAAAATATACCTACTGTTCATGATGACTTGAATATAATATTGAATCACATATCAATGGCCACAGAAAATAGACATAATTGTGATGCTTGTATTAAAAATTGCAATACATTCTGTTATAAAATAGGTGAATATTATCCAGATTACATAGTAGATAGAAATTTAAATGTATATGAAGAAAATTATTTTTCAGTAGAAATAGAATCTAAAGATTATTGGAATAGAGATAAATTAATATGAAAATTGTTTTGTTTGCTCCTGTTGAAGCTGATTTAAAAGACATAAATTCCACTAAAGATAACTTTAATCGTTTTTTTGAAAAAGAAGCTATTAAGTCTTTTTCTTGTTGGAGAAAAAATGGTGGTTGGTTAAAAGATATACCAATATATGCAATTTGTTCAACTCAAGCTACTTTGGGTGAAGAAACTAGAAAAAAATTTCGTGAATTGAATGTAACTTATATTGAAGCATATCAGTCAATTACAGAAACATATAAATGTGGTTTTTGGAATATTCCTTTGGTTGGGAAGTGGGCAGAAGAAAATATTCAAGCTGATGTTTTTATAAAAATAGACCTTGATATGTATTTAATTAGATCTTTACCAGAAAATTTATTTTTAGATTTAAAAAAGTCTGTTGTTGGTTTACACGATCACTTAGCAGAAATGCATTTATCTTCAATTAGTAAAAATTATCCAGCTTTTAAATATTTTTTTAATACTGGTTTTACAATAACAACTCCACAAAGTAAATTTTTTGAGCAACAATTAAAATATTTAATTGAAATGGAAGAAGATTTTGAAAAATTAGGAGTTCATAATTTCAAAGAAAAATATGGACCAAATATTGTTGAAAATACAACAAGAGAAGATGAAACAGCTGTTGAACATCGTTTGATGGAAGAAATGTGTGTTTCAATTATGTATCGTGATGGTGTTCCAATAGAACCTATACAAAATTATTATCTTGAAACAAATGAGTATGAATTGGAAAAATCTATTAAATTTGATCTCAATAAAATTTATTTTATACACGAACACATTGATAGTAACTTGTCTCAAACAAATTTAATTAATCAAATCAAGTATAAGAAGAAACTTAATAACGAAGGTTATGAATATTTTATGTCATGGAGAGAAAAATGAATATTGCATTAATTACTACAATTGAAGGTGACCTTCGTGATATCAACACTTTAAAACAGGGATATCATCGTTGTTATGAACAAGAAGCAATACAATGTTTTTCTGAGTGGAGAAAAAATGGTGGATGGTTAAAAGACATACCAATTTATACAATATGTTTAACTAAACAAACAATATCAGATAAAACTAAAGATATATTTAATTCTTTAAATGTTACTTACATAGAATTTTATTATTCGGAAACAGAAAAATACAAAAATGGATATTGGAATATTCCTTTATCTGGAAAATATTTTGAAGAAAATTTAAATGAAGATATTTTTATCAAAACTGATTTAGATATGTATCTGATAAAACCTCTAAAAAAAGAATTGTTCAATTTGAAACCTGGTTACACAACTGTTGGTAGATATGATGAAATGAGTGCTAAACACAATACTAACAAATTAACATTTCCAAGTAAGTATGGTCAACCATGGGATACAGGTTTTATAATTACAGAACGCAAAACAAATTTTTTTACAGTTTTTTATGAAAAACTTAAAAAACTTACCTTCGAATATGAAACGGGAATATTTGAGAGTAAATATAAACTTCATATAAAAGAACACGATGACGATTTTGGTGTGGATTATGGAGCTATTGAAGAGTTTGCAATAAGCGTTATGAACACTGATGATAAAATAAAATTAAAAGAGATAAACAAATACAATCTTGGAGAATTTTATGCTCCAATAGACATTTATTCAGATGAAGAGGTCGACAACATTTATTTTTTTCATGAACATATACCATACACTGAGCCAGGGTATGACAAAATTAGAACTCGAATTGATTATAAAAAAAGGGTAAATGCAATTGAATGTAGCATTAATAACAGTAATAGAATCTGACGAAGTAAATATTGATTCTAAAAACACACCCTTCAAGCGTCTTTTTGAGAGAGAAGCTATTCGTTCTTTTACTTATTGGAGAAAAAATGGAGGAAAGTTTGCAAATATAGATATCTATACGGTTTGTATTACAAAAAATACCATATCAAATTCAACAAAAGAAAAATTAAAAGATTTGAATGTTACATATGTTGAATCTTATCATCCAGAAACTGAAACATTTGATTGTGGATTTTATAATAAACCTTTAGGCTGTAAATATTTTGAAGATACTTTAGACCATGATTTTTTAATACACACTGATCTTGATATGTACTTAATGAATGAACCTAAATTTGTATGGAAAAATTCTTGTATGGTATATGATAAAAAACAAATTTTGAGTGAACGAATACATTTAGATGGTTCTGTTATTGATACTTTTAATACTTGTTTGATGTTAACTAAACGAGAAGATAAAATTTTTGATAAGTGGTGGAAAAAACTTAAATTTATAGACTCACACTATAAAAAAGAAAAAGAGTACTATGAAAAAAATTACAAAAATTTAGAATATAGAAAGTTAGAAGAATTGTCTTTTGACATTCTTAGTAAAGAAGTTGAAATTTATAATATACCAAATTCTATATTTGGTGAGACTTATACAAAATTATCTGATATGTCCACCGAAGAGTTAAAAAATATATACTTTCATCACTTTCACACATATGAATGCTTTAATCAATACAATTGGATAGAAGATATTAAACAATGGAAAATTCATTCAAATTAGATATTCCTAGTGTTTTTGGCATTCCAATAACCGATAAATGTCATCTTAGATGTGTAACATGTTTTAATAGTGATGAAAGGTTTAATATATCTAAACATATGAGTCTTGACGATTTTAAGAAAATTGTTGATTGGGCTATAACACAAAATATTGAATATCTCGACTTAACTCCAACTGTTGGTGAATCATTGTTAATGACCAATTTAAATGAGTATTTTGATTATCTCGATAAAAGTCCAATCAAAAAATATATGTTAATAACATCTTTAGCCCACAAAAATATTGATTCTCTTTTAAATAGGCCTAAACTTTTAGTTGAAGTTAGTTTATATGGAGGAAATAAAAAACAGTATGAAGAATATACTAAAAGAGATGTTTTTGATTTGGTTCGTGACAATATATTAAAACTGTCAAAAACATCAAAACAAAGATTAAATATTTTGAAGAGATTTAAAGGAAAAATAACAGATTCAAAATTAAAAGTAATTTTATTGGCTATGGAAAATATTGTTGTTAGAGATTACTCTAAAGATAGAGGTCTCAAAATAAGATACAATGGTGAAGTTAAAAAGTGTCAGTTTATGAGAGAACCACTTTTAACACCAAATGGTATTAGCATGTGTTGTATTGATTACAATTACACCGATTATATCATAGGTAAAATAGGTGATGATTTAAAAGATGTTTATTCTGATATCGAAAATACAATAAAAGAAAAAAAATTAAAATGTTCAACTGCTTGTGATTGGTACAGTCCTTGGATAGAAGACCGTATTTTAGATGGTGAATAAATCTTAAGAATTTATTAATAGATTAATTTTATCTTTTTCCCATATCATTTTAGTTGTATCGCCATAACATGTTAAATTTGGACACATAGGTTTTTTACAAAATACTTTATTGTCTAAATCTATTAAACTTTCAATACTTTCTATATTTTTTATATAACACGCATATTTCACACTAAAATCTGTTTCAATTGATACAAAATTATTTGTGCAAAAAGAATTCTGAAAAATTTTATTTTTCTTTGCTAAGTACCACAAATCATGATTATTTTTCATGTAAGTTTTACCTTTGTAGGTTAACTGATAAATCTTTTCGTTATTATCATTTTTAGTTTCTATATCTATTTTTTTATTTTCAAAAAGATCTAAAACTAATGCGTAAGATAAATTTTCAGATTCGCACATTTTTTGAATTTTTTTAACGATTTCTAAATTTTCTTGATTGTAGACAACATTAACATTTAATTTTTTTTGTTCATTTAATTTTTTTAATATTGGTATTTTTTTAATTAGTCCATCAAAATATTCAGAGTGCCAAGAGACAGACAACATCGTATATCTGTCATAATTAAAATCATCGCCTAATAAAAATCCATTGGTGTTTAAATCTAAATCTATATTTGAGTTTAAATTGTCTTCTATTAAATTAAAATAAGGAAAAAGAAGTGGCTCACCACCTGTCAATATAATTTTTATTTTTTTATGTTTAGATAATTCATTTAATTGATTAATAGTATAAATAGTTTTGCCTAAAAGAAAAGGAAGAATTGGTTCTTCTTTTCTAAAACAATATGAACATTTTAATTGGCACACATCAGTTAATGTCCAAGTTATATGAAAATCATATTTTATATAATCTTTATCTAAACTTTTAAATATTAATTTGTCCATAAAATATTTTCTGTTATATTGAGTCACTTAACACATTATTTATACTGAAAAAAATGAATGATTTTATAGATGAAACTGAGAGAAATCTTATAATTAAATATTTTCAAATAGATCCATTAAAAGTTATTGATATCAATTCTAATAATTATTTTTTAGGATATAGTGACTTTTATAATGTAATAGAGTTCTATAAATTTGAATATAAAAAACATGAAGGCAATTTTTGGCAAATATTATATCCTCTTGTAAAAAAATTGCCCAATAAACAAATAAAACTAGAAATGTCTAAGGTAGACGTTGGATATTTTTGGTTGGATTATGTTACACCAGTTGACATAAAATATGATATAGTTTATAATGATTTGGTAATTAATGTACAAGATGAAAGTGATGCATACCACCAATCACTTATTTTAATATGTAACATGATGTTTGTTTCAGATTTTAAAGAAATTAAAGAAAAATATAAAAATGTTAGTACTGAAAAAGCTTGGTTAAAAATTTTAGAAAAAACTCAAGATTATGAACAATCATTTTTTCATAGATCTATTTGAACAAAGGTTGGGAGAATTTACAGGTTCTCCATATGTTGTTTTAACTGATTCCTGTACAAATGCTATATTTCTTTCTTTGATGTATCTAAAGAATTATAAGAGTTTTACTGAAACAGAAGTGACAGTACCTAAACAGACATATATTGGTGTGGCTCAGTCAATTATAAATGCAGGTCTAAAAGTTAAATTTCAAGATGAAAAGTGGGTTGGTTCTTATCGTATAGAAAAAACTCCAATTATAGATGCAGCTGTTGGTTTTAAAAAAAATATGTACAAAGAGGGGATGGTATGTCTCTCATTTCAACAAAAAAAATCTATTCCAATTGGTAAAGGTGGAGCTATATTATTGGACAGCGAAGAATCTTATTGCAAATTAAAAAGAATGTCTTGGGATGGAAGAGATGCTTCTAAAAGCGTTAAAGAAGATATAAGTAATATTATACATGGTTATCATATGAATATGATACCTGATGATGCAGCAAAAGGTGTATTAAAATTAAATCAGTATGTTGAAACTAAATTTGGTTCTTATGCTGATTATCCTGATATTTCAATTTGTTTTGATGAAAGTAAAAGATGAATAATTTAATTTTAGGCGGTGCAGGTTTTATAGGTCAACACTTAGTTCATAGTTTATTAAAAACTAGACAAGAAAGAGTTACGATAATAGACAATCTAAAAACATCTTCAATAAATTTAGAAGATTTTGCTCAATATAAAAATTTGTTTGAATTTATAAATGAAGATTTGACAACGATTGATGATGAAGAATTTATAAAGATTGGTAAAAAAAATCATAGAATTTTTCATCTAGCAGCTTCAGTTGGTGTCAAAAATGTTGTTGAAAATCCAAAAGAAACTTTGTTTAATAATATGCAAATGTCTTGTAAATTATTACCTTTGTTTGAAAAGATAAAAAGACCAGTTCTTTATACAAGTACAAGTGAAGTGTATGGTGAAGGACCTTTTGAGGAAGAATCTGAATGTAAAATTAGAACATCTAAAAATCTCAGATGGTCTTATGCTTCTAGCAAATTGACTACTGAATTTATGTTTAATTCTTGTAATTTTCCTTCAACGATTGTTAGATTATTCAACATAGTTGGGCCAGGACAATCTGGTGAAATAGGAATGGTTTTACCTAGATTTATAGAATCTGCAAAAAGAAATGAAGATATAGTTATTCATGGTGAAGGAAAACAAATTCGTTCATTTTGTCATGTGAGAGATGCTGTAGGTGCAATGATTAAATTAATTGAGTTTAATGGTGAAATATTCAATATAGGAAATGAATTTCCAATTACAATTGAAGATTTGGCTCACAAAGTTAAAACAATAACAAATTCAAATTCTAAAATTGTTTACAAATCTTTAGAACAAGTATATCAAAAAAATTATGGTGATATAAGTATTAGAATACCAAATTTAGAAAAAATAAAGAATACAATAAACTACAAACCAAACTATGATCTCGACCAGATCATAAAGGAAATGATTTGAAAATTCTTTTTATTTTTGCACATTTGGATGATGAAGCCTATGGGCCAGCAGGAACTATAAGAAAACTTTCTGAAGAAAATGATGTTTTTGTAATGTCATTATGCAAGGGAGATAGACCAGGCAAAGAAGAAGTTTCAGAAACTCGAAAAAATAGTTTTATAGAGTCATGTAAAATTTTAGGTGCATCACCCATAATAATGGAAAATTCAGATTGTTCTTTAGAATACAGAAAAACTTTAAGTGATATAGAAGATATTGTATATTCATTAAAACCAGATTCAGTTTATACAAATAATATTTCTGATATACATAAAGACCATAGAATTGTTTCTGAAACTTCTTTAGTAGCTTGTAGACCAAAATTAGGCAGTTCAGTTAAAGAGTTTTATATGTGTGAAATTCCATCGTCAACAGATTGGTCTTTTTGTCAAATCGAACCAATTTTTATACCTAATAAATATGTAAATATTGGTAACTATATTGACTATAAAATTAAAGCTTTATCATTATATGAAACTGAAATATACGATTATCCAGATTCTAGATCATTAAAGAGTGTTGAAAATTTGGCTATGTACAGAGGAAAACAAATAGGTTGTTACTACGCAGAATCATTTAAACAGATTTACAAACTTGATTGAATGATAATCTTTCTTTACCATAGAACTCATTAAATCCATAAGTTTTTAATATGAGTTTATAGAATCCGTTCAGATCATTATTGTAAGGAAAACAAAATTTCTTCGGTGTAAAATTTAAATTTTTTTCAAACCACTCTAACATTAATTCCGTATCTTTTTTTATGTAATTTATTTTTTCATTTAGATTTTTAAAATTGTTTAAATTTTTATGAAAATGACCATGGCCACCAATAGTTACATCTTTTTCTTCATTGAGAAATTGAATTTGTTCTAGTGACATATAATCTTCCTTGTTGCCACTAAATGATTTTTCGTGCGCTTCTTGGCAGGTAGGAAAAGTTGAAGATTGTTTTCCTTCACATATAATATTACTACTGATAAAAAAAATCTTTTGTGTATCAATTTTTTTTAAATTTTGATAGTAATAAAATTGACTATAAAGACCATCATCAAATGTTAAAGTGTAGTTTTTCAAATCATTATTTTCAAATAAAAAACTATCAACTTCGTGAATCATTAAAACAGGTTTTTTCATAAAGTATAAATATTATATGTTAAAGTTATAGGAGGTAGTATGTTAAATGTCACCGAAAATGCAGTTAATCAACTCAAAGATTATTTAGATGAGGAAAATAAGTATCTAAGAATTTTTGTGGAAGGTGGTGGTTGTTCAGGATTTCAATATGGTTTTGACCTTGAGGAACAGATTCAAGAAGATGATTTTGAAATACCTTTAAATAAATTCTCAATAGTCATCGATTCTATGAGTATGCAATATTTACAAGGTGCAACGCTGGATTTTACTGATGACTTAATGGGAACATCTTTTGTAATAAAGAATCCAAATGCTCAAACTACTTGTGGTTGTGGAAGTAGTTTTTCTGTGTGATATAATTCTCGGTTTGACTAAATACCACATTAACAAAGGAGTTTAATGTGGCTGAATTTGTAGAGTTAACCATAGACCAAGGCGCAACTTTTAACACCGTAATTACTGTAAATGATGGTACCGGTGCTGGTCAAAATCTCTTTGGATACACTGCAAGGTCACAAATGCGTAAATCGTATTACGCAACAACAAAACATGATTTTAATGTCCAAGTAACCACTCCAAACATTGGAGAGATTACTATGGCCATGTCTGCAGCAAATACAGCAAATTTAACCCCAGGTAGATATGTTTATGATGTAGAAATAGATGATGGGCAAGGTGAAGTGACAAGAATTTTTGAGGGTATCATAACTGTCCTTCCAAATGTTACGAGATAAAAATGCCTATAAATGTCAATGTAAAACCACAAAAAAGTACAATTTCTTCAGTTACTGTTGCTAGAACAGCCAACCTTAGTCTTTCACAATTAAATAATGTGGAAACTGCCGGTTCTCAAGATGGTTATGTTTTAACTTATGAGAATGGTTCTGGTAAATTTGTCATGAAAGAGATTCCGAGAATAAACGGCGGAAGTTTCTAAGTGGCAACAGCAATTGTAACAAAGTATTCCACAGCGAATACTGTTCCTGAACCTGGCCAACTACTAGGTGGTGAGTTAGCCTATTCTTTCCCATCTGGCAATTTATTCATAGGAACTGAAAATGGTTCTTATGATATAATTGGAGGTGAATATTATACTGATATAATAAACAATAGAAATTCTCTTCCTGTCGCAAATACAATTGTTGTTCGAACTGATCTCGGTGAAATTAGAGCAAGAAACTTTATACCTTCAGAACAACCTGGTTTTATTGGAAATTTACAAGGTATTGCTGACAGTGCAAATACATTAAATCAGCCAGTTTTAATTAGTATAAGTGGTGATGTAATTGGTAATGTAACTACAAATTTCAACACAGCTCCAACAATAACAGTATCATTATCAGAAACAGGAGTTGCAGCTGGTACGTATGGAAATACGACTAATATTCCTTTAATAACAGTTGATGCATCTGGAAGAATAGTTAATGTTTCTAATTTACAAATTTCTGTTGCATCACAGGAGTTAGGAAACTCTGCTTACAATCAAGCAAATTTAGCGTCTATTGTAGCTCAAGCAGCATATGATGCAGCTAATAGTTCAACACCTTCTTTTAATCAAACATCTTTTGATACCGCCAACTTAGCATTTGAAATAGCAAATTCAACTTCATCTTATGCCAACTCTGCATTTATAGTTTCTAATGTAGCAATTGATTTAGCACTTGATTCTTCAAGATTAGTAAACACAGCACTTCAAATTGCAAATACTGCAGCTGCAAATACTGCACAAATATCTTTTGCTTATAACCACGCAAACTCTTCGTATATACATTCAAATTCGGCTTTTAATCTTTCAAACATTGCTTTTGCATTTGCTAACAGTGCTTCATTACTTTCTGTATCAACTGCTAATTCAATAGTAAACATACAATCAATTGCAGCTAACGCTGAAATTGTTGCTCTCAGTGCAGCTGATCGTGTTAACTCTGCATATTTACATGCCAATTCTTCTTTTAATACAGCAAACTTAAAATTAAATACTTCTGGTGGAACAATAACCGGTAACTTAATAGTTTCTGGAAATTTAGTTGTTGCTGGTAATGTAAGTTATATTGCTACAAATCAACTTAACATTGGCGATAATATAATTACACTCAATGCAGACTTAGGTCAGTCTGCAACACCAACTGAAAATGCAGGTGTTGAAGTTGAGAGAGGTAATCAAGCAAATACAGGAATTATTTGGAATGAAACTCTTGATAAATGGACATTCACTAATGATGGTACAAATTATAGTGAAATAGGATCTGCAGCTTCTGAATCTTATGCGAACTCAGCTTATGATTTAGCAAATTCAGTTTTTGCATCTGGCACAGAAACCGCTTTAAGAGCTTCAGCTGCATTTAGTGGTGCCAACGGTGCATTTGATGGTGTTAACACCACAATTCAAACGGTACAAACTCTTTCATTAAGAGTAAATTCTGCTTTTCAAAGAGCTAATACTCCTAGTGAAATTGCAAACTTAGCTTTTATACAGGCTAATGCAGCTTTTGAAGCTGCAAACAGTTTATCACCAGAATTTAACGAAGCTGCTTTTGCCAAAGCAAATGCATCTTTTAATTATGCCAACTCTACATTTTTACACGCTAATGCAGCATTTAATTTAGCAAATACAATATCAACTGTTGCTACTGATTCTTTTGCAAGAAATCAGGCTAATGCTGCATTTATTACTGCAAATAGTGCTATATTAAATATTAATACTAATTTTGAATTTGCTAACTCTGGTTACTTTCAGGCAAATGTTGCAACACTTATTGCACTTGCTGCATATGCAAAGGCCAACTCAGTTGTTGATCTTGCTACAGGTCAAGCTGCATATGATGCTGCAAATGCTGCAATTGCAACTGCACAATTTTCTTATATACATGCAAATGCTGCATTTAATACTGCAAACACATTAACATCCGCATCTATTGACTTTTATGCAAGACCACATTCTAATGCAGCTTATTTACATGCAAATTCTAGTTATGATTTAGCAAATACAAGATACTCTTCTTCTGGTGGTACAATATCAGGTGATGTTTTAATTAATGGTAATTTAACAATACAAGGAACATCCGTATCAGTTAGTGTACCAACATTAAGTGTTGAAGATAACATTATTGATATTGCAGCTGAAACTGTAGGTACTCCTACAAATCCTGCTGGTATTCGTGTCATTCGTGGTGATGAAGTTCCTATACAATTTAGATGGAATGAAGTTATTGATAAATGGACATACACCAATGATGGTGTAACTTTTAGTGAAGTTGGTTCAGCTGCTGCAGAAGTTTATGCCAATACAGCATACAGACATGCTAACGCCTCATACTTAAGTCAAAATACAACCGGTGTATATGCTAATACTTCTTACTTACACGCTAATGCTGCGTATATAAGTCAGAACACAACTGGTGTTTATAGTAACACCGCATATACTCATGCAAATGCATCATTTATAAGTCAGAACACGACTGGTGTATATGCCAATACAGCATATGTTCATGCTAATGCAGCTTTTGTTAGTCAAAATGTAACAGCTGATTATGCCAATGCTGCTTTTTCAATTGCAAATACAGCATTAATTGCTGGCGGTCAAATATCTGGTGGTTATGCTAATGCAGCTTACGGTCATGCTAACGCTGCATACACATCTCAAAACACTACCGGTGTATATGCTAACACAGCATATTTACATGCTAATGCTGCTTATGTAAGTCAAAATACTACAGGTGTTTATTCCAATGCGGCCTATGCTCATGCAAACACAAAATTTGCTTCTGCTGGTGGCACAATATCTGGTGATGTTATTGTTTCTGGCAATTTAACTATAGTTGGAAACGCAGTATATGCTAACACACAAACAGTATTAATTGCAGACAATATTATTACACTCAATGCATCAATTAATCAATCTGCTGCTCCATCAGTTGATGCTGGTTTAGAAATTGATAGAGGCACTGCTTCTAATGTTTATTTGTTGTGGAATGAAACTACAGATAAGTGGTCGTTTACAAATAACGGATCAAATTATAGTGATATTGGATCAGCAGCTGCAGAAGTTTATGCAAATGCTGCTTATTCACAGGCAAATACAGGCACAATTCTAGCACAGGCTTCGTTCAATTTTGCTAATACATTAAATACGGACTCAACAACAGTAGGTACATATTCCAACTCGGCATATTTACATGCTAATGCCGCTTATGTAAGTCAGAACACAACTGGTGTTTATGCTAACACATCATATTTACATGCAAATGCGGCATACAGAAGTCAAAATACAAGTGGATTGTATGCAAACAATGCATTTACTCATGCCAATGCGGCTTATGTGAGTCAAAACACCAGTGGTGTTTATGCCAATGCAGCGTTTAGTTTTGCAAACACTTTAAACACAGATTCTACAACAGTTGGTGTGTATGCCAATACTGCATACATTCATGCTAACGCATCTTTTAGAAGTCAAAATACCACAGGCCTTTATGCTAATGCTGCTTTTGATTCTTCTAATACAAAGTTTGCTTCTGCTGGTGGTACAATTTCTGGAAGTGTTGTAATAACAAATAATTTAACAGTTCAAGGTTCTGTAACTTACATTCGTTCTGAACAGTTAAATCTTGGTGTAAACATATTAACTCTTAATGCAGATATTGAACAAGAAGCAAATCCAAACGAAAATGTTGGTTTTAGAATTGACAGAGGTCTAGAAGCTAATGTAAGTTTGATATACAATGAAGCTATTGATCAATGGCAATTCACTAATGATGGCACTAATTTTCAAAGTATAGGTTCACGGGCAGCAGAATCATATGCTAACACATCATATTTACATGCCAATGCAGCTTACATTAGAGCAAATAGTTCTGGTGACTATGCCAACGCAGCTTTCTTGTCACAAAATACAACTGGTGTTTATGCTAATGCAGCTTATTCAGCTGCAAACACCGCAGATCAGAGAGCGGTAACATCTGGTACATATGCTAATGCAGCTTTTGCAGAAGCTAATACAAAATTAACTTCTGCTGGTGGTACAATTACTGGTGACCTTTCTATCTCCGGTAATTTAACTGTTTCTGGTAATACAGTTTATCATTCAGCTAATGACTTTATTGTTAATGACCCAGTTATACTTTTAGCGAATAATAATCCCGGTAACTTATTAGATGTTGGTTTTGTTGCACACTACATAGAATCTTCAACAACAAAACACACAGGTCTTATTCGTGATGTTTCTGAAGATGTGTGGTATCTATTTGATAATTATGAACCGCATGTACAAGAAACAAACATATTAAATGTTTCAGACGCATCATTTAGAGTAGCAAATCTTACAGCTAACTTAATTACATCAACAATTAGTGTAAGAGGTTATGATCCAGTCAGTCATGCAAATAGTGTTTATAATCACGCAAATGCCTCGTATGTAGCAGCCAATACTGCATTAGCAGACGCTTTGGCCTTTGCTATTGCACTTGGATAAATAAATTTTATTGGGAAATTTAAATGGCAAATACTTTTAAGAACAATTTTCAACAAAATATAGGTCAAACTGTACAAACAGTTTATACAGCAGGTTCTGGAATTCAAGCAACAGTAATTGGAATGAGTGTAGCAAATGTTATAGAAACTAATGTTCGTGCAAATGTCATTATCAATTCTGCTGGTACAGATTACTACTTGGTGAAAAATGCTACTATTGAACCAGGAAGTGCATTAATTCCTGTTGGTGGTGATCAAAAACTAGTTTTAGAAGCAAGTGATTTTCTTCGTGTTCAATCAGATACAGCAACTTCTTTAGATGTAATCGTAAGTGTACTAGAAATATCATAACATGTCATACTCTTATATTGGCAATCAATCAAAAAGTTTAGAAAAACAAATTCAATCTGATGCTAATGCAGCTCACTCAGCTGCAAATTCAGCATCTTCTTATGCTAACGGATCATTTTTAGCAGCTAACACCGCAGATCAAAGAGCAGTAACTTCTGGTTCTTACGCCAACAGTTCTTATATAAAAGCAAATTCTGCATTTGATTTTGCAAATGTTGTTAATGTTTTCACGCAATCCGCATACGATTTTGCAAATACATTATCAACTGGGTCAGCAATAGATAGTTATGTTCGCAATCACGCCAATGCTGCTTATGTAAGTCAAAATACTACTGGTGTATATGCTAATGCTGCATATTTACATAGTAATGCATCTTATGCTCATGCCAACACCAAATTTGCTTCTACCGGTGGTACAATTTCTGGTGATACATTAATTACTGGAAAATTAACAGTTAATGGACAAGTAAATTTACACACACCAATTATCAATTTAAATCCAGATATTGGCCAAGAAGATAATCCAACAGACAATGCTGGTCTAAGAGTTGACAGAGGATTTCAACCAAATGTTGCAATTTTGTGGGATGAAACAAATGACATTTGGACATTTACTAATGATGGCACAAATTACAGTAAGATAGGTTCCGCAGCAGCTGAATCGTATGCCAATTCAGGATTTGGTGCAGCTAATACTGCTGATCAGAGAGCTGTTACTTCTGGTGTTTATGCTAATGCAGCTTATGATGCAGCTAACACCGCAGATCAAAGAGCAGTAACATCTGGCACATATGCTAATAATGCATACACTCACGCCAATGCAGTTTTTGCTGTTGCTAATGCATTTTCTAGTGATGCAATAACTGCAGGTTTTTATGCTAATACAGCCTTTGCACATGCTAATGCTGCTTATGTAAGTCAAAATACTACTGGTGTCTATTCTAATGCTGCTTATGGTGCAGCCAATGTTGCAGACCAGAGAGCAGTAACATCTGGTGTATATGCTAACGCTGCATATATTCATGCTAATAACGCATATGATTTTGCCAATATTGTTGATAATGAAGCCTTTTTAACTGGTCTATATGCTAATGCCGCATATGGTCAAGCCAATAGTGCAGATCAAAGAGCAATTAGTGCAGGTGCTTATGCTAATGCAGCTTTCTTAACCCAAAATACAACTGCAGTATATGCTAATGCGGCCTATGCACACGCAAATACAAGATTTGCATCTTCTGGTGGCACAATATCTGGTGATGTAAACATAACTGGCAGTTTATCAGTTAGTGGTGATGTAACATACATTAATTCAAATCAGTTAAATATTGGTGATAATATTGTCAATTTAAATGCTGACATTGATCAAGTTGCAAATCCAACAGAAAATGCTGGAATACAAGTAGACAGAGGTTTTTCAGCTAATGTTTTAATACTTTGGAATGAAGTTGATGATGTTTGGCAATTTACAAATGATGGCACAAACTATAGTAATATAGGTTCAGCTGCATCTCAAGTTTATGCTAATGGTGCTTACTTACACGCCAATGCATCTTACAGTGCAGCTAATGTTGCAGATCAAAGAGCTGTAACATCTGGTGTTTATGCTAATGCAGCTTATGAAGCGGCAAATACTGCCGACCAAAGAGCAGTTACTTCAGGTGATTATGCTAACACAGCTTTTTCAGCTGCTAACTCAAATTACACAAGTGCTGTAACAAAATTAACCGTCACAAATAGTGGTGCTTCGGCATATTTAATTGATCAATATACAGGAAATAATCCGACAATTTACGTATCAGCTGGAGAAACAATAGCTTTTCAGTTAAGTGATATTAGTGGTCATCCATTTATGATTCGTGTATCATCAGGTGGATCAAATTATGATACTGGATTAACTCATGTATCTACAACAGGAACAGTTTCAACAGGTTCAAGTGCTCAAGCTAAACAATCTGGTACTTTATATTGGAAAGTTCCTTTTGACTTAGTTGGATTAACTTATGTTTATCAATGTCAATTTCATTCAGGAATGGTTGGAAGTATTGTTATTCAACAACCAGCTTCTTTTGTCGCATCAAATACTCAATTAGCATTTACAGCAGCCAATACCGCTGATCAGAGAGCTGTTACTTCTGGTGTTTATGCTAATGCAGCTTATGATGCAGCTAACACCGCAGATCAAAGAGCAGTAACATCTGGTACATATGCTAATGCTGCCTATGCTCATGCCAACACCAAATTTGCTTCTGCTGGTGGTACAATTTCTGGTGATGTAACAGTTACAGGTAACTTAACAGTTTCTGGTACAAATGCTATACTAAGTGTTCCAAATTTAAATGTTGAAGATAATATAATTGATATTGCAGCTGAAACTGTAGGAACACCTACAGTAAACGCTGGTTTAAGAGTTAATCGTGGTGATGAGTTTCCCGTTCAGTTTAGATGGAATGAATCTAAAGACAAGTGGGAATTTTCAACAGATGGTTTAACATATAGTAATGTTGCTTCTGATGCAGCTGAAGTTTATGCAAATGCAGCTTATGCAGCTGCTAATGCAGTATTTAATTTAGCAAGTACATTTACAACAGAAGCTGCAACAGCTGGTAACTATGCTAACTCAGCATTTGGTGTTGCTAACTCAGCATCTTCTTATGCAAATGGTTCTTTTGTAATTGCCAATACTGCAGACCAAAAGGCAGTAACTTCTGGTTCATATGCTAACGCTGCATATTTACATGCTAATGCTGCTTATGTAAGTCAAAATACTACAGGTATTTATTCTAATGCGGCTTATGGTGCGGCCAATACTGCAGACCAGAAAGCAGTAACATCTGGAATATATGCTAATGCATCTTACTTTGTGGCTAATACTGCAAATCAACAGTCACTTACATCAGGAAGTTATGCTAACTCTGCATATAATCAAGCAAACACTGCAAATATTAATGCTATAATAGCTGGCAACTATGCTAATTCTGCTTATGCATTATCAAATTCAACATCAGATTATGTTCAGGCAGCTTTTGATACTGCAAATAATTACATTAACTTAGGATTGAATGTTGAATTTGAAGAATTTGTTGGTGATGGCACAACAACTTTCTTCTTGTCTTCAATTTCTGAACCAGAATCTAAAAATTATACTATTGTAACGATTGAAGGTATTACTCAATTAAAAGATTCTTACGAAATTTCTGGTGGAGGTTTAGTATTCAATGAACCTCCTGCTGCAAATAGTAGAATTGATTATACAGTAATGCAATCTCAACCAAATCAACTTTGGAGAGATATAAAAATAAATGCAGCATTTGACAAAGCCAATACTGGTAATTTAAATGCGGTTGCAGCTTACAATCATGCAAATTCTGCATATGATTTTGCAAATACAATAGTATATGGTGGTTCGTTTGAAGTAAGTATGGTTGTTGATAATTTTGTTGGTGATGGAAATACATCTACATTTACACTTTCAACTACACCAGTAGGTGAAAATTATGTAATGGTTTCTATTGAAGGTGTATTTCAGTTAAGATCTTCATATGATGTAAACAATCAATTTATTACTTTTGTAGAACCACCTGCAACAAACAATAGAATTGAAGTAACAACATTTACTTCTGCACAACTGGAACTAGAATATTCTGCTTCCAATATAGCAAACAATGCATTAAATGTTGCTAACTTTGCAGCCAATACTGCAAACTCGGTAGCTGCAAATACCGCACAAATACCTTTTGCATATAGACAAGCAAACTCTTCTTATATACATGCTAACTCTGCACATAGAGTGGCAAATGCTGCATCAAGTTATGCAAATGGTGCATTTAGTATTGCTAACTCATCATCCGTTTATGCCAATGCTGCCTTTAATGCAGCTAATAATGTTACAGGAGGTGCAGCTAATAGTGCATCAAGTTATGCTAATGGAGCATTTGCATCTGCTAACACCGCAGATCAAAGATCTGTAACATCTGGTGTTTATGCCAATGCTGCCTTTAATGCAGCTAACAACGCAACAGATACATGGGTAAGAGATGCAGCTAATAGTGCATCAAGTTATGCTAATGGTGCATTTGCAACTGCTAACTCAAAACTAAACTTAACTGGTGGTACAATTTCTGGTGACTTATCTGTTACAGGAAATTTAATCGTAACAGGCAATACAATTAGTCACTCAGCTAATGATTTTATTGTAAATGATCCTTTAATACTTTTAGCTAATAATAATCCAGGAAATACACTAGATCTTGGATTCATTGCACACTATGTTGAAGATTCTAATGTAAAACATACTGGACTTGTTCGTGATGTTTCAGATGACAAATGGTACCTTTTTGATAATTATCTACCACACATTCAACAAACTAATATTCTTGATACATCCAACTCATCATTTAGAGTTGCTAATTTAACAGCTAATTTAATTACTGATGTATTAACAGTTAGAGGTTATGATGTATTAAGTCACACTAACCTATCATTTACTGCAGCTAACTCGGCATCAGTTTATGCTAATGCAAGTTTTATTCAAGCCAATACCGCTAATATAAATGCTCTTTCTGCTGGCGTTTATGCTAATGCAGCTTTTGCTTATGCTAATACAATTTCTGGTGGTTCTGCAATTGACAATGTTGCCAGAACAACATCCAATTCAGCCAGTTCTTATGCTAATTCTGGATTTAATAAAGCCAATACAGCAAACACCTTAGCTCAGGCTGCTTACGATGCAGCTAATAATGCTGTTGATACTTGGGTTCGTGATGCGGCTAATTCAGCTTCTAGTTACGCAAATTCAGGATATTCATTAGCCAATACTGCCAACACACTAGCACAAGCTGCTTATGATGCCGCTAATAATGCAACTGATTCTTGGGTTCGTGATGCGGCTAATTCAGCTTCCAGTTATGCTAATTCTGGATTTAGTAAGGCTAATACTGCAGATCAGAGAGCATTAACAACAGGTCTATACGCTAATGCAGCTTATTTACAAGCAAATACTGGAAATATTTTAGCGCAAGCAGCTTTTAATTCAGTTAATGTAAATACTCAAACAATTACTACTATTGGTGTATATGCAAATGCCGCATACACGCAAGCAAATTCTTCACTTACTGTTGCAACTGGTGCAGACGGAAAAGCAACAACTGCAGGAATATATGCAAATGGTGCATTTGATAGAGCAAATGCGGCCTATGACTTAGCAGCAATAGCAACAGGTTCTGGAAATGGCACCTTCACGATTAGTGTTGTTCTGGATACTTTCATTGGTGACGGTTCAAATACAACCTTTGAATTATCTACAACTCCAGTAAATGAAAATTATACTTTAATTACAATTGAAGGTATCACTCAGTTAAAATCTTCTTACTCGCTCTCTGGTGCAAATGTTGTCTTCTCTGATCCACCAGAAAGTGGTGATAGAATTGATGTTACAATATTTTCTTCAATCGAGACAAATGATCAAGAAGCTTATGATCATGCAAATGCTGCATTTATAAAGGCCAATACACCAAGTCATGTAGCAAATTCTGCATCTAGTTATGCTAACGGTGCGTACATTTATGCTAATGCCGCATTTGAAGATTCCAATACAAGATTAAGTGCAACCGGTGGTGTTATTTCTGGTGATTTGTCAATCACCGGTAATTTAGTAATTTTAGGTAATACAGTAACTCACTCAGCAAATAACTTCATTGTTGCTGATCCTGTAATATTACTTGCAAATAACAATCCTGCAAATGTATTAGATATTGGTTTTGTTGCTCATTATGTTGAAGATTCTAATACTAAACATACTGGTCTTGTAAGAGATTCTTCTGCAAATACCTGGTATTTGTTTGATAACTATTTACCTCATATACAAGAGAATAATATACTTGATGTTTCAAATACATCATTTAGAGTATCAAATTTAACGGCTAACTTAATTACTGATAGAATTATACTTCGTGGTTATGACCCATTAACACATACAAATGTAGCTTTTGATTCAGCGAATTCAGCTTCAGTTTATGCCAATGCTGCCTTTAATGCAGCTAACAATGCTACTGATTCTTGGGTAAGAGATGCAGCTAATAGTGCATCAAGTTATGCTAATGGTGCATTTGCAAAATCAAATACTGCAAATACTCTAGCACAATCTGCTTATGATGCCGCTAACAATGCTACTGATTCTTGGGTAAGAGATGCAGCTAATAGTGCAAGTTCTTATGCAAACTCCGGATTTGGTAAGGCTAATACAGCAAACACTTTAGCACAAGCTGCTTACGATGCAGCCAATAATGCTGTTGATACATGGGTTCGTGATGCAGCAAATTCCGGTTCTAGTTACGCTAATAGTTCTTATGTTCATGCCAATGCTGCATTTAACTATGCAAATACATTATCTAGTGGAGGTGGATCATTTGCACTAAGTGTTGTGTTAAATTCTTTTGTTGGAGATGGAACAACCACTAATTTTAACTTGTCTACAACACCATTAAATGAAAATTATACTTTAATTACAGTAGGTGGTGTAAATCAGTTAAAAACAACATATTCAATTTCAGGTTCAACTTTAATTTTTAGTGAAGCTCCTGAAAACAATGCAAATATAGAAGTTACTTTATTTTCTAGCGCAAATGCTAATTACCAAGCTGCCTATGATCATGCTAATGCAGCTTTCAATACGGCTAACAATGCTACTGATTCTTGGGTAAGAGATGCAGCTAATAGTGCAAGTTCATATGCAAACTCCGGATTTGGTACTGCAAATTCTGTTGGTTCTTATGCCAACTCTTCGTTTAGTGCTGCAAACGGAAAATTATCGTTAACAGGAGGAACACTTTCTGGTAATTTAGTTGTTGGTGGAAATGTAGTGCCTACAACAGATGACACATATTATTTGGGTTCTTCTAATAACAGATGGCATTCACTTTATGTTGGACCAGGTTCTGTTGATATTGACAACATTGTTTTATCAAACACTAACGGCAATTTAGTTATTGATGGTGCAAACGATTTACGAATAAATGTTGGTGGAACAGTAGTTGCATTGTATGATAAGATACAACAAGTTTCTTCTACATCAAATACAGCTGGAGATAATTCTGCAGCTGCCAGTTCTTATGCGAATAGTTCATTTGGTGTTGCTAACTCTGCGTCTTCTTACGCAAATAGTTCTTTTGCAGCTGCTAATACTGCTGATCAGAAATCAATAACTTCTGGTGACTATGCTAACTCTGGTTATTCATTAGCCAATACTACAAATATATTGGCACAGGCATCTTACAATGCAACTAATTCAGCATCATCTTATGCTAATTCTGGATTTGGTAAAGCCAATACAGCAAATAATCTAGCACAATCGGCTTATGATAATTCTAACACAGCTAATACATTAGCACAAGCGGCTTATGATGCAGCCAATAATGCAGTTGATACCTGGGTAAGAGATGCAGCTAATAGTGCAAGTTCTTATGCTAATTCTGGATATGGACAAGCAAACACTTCAAGTCAAAAAGCGTTAACTTCAGGTTCATATGCTAATTCGGCTTATACTCAAGCTAATACTGCAACTACTAATGCAGCTACAGCTGATAGTAAAGCTGTAAGTGCTGGACTATATGCTAACTCAGCATTTGGTGTAGCTAATACCAAATATTCTTCTTCTGGCGGCACAGTAAGTGGTGATGTTGTCATTACTGGTAATTTAACGGTAAGTGGCACTCAAACAATAGTCAACACAGAAACAATTAATCTTGCTGATAACTTAATTGATTTAAACAGTAATTTTACATCAGGACAACCCACTGAAAATGGTGGTATTAGAATAATTAGAGGTGATGAATTACCTGTTCAATTTAGATGGAATGAAACTGTAGATCAATGGCAATTTACTATTGATGGTTCAAATTATTCTAATATAGCTTCACAGTCGGCAGAAAGTTATGCCAATTCAGCATACGGTCAAGCTAACACAGCTGATAGTAAAGCTGTATCAGCAGGTTCTTATGCTAATTCTGCGTATGGCCAAGCTAACACAGCAACTACCAATGCAGCTACAGCTGATAGTAAAGCTGTAACCTCAGGGTTATATGCTAACGCAGCCTTTGCTTTAGCTAATACTGTTTCAAGTGGTGCTGTAGATAACTATGCTAGACCTCATTCTAATGCTGCGTTTGAGGTAGCTAACTCTGCTTATAATCAAGCTAATACTGCAACTTCAAATGCTGCCACAGCTGATAGTAAGGCAGTAAGTGCTGGAAATTATGCTAACAGTGCTTATAGTCAATCTAATACGGCGACAACTAATGCAGCTACCGCTGATGGTAAAGCAGTATCAGCAGGTTCTTATGCTAATGCAGCATTTGTTGCAGCTAATACTGCCGATCAAAGAGCAGTAACCTCAGGATCTTATGCTAACTCAGCTTACCTACAAGCCAATACACCAAGTCAGGTAGCTAATGCTGCTTCCAGTTATGCTAATGGTGCATTTGTTGCAGCTAATACTGCAAATTCAAATGCGGTAATAGCAGGAAGTTATGCTAACTCGGCTTATACTCAAGCTAATACAGCAACTACCAATGCTGCAACAGCTGACCAAAAAGCTGTAAGTGCAGGTTCTTATGCAAATTCGGCTTATGTTTCTGCAAATACTTCAGATCAAAAAGCTGTAACTTCTGGCGTATATGCCAATAGTGCTTATGGTCAAGCCAACTCTGCTTCTACTGCTGCAACAACAGCAGATCAAAGAGCAGTAACTTCAGGTAGTTATGCTAATTCAGCTTATGGTCAGGCTAACACTGCGACTACCAATGCTGCTACGGCTGACCAAAGAGCAGTTACTTCAGGTGATTATGCTAATGCAGCTTATGGTGTTGCCAATACAGCAGACCAAAGAGCAGTAACTTCTGGTGTCTACGCAAACTCTGGTTTTGCTGTAGCTAATACAGCTGATCAGAAAGCAGTAACTTCAGGTGATTATGCTAATGCAGCTTATGGTGTTGCAAACACTGCCGATCAAAGAGCAGTAACTTCTGGTGCATACGCTAATTCTGCATATTTACAAGCCAATACTCCAAGTGCTGTCGCTAATAGTGCATCGGTTTATGCTAATGCAGCTTTTGCTTATGCTAATACAATTTCTGGTGGTTCTGCAATTGATAATGTTGCCAGAACAACATCCAATTCAGCCAGTTCTTATGCTAATGCATCTTTTGATGTTTCTAATTCAGCATCTTCTTATGCAAATTCTGGATATTCAGTAGCTAATACTGCCGATCAAAGAGCAGTAACATCAGGATCTTATGCTAACTCGGCTTATACTCAAGCTAATACAGCAACTACCAATGCTGCAACAGCAGATCAAAGAGCAGTAACTTCAGGTAGTTATGCTAATTCAGCTTATGGTCAGGCTAACACTGCGACTACCAATGCTGCTACGGCTGACCAAAGAGCAGTTACTTCAGGTGATTATGCTAATGCTGCATACGGTTTAGCTAACACAAGATATTCTTCATCTGGTGGCATAATCACGGGCGATGTAGTAATTACTGGTAATTTAAGTATAAGTGGAATACAAACAATAGTTAACACTGAAACTATTCAGTTAGCTGATAACATAATCGATTTAAATAGTAACTTTACTGCTGGAAATCCTACCGAAAATGCTGGATTAAGAATTACCAGAGGTGATGAAAATTTTGTACAGTTTAGATGGAATGAATCATTTAAATCTTGGCAATTTACTAATGATGGTGCAGTATACAGTAATGTAGGTTCTCAAGCATCAGAATCTTATGCCAATTCAGCATTTGCTGTGGCCAATACATCAAACGTGAATTCTGCGAGTGCTGGATCATATGCTAATGCTGCATTTGCTTTAGCTAATACGGTATTTTCTGGTTCAGTAGATAACTATGCTAGACCTCATGCTAATGCGGCATTTGATACTGCTAATGCAGCTTCTAGTTATGCCAATTCTAGTTATACTCAAGCTAACACTGCGAACACTAATGCTGCAACAGCAGATCAAAGAGCTGTAACATCAGGATCTTATGCTAACGGAGCATTTGTTGCAGCTAATACTGCCGATCAAAGAGCAGTAACATCTGGTAGTTATGCTAACTCGGCTTACCTACAAGCCAATACACCAAGTCAGGTAGCTAATGCAGCCAGTTCTTATGCTAACGGAGCATTTGTTGCAGCTAATACTGCCGATCAAAGAGCAGTAACCTCAGGATCTTATGCTAACTCGGCTTATACTCAAGCTAATACAGCAACTACCAATGCTGCAACAGCTGATCAAAGAGCAGTAACCTCAGGATCTTATGCTAACTCGGCTTATACTCAAGCTAATACAGCAACTACCAATTCTGCTACAGCTGATCAAAGAGCTGTTACTTCTGGTGTTTATGCCAATGCTGCATATAGCCAAGCTAATACAGCAACTACCAATTCTGCTACAGCTGATCAAAGAGCTGTTACTTCTGGTGTTTATGCTAATGCAGCATACGATACAGCTAATAGTGCTGGAGTGTATTCTAATTCGGCTTATGGTGCAGCTAATACAGCGGATCAAAGAGCAATAACTTCTGGTGCATACGCTAATGCTGCTTTTGCTTCTTCTAATACATCAGATCAAAAAGCAGTAACATCTGGTGTTTATGCCAATGCTGCATATGGCCAGGCAAATACTGCAACAACAAATGCTGCAACAGCTGATCAGAGAGCGATAACAAGTGGATCTTATGCCAATTCAGCTTTTAACTTTGCAAATTCAAATTACACTAGTGCTGTTACCCAACTTATAGTTACAACTCCAGTATTTAATTACAATATAGATCAATACTCTGGAGATAATCCTACAATATATGTTACTGCTGGTGAAACAATCGTATTTAATTTAAATCAAGGAGGTTCTCATCCATTTGCAATTCGTGTTTCAAATGGAGGTTCAAATTATAACACTGGGCTAACTCATGTCGCAGGTAACGGCACGGTTAGTACTGGTTCTAACGCACAAGGAAAAACTTCAGGTAAGCTTTATTGGAAAATACCATTTCAATTGGTTGGATTAACATATGTTTATCAATGTACAAATCATGGTTCAATGGTTGGTAATATTGTCATTCAACCTCCAGCTTCTTTTGTAGCGTCAAACACACAATTAGCTTTTAATACTGCAAATTCTGCTGGTTCTTATGCAAATTCTGGATTTAGTAAGGCTAATACTGCAAATACTTTAGCACAGGCTGCTTATGATGCCGCTAACAGTGCATCAAGTTATGCTAACTCTGGATTTAATAAGGCTAACACAGCAAATGTTACAGCACAGGCTGCATTTAATGAAGCAAATTCTGCTTACTTAACTGCAACAATTGCATACAATTGGGGTAATCATGCTAATGCTGGTTATTCAACAATAACTTATGTTAACAATTCAATTGCTAACTTAGTTAACTCTGCTCCAGTTACATTAGATACACTGAATGAATTAGCACAAGCTTTAAATAACGATCCAAATTTTGCAACAACAATTGCAACAAACATCGGTATTATTGGTGTATACGCTAATTCCGCATACTTACAAGCCAATACTCCAAGTGCTGTCGCTAACAGTGCATCGGTTTATGCTAATGCAGCTTTTGCTTATGCTAATACAATTTCTGGTGGTTCTGCAATTGATAATGTTGCCAGAACAACATCCAATTCAGCCAGTTCTTATGCTAATGCATCTTTTGATGTTTCTAATTCAGCATCTTCTTATGCAAACTCTGGATTTGGTAAAGCCAATACCGCTAATACTCTAGCACAAGCTGCTTATGATGCAGCCAATAATGCTACAGATTCTTGGGTAAGAGATGCAGCTAACAGTGCATCTAGTTACGCTAACGGAGCATTTAATGTTGCTAATACAGTTAATGCAAATGCTACATCAGCTGGTGTTTATGCCAATGCTGCCTTTACAGCTGCTAACAATGCTACTGATTCTTGGGTAAGAGATGCAGCTAATAGTGCAAGTTCGTATGCTAACAGTTCATTTGATGTTGCAAATACATCATTAGCAAACTCAAATACAGCTTTAATTTTAGCTCAAGCTGCTTTTAATCAAGCCAATACTGCAGGCATAGACAGTTATGCTCGCAATCATTCAAATTCTTCTTTCAATGCGGCTAATTCTAGTTCCATATATGCTAATGCTGCATTTAATAAAGCAAATACAATTGAAGGTGCATTAAGTGGAGGAACATTTGAATTAAGTGTTCAACATGACAACTTCTCTGGTGATGGAACAAGTAATACTTTTATAATTTCTACTACACCAATAAATGAAGATTACTTATTAATTTCAATAAATGGTGTCGTTCAACATAAGTCCTCTTATAATGTATCTTCTGCAAATGTTATATTCAATGAAGCTCCAGAAAATGGAGATTCTATAGATGTTGTAATATTTAAGAGTGCAAATTCTTCTACTGCAGTTGCATTTGATACTGCCAATGCAGCATCGTCTTATGCCAATTCTGGATTTGGTAAAGCCAATACTGCTAATACACTAGCTCAAGCTGCTTATGATGCCGCAAACAATGCAACAGACTCTTGGGTACGAGATGCAGCCAATAGTGCTTCTAGTTATGCTAATAGTTCATTTGGTGTTGCAAATTCTTCTAGTGTTTACGCCAATGCTGCCTTTAATGCAGCTAACAATGCAGTAGATACATGGGTAAGAGATGCTGCCAATAGTGCTTCTAGTTATGCTAACTCCGGTTATGTCCATGCTAATGCTGCATTTAACTATGCAAATACTTTAATTGCAGGTGGTTCTTTTGCACTTAGTTTGTTACACGATTCATTTGTTGCTGATGGAACAAGTAATACATTTACACTCTCCACTACACCTGTCAATGAAAATTATACATTAATTACACTTGATGGTGTTGTTCAACACAAGTCTGCATACAACATCGTATCTTCAAATATTGTATTCTCTGGCACTCCAGATGCAAATACACTAATTGATGTAATGTTGTTCTCAAGTGCAAATGCCAGTTATCAAGAAGCTTATGATCATGCTAATGCAGCTTATAATGCCGCCAATAATGCTGTAGATACTTGGGTAAGAGATGCATCTAACAGTGCAAGTTCTTATGCTAACTCTGGATTTGGTAAAGCCAATACCGCTAATACTCTAGCACAGGCTGCATTTGATGAGGCAAATTCTGCTTACTTAACCGCAACAGTTGCTTATAACTGGGGTAACCATGCCAATGCTGGTTATTCAACAATAACTTATGTTAATAACGAGATAGCAAATCTTGTCAACTCTGCTCCAGTTACATTAGATACACTGAATGAACTGGCTGCAGCACTCAATAACGATCCTAGTTTTGCAACAACTATTGCGACAAACATCGGTATTATTGGTGTATACGCTAATTCTGCATACTTACAAGCCAATACTCCAAGTGCTGTCGCTAATAGTGCATCAGTTTATGCAAATGCAGCCTTTGGTACCGCAAATTCTTCCGGTTCTTACGCTAATTCTGGTTATGCATTAGCCAATACTGCTAATAATTTAGCACAGGCAGCCTTTAATGCAGCTAATAATGCGGTAGACACTTGGGTTCGTGATGCAGCTAATAGTGCATCCTCTTATGCAAATTCAGGATACTCATTAGCAAACACAATTAATGCAAATGCTACATCCGCAGGAGTCTATG